>Ga0207675_100001651_pt1 | contig 22330 bp, 18 predicted proteins | sample KBSSwiS42_FD_184305 | JGI IMG/M metagenome (GOLD analysis project Ga0207675, IMG submission 184305) | Switchgrass rhizosphere microbial communities from Kellogg Biological Station, Michigan, USA - KBS Switchgrass S4-2 (SPAdes) (version 2) | ecosystem: Host-associated > Plants > Roots >...
GCGCCACCGACCCGCGCTGCGGATGGCGCCAGCGCGCGAGCGCTTCGACGCCGACGATCTCGCCAGTCGCCATCGCGACTTGCGGCTGGAAGCGCACGGCAATCTCGTTGCGGTCGAGCGCACGGCGCAAGTCGAGGGCTAGCCGATCGAGCGATGCGCCGGCTTCACGGCCGATGCCCTGCGGATCGTGCAGCAGATCGCTCGCCCGGCGCAGCAGCGCTGCGGCATCATCGCCGGGCTCGCTCGACGCGACCGCGATACGCGCGCCGAGCGGAGTGATCATGTCGCCGATCACGAACGGGCGCGCGAGCGCTTCCTCGACGCGCGCCACCGCCGGCGCGACTCCCTCCTCGCTCGCAACCAAAAACTCCGACCCGCCGATTCGCGCAATCAGCACGCCGCGTCCCAGCGCCTCCCGCGCGGCCTCGCCGACGCGCTTCGACGCCGCGCGGAGCAGTGCGTCGCCGGTCTCGCGGCCATAGGCGGTGTTGATCGTTTCGAACCGGATCAAACTGATCAGCGCCATCTGCACGCTGCCATTTTCCAGCCGCCGCCCGATCCAGCGCCGCGCGCTCGCCGCATCGTGCACGCCGGTCAGTGCGTCACGCACCACCACGCTGGCATCGGGCGCCACGCCGAGAGGCTCGACCAACGCATGAATCCGCCCGGTGCGCGGATCGAGCTGGAGATGCTCGACCACGCGACCGACGCCGGCGAGGTCATGCGCAAAGGCCGTGGTGGTGGCACGCTCGTCCAAGCGGCGGATCGCGGCGTGGAGCAAAACGCGGTCGGTGCGATCGAATCTGGCAAGCAATGTGCGGACTGACGGCGTTTCGGGCGCGTTGAACAACGCAGCGAGCGCAGGCGTAATCTGCAGCGACTTGAGCACCGGATCGTAACGCCAGCCGAGCGGCTCGGTCGGGCCGAGCGTGCGCGAATGCCAGCTTCCGACCCGCTCGGCGTGCCGCGCAGCATAGCGCAGCGTCTGCACCAGCTCGACCTCGCGGATCGGACTCACCGAGAAATGCGTCGCGCCCGCGGTCAGAAAGTCCCCGAGCCTTTTGGTATCGCCATGCGAAACGAGCACGAGCAACGCGGCGCCGACCGCCTCGACTTCGCCCGCCATGCTGCGCGTCGCCGCCAGCCCGTCCTCAGCCGCGCCACGGGCGTCGATCACGGCGACCGATGCGCCGCTCGCACGGAACCGGGCCTCCGCGCCGTCGGCCCGCCGCGCCGCGACCACGCGCCATCCGGCATTGGCGGCAAGCCCAGCGAGCTCATCGCGCTGGCGGAACGACAGCAGGAACAGCAGCGGTTCGCCGGTGGTCGGTTCGGCTTCGATCACGCTTTCTCCTAATCCCTGGACGGACAATGCGCCAATCCGGGGTTGTTTGCGTAGGGCCAAACGCCTAGCTCAGTCCCATGGCCAGTACACCTGCCATCGCAAACAACCCGTTGATCGACGGCCACGGCCGCACGATCCGCTATCTGCGCGTGTCGGTCACCGACCGCTGCGACTTGCGCTGCCGCTATTGCATGGCCGAAGCGATGACGTTCCTGCCGCGCTCGGCACTGCTGACACTCGAAGAAATCGCAGTGATCGCCGAGCGCTTCATCGCACGCGGGGTCGCCAAGATCCGGCTGACCGGCGGCGAGCCGCTGGTGCGGCGCGACGTGATCGAGCTTGCGCACCGACTCGGAAAGTCGCTCGGCCACGGCCTCGACGAACTCACGATGACGACGAACGCGACGCGGCTTGCCGAGCATGCCGAGGCGCTGGTCGACGCCGGGATGCGGCGAGTCAACGTCAGCCTCGACAGCCGCGACCCGGAGAAGTTTCGTTTCATCACCCGCCACGGCGACGTCGCGCAGGTGCTCGGCGGGATCGCCGCCGCGCGCGCGGCCGGCCTCGCGGTCAAGATCAACATGGTCGCGCTCAAGGGGCTCAATGAAGCCGAGATCGCACCGATGCTGCAATGGTGCGTCGACGAAGGACTCGATCTCACGCTGATCGAGACGATGCCGCTCGGTGCGATCGACGAGGACCGCGCCGACCGCTTCCTGCCGCTGACGCAGGTGTTCGAGGAGCTGTCGTCGCAATTCGAGTTGGAGCGCGACACCAAGGGCACCGGCGGCCCCGCGCGCTACTGGCGCGTTGCCGGGACCTCGACGCGAATCGGCCTGATCTCGCCCCTGACCGCCAATTTCTGCGACGGCTGCAATCGCGTGCGGCTCACCACGGAAGGCAAACTCACTATGTGCCTCGGTCATGAGGACGCCGTCGACTTGCGCGCAGCGATCCGCGTTGGCGGGCTCGATGCCGTCGACGCGGCGATCGACGATGCATTGATCCATAAGCCCGCGCGCCATGATTTCCGCATCGCGCGCGGTGCTGCCCCTGCCGTGCGTCGCCACATGAGTGTCACGGGCGGATGAACCGCGCATTGGTCGCGTCGCCGACCGAGGCTGCCCAGATCGCCGTCGCGGAACTCCGGCGGAACTACGACTGGGTCACGCTCGACAAGGCCGACACCGTGGTCGCGCTCGGCGGTGACGGCTTCATGCTGCAAACGCTGCACGGAATGCTCGAGCAGCGGCGGATCCAGCCCGTATTCGGGATGAACCTGGGCACGGTCGGCTTCCTGATGAACGACTGGTCGCTCGACGGGCTCGACCAGCGGCTCGCGGCAGCGAAGCCATTCCGCGTCTCGCCGCTGCGCATGCGCGCGGAGACGATCGATGGCGAGCATATCGAGCTGCCTGCGATCAACGAAGTTTCGCTGCTGCGCGAAACGCGCCAGACCGCGAAGCTCGAAGTGACCGTGAACGAACGCGTCGTGCTGCCCGAGCTGGTATGCGACGGCGTGCTGGTGGCGACGCCGGCCGGTTCGACCGCGTATAATCTCTCCGCCTATGGCCCGATCCTGCCGCTCGGCTCCGCCCTGATCGCACTCACGCCGATCAGCCCGTTCCGCCCGCGCCGGTGGCGCGGCGCGATCCTGCCCGAGAAGACCCGAATCGGCATCCGCGTGCTCGAAGCCGAGAAGCGTCCGGTGAGCGCAGTCGCCGACCAGCGCGAAGTTCGCGACGTCGCGCGCGTCGAGGTGGCGATCGATCATGTCCGTGACCTCACCCTGCTGTTCGATCCCGAGCACGCGCTCGACGACCGGATCACGATGGAGCAGTTCATCGCGTGACGCGCTTTCCGTCGGGCTTACGGGAGTTCGACCGAAGCAAGGGATTGCACGGCGCGCGCGATGGCCTCTGGCGAACGGCTGACCCGGGGTTAGCGGCGCTTCTGCGGATCGTACCGGTGCCGTAGCTTGGAGCGGACGCCGGCATCCGTGGCACGGACAGTGGCGCGTCACCTGCCTTCGTGTTTCCCGCATTCGGGACCGATTCCGGTGCGGATCCGTTCTCCAAATCCAACGAAGTTGACCAAATTGACGGCTGCCATTCGTCGCCGCCCTCCTGCTCCCTGCTGGGCGCGTGCGCCTCGCTGCGCGCGACGATCGCGGCTTCGTGGAAGCCTTGATAGGGCCGACTCGAGCGCATCTGGAGGAAGTCGGATACGGCATCGCTTCCCTCACAAACTGTCACGAACGCGTCGAACTCGTGCGCAACTCGGCGCGGTCCGGCGAAGTACGCGTCGCGCGCGGAGGCCGCCCGACCGTCCAAGCCTCGGGCGGGCACTGCGTTCTTTGTTTGTTCCATTGCTTTTGGCTAAGAAAGAATGTCCAACAATACAAGACCGCGAGCGGGACCAGCCTCAACGGGATAGGTCATAGGATCGATTGGAATGCGAACGTCCGACATGACCGTTCCGTCGCAAATCGAAGACTATCTCGCCGGACAGGACGAGCCGAAACGCCAGGAAATGCGCGAACTCCACCGCCTCATCGTCGCGATCGCGCCCGACTGTCGGCTATGGTTCCTGGATGGGAAGGACAGTGACGGCAAGATCGTTTCCAATCCAAACATTGGATATGGCTTTCTCACGATGCGCTACGCCGATGGCAAAACCCGGGAATTCTATCAGATCGGTATAAGCGCGAACACGGCCGGTATCTCGATCTACATAATGGGCATCAAGGATAAGAAATACCTATCTGACACCTATGGAAAGCGCCTCGGGAGAGCGACCGTCACCGGCTATTGTATCAAGTTCAAGAGTTTGAAAGACGTGAATACCAATGTGGTTGAAGAAATGATCCGCTTCGGCTTGAGTCAGCGCAATTTGCAGTGAGCGAACATTGCGATCAGGTGGCGCCGTCGCGGACTTTCGACTCAGGGCGTCCCGGACCTACGACCTAGAGTCGCCGCAACAATCGAACACCGACCGCGACAATCACTGCGCCAATTACGGATGCGAGGATCGATCCGATCAGTCCGCCGCCAAGCGAAATGCCAAGTCGCGGGAACAGCCATCCCGCGAGTGCAGATCCGAGGATGCCGATAAGGGCATCGACAACGAAACCGAAACCGCCGCCTTGAATGAGAAGGCCGGCAAGCCAGCCGATAAGCGCCCCGACGACGATCCAAATGATCAGTGCAACGAGGAAGCTTTCGTGAACGGCCGTGATGTGCATGGAACCTCCGAGTTCACACTTATCACAAAGCGACGATTGGGATTCGGTTCCGCGAATGGGTGGCCGTCCACCCGGGGGGAACGGGTTTATGGATGAGCTTGCCGCGATCATTCCCTGCTATCGCGCGCAATCCCGGTGTATGCCGCGCGCGCCAACGGGGCGCTGCCATCGCTCTTGACCGCTTTTCCGCGCTACCCATCTTTCCCGAAGAAAGGGGATGACGATGGTCAGCACGTCCAACGACGGCATCATGTCCGAGTATCTGGTGAAATATGCCTTGGCGAAATCGAGCGAGCGCCAACGGCCTACGGAGCTACTTGAGACCCTATACATGGCCGAGCGCTTTCAAGCGGGCGACGACCTGAAATCGGCCCGCGATAATTATGATCACGCGGTGTGGAATGGCGTTTCGGCACGAGAAGTAGATCGTCGCTTGGCTGCGCTGGACGAGTTCATGAAGGATCTATTGAGAAATCGTGCCACGATGTGGGGCCTCAACTGATCGCCGGACGATGTCGGGCAACAGGCCTTTAGCTTCCTTACCACGCCATCGGCAAACCACCGACGGAAGCCGTCCGACCCTTGTGTCGATTATAGGTTCAAGAGCTTGTGCACGACTGCCCCGCATATCGCGCTTTGCCGAGAGGCACGCGGCGCATCGACGACGCCGCATTTTGCGAGGACATACGCAAAAGCCCTGCCCTAGAGTAGATCATCGAGGGTGCCGCGGCCTTGGACCCTCGTGCCGTTGGAGTACGCGCCGCGTCTCCGTTTGCTGCGGATTCGCTTCTGCATCAATCTTCGGAACGAACCGACCGGTCCCGCGGTCGCGAAATATCGTACGCGTCAACGCGTCCCTGTCGCGCATGGCACCTCCTGGAGAGTGAACAGCGCCAGCGAACGCGGCCAATGCAGTATAGCCAAGTCGATACGCTGAGCTAGCGAATGGGAATCCCGGTGTGGCACAGAGCCGCTGCCGGTTGTGTGCGACCAAATCCACGACGGGATCACCGGTCATCAGGGACGCGCACTCGACGCATCGCCGCGGCTCCGCCCTCCCCTGCTCTTCCCGATGCGGCTGCGCTATGCTTCTTCCAACGCGAGCGCGTGGCCCGCGAGGCATAGTGAAGCGAGGGGATGGAGAGCCGATGCAGATCGATTTCGGAGTCATCGACCATCTCGACCGGCAGTCGCTGCCGATCGCCGAGACCTATCGCAACAGGATCGACCTGGTGCGCCGCTACGACGCCGCCGGGTTTTGGGGCTTTCACCTTACCGAGCATCATTTCACGCCGCTGGGACTCGCGCCGTCGCCGCTGCTGTTCCTCGCCGCGTGCGCGCAGGCGACCAGCCGCATCCGGCTGATCCCGCTGGTGCTGGTATTGCCGCTGTACAATCCGCTGCGGCTCGCGAGCGAAGTCGCGATGCTCGATCATCTCTCCAACGGCCGGCTGGAGATCGCGACCGGACGCGGCATCTCGCCGCTGGAGCTGGCCTATTACGGCGTGAACCACCTCGAGGCGCGGGCGATCCATGAAGAAGCGCAGGCAGTGCTGCTCGCGGCGCTGACGCAGGAGACGGTTAGCTTTCGCGGCGATTATTTCCGCTATTTCGACGTGCCGATCGAGCTGCGGCCGCTGCAGCAACCCCACCCGCCGCTGTGGGGCGCCACCAGCAGCCCCGAGAGTGCGGCGGGCGCCGCCAGGGAGAAACGCAGCCTGGCGTTTCTGCTCCCGCCGTCGCGGGTGCGCACGATCACCGATCGCTATCGCGAGACCTGGGCGGCTGAATATGGATCGGCGCCGCTGCCGCGGCTCGGGCTGGCGCGACACCTCTATGTCGCGCGGACCGACGCCGAAGCACGCGAGCGCGCCGAGTTTGGATATCGCGGCTGGTACCAGAAGCTGGCGTATCTGTGGGAAAAACATGACCCCCGCGGGCTGGCCGATGATGGGATGCACCGGTTCGACGCGATGGTGATCGCGGGGTCGCCCGATCGCGTCGCCGACCGGGTCGCCGAGGAAATCGAGCAATCCGGCTGCAACTATTTTATCGGGCGGTTTGCCTATGGCGACCTCAGCCATGCCGAAAGCGTCGGCTCGCTCGAACGCTTCGCCGAGAAAGTGATGCCCCAGTTCAGCCCAGCAATCGCGGTCGTTTGAGAGGCGGCTCGCGCTTGGAAAAAGGCCTCCGCGCCCAACTGTTCGGCGCGAGTGGCAGTATCGCCGACCATCTCGCGATGCCCGCCAGCCGTTCACTTTGTGGAGCATGATCCGTTTCGATCCAGACGGATCATGCTCTCTCGTGCACCTATTTCTTGGGTTCGGGGGGCTTCACCGCGGCCCTGACGTTGACGATCCGGCCGAGCAGATCGAACCAGAACGGGGAGCCGAAGGTCGCGGCAACGGCGGTCATCAGATAGCCTGCGATCAGCAGCAACCAACCGAATGTCGCGGACCAAGAAAACATGAAGTGCCATTTTTGAGCAGCGAGAGCGGGTCGGCTCGATCCAAGCAGCTCAAGCGCGATATCCGCAGCGTCGCCCTCCCATCCGATCGGTAGATTGCTCGCCTCCAGAACCTTGGTGAGCTTGCCCCACTTGGTAACGTCGTCGGCGTCGGTTTTCGCCGCTGCGGGCGCTGCGCCGGCCTTCTTGGCTTCTTCGGCAGTCTGCGTGGTCATAATGCCGGGCACGGGCACTCCTGCCCGGCCCGAAGCGCCACCTTTGGCGTCCTTCACCTTGTCCGTACCTTGGACCTTGTTCGCGGGGCCGCTGGCAGTAAGCGCCTCCGGCGAGGGTGATTGCGATGGCTCGTGCGCGACAAGCTCCTTGGCAGCTTGGTATTCGGCCAGCCGCGTCTCCACCGATTTCGGATCGTTGTGGATCAGGACCTTGGCGATCAGCACCGAGTTGACGTTGAAGGCGATGGCAAGCAACAGCCCCGCCCAGAACAGCCGCTTTTGAGTTTTGCGCTTGTAGCGGCTGCTGGCGCGATCCATCGCGGCGTCGTACCAGAGCGCCACCTCCGTCCGCATCTTGTCCGCGTCGCGGCCGGTGATCTTCTCGAGCAGCGTCCAGGCCGCTTCGAATACGGGCGAGGCCAGATGCCGGCTTACGCTCGCCGGCTCCATCAGGTCGGCCAACGCCATCGCGAAGGTTTCGCGCGGAATATAGGAAGGGCGATGTGTCGACATCGCGGGAAGCATATTTCCACCCGCCGAGACGCGATCCGAATAATAGTCGCCCCTGTAGAGGGCACGAATAAGCGGATGATTGTAGATGCGGATGCGCAGTCCTTCGATGGTCGCGCCTTGGACGGGCTTCGCGGGAGGCTGAGCCGGAGGGTCGTCGACCAATTCGCCGATGGCGACCTCCAGCCCGTCCGCGCGCGATTTCGTCCAGGTCTCGATAGCTTCGGTTGCGGATGTGAGCACCAGGCAAATCAGCAGATAGCTGAGCACAATACCGATGCCGACTTCGAGTGTTACAGAGCCGAGCATGTTGTTTCTCCCGCGGCAATGCCCGCGACGGAGTCGCCGGATTGCCCGCAAAGATTGGAAAATGACCGATATTCCGGGAGGTCAGCGGCTCTTTCGGCTACTCGCCGATCGTCGCCGGCTTGAGCGCATATTTGAAACCTACGCCGAACAACTGCGATTTACCGAAGTTCTCGCCAGATGAATTTCCATAACTGGCGGTTATCCAAGTCCCCTTGGAAATTTTTACGTATACGCTGAGATTATATGTTAGGTAATTATCTCTTCCTAATCCCGAGTATGTCGCATGTTGCTTTAACAGCTCAAGCCCAATCAGCACCGACGTTGGATTTCCTGCTACGAGTTTTCCCCCGTAGCTCTGCCTATTGCGGTCTATATAGACCTTTTCATCGGTAGGATTCAAAACCATTTCATGCTCGCGAAACACAGCGCCGAGCAATATCTTGCCTCCAAATCCTTCCTTGGGTTTGCCGTCTTCGTCGACCTCAGTCTTGCATGGTCTCGGCTTGAACAGGCAATCGAGCCCGACCGACATCACCGCGCTCGCCGCGAAGCCTTTTCCGACGAGTGGGCCCTTCCCGCCATCTCGGCTGCGGAAAAGTTTGGCGAAGCCGATTTGGGCAGAATAGCCCCTCGTCGGCGTACGACCAAGGTTTTGTCGGCAATCAGCGAGGGACTTCGCGAGTATAGAGTCAAACTTTTCAAACACGTTCGGACTGGGCACCGGAATATCGGTATCGGGATGTTCCTCGAGGCGTTTTTTTCGCGCCGCGAAAGCCTGCGACAGACAATCGTCCAGTTTTTTATTCGCGAAGGGATCCGTGGTGTCGAACGGGACCCAGATTCCTCCGATCGCGAGTCGCTCTGGATTTCCGGCGTCGCCGGCATCGCCGCGCCCATAAGCGGCAGTCAACTGCAACCTGGCCAATGCTCGCTTGAGGTAATTATCACGGTATTCTAAGTAGTTGACTCGAAGACCGGGCAGGAGCTCGGTCGGTGCGAATTGGATCCCGAGTCCGGTCACCGGCTTTCCGTCCACATCCGTTCCGGTAAGAATCGCGGCCGCGAAGCGCTTCACGCCTTCCGGATCGGTTACCGTCTCGCCGGAGACGCCGAGCGCGACGAACGCTGGCGCGGTCGTGCTCAGGACTTCGTCAACCAAGTTGCTGGCGTTGTCCTTTGACTGCTGAATTTGCGCAGCCAACGTCTGGGCATTTGTTGCAGGAGGAGTCGAGTTAGCGGCGGAATTCGGAGTGGTCGATTCCTGTCCGAAAGCGGGGGACGCACCCAGCACGCCGAGCGCAATCCATGGCCAGAGGCCACCGGGCAGCCGCCTCATTCGAATGCAATCGCGAGACATTTGAATCCTCCCGAAGCTAGACCCGGCGGGATGGGAATCGACGCGAGGTGCTCGACGCCTCCGTTGGCGCGCTGAAGCTCAAGATCGGCGTTGATTGTGCGGACGCTGGGACCCGTGTTGCCTTTGTGCGTCACGCACACCTGGATCATCGAAGCGCGGATGGTCGCGGCATCGCCGACAAATTGCGGGTGGCCATCGTCGCCCGTGGCAATGAGACTACCTGGAAGGAACCCGCCGTGACCGTTGCTGGGAAATCGTGTGATTTCATATTCGAAAGATTGGATGTTGGCGGAAACCGAAACGACTAATTGATCCCCGTCGTCGATCTTCACCGGTCTTGTCAGGTCCAGCATAGCAAACCTCCCATTGCCGAGAGAGCGAAACCCGAGCGGTTTCGAACTCGCGCCTGCCAAGATATTGCGTCGATCCCGGCAGGGCGGTGTGCGATCGCACGTGCGGCTTGTGATAAAGCGCACAACCATGCATTGTTCGGATACGATTGGGGGCGATCGATGCTGGCAACTCGGTTCGGTGCAGAAACCGCAAGTGACGGGGAGAGTCATTTGCCGGACGATCTGCGGACCGCATTTCTCGCGATTGCGCACCCTTCATCCGTGCGGCGTAACCAGATCGTGATTTCCGAGGGGATTTTCTCCAGCGACGTCTATTTGATTCTCTCGGGTCGGGTCAAAGTCACACTTTTCTCTCGGCGCGGCCATGAACAAATATTGCGCGAAATGGGACCGAATGAGATTTTCGGCGAACTTTCCGCGATCGATCGGCAGCGCCGCTCGTCGACCGTGATCGCAGTCGAGGACACCCGGTTGGCGCACTTGTCCGGCGACGAGTTCATCCGGTTCCTGGCCGAGACGCCACGCGCCGGACTATGGATGGCGCGCCAATTATCGGTCCGCATCCGCGATCTCACCGGCAAAATCTTTGCGCTGGCGACCATGCCAGTGAGTATTCGCGTACAATGCCACCTAATGGACCGTCTGGCCGCGGCACGCGCCGCGGGCGAGCAGAGCGCGCGGATCGCTCCCTTTCCCACGCATTCCGAACTCGCAAAGACCATCGGCACCCATCGCGAAGCCGTTACGCGCGAGCTCAGGTTACTCGCCAAAGAGGGGATTATTCATCAGAACGGTCGAGAGCTCGAGGTTTTGTCGGTGCCGCGATTGGAAGCGCTGGTGATGCGCTACATCGGCTAATGCGACGCTCCCGCACGCCATTTCCTGGGTTGCCGCGTGCGCGCGTGGATCTGGCATGACCGCCACGCGCGCACCCTCGCAGCTGGTGCGATCCAATCAATATAGGGATCAGCGCTACTACGTCACCATCGTCAAGTCGGACCTGTGCAATTCGACCGGCATCGCGGCGAAGATGGATCCCGAAATCTATGGCGAGTTGCTCGGTCAGCTGCGCACGAGCGCCGAGCAAGTCATCGCCCATCACGGTGGTGAGATCGTCCGCATCGATGGCGACGGGATGATCTGCATCTTCGGCTATCCCGTCCCGCACGAACATGCGGGCCGGCACGCGACTGCTGCGGCTCTCGACTTGCACCAGGCGGCCACAATGATCGAGATCGCCGATCTGGCCGGCGCCCGGCTGCGGCTGCACACGGGGATCCATTCCGGGCTCGTGCTGCTTCGCACCGGCGATATCGTCCGCGGCCGTTTCGAGATGCTCGGGGATCCAACCAATCTCGCCGCCCGCCTGTGCGACGCCGCCGCGCCGGGCGAAATCCTCGTCAGCGCTTCGACCCTGGGCACCGATCGGCACTTTTTTGACACCGCGCCGGAACGGCTGATCGCGGTGCGCGGCCGTGACAAGCTGCTGCGCGCGCTTCCGGTGACCGCGCACGCGCCCGTCGAAACGCGCTTCGACGCGCGTCAGCGCAGCGGCTTCGCGCCGTTTGTCGGCCGCGAGCAACAGCTCGCGCTCTTGCTCGATCACCTCGACGCTTGCATCGCGGGTGCACTGCGGCTGGTCAGCCTCGTCGGGCGTCCCGGCATCGGCAAGACGCGCCTGCTCGGCGAGTTCACCGAACGCGCGGCGCGGCGCGGGGCTGCCGTCTACCGCGGCTATTGCGAATCCTATTCGGGCGCGCTGCCGCTCCAACCGATGGTCCAGCTCGTGCGCGGCATGCTCGCCGGCTATGGTGAGGGCGGAGTGGAGGCTTTGCCGATCGTCGACGCGGCCCGCCGCGACCTCCTCGCGCGGCTGCTCCGGCTCGATCGCGACGGTGGAATGGCCGATGCGCATCTGTTGCGCCCGGAGCTGGTTGCCCCGGCCGTGCTCGACTTGCTTGGCTGCGAAGGCGATCCCGTACTTCTTCTGATCGACGATTGGCAATGGGCCGACGACGCCAGTCGCCAGCTACTCGATCGCGTTCTTGCCGGCGCGGGGGCCCGGTTGATGGTCGTGCTCGCGACGCGCGCAGTCGATAGCGAGCTCGAGCAGATGCATCAGGTGGAAACGGTCGCACTGGCGCCGTTGTCCGATCCGGAATCCACCGAAATGATTCACCAGCTGATCGCCGCGCCCGAACCGTTCCTCGTCGACCGCCTTGCCGCCCGCGCGGGGGGCGATCCGCTCGTGATCGAAGAACTCTGCCATGCCTTCACCGGCGATCGCGGCGCCGCCTCTGAGCAGGATCGTGAAATCTGGCTAGACTTGCTGATCCAGGCGCGTTTTGCGCTTCTACCGCCGCGGCATGCCGAGGTCGTCCGCCGCGCAGCGGTGATCGGACACATTATACCCGAATGGCTGTTCGAGCAGGTCGTGGAGATCCCGCCCGACGATCGCGTCGCGCGGGAACTGATGGATGAGGACTTCCTTTATCGTGGCGAGCTCCCGGGCACGTTGCGTTTCAAACACGGCATCACTCGCGATGCGATCTATGCAACGGTCAGCATCGAAGAGCGCCGCGTGCTGCACGGACGCGTGATCGAGGCGCTGCGCGCACGCTCCGAGAGTTCCGGCGACGATGGCCAGCTTGATGCACTTGCCTATCACCATGCCGCCGCCGGCGACTTCACGCGCGCCCGGCTGCTCGCGGTCCAGGCGGGCAACCGCGCAAAACAGGCGTGCGCGCTCGATCGCGCCCAGGCGCATTACCGCGCTGCGCTCGACTCGATCGACCGGCTCGGCGATGCCGTCGATCGTCGCGAGCGCATGGACGTGCTGTGCAAGTTTGGCCTCGCCTGCGTCGTCGATCCGGCCGACGAGCACCTGCCCGTCCTGCAGGAATCGTCGGCACGCGCATGCGCGGATGGCGATGAGGAGGCGCTCGCCTGGTCCGAATATTGGCTGGGTTTCGTGCTCTACGGCCTGGGCCGGGGGCTGCGTTCGATCACGCATCTGAAGACCGCACTCGCCGCGGCCGAGACGATCGGCGACGCCAACCTCGCGGTGCAGGTACGCGCGAATCTCGGCCAGTCTTTCGCGGTCGCTACCGATTATGCGCGGGCGCTCGCGCTACTCGACGAAGCGATCGAAGCCAATTGCATGCGTCGAACCGGCCATGCCTATTCATTGTCCTGTCGTGCATTCCTTCACGCCGACCAGGGGCGCTTCGCAGAGGCCGATGTCGACTTCGATGCTGCGATCGGAACCTTGGAAGGCGTCGAGCACGAGATGATGGCATCCGTGCTCAGCCACCGTGCCGCCGCCCGCTTGTGGCAGGGCCGCCTTGACGACGCGGAGCATTTTGCCGTGGAAGCGCATCGCGTCGCCACGCATGCCCGGGCCCGGTATCTGTTCGCAATGACGCGTGCGCTCCAGGCCCAGGCCCGCTGGCTGCGCGACGGCGACTCCGAACAGCTCGTACAGCTCGCCAGGGAGACGCGCTGGCTCGACGGCAGCAAGAGCCAGCAATACCTCTCGCTCAACCACGGCTGGCTTGCCGAGGGACTGGCGGAGACCGGTGATATCGCCGGCGCCCGGCATCACGCCGCGCGCGCCTTCCTTCGCGCGCGTCAGGGCGATCGGCTGGGCGAGGCGATGGCGGCGCGCGCACTCGCCCGCCTCGCCGCGGCAGGCCACGGCCGTCGCGCGCCCGAATATTATCTGGCGATCGCCCAACGCTCGGCCGCGGGCCGCGGATCGGCACACGAAGCCGCCCGCAACCTGCTGTGCGTGGCACAGCTCACCGGGTCGGACGGCGCGCGCGCCGCCGTGCGCGAAAGCTTCGCCGCGGCGGCGCTGACGCCTTCACGACTGGAACTGGCGGCACTCACGGCTTTAGAAGCGTGACTCGAATGATCAGCGAGGCTGGCAGCGCCTGAATCTGACCGCTGTCGAGCAGTGCCGCCAGGATGCCCGCCATTCCGCCCATCGCCATATTGTACGCCGGGCAGGCGTGCACTGGATGTCCAGGCTTTCTTCGGTCGCCGCCGAACACCACGAACAGATCCTCATACCATTGCGAAGCGGAAACCAGGCCGAGGATAACTAGATCATTCGGCTCGATGTAGAGCGGATCAGGGTTTCCGTGCTTATCAAATCGTTGGAGAGTGTAGCGGCGCCTTGCGGTGCGATAGAGAAGGTCAGGAGCCGGCCTTTTGCGAATGGCCTTACTCATAGCCGGAAGCAGAGCATCTAACGCGGCCCTGGGATTGCTCCCGCCGGCACCCGCCTTCCGGTGCAGGCTCGCCTGGTGGCGCCACAGGCTGCGCTCGCGAAGCCACTCGTACAGAATTCCGCGCAGACATCCGTCCATCGGTGGCAGCGCCCCGACCATGATGCCGATCAGATTGCGCGCCAGCACGTCGCTGTCGTCGATTTCCTTGAACATCCTGGATGCAACGCTGCCCGAAACCGTGCCACCGTCGCGGCAATCGGCGACAAACTGCTTCCCGGCATCAAGGATCGCCTGTCCGTGGAGCCGGCCATAATCGGCAACAGTCGACGTCGGCCGGGGATAGAAGGCAAATCGGGAAGGCGAGAGAAAATCGCCGGGGCAGCGCGGCGTCGGCTCGCCTTGCCGATCCCAATTCCAGCCGCCGGCCACGAAATTCTTGCCGTCGGGAATGCCGAACCATTGCTCGCACAAGGCTGCGAGCGCCGGCATCAGATATTCACGTCGCAATTCGATTTCGAAATAACTCTGTCTCAAGTTCGTCGCGACGGCGCGCGCGCGTGCGAGGACCTCGGCGCCAACCTTGTATCCGACGACGAAGCCCTCCTCCATCCCGACGCTCATCAGGATCTCGTTGGTGGGATAAGCCTCGCCACCATAGTCCGATTGCAACGACGGGTCGTCATAGCTATTGTCGGGCTGCTGCGCGACATAGATCGAACCACTGGCCATGTTCACGCGCTTGAGCTGTTCCTCGACCGAGAACACCTCCCAGTTACTCAGCACCTCCTCGACCAATGGCAGCGAGCCAACCAGCACGACCGGTTGGCCGTTGGTCGTATGCGGATCTGAAGGGAAGGTCGGGAGTGCGAGATCGTAGAGTTGGACGCCCTTGTCCAGGCGCAACGCCCCATGATGGAAATAACGAATAGCAGACCAGACGTCAGGCGACAGACGCTGCTCCGCCGGGTCCTTGGTATCGAAATCCTCGAGGATACGCTTCCATTCGAGCTGTTGTTCCTTCTCGTTCAAGTGGCCCAGGCGATCGATCAACTCCTGCCCCACGGTTTCGCGCAGTTCCTCATGCTCGCTTGCCTGCTCGGTCGTGCAGATTGCATCCAAAGCCGTGCGCGACGGCACATAGAAATAGGCGCCCCATTGCACGGCGGCGAAGGATTTGGGGATGGGGACACGCATGGTCTTGCCATCCACCAGGAAGCGAAACACGCGCGGGCCCTGCTTGGGGTCGACGCCAAAGAGCGGGTCATTGTTGCCCGACGCGATGTCGGTGCTGTTGCCGCCGTTGATCCAGCGCTGCACCACTTCATATTGTTCAGCGATACTCGACATATACGCCATGAACAGAATACCGCGCTCGGCCGCTGGGCCGCCTTCGGCGGCGGCCGGCCCATAGGACATGCCGCGTCGCATCAGCCGTGGGTTGGGGCGCCCCAAGACGCGGTTTCGCGGATTTGTGCGCCGGATGTGCGACGCCAACGGACATTTGTCGCCGGTCGGATCATCGTTGCTATAGTCGAACTGGTTGTGCGCGCCCTGCTCAGGATAGATCAGCGGACGACCGTCGCGATGCCGGCCCATCAGTCTCGAGGCGAGATCGTCCGCGGAAAAGGGGCGGCCGAGCGCCGCGGTGAGCCTGAGCGCCTCGTCCTTGAGAAATTGTTCGAACAGCGGCACGTCCAGCTTGATCTTTCGCACCGCAAGGAAGCTGGCGTTGAACAGCAGCGCGCATTCGCGCCGGCGTCGCGGATCGGTGTGGAGGCGGCGATCGGACACATCGCCACGGCTGTTCGCATAGCCGTACAACAGTTCACCCAGCGGCACGTCGTCGCGACTGGGAACATGCGGGACAGGCCCGGGTTGCGGAACGGGCTGGCTGATTCCGTCGACGAAGCCGAGCGCGTTCACGCCACGAGCCATCATATCCTCGATGCTGAGCAGCACGACCCCGTCCAGCGACGCCAGGATATTGTCGATTGCCGCAGTGAGCAGCTTGGCGCCGTCGGCGTCCGGGCCGGGCGCAACGCGCAAGTTGATTAGGAAATCGACTTCGTCGAGCTCGACTGGTGGCAGTTGCGAACTCTGCGGGGCGATTTTCGGCCGGTGCCGCGCCGGCAGCGTCCATCGACGCGGATGATTCTCCCGCATGTCGCCGAGCAGCCCGGAACGTTCGGCCATTCCCTCGCGAAATTCCTTCGGAAAACGCTGCACCAGCCATTTTGGAAAGCCGATCCGCTCGAGCCCGCTCTTAGTGAAGGCGATGTTCCGGTACACGCCATCGGCAGGCTGTGAATCGAGCTCGAAATGCAACGACTTCGACAGTTGAGCGAGGCACATTTGGGCCGGCTTCGGATCATCAATGCCCATCAGGAGTAGCGCGCCATGCGTCACCGGACGCACGGCGCTGCCATAGTCGCTGAACATCCCGCCCTGGATCTCAGCCCAATCCGGCTTGGGGTCGGGCGCGGACTGCGCCGTCGAATCGAGCGGAGCCGGCGACTCGAACCATTGCAGCGGTTCCCGGTAGATCTTTCGGACGGCGTCCGGCAGCAGCCGCGAGTTCCATCCCGTGAGCAGACTGCGCGTCACGCGCAGCAGATAGCGCCCTTCGGCGATCGGATCGTCGCTCGTGATGATCAGCCGGTCGGGCGGATAATAGTCCGCCAGCCGATACAGCACGGTGAGCGCTTCGAGCGCCATCTGGTTGAGCGTCAGCAAAGGCCCTTGATCGCCCGCCTGAGCCGCCTGGAGCGCCGCTTCGCGCACGGCAAGCGCCTGTGCGTCGGGATTGTCTCCGGTCGCCCGTGCGAGGTCGAAATCATTGTCTGCCTTGGAGCGCTGCAGCGCCTCGAGCTTCGACAGATAGATCGCATCCTTCACCGTGGTGCCGGTGGTGGCATAGAAGATCGCACTGTCGACCTGATGCTTGCGCACCCAGGCCGTATATTCGGCGAAACTATGGTCTCCCGCAGTCACATAGCCTTCGCAATTGCAGAACAACAGGTCGAGGAACGGGCCGAGCGGGTTCCATATCAACCGCATATAGGGTTCCCAGGCGCCATCGAACGTTGCCGCGAGGTATAGGAAGCGACGCGGTCCGAGGCCGTCCTTGGTCACCTGATAGACATGGTCGTCGAGCACGCCGATGCGAAAGTCGAGAAGCGTCAGAATTCGTTCGGTGGTGTCCGCGAACGGTACGGCCAGCTCATATTCTCGCGCGGTGACGCGAATCTTGTGCAAAGCTTCGGCAACCAATCGCAATCGCGTATCGTAGGTAACATTCTCGTACGCCCGAATGAAATCTTCCCTGATTGGAGCGACGACCACCAGATCGGTAATACCATCGATGCTCTTGCTCGTGACTTCTTGTTGCATGCCCCGCTCCCGCTATACGGCTTAAACATCGGATGACCCGATAAGAAAAATGCCACGTGTAGCCGGATTGAACAATCGATCGCCGCAAGAATGTGCAAAAAAACACCAACTTTTCGTCCGAGGAATTTGCACAGCGCGCCAGATTATCGAGTTCGTGCGAATTGCCACCTGAAATTTGGCTCGAATTTCCTTCGATTCACGTAATAATTCAATCGATTGGAATTTCCGGCGGTTTCCAACGCGGTGTGTCGCGGTCAGCAGAGCCCGGGCTCCTTGTGCGCAATGTCATGGCAATCCCCGCGTGGTCAGGCCTGTTTGGAAATGCGCGGAAGAGCGCATTTCGACGCTGGTCCGGCCGAATTTCTTTCCATCGCGCTGTCGATTCCGGCGATGCTCATCCATCGACTGAGTGGCGGAAGGTTTTGGCGGCGAAGGCGTCGCCGGCCGCCGAAGGAGGTTTGCAATGCGCTATCTGTTTGTCGTCACATCGAACCACGTCGCCCAACCGTCGCCGGAACTGATGGAAGCCATGCACAAGATGGCGCAACGCGAGATCCAGGCCGGTCGCATGCTCGACGACGGCGGGCTGTTGCCGCAGGCGATGGGCGCGCAGGTCCGGGTCGGCAACGGCGAGCTGAACGTGATCGACGGGCCGTTCATCGAGGCGAAGGAAATGATCGGCGGCTATGCGATCTTCGACCTGCCCGGGCCGGACGAAGCCCTCGCCTCTGCGCGCGAGTTCATGCAGTTGCACCGGGATTTCATGCCTGGATGGGAGGGGACCTGTGAGATCCGCGGTATCGCCGGTTCGATGACTCACGGCAGCTGACTTTGCCCTCCGGCGCGGCACCGAGCGACTTTCATCGCACGATCCTCGCCACCTGGCGGATCGAGCAGCCCAGGCTGATCGCCAGCCTGGCGCGGATGCTGCGCGACGTGCCGCTGGCCGAAGAACTGACCCAGGATGCGCTGGTTGCGGCGTTGGAGCGGTGGCCCGAAACCGGCATTCCGGATCGACCCGGCGCCTGGTTGATGGCCACCGCCAGGCGCCGCGCCCAGGAGCATCTGCGCCGCGCTCCGATGCTCAATCGCAAGCACGGAATGATCGCGGCGTCGCTGGAAGCCGAGCAGAACGCCATGCCCGACGATACAAGCCTGGACGACGACATCGGCGACGAGATGTTGCGGCTGATCTTCACCGCCTGCCATCCGCTGATCCCCGCCAAGTCGCGTGCAACGCTGGCGCTGCGGATGATCTGCGGCCTGACCACCGAGGAGATCGCGCGCGCCTTCCTGATATCGGAAGCGACGGTCGCCCAGCGCATCGTGCGCGCCAAGCGTCTGCTGTCGGAATCGGGGCTGGTCTATGAGACGCCGCGCGGCGAGGAGCGCGATCGGCGCCTGCCGACCGTGCTGGAGGTCATCTATCTGATCTTCAACGAGGGCTATACGGCCGCGCGCGGGGACGATTGGCTGCGGCCGCAGCTCTGCGACGAAGCGCGCCGCCTAGGTCGCATGCTGGTCGCGCTGGCTCCCGACCAGCCGGAGGTCCATGGACTGGTCGCGCTGATGGAGCTGAATGGCTCGCGCAATGCGGCGCGGACCAGTCCCGAGGGAGACCCGATCCTGCTGATGGACCAGGACCGCCGCCGCTGGGATGCGCTGCAGATCCGCCGCGGCCTGGATGCGCTGGCACGGGCGCGCGCACTGGGTGGCGGCGCCGGCTTCTATGTGCTGCAGGCCGCCATCGCCGCCTGTCACGCCCGTGCCGCCGCTCCGGAAGAAACGGATTGGCCAAGCATTGCAGCACTCTATGCACAGCTGTCCGTGCTGACCAATTCGCCCGTCGTCGAGCTCAACCGCGCGGTGGCCGCCGCGATGATTGCGGGGCCGGCCGCAGGACTCGCGATTGTGGACGCGGTCGCGGAGTCGTCGGCTCTGAGGGGTTATCACTTGTTGCCCGCCGTGCGGGGCGACCTGCTGCAGCGTCTCGGCCGCGTGGCGGAAGCACGTCTAGCATTCGCCGACGCAGCTGCCCTCGCCACCAACGCACGCGAGCGGACGCTGCTGGAACGCCGCGCAGCAGCCTGCGAGCCATAACTCTCTCGCGGCAGGCTTGCGCGACAAAGATGTTCCTAAGAAACGAACGCGGTCTTCCCGCTCGCGGCAGCGGCCGCCAGGCTGGTGCGGTCGAGCACCTCATAGAATGCCGACAAGGCGTCGGCGAACACGCCGCTGGCACTGCAGTCGAAGCGCAACGCGCAGTTTGCGCAATCCGCCAGGCGAGATCGCGGCTCGAGCGCGCGCACCACTTCACCGATCGTCATATCGGCGGCCGGTCGCGCGAGCGCCACGCCGCCGCTCCGTCCGCGGTGGCTCACGACGAAACCGGCACGCACGAGCGCCTGCGCCACCTTGGCGACGTGATTGTACGAAATCCCCTGCTCGGAGGCGAAGCCGGGCAGCGCGAGCGGTCCTCCGTCGCGGCGCGCAAGCACGATCAACAGGCGAATTCCGTAGTCGGTATGCTGGGTTAGCTGCATTGCGCACCAAGATGGAAATTGGGGTTGCAAAAATCAAGTCGTCATATTACCGGTATTATGTATACCAGATATCGATTGGGGACTTTGAATGCGCATTGCTTCCGCACGTGCCAAGGAAATCGTGAAAGCCACTGCTCCGGTGATCGAGGCACGCGGCCTGGAGATCACGACCGCAATGTACGGGCGCCTGTTCCAGAGCGCGGAGATCGCCGCGATGTTCGATCGCGCGACGCAGGAAAACGGCGAGCAGCCGCGGCGGCTGGCGGGCGCGATCCTTGCCTATGCGCGTAACATCGACAAGCTCGAGAATCTTACCGGCCCGGTGCAGCGAATGATGGCACGCCATGTCGAGACCGGCGTGAAACCCGAACATTATCCGATCGTCGCCGAAGCGCTGCTGCCCGCAATCCGCGAAGTGCTGGGCGCCGAAGTCGCGACCGACGACGTGCTCGGGGCTTGGGGCGAGGCCTATTGGATGCTCGCCGACATCCTGATTTCGGGCGAGCAGCAGAGCTATGCATCGTCGCAGCCGGCGTAACCAATAGCGCTCGGGCGCCTTCGTCGGCGCCGCATACCGATCGATCCATGGCTGGAAGCGCCCGACAGCGCATGCAGGCGCTGCGCCGCGTCGGGCTGCGGAAGCTGGGGGCGCCGAACGCGCGCAAGAAAACGGGCGCCGGACAAGGCCGGCGCCCGAAAAGTGTTCGCGTATGAACCCATTATAGAGCCGGCTGCTGCCGGCGCGGTCATTTCGTTGCAGAATCTTTTTCAGCCGCTGTGCGGGCGGGCGGGAAACGTCGCTATTGCGATGGAGAAGCCCGACTTCCCTGCCCCGGAACCGATCGGTATCGGCGCCGGACGGGCGAGCCGGGCACCGTCTGAGGCCTGCGGTGTTTTGGCAGCTTGCATCCCGGATTTCTGGCGCTATAGACGCCCCCCACGGCTGTTCCCTGATAGCTCAGCGGTAGAGTAGGTGACTGTTAATCACTTGGTCGTTGGTTCGAATCCAACTCAGGGAGCCAGCCGTCCGGTCCGCGGCTGAGCGATATACACGGCGGACCGAACGGCGGAAGCCTCTCCATTTTGTGGCGATTCCCCATGAGGCCATCGTCCTTACCCGCAATGGCACATGCTTTCGTCGCCGTAGCTCGTACCTGATCGTATGAAGCCTCGGGCGCGCCCTGTTGCGCCGGGACTTGCGGTTGACGAGCAAGCGACCCTTGCTGGATCGGCCAAATGTGAAGATGACCCCAAGACGTCAAAGGCTACCGGGCTTGGCGGCCTGATGATCTTGACAAGTACCCACAAATGGTTAAGCAGGGCGCACTGGGCTTTTTAACGCCAGTCCAAATCCTTGAACTGATTACGATATGATGGTGCGACGCACTATTATATCTGAATCTGTGCGAAGAAGGCTTGGATTCGTACGCCGCTTAAAGAAAATTGGTTCTCTGTTGAGATGCCAATGATACATCTCTGACCAGTTTCCGTTGGCTGTTCATCATAAATGAAATAAAATGACAGTTCTCTGCGCGTTCCATTCAATTGGAGTACGGCAATGAAGATATTGTTCATTTTGGCTCTGCTCATTTCAAGCAGCGTGGCACACGCACAGCCATTTTATTCTGTCGTTACGCACGGATCCGACCTATCTGGTGGAAACGGCAGCGACTACTTCACCATCACTATAACGGGCGGCGACATTCATAGCGTCCACGTGTTTGGTGTGGATGCGTCGGACTGGACTATTTACGACGACCTGAATATTTTTTCGCCCTCCTGGTTTGCAAATACGAACGGGCAAAATGGATTTAGCTGGATTATCGGCCAAGATAGAAATACGGCGCCTGGAGATTACAAGTTCCATGTTCCGTTCGGGCAAGGCCCTCAAGTCCACCTAACCAGCGCCAATATTCAAGTAGACTTGGCGAACGGCACGTGGGTTCCTACATCTCCCCCTGTACCAGAACCTTCAACGTGGTTGGTGATGACGTTGGGTTTTGGCTGGATTGGGTGGTCTATTCGTCGCTTGACGAGTAGCGCGCACTCCGAAGCGTTCCGGAGACGCAGAGAGATTGAGGTGCACCCCTCGGGTGAGACACCCCCAATCGGGTAAACAGCCGATCGTTGTACGGTCATTCAGGCAGGTTCAACGCCAGGATTGGTTCGAACTCCGCGGGATGACCGACCGGGGCACGGACGCTCTTAACAGGGCACGCCCCGCTCAGACCCGGCCGAGCGGCTTCCCGTATGCGGCTTCCACCTTGGGTATTTGACGGCAAAGCGCTGGTTTGACCACGGGTGGAGGACAGGCGGTACGGGAAGCCTGTCGGCGGGGATCTCCCTGACGCGCCGCCATGTC
>Ga0207675_100001656_pt1 | contig 22283 bp, 18 predicted proteins | sample KBSSwiS42_FD_184305 | JGI IMG/M metagenome (GOLD analysis project Ga0207675, IMG submission 184305) | Switchgrass rhizosphere microbial communities from Kellogg Biological Station, Michigan, USA - KBS Switchgrass S4-2 (SPAdes) (version 2) | ecosystem: Host-associated > Plants > Roots >...
TGAGGCTGATCATCCTCTCAGACCAGCTACTGATCGTCGCCTTGGTGAGCCGTTACCTCACCAACTAGCTAATCAGACGCGGGCCGATCCTTCAGCGATAAATCTTTCTCCTTACGGACGTATTCGGTATTAGCCCAAGTTTCCCTGGGTTGTTCCGAACTGAAGGGTACGTTCCCACGTGTTACTCTCCCGTCTGCCGCTCCCCTTGCGGGGCGCTCGACTTGCATGTGTTAGGCCTGCCGCCAGCGTTCGCTCTGAGCCAGGATCAAACTCTCAAGTTGGATGAGAACTTTTCCCGGCTGATCACAACGTTTGACGAGGTCCCACGCTTGCCGACGAACGCCGGACGCACGCACGACTTGCATCGCACGCACGCCTGCCGCTTGCACGACAAGGTGTTACCTGAAACGTCGACCGCCGAAGTCTCTTCCGGCTCCACCTTGCTCGAAGATTGCTCTTCGACCGAGGCAGTGCCCGCAGGGACTCCGCCGTCCACGTTTCTCTTTCTTCCGATTCACCTATCAAACAGCCCGGGATCAAGGAGATCCCACCCTCTAGGTGGACCCAGAGAGCCGCCGAAGCCTAGGGCCTCCGATTGGGATCGGAAGCCTGGTCACCGAGTATCAGTGAGGTGCTTCGAGGACGCGCCGTCGCACCGAGGCGGCGGCGTGCCGAAGGTCGGTATATAGGCGCCCGGCCTACCTCATGTCAACACCCTCGGGGGACGAAAAACTCGTCCGCCCGATGCAACCGGGCAACAGCAATCTTCTCAAGTGATATAGGGGGCTTAGTCGGCATTTAAAGGGCCCCGGACGCCGTACTGCGGCCACATTCCTCCGCCCCTCTTGTCATCGCTGTGGGAGGTGTCACTTCGGGGGGAACTGCGTCGACGCCCGCATGATCTGCGGCGTACGGCTCACCCAACGATCGAGCCAGAAGGTCAGGACACGGCCGTTGACGGACCGTGAAGGGCGCGGCGTGTGCCGCTCCTTCAAGTCAACGGCAGTCGTCCCGGTCGCGTTTGGCACCTTGTGGTGTTGCGGTGGACCGCCCGCGGGGGGCGGAGGGGACGTCGGGCTTGGATCAGGGCAGGCGACGCGGGGCAATCCGTTCAAGCTTGGAAGCCGAGCGCATCGATCTCGGCAACGAACCGCCATTGTCGGTCGACGGCGAGTCGAGCGGGCTGGTGGACCGCCACCGCGTCTCGGTCCAATGGTTCAGCGGTACAATTCTCACCGGTCTCTGTGGCGCGGCCCTGATGAGCGGCGCCGTTTTTGCCGCCCTCGATGGCGAGACCAACTTCGCCACGGTGCCGGAGCGCGTGGAAGCCGCGCTCCGCGGCGCCGCGACCGGCATCGCCGATCGCATAGCCAATGTGACCCGCAAGACCGATCGCCTGCCGCCACCCGGCGAGGCCAACGCCGCGCGCCAGGTCATCCGGGTGTCCACCACGACCCGTGGAAGCGGCAACCGCGAAATCGTGCGCGTGCGCCCATTCATTCGTGTCGCGGGCAATCTGTCGCTTTCGGTGTCCGAACTCTCCGCCAACATTCCCGCCTTCAATGCGCAGAAGGTCCTCGCCAAATCCGAGGGACTTCCGGTGAGTGCCGAAGGCGCCGCCGGCGCCGAGCCGGACGCGGAGGTGTCGTTCTTCACACGCGACCTCAACACGGTCCTGCCGCGGGCAAAGATTGCGGCAGTGGCCTCCCTCGACGAGGTGCTCACCCGCGTGCGCGATGCCGCCAACTGGGACGGCAATTCGGGGCAGAAAACGGCGGCGATCCTCACCACTTCGATGCCGGCGACGCTGACCGCCTATGCGCCCGAGCGCCACGGCGATCCCTATGCCGGTTTCGAGCCGCGCATCGTGCCCGAAAACGTCACCCTGCTGCCCAAGACCACCGCGCAGGTGACCGGCGGCAATGCCTTCAACGAACGCACCATCGTGCTCAAGAAGGGCGATTCTGTTTCGGCGATCCTGCGCGAGATGGGCGCGACGGCGGAAGAGGTGAAGGCGATCACGGCGGCGTTCGGCGGACGCGGAAAAGACAGCAGTCCTCGGGACGGCTACAAGCTGCGCGTGCTGCTCGCGCCCGGAAGCGACGTCGTCAGGCTCCGGCCAGTCCGCGTCATCATCGCGACGGATTCCTCGGTCGAGGCCATGGTGGCCTGGTCGGAGATGGGCAAGTACGTGGCCGTCGATGTGCGCAGCGCCAATAGCGTAGCGTCCTCCGCCAGCGACGACGACGACGACGGCAAGGGCGTGCGGCTCTATCAGAGCATCTACGAAACCGCGTTACGCAATCACGTGCCCCGCCCGGTCATCGACGACCTCATTCGCATCTACTCGTACGACATCGACTTCCAGCGCAAGGTTCAGCCCGGTGACTCCTTCGAGATCCTGTACGCGGGCGAGGATGAGAACCCCACGGACACCAGCAAGATCGATGTGCTGTTCGCTTTGCTTACGACCGGCGGCGAGACCAGAAAGTTCTATCGCTACCAGACCACCGACGACAACGTCGTCGACTACTATGACGACTCCGGCAAGAGCGCGAAGAAATTCCTCGTGCGCAAGCCGGTGTCCGAGGGCAACATCACGTCCGGCTTCGGCGGCCGCAACCATCCGCTGCTCGGCTACAGTAAGATGCATACCGGCGTGGATTGGGGTTCCTCCATGGGCACGCCGATCTTTGCCGCTGGCAACGGCATCATCGACAAGGTCGGCTGGGAAGGCGGTTACGGCAAGTACATCCGCATCCGGCACGCCAATGGTTACGAGACCGCCTATGGCCACATGTCGGCATTCGCCCGCGGTATGGACGCCGGCAAGAAGGTCCGCCAAGGACAGGTGATCGGCTACGTCGGCTCCACCGGGCTCTCGACCGGCGCGCACCTGCACTACGAAATCCTGATCAACGGCCGGTTTGTCGACCCGATGAAGATCAAGCTTCCCCGCGGCCGGGTGCTGGAGGGAACGTTGCTCGCCGGCTTCGATCAGGAGCGCAGCAGGCTCGACACCATGATGACCCGCGCCACCGCGCCCTCGCGCTACGCCCAGGGCCGCTGAACCCCGGACGACGGAGTGGTTCCGTCGTCCGTCTTCTCGACCTGAGCGAATTTCGCGTTACGCCGCTTCCGCGAGCTTGCCGTTGAAGGTAAGCCCCTGCTTCCCCGCCGAGATCACCACCTTCTCGCCGTCCTTGACCCGCCCGGACAGGATCATTTCGGCGAGCGGGTCCTGCACCGACTTCTGGATCACGCGTTTGAGCGGACGCGCGCCATAGGCGGGATCCCAGCCCTTGTCGGCGAGCCATTCGCGCGCCGCCGGCTCGAGCTCAAGGGTGATCTTGCGGTCCTCCAGCAGCTTCACCAGCCGCGTCATCTGGATGTCGACGATCTTCGTCATCTCGCTGCGCTTGAGCCGGTGGAACAAAATGATCTCGTCGATGCGGTTGAGGAATTCGGGACGGAAATTCGCCCGTACCACCGACATGACCTGATCGCGGACCGCGTCGGTATCCTCACCTTCCGGCTGGTTGGCCAGATATTCAGAGCCCAGATTCGAGGTCATCACGATCAGCGTGTTGCGGAAGTCGACGGTGTGGCCCTGCCCATCGGTCAGGCGGCCATCGTCGAGCACCTGCAGCAGCACGTTGAAGACATCAGGGTGTGCCTTCTCGATCTCGTCGAACAGCACCACCTGGTAGGGCCGCCGCCGGACCGCTTCAGTCAGCGCGCCGCCCTCCTCGTAGCCGACATAGCCCGGGGGCGCGCCGATGAGCCGCGCGACCGAATGCTTTTCCATGTATTCCGACATGTCGATGCGCAGCAGCGCCGACTCGTCGTCGAACAGGTATTCCGCCAACGCCTTGGTCAGCTCGGTCTTGCCGACGCCGGTCGGGCCCAAAAACATGAACGAGCCGATCGGCCGGTGGGGATCCTGCAGGCCGGCGCGCGCACGGCGCACCGCCGTCGACACCGCCCTGACCGCCTCGGCCTGGCCGATGACGCGCTTGCCGAGCTGCTGCTCCATGCGCAGCAGCTTTTCCTTCTCGCCCTCCAGCATCTTGTCGACGGGAATGCCGGTCCAGCGCGAGACCACCTGCGCCACGTGGTCGGCGGTCACCGCCTCCTCGACCATGGCACCCTTGCCCTCCGCCGCCTCGATGCTCTTGAGCTTTTTCTCGATCTCCGGGATGCGGCCATAGGCGAGCTCGCCCGCCCGCTGATATTCGCCTTTGCGTTGCGCGTTGGCGAGTTCGACGCGCAGGTGGTCGAGCTCGGTCTTGAGCTTTTGCGCGTCCGAAAGCTTGTCCTTCTCGGACTTCCAGCGCGACGTCAGGTCGGCGGACTGCTTCTCGAGCGCCACCAGTTCCTTGTCGAGCCGTTTGAGCCGTTCCTTCGAGCCAGGATCGCTCTCTTTCTTGAGCGCCTCCTGCTCGATCTTGAACCGCACGATCTCGCGGTCGATCGAATCGAGCTCCTCGGGCTTGGAATCGACCTGCATCTTGAGGCGCGCAGCGGCCTCGTCGATCAGATCGATCGCCTTGTCCGGGAGAAAGCGGTCGGTGATGTAGCGGTTTGACAATGTCGCCGCAGCCACGATGGCCGAGTCGGTAATCCGCACGCCGTGGTGCTGCTCATACCTGTCCTTGAGGCCGCGCAGGATCGAAATCGTATCCTCGACCGTCGGCTCGCTGACGAAGACCGGCTGGAAGCGCCGGGCGAGCGCGGCATCCTTTTCGACGTGCTTCTTGTATTCGTCGAGGGTGGTCGCGCCGACGCAGTGCAACTCGCCGCGGGCGAGCGCCGGCTTGAGCAGGTTCGAGGCGTCCATGGCCCCGTCGGCCTTTCCAGCCCCCACCAGCGTGTGCATCTCGTCGATGAACAGGATGATGCCGCCATCCGAAGAGGTAACCTCCTGCAGCACGGCCTTGAGCCGTTCTTCGAACTCGCCGCGATATTTCGCGCCGGCAATCAGCGCACCCATGTCGAGCGCCAGCAGCTTCTTGTCGTGCAGGCTCTCAGGCACGTCGCCGTTGACGATGCGCTGGGCCAGACCTTCGACGATGGCAGTCTTGCCGACGCCGGGTTCGCCGATCAGTACCGGGTTGTTCTTGGTGCGGCGGGAAAGCACCTGGATGGTGCGCCGGATCTCCTCGTCGCGCCCGATGACCGGGTCGATCTTGCCGTCGCGCGCTGCCTGGGTGAGATCGCGGGCGTATTTTTTCAGCGCGTCGTAAGCGTTCTCGGCCGAGCTCGTGTCGGCGGTGCGGCCCTTGCGCAAGGCGTTGATGGCCTCGTTGAGGTTCTGCGGCGTGACGCCGGCGCGCGCCAGAATCTTTCCGGCCTCGCTGTCCTTTTCGAGCGCCAGCGCCAGCAGGAGGCGCTCCACGGTGACATAGCTGTCGCCGGCCTTCTCCGCGACCTTCTGCGCTTGATCGAACACGCGCGCGAGCGCCGGCGCCAGATAGACTTGGCCGGCCCCGCTGCCGGACACCTTGGGCAGCTTGGCGAGCGCGGCCTCGACCGCCGCAAGTGCCTCGCGCGAGCGGCCGCCGGCGCGGTCGATCAGACCGCTGGCCAACCCCTCGGGGTCGTCGAGCAGCACCTTGAGCAGATGCTCGGTTGCGAATTGCTGTTGGCCCTCCCGCAGGGCCAGCGATTGGGCAGATTGAACGAACCCGCGGGCGCGGTCCGTGAATTTCTCGAAATCCATAGCGTCTCCCTCGGCCTGCCTCTTCGCCCGTGCGGCACGAAAATGGCAGCCAGCTAAGCCAATTAACCCCGAACGATCAATGGCGCCAACCCCGAATGGCGGCCGGCAAATCCTATGTGGGAACTCACAATTTGCGGCGGAAGAGGCCGCTGTGGATTTTCCGGCGCGGCCTAGGCAGGGGGCGGCTCGGCGGCCTACAAGCCCTGCTCATGAGTGCCGAGACCCCGAGCATCCACGCCATCTACCGCTATCCGGTGAAGGGCCTTTCGCCCGAGCCGCTCACGCGCACCAGGCTTGCGGTCGGCGAGACGCTGCCCGCCGATCGGCTCTATGCCATCGAGAACGGACCATCCGACTTCGACCACGCTGCCCCACGCTACCAGCCCAAACAGCGCTATCTGATGCTCATGCGCAACGCGCGGCTGGCCCGGTTGCGCACCCGCATCGAGGACGCGGACCGCACGCTGGCGATCGAACTCGACGGCCGCGAGGCCGCGCGCGGCGACCTGCAGGCGCCGGACGGCCGCGCGACGATCGAGCGCTTCTTCGCCGAGTTCTGCGCCGACGAGCTGCGCGGGGCGCCGCGCGTGCTGTACGCGCCGGGCTTCAGCTTCTCCGATGTTGCGCGCAAGGTCGTCTCGATCATCAATCTCGCGTCCGTGGCCGCGATCGAAGATCTGCTAGGAGTGCCGGTCCATCCGCTGCGCTTTCGCGCCAATCTCTACGTGACGGGCTGGCCGGCATGGCGCGAGTTCGATCTCGTCGGGCAGGACATCGCGATCGGCAAGGACGCGCGGCTCAAGATCGTCAAGCGGATCGTGCGATGCGCCGCGACCGACGTCGATCCCGACACGGGGATCCGTGACCTCTCGATCCCGCCCACGCTGATGCGAAGCCTCGGCCACGCCGATTGCGGGGTTTATGGCGAGGTGGTGAACGGCGGGGACATTGTCCTCGGTGACGAGCTGCGCAACTGATGGCGCGCCGGCCTCGCGGGCCCCGGCCGTCGGTCATTCCCGTCTGCTCAGCAGAAACACAGCCTGCTCACCGAGCAGGTTCCAGAACCACCACGGCGCGTTCAGGCGCAGCGCCCGCCCCCAGGCATTGAACGCCACCGCCTTCTCCATCTTGGCGCCGACCACGTGGCAGAGTTGGCGGAAGTCCTTGATCGTGCAGAAATGGATGTTGGGCGAGTCCCACCAGGCGTAGGGCAGGTTGTCGGTGCGCGGCATGTGTCCGCCCAGCAGAAGCTGGAGGCGGATACCCCAATGCCCAAAATTGGGAAACGAAACGACCGCGTGCCGGCCGATGCGCAACATATGTTCCAGCACGACCCGCGGGTGCCGCGTCGCCTGCAGGGTTTGCGAGAGAATGACGTAATCGAAGGCGTCATCGGGATAGTCCGACAGGTCCGTGTCGGCATCACCCTGAATCACGGCGAGCCCCTTTGCCACGCACTCGTTCACGCCCTCGCGCGACAGCTCGATGCCGCGTCCATCGACGCCGCGCGTCTCGGCGAGCAGACGCAGCAACTCGCCGTCGCCACAACCGACGTCGAGGACTTTGGCGCCAGGCGCCACCATCTCGGCGACCACCACGAGGTCGACGCGGGCCCCGCCGTGGGTGCGGGCCGCGTCCGCCATGGTCAGGTCCTGCTTGAGGCGCGTCAGCATGGTCATCCCCGCGCCGGTGGTAGGCCGCGCGCCTTCGCGGCGCCTTCGAGAAACCCGCGCACGATGGCGAGCAGTTCGGGTTCATCGAGCAGAAAGGCATCATGACCTTTGTCGGTCACGATCTCGGCAAACGAAACGCGCGCGCCGCCGGCGTTGAGCGCATGCACGATGGCTCGCGAGTCCGAGGTGGGGAACAGCCAGTCCGACGTAAACGAGACCACGCAGAACCGCGTCGGCGTATCCTTGAATGCCTGTGCGAGCACGCCGCCGCAATCGGCCGCGAGGTCGAAATAGTCCATCGCGCGGGTGAGGTAGAGATAGGAATTGGCGTCGAAGCGCTCGACGAAGCTGATGCCCTGGTGGCGCAGATAACTCTCCACCTGAAAATCGGCATCGAAGGAAAACGTCGGATTGTCGCGGTCCTGGAACCGCCGGCCGAACTTGCGGTGCAACGCCGCGTCCGAAAGATAGGTGATGTGGGCGCCCATGCGCGCCACCGCGAGGCCGCGCCGCGGATTGCTGCCTTCCGCGAAATAGCGCCCCTGCCGCCATTCCGGGTCGGCCATCACCGCCTGACGGCCGACCTCGTGGAAGGCAATGTTCTGCGCCGAATGACGGGTCGAGGTCGCGAGCGGAAGCGCGGAGAACACCCGTCGCGGATAGCTCGCGCACCATTGCAGCACCTGCATGCCGCCCATGGAGCCACCGGCAATCGAGAACAGCGAGGCAATTCCGAGATGGTCGAGCAGCATCGCCTGCGCGCGCACCATGTCGCGGATGGTGATGACGGGAAAGTCGAGACCCCACGGCATGCCGGTGGCCGGATTCGTGGAAGCGGGGCCCGTGGTGCCCATGCAGCCGCCGACCACGTTCGGACTGATTACGAAGTACCTCTGGGTGTCGATCGGCCGCCCGGGACCGACCATGGTTTCCCACCATCCCGCCTTCTGGGTCACAGGATGCAGGTTGGCAACATGCTGATCGCCGGTGAGAGCGTGGCAGACCAGCACCGCATTGCTGCGCTCAGCATTGAGCGTACCGTATGTCTGGTAGGCGATCTGAAACGGTGCGAGGTCGATGCCGGCATCAAGCCGCAGCGGACGGTCCATCCCGAAACGCACGACCAGCGAATGGGGGATATCAGCCTCGCGCGCGCGATCGGCGGCATCAGATGCGACGCTGAAATCGGCCTCGACCATCTCTAAACAACCCGGCCGGCGAAGCGGAACGACTGTACGCGGCTGGCCTGGAAGCGGGCCGCCGCGACGGGCTTAGATAGGCCGCAGGGCGACGCTGTCAATGTTTTCTTTGCTTTCACCCGTTGCCCCACCTATCAATGCCGCGCCCGCGGAGGGGTCTATCGCGAGCACGAAGAAGCACCATGACGAAGCCGCCCCGCACTGAGACACCTTCGCTGACCGAGTTGCGGCGCGAGATCGACCGCATCGATGAGGCGATGCACGGACTCCTGATGGAGCGCGGCGAGATCATCGACCGCCTGATCGCCACGAAGAAGACGCAGGAATCCGGTTCCGCCTTCCGCCCGGCGCGCGAAGCCGACATGATGCGCCGGCTGGTCGACCGCCACAAAGGTATCCTGCCGCTCGACACCGTCGAGAGCATTTGGCGGGTCATCATTTCGACGTTCACCTACGTGCAGGCGCCGTTCTCCGTACACGCCGACCTTTCGGCGGGCGATGCGGCGATGCGCGATTCCGCCCGCTTTCATTTCGGCTTCACCGTACCGTTCGTGCCGCATCTGGGGGCGGCAAGCGTGGTGGCTGCAGTCTCCGCCTCCAAGGGCGATCTGGGTCTGGTGCCGGCCTTCGGCATAGCGGGCACTGGCGCATGGTGGAATGCGCTCGAGTTCGATACTGCGCCGAAGATCATCGCGCGGCTGCCGTTCGTCGACCGCGCGGATCACCCCGCCGCCGCGCCGGTGTTCGTCGTTTCGCGCGCTGCTGCCGACTCCATGGTTAGGGAGGTCGAAGTGTGGAGCGTGCGGGTGGCCGGCTGGAGCACGGCGGCGACACAGGCGCTGGAGCCTCTCGCCGAGGTGATCGCCGTACCCGACCGCGCATTCGACGGCGCGGCGCTGCTCATATCGGTGCCCGCGGGTGGCGACATCCGGCGGGTGACCGACACGCTGGTCGAGGCCGGCGCCTCGGTGCGCGCCTCTGCCCTCGTCGGAAGCCACGCGACCCGCTATAGGGTCTCGGCCGAAGGCGCGCGACCGATCCCGACCGGCCGGTGATCAAGATCCTGCCGTCGCCCTCCAGTAGGGAAATCCAAGGGCCGGCGATGAAGCACTGTGAACTGATGATACTTTCGGTGATGACTGGATGCCCTGCCTGCGCGGGGCATGAGAGCAAGCAAGGTTCGTGAAATGTCCGCTCTGCAGCGTCCGCAACCGCGTCCCGGCGTGCTCGCGATCGATCCCTATGTCCCGGGCAAGAGCACGGCACCCGGCGTTGCCCGCGTGTTCAAGCTGTCGTCGAACGAGACGCCGCTCGGCCCCAGTCCGAAAGCAGTCGCCGCCTATCGCGCGGTCGCCGAGCACCTCGAGGACTATCCCGACGGCGCCTCCACCGCGCTGCGCGAAGCGATCGGGCGCGCCTTCGGGCTCGATCCCGGCCGCATCATCTGTGGCGCCGGCTCGGACGATCTGCTGAACCTCATCGCCGACGCTTATCTCTGCGACGGTGACGAGGCGATCCACACCACGCACGGGTTTCTCGTCTATCCCATCGCCACGCTCGGCTCCGGCGCAAAGCCGATCGCAGCGGCCGAGAAGAACTACACCGCCGACGTCGACGCGATCCTCGCGGCGGTGACCGAGCGCACCAAGATCGTCTTTCTGGCCAACCCCAACAATCCGACCGGCACCTATGTGCCGTTCGACGAAGTGAAACGGCTGCACGGCGCCCTGCCCCCGCACGTGCTGCTGGTGCTCGATGCCGCCTATGCCGAATACGTCCGCCGCAACGACTACGAGGCCGGGATCGAGCTCGTCGCCACCTGCGAGAACGTGGTCATGTGCCGCACGTTCTCGAAAATCTACGGGCTGGCGGCGCTCCGGCTCGGCTGGCTCTACGGCCCGGCGCATGTGGTCGACGCCATCAACCGCATCCGCGGACCGTTCAACGTCAATGCGGCCGCGATCGCGGCAGGGATCGCCGCGATCCAGGATGCCGCGCATGTGGAGGCGTCCCGCGCGCACAACGAGAAATGGCTGGGATGGCTGACGGCTGAAATTGGCAAGCTCGGGCTCGAGGTGACGCCGAGCATCGCCAATTTCGTCCTGATCCACTTTCCCGACATCAAAGGCCGCACGGCCGAGGAGGCAGACGCCTTCCTCACGCAACGCGGCCTGATCCTGCGTCGCGTCAGCGCCTACAAGCTGCCGAACGCGCTACGCATGAGCGTCGGTAGCGAGGAGGCCAACCGTCTCGTCGTCGGCGCGCTGGCGGAGTTCCTGAGCCGTAAAGATCCTGGGCGGTAGATGAGCGGGAAGCCCGTTTTCAATCGCGTCGCGCTGATCGGAATGGGCCTGATCGGCTCCTCCATCGCGCGCGCGGCGCGCGCGCAAGGCGCGGCCGGCTCCATCGTCGCCACCGCCCGCTCCGCTGCGACGCGCCGTCGGATCGCGGAACTTGGTCTCGCCGACCAGGTCGTCGAAACCAATGCCGCCGCCGCCGAAGGCGCCGATCTCGTTATCGTTTCGATTCCGGTCGGCGCGTGCGGCCCGGTCGCCGCGGAGATCGGCCCGCATCTTGCGCCGGGCGCGGTCGTCTCCGACGTCGGCTCGGTCAAGGGCGCAGTCGTAAAGGATATGTCACCCCATATTCCCGCAGGTGTGCATTTCGTGCCGGCGCATCCGGTTGCAGGCACCGAGAACTCCGGGCCGGATGCGGGCTTCGCCGAGCTGTTCGTCAATCGCTGGTGCATCCTCACCCCGCCGCCGAACGTCGATCCGGCCGCGGTGGAACGGCTGGCGGCGTTCTGGCGGCTGCTCGGCGCCAATGTGGAGACCATGTCGGCCGAACACCACGATCTCGTGCTCGGCGTCACCAGCCACCTGCCGCATCTCATCGCTTACACCATCGTCGGGACCGCCGATGAGTTGAGCCAGGTGACGCGTTCCGAGGTGCTGCAATTTTCGGCCGGCGGCTTTCGCGATTTCACCCGCATCGCGGCGTCGGATCCGACGATGTGGCGCGATGTCTTCCTCGCCAACAAGGACGCGGTCCTGGAAATGCTGGGGCGCTTCAGCGAAGACCTGGCCACGCTCACCCGTGCGATCCGCCGCGGCGACGGCGAGACCCTGTTCAACCAGTTCACCCGCACGCGTGCGATCCGCCGCGGCATCGTGGACATCGGTCAGGATTCGCCCGCGCCCGATTTCGGGCGTCCCCATCCCGATCTGCCGCACGCGCCCGTGCCACGGCCCTACGCGGACGAGAACTGACGGGCACCGACAGCGCGGAATACTCAAGCGCGCCACGACAGGGCGGGAGTTGGGGACCTCGACTCGCGTCCGGCCGCGGACGGTCAGAACACGGGCGGGACCACACCCACCTGGAACGGTCCGAGGAAAACCGCGCCGTCGACAAAGCGGACCGGAAATGCCACCGCCGGCTTGCCTTCCAACACGGTCTTTTGCCCGAGCGCCGCGACCAGACCGGGAGCCGCGTTCTGCCGCGCGATCCCTCCAAGCCCGGGGATCAAACGATCGAGCGCGCTCAGCGTCGCGCCCACCTGTCCCTCCGACATGAAGCGCTCGATATCGAACATCTTGAGAAGCTTTTCGATCCCGACGACGGTGACCTGAAGATTGCCGTCGAGGCCGCCGCGCGCGGTGAGCTTGAGAGCGCCGGCGCCGACCGCGATCACGTCGTCCTGTGACACGCGCGCCTTCACGATCTCGAGTTGCCCGTTGCGCCCCTGCCATTCCCGAAACCGCACCGGCCAAGGCTTGGGCGTGAGATCGTTCACCCCGCGCAGCACGGTCGCGATTTCGGCATCGACCGGCTTGGCCGCCAGCGGATGGAGTTTGTCCGCCACGGCGGCGTTGAGGCGCAGCACGGTGTCGATGACCGGATCGTCGGAGGTGGATCCGGGCCCTTGGCGACCATGCAGTTCCAGACGTTGCGCCTTGAAGAGGATGCCGCCGCCGGCGCTGCCGGGATCACGGACCGTCGCACCGTCGAGCACGAGCGACGCGCGCTCGAACTCCGATGGCAGGCCGCGCACGCTGGCCTGGCCGAGAGTCCAGTTGACGATGGCGGCGGGCGCGCGCCCCGGCTCGGCAATTTCGAGCGGACCGGTGAACTCGCTGATCAGAAGCTTCGGATCGTAGACCTGGACCGCGGCCAGGACGCGCGGCAGCTTGAGCTGTAAGGTGGGCGTGCCCTTGAGCTCGAACCCGGCGCCGCCGCAGCGGACCTCGATGCGGAACGGATAGCCCTCGATCGACTGCGACGCACAGTCCTGCTGACGGCCGGCCTGCCGCTCGCTGGCACGCCACGCGGCAATTTCCGTCTCCGCGCGCCCGGCGGCGTAGAACCACAGCGCACTCCATGCGACCGCCAGCAGCACCACCAGGCCGAACGGAATGAACAACGGCCAGAGCCGGCGGCGGCGGGCGGCCGCGGGGAAACTGGACTGAGGCATCTATGGCGCTCCTGTGCCGGCCGAGAGGGGGACTGCCGGAACCTCCCCGGCGGCGCCTTCTCCAAGGCGCCGATTGCGGCGTTTCAAAGTCATTTTCATCGCGCTCCGAGGCTGATACCGGGAGGTATAACCGGCTTGCGCGACGCAGCATATTCTTCGATATCACAGCCATGGATCCGGATCCCGCGCACGCTGCCGAAGATCTCTGGGTGTTCGCCTACGGCTCGCTGATGTGGCGGCCGGATTTTCCCTTCGTGGAGCGCGTCGAGGCCCGGCTTCTTGGCGCGCATCGGGCCCTTTGCGTCTATTCCTTCGTCCATCGCGGGACGCCCGAGCGTCCGGGTTTGGTGCTCGGCCTCGACCGCGGTGGGACCTGTCGCGGCATCGCTTATCGTGTGGCTGCGAAAGAACGGCACGACACCATCGCCTATCTGCGGGCGCGCGAGCAGGTGACGTCCGTTTACCGCGAATCCATTCGACCGATCTGGCTCAAGCGCCAGCCCGAGCGGCGGGTGTCGGGGCTCTGCTACATGGTGGATCGTGGGCACGTACAATACGCCGGGCGGCTCTCGCTCGAGCAACAGCTTCATCACGTTCGACAGGGGCACGGCCAGTCCGGCGCCAACCGTGACTACGTCATTGCGACGGTCGGTGCGCTCGAGCAACTCGGCTACCGCGAGACCGAGTTGCACCTGCTCGCCGCGCGACTGGCGGGGACGCACGAGGCAAGCGCGTCGTCGATGCCGCCATCCTCCTGAAAGGTGCAGGAGCAGTTGCCGAACGGCGTCGTGCTGCCGCGGGCAGACGCAGTCCCGGCGTAAGCGGCGATGTCAGGCGGTCGGTGCGAGCGAGGCACGCGGTGTTTCTTTGGCCAGTTCACGCTCGCCTTCGGCAACCAGACGCGCAGTCGCACTTTCGATCTCGCGTTGCAGCCGCTCGAAGAACAGATCCTTGTCGAGGCCGGGCTGGATCGGGTCAAGCACCTCAACGCGGACGGTCCCCGGATAGCGCCGAAGCGCACGGCGTGGCCAGAACAGGCCGGAGTTGAGCGCGACCGGGAGGCATGGAACGCCCATCCCGGCATACAGGTGCGCGACGCCGTACTTGTATTTCGGTTCGGCGCCGGGAGGCCGGCGCGTGCCCTCCGGAAAGATCACGATCTGACGATCGCGCGCAAGCTCCTGGCGCACACTCGCGTTCATGTCGGCGAGCGCCTGCGAGCCCTTGCTGCGATCCACCGCGATCATACCCGCCTTCCAGGCATACCAGCCGAAGAACGGGATCCACATCAGCTCGCGTTTCATGATGTAGGCCGGATCCGGCAGGATCAACAGCAACGCAAACGTCTCCCACAGCGACTGGTGCTTGGCGGCGACGAGCAGCGGCCCGGAAGGAATTTTTCCCAGCCCGCGGAACTCGACCTTGATGCCGCAGATCGCGTGCAACAGCCAGAGATTGGTACGCGCCCAGAACTTGGCGACCGCAAGGATGCCCCAGCGCGGCATCACCAGCGTCGGCAGGGCCGCCACGATCTGCACCAGCAGATTGAGATAGAACAGGACGTTGAAAGCGACCGACCGAATGAGGAGCACGAGCAAACCTTATCGCAGCGACGACCGTTTAAGCTTGGACGAATTGGCTTTAGCGCGCGGCGCGACTTCGCGCCAGTTCTTGCTTGGTCGCATGATCGCGCCGGGAAAGTCTGCAACTTTTCGGGATCACGCTTTAGCTGGCCGCATTCGCGGTGCGGCTGAGATTGAGGCCCATGCGAAACTTGGCGAAGACAAATTTCACGTATTCCGTGACCATCAGCCGGGCCGTTGTCCGGCCCTTCCACCACGGGTCAGCGCGCTGACGATCCGTCACCACGGCAAAGGGCACGAGCGCGACATCGGGGAGCTGGTGAGCGATCTCGGCGAGCGCGCGCGGCATGTGATAGTTCGACGTGACCACGATCAGCGAGTGGAAACCGCGGCTCTCCGCCCAGCGCCTGGTCTCGATCGCATTGCCCAGCGTATTGAGCGAGCGGTCGAAGTCGACGCAGCAGCGCACCCAGCGCTCGAACTCCGGATTGAGCCGGGAAATTTCATTCGAATTGGTCGCACGGTTGGCACCGCTGATGAGCAACCGCTTGCCGCGGCCCGACGCTAGCAACTCGATCGCGTCGGTGATGCGCGACGCACCGCCGGTGAGCGCTACGATGCCGTCGGCATCGCGGGAGAGCGGCGCTTCTTCGACCGGCACGCGCCAGACGAACCAGAGGAAACCCGCTCCCATCACCAGCGCCAGAGCCGCACAGACGAAAAACGTCGACCAGCCGACGCGCCGCAGCAGCGGGCGGGGAGCGCGCGCGGATGGCTGCGTCACGGAAGGCACTTCAGCGGCGCCATCGCCGGTATCGGATCGGATCGTCGACATGTCTCGTCCACCTTCGCAATATATCGCAAAATCCGGCAGCGCGGTGGCAACGCAACTGGTCGTCAGTTTGCCTAATAAATCGTTTCGATCGTGCGGTTCACGGTATAGCGGGAGGTGGCGGCCGTCACGAAGGCAATTAAGCCGACTTGCGCCAGCACCGCCAAGTACCCCAGCGCCCCGATCGAAGAGCTACCGAACAGCGCCGTGAACTGGTCACCCCCCGCCGTGCCGACGAGCCGGCCGCTGGTGAGTTCGGCGAGCGCAAACAGTGCAATGGCGCTGCCTCCGCCGATCAGCCCGCCCTCCAATCCCAGCAGCAGGAAATGCCGTTGGAAGTGACCGGCAATGAAGCTGTCCTTGGCGCCAATGAGATGCAGCACTTCGATCACCGGACGATTTGTGGCCATCGCGGCGCGGGTCGCGAACGCGACCGAGAGCACGGTCGCGGCGAACACGAGCAGCAGCAAGCCGATCCCGCCCGCGAGAACCGCGCCGGCCATGGCGCGCATGCGCTCGACGAAGCCACGATGGTCATCGAGGCTGGCACCCTGGATCTGCTCGGTCAGTGTCTGGCGCAGTTGCACCAGGTCGGGCGCCGCGCCGGACGCGATCCGGACAACGATCAGCCGCGGCACCGGAAGATCGTCGAGTTGCAGCCCGGTCCCCAGCCACGGCTCGAGCAGGCGCGACGTTTCCTCCTTCGAATACGGCCGCACCTCGACCACGCCGGCAGACCGGCGGGCGATGGCAGCGGCCTTGGCGACGTCCAGCTCGATGTCGCCGCCCGGATTGGGGCGGATCTGGATCGTCACCTCACGCCCTACATCGGCCTGCCATTCGCTCGCCGCGGCGCGCACCAGCATGACCGCGCCCGTCGTCAGCGAGGCGAGAAAGGTCATGATGGCGACGACCGCGACCAGGGCGCGGCCGGCGATCGTCGCCTGCGGCACGATCGGAGTCTCGAAACGCGGCAGCGATTCGGCAGGCGGCGCGGCCGGCGCGTCGAACCCGCGCGATTGCTCCGCTTCCATCGCCGCGTCATTCGTAGACATGCAGGCGACCTTCGTGCAGCACGAGACGACGTGCGTCGAATTGATCCATCAGCGCGACGTCGTGGGTGGCGATGACGACCGACGTCCCGGATTTGTTGAGCTCGACGAACAGGCGCAGCAGCCGTTGCGCGAGATTGGGATCGACATTGCCCGTCGGTTCGTCCGCGAGCAGAAGCTGCGGCCGCGCGATCACCGCGCGCGCGATCGCCGCACGCTGCTTTTCTCCGCCGGAGAGCACCGGCGGCAGCGCCGAAATGCGATCGCCGAGCCCCACCCAGTTCAAGAGCTCCACGACCTCATCGCGATAGCTGTCCTCGGCATGCCCGATCACCCGCAGCGGCAGCGCCACGTTTTCGTAGGTCGTCATGTGATCGAGCAGGCGAAAATCCTGGAACACGATCCCGATGCGCCGCCGCAGCGTCGCCAGCGCATCCTTGCTCAGAGTCGCGATGTCATGGCCGAACAGGGTGATCAGCCCGCGCGTCGGCCGCAGCGAGAGGAACAGGAGACGCAGCAGCGAGCTCTTGCCGGCGCCGGAGGGGCCGGTGAGGAACTGGAACGAACGGGGGTCGATGCGGAAGGTGAGGTCGCGCAGGACCTCGGGACCGAGGCCATAGCGCAATCCTACATGCTCGAACCGGACCACGTGCCTCTCCCCCGAGAACGCCGCCCCGCCTGCCGCTGCCGTCACCGCCGACCAGCCACAACGGCCGGCACGACGCAATCTGTCCCGCCTACCAGCGGCCAGCGCAGCGCCTCGATTCGGGCTTTATAGCAGCGCCAAGGCCTTTTCATGCCGCCTTGCCGACGGCAACGAACCGCCCTGGGACTGGCGGAACTAAGCCCCCATCCACGTTCGGCCAAGCGGATTTGCGGTTCCGATTCGTTAACGGACCCCCGTTACCGTCAGGGCGGAGCTGGGGTGGCCCCGGCCGGCCGGTCGTGCCGGACTGCGCTGCGGAAGGAGTATCCATGGCACGCATTCTGATCGCTGACGATGAGGAAGCGATCCGCAGCCTGATCGCGCGCGCGCTGCGACAGGACGGCCACGAGGTCATGACGGCAACCGATGGCGCGCATGCGCTGGACGTGCTCGGGCGTGAACGGGGCGCCTTCGAGCTGCTGCTCAGCGACATCCGCATGCCCGTGATGGATGGCATCGCACTCGCGCACGCCGCCGCGCGCGCTCATCCCGCCGTGACCATCCTGCTGATGACGGGCTATGCCGACCAGCGCGAGCGTGCGGCCGGACTTGATGCGCTAATCCACGACGTCATCTCCAAGCCGTTCTCGCTTGGCGCCATGCGTCGGGCGGTCAACGAAGCGCTCACCGCCCCGCCGCGGCGCGCGCACTAGCGGTCGACCACGCTTACGTCGGATCGCGGCAAATCTAGAAGTCGCGCAGCAGCCGCTCGATATATTCGAGCTCGAGCTGCGGGCGGAAATTCTCGCCGAAGCGCCGGCGCAGCTCCTCGAGAATGCGCCGCGCGCGCTGCACGTCGATCTCCCCCGGCACCTTGACCGTGGTGTCGTCGCCGTAGTCGCGCCCGCGCAACGGCCGTCCGAGCGGGTCGGTTTCCTGCTGGGCACGCGGGGGGCCGAGCCGACCGGGCTGGCCGTTGGGGCCGGGACCCATCATGCCCTGCTGCTGCATCGACTGGGCAAGGTTCTGGGCGCCCCGGCGCAGGGCTTCGAGCGCGCGGCCTTGCGAATCGACGGCGCTGTCTGCGTTGCCCTCGCCGAGCTGGCCCTCGGCGTCGCCCATGGCTTCGCCCGCGCGGCCGAGCTGATCCATTTCGCCTTGACCCTGCTGGCCCTGGCCGAAGCCCTTCTTGCGCAACTCTTCCATCAGCTTCTTGAGCTGGTCGCGCAGACCCTGCTGGTTCTCGCGCAGGTCGCCCATCTGGTCGCCCTGCTCGCCTTGCTGGCCCTGCTGCCCTTTTTGACCCTGCTGACCGCGTTGCCCCCGCTGGCGGTCACGCCGCTGGTCCTGGCCCTGCTGGAAGGTCTTGTCGCGCAACTGCTGCTGCTTGCGGATCATGTCGCCGAGCTCATCGAGCGCGGACATCATGTCGTCGTCGCCGTCGCCATCCATCTGTTGGCCGGGGCGAGCCATCTGCAGGTTCTCCAGCATCTGCTGGAGCTCCTGCAGCATCTGGCGCGCCGCGTCCTTGGCGCCGGATCGCGCCATCTGCTCGAGCTTGTCGATCATGCTCCGCAGATCCTGCGGGCGCAGCTGGCGGGTATTGGGGTCGAGCGGCCGTGCGAGCTGCTGCGGGTTCTTGCGCATCTGCTCCGCCAGGGCCTGCAGGAACTTGTCGAGCGCAGCGCGCAGCTGGTCGGTGAGCTTCTTGATCTCCTCGTCGCTCGCGCCGCGCTCCAGCGCCTGACGCAACGCTTCCTGCGCCGCGCGCAGGGCCTGCTCGGCATCGGAGACGCTGCCGTCCTCGAGATGCACCGCCATGTCCCACATGCGCGCAACGACGTCGCGCAACTGGTCATCGCTCTTTGCGCGCGCCAACTGCCAGAAGATGGAGCGCAGACCGAGATAGACGTTGCTCTCCATGTTGAAGCGCTCAGGCGCCAGGGTGAGCGCATCGAGGGCAGTGAGGACGTTGGCCTGAGCGTCGCCATCGAGCGCAAGCGCCCGCCTCTGCTCGATCAGCGCACGCGCCATCGGCTTCGAGAACGGCCGCTCCGGCAGGCGGAATTCGAACCCCGCGCTCTGGCCTTCGTTGCCGGCCTCGTCGCGCGCGGTCAGGATCATGGCCACGTCCACGCCCGCCCAAGGATGCTCCGTCAAATCCTTGGTGCTCTGTCCGGCGCCGTTCTTCGTGCGCGCCTGCGGCAACACCAGCGGAAAATCAGGCGCATCGTAGAGCGCGCGCGGGGGGTGACCGTTGGTGCCCTCGTTATTCTGCAGCTTGAACTTCGCCTGGGCGCCGACAACGCCGTAGTCGTCTTCGAGCTTGTAGGAAAGTTGCAGCGCGCCGCGCGCCTGCCCCTCGGGGTCCTTGGCGAGCGCAATGGTCGGGGGCTTGTCCGGGATGGCGGTGAACTGCCAGGTGACGTCGCTGGCGGCGGCGCCGCGCACGGTTGCCGCCCCTGCTTCGTTGATCACGAAGCGGCGTTCCTCGGTCCCCTTGGCATTGGCGTTCTGCGCGCCTGACGCGGGCGGTTCGGCGAGCCCGCCGCTCGCGACCACGTCGAGGTGGATTCCAGTCGCGCGGATGACGAGGGTGCTTCCTGCCGGCACCGAGAGCGTGGCGGCGGTTTGCACCGGCTCGCCCGGCCGCAATCCCTGCAGGATCACGGGCGGCCGGCCGGTATAGGTCGGGGGGCTGACCCAGGCGTCGATGCGGAAATTGGCCGGCACCATCACGCCCTGCCAATCAAAGGCTGCAGCGACGCGCTTGATGCGTTCCCCGCCCGCGGCAAAGAACGTCGCAACGACCAGCACCGCCACGAGAGCGCGCACGGCGAAGGGATCGCGCCGCGCCAGCCGTGGCATCGGGGTCCCGGCCTTGAGCGTCTTGGCCGCGCGCAACGCGCGCTCCACATGGGCACGCCACAGCGCGATGGAAAACGAATCTTCGGTCGGAGCGGCGATCTCGTCAGCGATCGCGGTGGCCGGCCGATGGGGCAGGCCGGAGTTGCGGTCGAGCCGCCGGAGACCGTCCATCCGGCTCGGGATGCGCAGCATCAGGAACGGGGCGAACGCCGCGGCGGCGAGCAGAAAGAAGACACCAAGACCGATCGCCCGCCCGATCGGGGGCAGCCATAGCCACAGCCCAAACCAGGAGACGGCCAGGAACAAGCCGACCACAGTGGCGACGGACGCCAGAGCCGGCCACAGCCGTTCCCAGAAAATCGTCCAGCGCGCACGACCGAGCGCCCGCGTCAGCACGGCATCGCCCGACGGCTCACGCGCAGGCGCGGGGCGGGGTGGCGCGGAGGGTGCGTCCGGGGACCGATCGGTCAAGTATGTCTCCAGCAAAGGGAATCCGGCCGATTGCCGATATTAACACGCAACTAGACCGGCGCTAGCGGGCAAAAGGAAGGCACCTATGATCAAAACAGCGCCAGCGCGATATGGTTCATCCGTTCGCCGGATCAACCCCGGATCAAAGCCAGGGCGGCAGGCGATCGAGCGCGATCAGGTCCACCACTTCCACACGCGGCCGCACCAGCGCCCATTCCGCTTCCCGAACAAGCACTTCCGGCACCAGCGGGCGGGTGTTGTAGGTGCCGGCCTGGACCGCGCCATAGGCTCCCGCCGTCATGACCGCGAGCAGATCCCCGGCCTGGGGCAGGACCAGGTCGCGGTCGAGCGCCAGGAAATCCCCGGACTCACAGACCGGGCCGGCCACATCCGCGAGGGCGCGCACGGCGCCCGGCGGGGACTCCCGCACCGGACGAATCGCGTGGTGGGCCTCGTAGAGCGTCGGGCGGATGAGGTCGTTCATTCCGGCGTCCACGATGACGAAGGTCTTGGCTTCGCCGCGCTTGAGGTAGAGCACGCGCGTGACCAGGACACCCGCGTTGCCGACAATCAGGCGGCCGGGTTCGAAGATCAGCCGGCAACCGAGATCGCGCGTGGCCCGCTTGACCATCGCGGCGTAGGCGTCGGGGTGCGGCGGCGGGTCGTTGTCTTCGCGATAGGGAATGCCGAGGCCGCCGCCGAGATCGATATGGCTGATCGCGTGACCATCGGCGCGTAGCGTCCGCACGAAATCGGACAACAGCGCAAACGCATCGTCGAACGGTTCAAGCTCGGTGATCTGGCTGCCGATATGCATGTCGACGCCGGTAACCGCGAGACCGGGGAGCTTTGCCGCGCGGGCGTAGACCTCGCGGGCGCGGCTGATCGGAATCCCGAACTTGTTCTCGGCCTTGCCGGTCGCGATCTTGGCGTGGGTCTTCGCGTCGACGTCGGGATTGACGCGCACCGAGATGCGGGCGGTACGACCCTTGCCCACGGCAATCGACGACAGCAGTTCAAGCTCGGCTTCGGATTCGACGTTGATGCAGAGAATGTCTTCGTCGAGCGCAAGCGCGAGTTCGTCCGCGGTCTTGCCGATGCCGGAGAACATGATCTTCTCCGGCGCGATGCCGGCCGCCCGCGCGCGCCTGAGCTCGCCGCCGGACACCACGTCGGCGCCGGCGCCGAGCTCGGCAAGCGTCTTGATCACCGCCTGGTTGGAATTCGCCTTCATGGCGTAGCAGACGAGCGCCTTCACGTCGGCGAAGGCCTGGGCGAAGATCTCGTAATGCCGCCGGAGCGTCGCGGTCGAGTAGCAATAGAATGGGGTGCCGACCACAGTCGCGAGATCGGCGAGATCGACCGCCTCGGCGTGCAGGACGCCGTGGCGATAGTCAAAGTGGTGCATGGAACGCTCGGTGCGGCTCAGTCGATGAGCCAGTCGATCGGCGTACGGCGCGGCGTCGGTTGCACGGGCGGCGGCAGCGCGTCGGGCGAGGCCGGCGGCGCGGCACCCGGGGCCACGTTCGGATCGGCGGCAGCGGCGGCGGTCGCGCCCGGGGGCGGGTCGAGCCCGCCCTTGCGTCCGCAGCCCGCGACGCCGAGCGCGGCGACGAGGGCGCCGATGACAGCGATCCGGACGAGGCGCGGGTCGGAAATGGAACTCAATTCGGGGTACTCCTGAACCGGCGGCACCATAGCAGATCGCAGGTTAGAGGCGACAGCATGACAACCGTGCTGCCCCGCGGGACACGGATACTACC
>Ga0207675_100001657_pt1 | contig 22277 bp, 18 predicted proteins | sample KBSSwiS42_FD_184305 | JGI IMG/M metagenome (GOLD analysis project Ga0207675, IMG submission 184305) | Switchgrass rhizosphere microbial communities from Kellogg Biological Station, Michigan, USA - KBS Switchgrass S4-2 (SPAdes) (version 2) | ecosystem: Host-associated > Plants > Roots >...
CGACCAAGGGCAACATCGCCGGCGGCCTGACGACGATCGAGGAGAAGGCGCTCGGCAACATCCAGAAGATCGGCAAGACGTGCACCGTCGACGGCGTCCTCGACAAGGCCGAGATCCCGACGCATCCGGGCCTGTGGTTCATGGATTCGTCGAGTGCCGCCGCCGAGATGGTGACGCTCTGCGCGGCGTCGGGCTACGCGGTGCACTTCTTTCCGACCGGGCAGGGCAACGTCATCGGCAATCCGATCCTGCCGGTGATCAAGATCTGCGCCAATCCGCGCACGGTGCGGCTGATGGCCGAGCACATCGACGTCGACACTTCCGGGCTGCTGCAGCGCGAGATCAATCTCGACCAGGCCGGCGACCGGCTGCTCGAGTGCATGCTGCGGACGGCGAACGGGCGGCTGACCGCGGCCGAGGCGCTCGGTCACCGCGAGTTCGTGCTGACGCGGCTGTACGAGAGCGCCTGATCCGCACCGCTCACGCGTCCCAGAGCGCATCGAGAATGCGCTGAGACGCGTGGCCGTCGCCGAAGGTGTCGCTCGATCGCGCCATCGCGTCGCGGCGCGCTCGGTCGTCGAGCACCTTCGATGCCGCATCCACGATCGGAGCGACGTCGGTTCCGACCACCCACGCGACGCCGGCATCGACGGCCTCCGGTCGCTCGGTGTGCTCGCGCAGGACCAGGACCGGCTTGCCGAGTGCCACGCACTCTTCCTGGACCCCTCCCGAGTCGGTGAGCACGAGGACGGCACCTTGCAACGCCCGTAGGAATTCGGTGTATCCGAGCGGCTCGGTCAGGAGCACCCGCTCGTGGCCGCCGAGGCGATCGGCCCAGGTCCGGCGGACCACGGGATGCGGGTGCATGGGGATCCACGCACGCAGACTTGGATGACTGTTCAGCAGCGCGCGGATCGCGTCGCAGATCCGCACCAGCGCGTCACCGTGGTTCTCACGCCGGTGCGCGGTGACGAGAACGTACGGCGCCGACAATCGACGGCTGTCGCGCGCCGGAAAGTCGCGCGCGAGCACCAAGGCATCGATCACGGTGTTGCCCGTCAGCACGATCTTCGTCGCGTCGATCCCTCCTCGCAAGAGGTTGAGCCGCGCGTGCGCTGTCGGCGCGAAGTGGAGATCGGCCAGGTGCGTCGTCAGCGTCCGGTTCACCTCCTCAGGGAATGGACTCCAGCGGTTGCCCGAGCGCAGTCCCGCCTCGACGTGGCCGATGCGTGCCCGCCCATAGAAGCCCGCGAGTGCTCCGGCGAGCGTCGTCGTCGTGTCGCCCTGAACGAGGACCCAATCGGGCCGCTCTTTCGCGACGACGTCGGCGAGGCCGCGCACGCTCGCCGCCAGCACGTGCGCAGGCGTCTGGTCCGGCTGCATGATGGCGAGGTCGACGTCCGCGGCGACGCCGAACTCGTCAAGCACTTCGTCGACCACCTCGCGGTGCTGGCCCGTTCGCACGACGCGGACGGCGAAGCGATCCGGTTGCATCCGCGCGCAGAGAACGACCGGGGCGAGTTTGATCGCCTCCGGGCGGGTGCCGATGACGGTCATGATGTGCAAAGCCGGCACTTCAGCCTCCGCGCAGCCAGCGACCGGCGCGCAGCATGAGTGCGCGAGCGATCAGCAGGCAGAACACGGTGTTGGTGACGAGGTAGCGCGGCGTCAGTCGCCGCGGCTCCTGCGCCAGGCGGACCAGCCATTCGAGGCCGGCGCGTCGCATCCACGGCATCGCGCGGAAACGCGCGCCGGCGAGCACATCGATGCTGCCGCCGACTCCCATGGCCACGCGCGCGCCTAGCCGACTCCACTGCGATTCGACGAAGCGTTCCTGCCGTGGCGTCCCCATCCCGACGAACAGCAGGTCGACGCCGCGCACCCGGATGGCGTCGGCACGTTCTCCAGACTCCGCAACCGGAAAGTGGCCGTCGCTGCCGTCAACGATCAGGCCCGGGTAGCGCCGCCGCAGTGCATCGATCGCGCGCCGAAGGAGCTGCGGCGTCGAGCCCAGCAGATAGACATGCTTGCGTTCCATGGCGGCGCGCCGGCAAAGCGCGTCGATCAGGTCGATGCCGGTGACGCGCTCCGGAAGTCGCGTGCCGAACAGCCGCGCGCACCAAACGATGGGCTGGCCGTCAGCGACGACGAGCTGCGCGCGTTCGACGAACGCCTGCAGCAGCGGATCCCTGCGCATCGCCATCAGCGTGGCGACGTTGACGGTGCAGACCCAGCCGCGTGTCGGGCCGTCAAGCGTCGTGAAGATCGTGTCGACCGCCTCGTCGAACGTGACTGGATCGAAGGCGCCGTTCAGGATTTGAGCGCGTTGTCTCATGGGCCGAGATCCTTGCGCAGCCACATTGCGTCGACGAAGAACTTGGTCGCCCAGTTGGGCAGCGACAGCGGCGCGTAGCGCCCCCAGACCGGATCGGATCCCTTGATGCCGCCGCGCACACCGGGGTCGGAGGCGTTGACGTCCTGCGTGGCCAGCACGAAGTCGAGCGCCCGCGCCATCGCGCCGGGGTAGGCGGCGCCGCCCATCGTCGCGTAAAGGCGAGCCCAGACGATCGCGAACTGGCAGTTGCCCGTGAGGCAGCACGATCGCGCCGCCGGGAGGCCGTCGACCGTGATCATGGCCGGAAGGTGTCCGCGTTGGTCGAGATGCAGAAGCATGGCATCGGCGCAGCGTGTGGCGGCATCGAGGTAGCGGGGTTCGGCGAGGAGGATTCCCGCCTCCAGCAATCCGCGTGCGGTGTAGGCGATCGTGTGGGTGAACGGGTCCCGGCCGCGCTCGAACGAGCAATGATCGAAGAAGCCGCTCGCCTGCTGCTCTTCCAGCGCCCAGTCGAGATTGCGGCGTGCGACCGCTTCGCGCCGAGGATCGGGCTCGATCTCGTTCATCACAAGCAGCGCCCACGCCGTCCGGGTGTTGTAGACGTGGGGCGTGTCCAGGTGCTCGTTGCGCGTCCAGCGCAATCGATCGTCGGCGATCGCCGTCAGCCAATTGGCGGCGCGCCGCGCGGCCGCGCGCAACTCGGGCGCGCCGGTAGCCTGATGGCCGCGGACGAGGCCGAACAGGATCTGGCCGGTGTCGAAGACGATGCCGCTCGGGCCGTAGCGCGGATTCGCGAACGAGCCGTCATCGTTCTGGATCGCGAGCAGCCAACGCAGGATGCGTTCGGCGCGATCGCCGTAGGACGCGTCACGCAGGCGCGCGAGGTGCAGGAACGTCGTCGCGATATAGCCCGACGTTTCCGGATACGACGGCCGCCAGCCTCCCCTCGCGGTGTACCCGTAGCTGACGCCGCCGTCGGTGGAGGCATCGTGCGCACGGCACAGCCACGCCTCTGCGGCGAGCAGGCGATCTTCGGGCGCGGCAGCGAGGCGTTTCTTTCTTCGCAGATCGTCGAGCGCGAGGCGTCCGAACGCCACCATCGGTCTGAGAATCGCTACGTCGTTCCCCCTGGCGGATCCGACCGCCGGACCCGGCAAATTGTGCAATCGACGTCGCACTCGACGCGCGTCTCGGTCCACTCCATCGCGCGCGCGTCGAGCATGAGCAAGCGGCCGACGAGCGCGCTTTCGATCCCCGCGAGGAGCTTCAGCGCCTCGGCGGCCTGAGTGTCGGTGCGCCCAAAGTTCTCGACGGGGCGGCCTACCCTGGTTTGATGCGCTTGATGGCTTCTTTGGCCCTGTTGTCGTTCTCCAGGTTCGCGTCGTTCGCGTTCTCCTGGAGGCGACCAAGACAGTTCATGTCGCGCCGGATGTCCGCGATCTCTCGTTCCCTGGCATCGCTCGGCAAAGGCGCCTGGAGAGCAGCGAGCGCGTTGCGCGCTGCGACGTGGCCCTGTGCAGCAGCCGCCTCGTACCAGCGCTTTGCCAGCGGTAGGTTCTTGTCGCCGCATTCGTAGATCACGGCGAGACGGTATTGCGCTTCGGCTGAGCCTTGGCGCGCTCGCGCTTCGTAGACCTGCAACGCCTCGGGAGATCCCGCCAACGCGCGGCGCGTCTCCGTGCGCTTGCGCTCATCGTCGGCCGGCATCGCTCCGCCGAACACGCTATCGGTTGGCAACATGCTGGGCGCTGCCGAGGATGCCGCAGGCGTGTCGGCAACACGTTCTGTCGGTGCTGCAGTCCGGCTGCCACGAAGCGCTGGAACGAGAACGACCGCCCCGATGCCGACGGCCACGGCAGCCAAGCCGCCCATCGAGAGCGCCTTGGCGGTCGCCCCGAAGCGTGGCGTCGCCGCCGGCGCTGGGCTTGAGTTGTCGGCAGCGCTCCCTGCTCGCTCGAGCGTCTCGATCAGCTTGTCGACATCGGCGTGGAAGCGGCTGTCGCTAATGTCGAAAGCGTTGCGTCGTGCGAGCAAGGCGAGCGGCTCTGGAAGCTGCTGGACCTTGGGCATCTTCGCACCGCCCACCAGCACGGGAAGGACTCTGACGTTGCGCTTGAGCGCAGCCGCGACCTCGAGACGGACGAAATCCTCGGGGTCGTCCAGTCGGCGCCGGCCTTCTCCATCGACCGCGCTCAACCAGCTCTTTCCGATCAGGACCACTGCGGCCTCGCACGCACCGACCTTGCGTCCGATGACCTCGACGAAGTCCTCCCCGGGTTCGATCTGCTCGATGTCCATGAACACCTGACCCTTGCCGAAGTGCTGGGTCAGGCGGTCGTAGAGCCGGCCTGCGTACGGCGCCGAGTCGTCGCGCCGATAGCTGATGAAGATGAGGGACACGGGCGTGGCGAGCGGGCGATCCGCACTCCCGGCGGCAATCTACCGCCACGCCATGGCGAGCGTCAAACCGGAGGACGACGGGCGCCGCACACCGGGCACGCGGGATCGCGATCGACGCGCACCTCGGTCCATTCCATCGCCCGCGCGTCGAGCATGAGGAGGCGCCCGACGAGCGCGCTCTCGATCCCGGCCAGGAGCTTCAGCGCCTCCGCGGCCTGCATGCTGCCGACGATGCCGACCAGCGGCGCGAGGACGCCCATCGTCGAGCACGCGACGTCGGCGAACGCGGGATCGGGCGGGAACGCGCAGGCGTAGCACGGCGACTCGGCGCGTCGCGTGTCGTACACCGAGACCTGGCCGTCGAAGCCGATCGCGGCGCCAGCGACGAGCGGCCGTGCGTGCGCGACGCACGCGGCGTTGACCGCCTGCCGCGTCGCGAAGTTGTCGCTGCAATCGAGGACGACGTCGGCGTCGGCGGCGAGCTCGCCGAGACGCGCCGCGTCGACGCGCTCGACGAGCGCGGTCACGCGCACGGCCGGATTGATCGCCGCGATCGAGCGCGCCGCCGACTCCGCCTTCGCGGTGCCGACGCGCGCGAGGTCGTGGGCGATCTGCCGCTGCAGGTTCGTGAGGTCGACGTCGTCGTCGTCGACGATCGTGATCGTTCCCACCCCGGCGCTGCCGAGGTAGAGCACGACCGGCGAGCCGAGACCGCCGGCGCCGATCACGAGCACACGCGCCGCGAGCAGCCGTCGCTGGCCCTCGATGCCGATGTCGTCGAGCAGGAGATGGCGCGAGTAGCGCAGGAGGTCGTCGTCGTTCATCGCTCGCGTCGCGCGGGCAGCAAGCAAAACGCCCGTGCGGGACACGGGCGTCTCGTCATGGGCGAAGGCTCCGGCGTCAGTTGGTGTCGACCTCGGCCTTGCGCTCGACCGCGGTCTTGCTGGCGATCACGGTCTTGCCCTTCAGCCGGTTCAGCGCCTGGGTGAGCTGAAAGTCCTCGGGGCTGCCGAACTCGGGCGGCGGCTTCGGCGCACCGTTGCGCGACGCGATCTCGGCCTCGTACTTCTTGCGCGCTTCGTCGCGCGCCTTCTCGCGCGCCTCGTCCTTGATCTCGGCGCCCTGGCCGCTCTGCAAGTGCTTCTCGAGGTCGGCTTCGCGAGTGCGAAGCGCCGCGAACAGGTTGCCTTCGGCGGTCTCGTCGAGCATGACGTCGGGAACGATGCCCTTGGCCTGGATCGACGCACCGCTCGGCGTAAAGTAGCGCGCGGTCGTGATCTTGAGCGCGGTGTCGGGCGAGAGCTGGCGGACCGTCTGCACCGATCCCTTGCCGAACGTCTGCGCACCCATGACGACGCCGCGCTTGTAGTCCTGCAGCGCGCCCGCGACGATCTCGCTCGCCGACGCCGAGCCCTCGTTGACGAGGACGATGAGCGGCACCTTCTTGACCGCGTCGGGCAGGCGGCGCAGCGGATCGGCGCCGCCGCGGCGCTGGTAGAACTCGGGCGAGGCGCGGAACGTCGCCTTCGAGTCGGGGATCTGGCCGTTGGTCGTGACGACGATCGAGTCAGCGGGCAGGAATGCCGCCGAGATCGCGATCGCGCCCTCGAGCAGGCCGCCCGGGTCGTTGCGCAGGTCGAGGACGAGGCCCTTCAGGTTCGGGTCCTGGCGATAGATCTCCGAAAGCTTGGCGACGAAGTCCTCGACCGTGCGGTCCTGGAACTGGCTGACGCGCACCCACGCGTAGCCGGGCTCGATGACCTTCGCGCGCACGCTCTGGGTGCGAATCTCCTCGCGGATGATGTTGACGGGGAAGGTGCGGCCCTCGCTCTTGCGGAACACGGTGAGGACGACCTTGGTGTTCGGCTCGCCGCGCATGCGCTTGACCGCCTGGTCGACGGTCAGGCCCTTGACGAGCGTGTCGTCGATCTTGGTGATCAGGTCGCCGCTCTTCAGGCCGGCGCGAAACGCGGGCGAACCTTCGATGGGGGTGATGACCTTCACCAGGCCGTCTTCCATTCCCATCTCGATGCCGATGCCGACGAAGCGGCCGGTCGTCGCCTCGCGGAATTCCTTGAACGTCTTCTTGTCGAAGTACTGCGAATGCGGATCGAGACCGGCGACCATGCCGCTGATCGCGTCGCTGATGAGCTTCTTCTCGTCGACCGGCTCGACGTAGTCGGTCTTGACCATCCCGAACACCGCGGCGAGCTGCTGCAGCTCCTCGATCGGCAGGCGCGAGACCGAGTTGCGCGCGGTGGCCTCGAGCTGCATCGTCGCCAGCGCCCCGGTGACGGCGCCGAGCGCAAGCCAGCCGGCGATCTTCAGTTTGACACCCATCAACGACCCCTTCTTCGCGGCGATTTCCCAAGCCGCAACCGACCCGCGCACACGTTGCCGTCTCAGTATATTCCGGCAAGCAAATTCGGCGCCCGTAACCCTGGGCAAAGTTGCGTTTCGCGGCCGGTTGTCAAGGGCTGGCCGCGGGCGTTCCCGAGGCGGAGCCAGGCGCCTTCGGCACGCCGGTTGCCCGCTGCGGTTCTCGCCTTTTCGGCCAACGCCATGCCCACCCGCGACCAGCCCGCCGGTCCTGCCGACGCTTTTCGCCCGACCGCCACCCGGCCCGGGATGAAGCCGGGGGTCTGCAAGGGCGTCGTCACGGCCATCGTCGGCGGTGCGTGAGCCCGCGCCGGCGGGCGACACCTTGCACTTGCCACGCCGCCGCGACGGGGCGCCGATCGCGCATTCCTGCCATTCGCCAGCAGCCTTCGCAAGGCTACGATCGGCGGTCGGCAACGACGACAGGATCCCGGACGGGGTGCGCGGTGGCTCACCCGCGTTCACGGGGGTAGTCGCCGCGGGCGTTGGGCATATCCCCCGCCGCCGGGCACTTTCGCACGCGCGGCCGAGGGCGGCACGACCCCCCGGCAATACACTCCGCGGTTGCCCCTGTCCTCCCCGGTGCCGGCACGGGCCAAACCCACGAGTGAGCCGTTCATGACCCTGCCGTTTTCGCCAAGCCCGCGCCGCGCGCGCCGGATCGCCGCTGCACGCGCCGCCGCGATCGCCGTCACCGTCGGCGTCGCCTTGCTCGCGGGCTGCAGCAAGAACAAGGACAAGGACAAGTCGACGCAGGTCGCGGCGAAGGTGAACAAGGAAGAGATCACCGTTTCCCAGATCAACTTCCTGCGCTTGCAGCAGCGGGCGCTTCCGGCATCCCAGGCTGCGTCGGCCAACCGCGCGATCCTCGAGCGGCTGATCGACCAGGAGCTCGCGCTGCAGAAGGCGACCGACCAGAAGCTCGACCGCACCCCGCTCGTCGTCCAGCAGATCGAGGCGGCGCGGCGCGAGATCATCTCGCGGGCTTACCTCGAGAAGGTCGGCGAGGGCGCGCCGAAGCCGAGCGACGCCGAGGTCGAGGCGTACTACCAGGCACATCCGGCGCTCTTCTCCGAACGCCGCATCTACAGCCTGCAGGAGGTCAACGTCGAGGCTTCGCCCGAGCAGGTCGAGGCGCTGAAGAAGACGCTCCAGGGATCGAAGACCTTCGGCGATTTCGTCACCTACCTGAAGGCGAACAACTTCCGCTTCGCCACCGCCGAGGCGGTCCGCGCCGCCGAGCAGTTGCCGCTCGCGGGAGTCGACGCGTTCGGCAAGATGAAGGACGGCCAGGCGATCTTCAACGCGCGTCCCAACGGCGCACAGGTGATCAACCTGGCCGCGTCGCGCTCCGAGCCGGTCACACTCGAGCGCGCGCGGCCGGCGATCGTGCAGTTCCTGCTCAATGAGCGCAAGCGCAGGCTCATCGCCGACGACATGTCGGCGCTGCGCACCGCCGCCAAGATCGACTACCTCGGGGAATTCGCCGGGAGCGCGCCGCCGCCGCCAGCGTCGTCGCCTGAGCTTCCGCCGCTGACGTCGCTGCCGGCGACGCAACCTGCCTCCGAGGTGAACGCGGCGCCACAGGTCGAGGTCGCGCCGATCGATTCGAAGGGCGCTTCGGCGCCGAGCACCTCGACGCTCGACAAAGGACTGAAGGGACTCAAGTGAGATCGCTCGTTGCGCGCTTCGCGCAGTTCATCGCCCGTGTCGTCCTGCTCTCCGCCTGCGCCGGCGGCATCGCCTTCGCGCAGGCGCCGCAGCGCCCGGAGCCAACGCTCGGCGTCGGCGACGTCGTCCGCATCACCGTCTACCAGAACCCCGACCTCACGACCGAGGCGCGCGTCTCCGAGAACGGCCAGATCAACTTCCCGTTGATCGGGACGGTCGCGGTCGGCGGCCTCTCGATCGCGCAGGCGCAGGCGAAGATCGAGAAGATGCTTCGCGACGGCGGCTTCGTCCTCAGGCCGCAGGTGACGATGCAGACGATGACGATCAAGAGCAGCCAGGTCTCGATCCTGGGCCAGGTCGCCAAGCCAGGACGGTTCCCGATCGAGATCGTCGGCAGCAAGGTCTCGGAGATGATCGCCGCCGCCGGCGGCGTCGTCCCCGGCGGCGCCGACATCGTCACGCTGGTCGGCAACCGCGACGGCAAGCCGGTCAAGATCGACATCGACCTGCCGCTCGTGCTGCAGCAGGGCCGCGCCGACCTCGACGTGCCGGTCGAGAACGGCGACATCATCTACGTCGACCGCGCGCCGACGTTCTACATGTACGGCGAGGTGCAGCGGCCCGGCCAGCTTCGCCTCGAGCGCGGCATGACGCTGATGCAGGCGCTCGCCCAGGCCGGCGGGCTCTCGCCGCGCGGCACCGAGCGCGGCATCAAGGTCCATCGCAAGGACGCGACGGGGGCGGTCAAGATCCTCGAGCTGAAGATGAACGATCCGGTCGAGCGCGACGACGTCATCTATGTCAAGGAATCGCTCTTCTGAGGTGAAGCCGTGTTCCTGAGCCAATACCTTCGGATCTTGTGGGCGCGAAAGTGGCTGCTGCTCGTCATGTTCCTGGTCGTCGCCGCGACCGGAACCGCGATCACGCTGCTGATGCCGCGCCAGTACACCGCCGACACGTCGCTCGTCGTCGAGATGCGGATCGACCCCGCGCTCGGCGCGCTCGCCCCGGCGCTCGCGTCGCCGAGCTACATGCAAACGCAGATCGAGATCCTGAAGAGCGAGCGCGTCGCGTCGCGCGCGGTCAAGATCCTCGGTGTCGAACGCTCGGCGGCAGCGGTCGCGCAGTGGCGCGAAGAGACGAAGATGAAGATTCCGCTCGAGCGCTATTTCGCTGGCGTTCTCCAGCGCGGTCTCTCGATCGAGCCGCCGCGCGGAAGCAACATCATCAACCTGAGCTTCTCGGCGCCTGATGCGATCTTCGCGCAGGCCGCCGCCAACGCCTTCGCTCAAGCCTACATGGACGTCTCCGTCGAGCTGCGCGTCGCCCCGGCGCGGCAGTCGGCGGTGTTCCTCGAAGAGCAGACGAGCTCGCTGCGCAACAAACTCGAGGAAGCGCAAACGCGGCTGTCGAAGTTCCAGCAATCCAAGGGCATCGCGATCACCGACGAGCGGCTCGACCAGGAGACCGCGCGCTACAACGCGCTGATCGCGCAGCTCGCGATGGCGCAGGCCGAGCGCGTCGACCTCGAGACACGCCAGCGCAACACCGGCAGCGAGGTCTCGCCCGACGTCCTGCAGAGCCCCGGCGTCATCAACCTCAAGTCGCAGATCGCGAGCGCCGAGACCAAGCTGAGCGAGATCAGCAGCATCGTCGGCAAGAACCATCCGCAGCGCCAGCAGCTCGAGGCGCAGATCGGCGAGCTCAAGCGCCAGCTCGCCGCCGAGACGCGGCGCGTCGCCGGCGGCGCGACGACGTCGTCGCGCGGCAGCTCGCAGAAGGTCAACGAGCTGCAGATCATGGTCGACATGCAGAAAAAGCAACTGCTCTCGATGCGCTCCGACCGCGACCAGATCGCCGTCTACCAGCGCGACGTCGACGCCGCCCAGCGCGCCTACGACGCCGTCACCCAGCGCCTCGGCGTCACCAACCTCGAGGGCCTGAACAACCAGGCGAACACGCGGCTGCTCAGCCCCGCGGTCGAGCCGCTCGAGCCGTCGCGGCCGCGGATCGCGCTCGGCATCGCGGCGTCGATCCTCGGCGGCCTCGCCCTTGGCATCCTCGGCGCGCTCGGCATGGAGATGATGGACCGGCGCGTGCGCCAGCCGCAGGACCTGATCGTCGTCTCCGGAGTTCCGGTGATCGGCGTGCTCAGGCCGCAGGGCTCGAAGCAGCCGATCTTCCGGCGCCTGCTGATGATCAACAACACGCCGACGCGCGCGCTCGCAGCTCCGGTGATCCGCTCATGAAGACCGCGGTTTCGATGCTCGGCACGCCGGCGCGCGCGACGCGCACGCTCGGCGCCATCCTGATCGATGGCGGCCAGTTAAGGCCCGAAGACGCCGAGCGCGTCCTCCAGTACCAGAAGCAGCAGAACCTGCGCTTCGGCGAGGCAGCGCTCCGTCTCGGCCTCATCAGCGAAGCCGACATCCAGTTCGCGCTGTCGCGCCAGTTCGCATACGCGTACCTGCGCCGCACGCCGGGCGAGATGCGGCCGCTCAGCGACGAGCTCGTCGCCGCGTACCAGCCGTTCAGCACGCGCGTCGAGCAGCTGCGCGCGATCCGCAGCCAGCTGATGCTGCGCTGGTTCGACCGCGCCGAGGAGCGCCAGGTGCTCACGGTCGTCGGTGCCGAGCGCGGCGAGGGCCGCAGCTATCTTGCCGCCAACCTCGCGATCGTCTTCTCGCAGCTGGGCGAGCGCACGCTCCTCGTCGACGCCGACATGCGCGAGCCGCGGCAGCACTTCATGTTCCACCTCGAGAACCAGATCGGCTTCTCGACCCTGCTCGCCGGCCGCTCGCGCGAGGAGGCGATCGTCCGCATCTCCGACCTGGCGGGGCTCTCGGTGCTGCCCGCCGGTCCGACGCCGCCGAATCCGCTCGAGCTGCTCAACCGTCTCAACTTCGACGAGTTCATGATCCAGGCGAAGACCGCGTACGACGTCATCATCGTCGACACGCCGGCGATGACGAGCGGCGAGGACGCGGCGATGATCGCGGTGCGGACCGGTGCCGCGCTCGCCGTCGCGCGCAGCGGCTCGACCCGCGTCGCCGCCTACACCGACCTCGTGCAGGGCCTGATGGACGCCGGCGTCGCCGTCGTCGGCTCGGTCCTCAACGAGGTGCCGCTCAGGAACGGCAAGAAGAAGCTCAAGTGAGCAGCGTCCTCCCCGGCGCGCAAATGAAACGTCTCGCGATCGGCCCGGCCGAGCTGCCGTGGTGGATCGCGCTCGGCGGCTTTGCCGCGATGTACCTGCCGCTCTACTGGTGGGCGGCGTTCAGCGAGAACGCCCTCTGGCAGACCGACGAGCACGGCCACGGCGCGCTGATCCTGCTCGTGCTGGTCTGGCTGTTCTGGGGGATGCGCGAGGCGATCTTCGCCGCCCCGACTCGCCCGTCGCGCGGGCTCGGCTGGACGCTCTTCGCGATCGGCCTGCTGCTTTACGTCGTCGGCCAGGTCGTCGGCATCGCGATCTTCATGTTCGGCTCGCAACCGTTCATCGTCGCCGCGATCCTGCTGCTGCTGCGCGGCCCCGACGCGGTCCGGATCGCCTGGTTCGCGCTCTTCTACTTCATCTTCATGATCCCGCTGCCCGGGATCTTCGTCGACACCGTCACCGGCCCGCTCAAGCAATGGATCTCGGTGATCGTCGTCGAGCTGCTCTACCGCGTCGGCTATCCGATCAGTCGCACCGGCGTCATCATCTCGATTGGGCAATACCAGATGCTCGTCGCCGACGCGTGCTCGGGCCTGCACTCCATGTACAGCCTGTCGGCGCTCGGCACGCTCTTCATGTACATCATGGGCAGGAAGAGCCTGCTTCACAACGCGATCATGCTGGCGAGCATCCTGCCGATCGCGTTCGCGGCGAACATCGTCCGCGTCATCGTGCTGGTGCTGATCACGTACCACTTCGGCGACGCCGCGGGGCAGGGGTTCCTGCATGGCGCCGCCGGCATCGTCCTGATGCTCGTCGCGCTGCTGCTCTTTTTCGCGCTCGACTCGCTGCTCGAGCGCATTCTTCGCCCGCGCGACCCGCCGCCGCCATCGTCGGAGAACGACGGAAGCTGAGGCTCAGGTCGGCTGGGCCGGCGCGATGCCGCTCAGCTGACGGCGCGTGTCCGCAGGCACTGCGCGCAACAGATCGTCGACGAAGCGCTGCTGCATCTCGAACGCGCGCTTTGCATCTTTGTCGATCGACGAGACACGAAACAGGAGCCCGTCGGGAATCTGGCCGGTGAAGGCGAGACGGAACTCCATGAGCCGCTTGTCGAACTTGTTGCGAATGACGTGGTCGCCGATCGTCAGCCAGTACGTGACCGGCTCGTCGCGAGGTCCCATGTTCGTCGTCAGGCGACGGACTTGGATCGCGCCGTTGGACGTGCCGAGATCGCCGTCAGCGAGCGAGAGCACCTTGAAGCCCTGGGCGGGATAGCACACCTCGGGACGGTGCGCCTGCAGGCCGCCGCGCTGGTCGCTGCCGTAGGCCAGCGACAGCATGATCCGATAGCCTTGCTTGTTGACGTAGGTCCGCGTCAGGACCTGGTCGTAGATCGAGTTGAGCAGCTGCTGCGTCTCGGGGTCGATGATCTGGTTGTTCTGCTCGCGCACTTCGGCCCACTCGCCGAACGCGTTCGGGACCGCGCTCTCGAGCTTGGGGAAGTTGCTGGTCGTGCGGACCGGCTTGCCCGCGACACCAGCGATCGCCGCGCCGCACATCAGCGCCGCCAAGATCCATGCGGTCGATTTCAGCTGCATACGTGTTCCTCGACGACGGGACTGGAGTGCCGATTCGATTGTGGCTCCGAACCGAATTCCGCGACGTGATACAGGTGACCGACGGTGTCCAAGGGCCGGAAGTTCTGCCCGCTTCGTGCGAGCCAGCCCTGCGGCAGAATTTCCCGATGCCGGATCGCAGGCCGTCGCCGGGGTCGCAGGTGATCCTGCCGATCCAGTACCTCCGCGGCGTCGCCGCGTCGATGGTGGTCTGGCACCACGCCGCCGGGCAGATCCGCGGGATGGCGGCGCAGGTGCCGTGGGAGTTCGGCACCTCGGGGGTCGACCTCTTCTTCGTCATCAGCGGCTTCATCATGGTCGTGACGACGTCGGGCGGGCGCGTGACCCCAGTCGAGTTCTGGCGCCGGCGCGTCGTGCGGGTCGTGCCGCTCTACTGGCTGCTGACGTTGCTGATGGTCGCGGTCGCGCTCGTCGCGCCGGGGCTCTTCAAGACGCTCAAGGTGCAGGCGTCGACGCTCATCCAGAGCCTGCTCTTCATCCCGCACTTCTCGCAGAGCTTCCCGGGCGTCGTCTGGCCGCTTCTCGTTCCGGGCTGGACGCTCAACTTCGAGATGTTCTTCTACCTCGTCTTCGGTCTCGTCCTCTTCCTTCCCGAGCGCAGGCGGCTGCTGCCGCTCGTCGCGTTCTTCGTCGCGCTCACCGCCGTCGGGTTCGTCTTCGGGCCGTTCGCTTCGGCGGCGGCGCAGACGTACACGCATCCGATGCTGCTCGAGTTCGCCGCCGGCGCTGCCATCGGCGCGTGGTGGCTGAGCGGCCGATGGCGGCTGCCGTCGTCGACGTCGTGGCTGCTGATCGGTGCGGGCTTCGTGCTGCTCCTGCTGCGCGACCGCGAGCCGCTCGGCACCTCGACGCAGATCATCGGCGCCGTCCTCGCCGTCGTCGGCGCGCTCGACGCCCGCTTCGCGGCGTGGAAGAGCGCGCTGCTGCAGGCGCTCGGCGACTCGTCGTACTCGCTCTACCTGACGCACATCTTCACGCTCGGCGCGCTGCGCGTCGTCTGGAACCGCCTGCTGCCAGCGCCGCCGACGCTCGCGGCGACGATCGTCTTCATGCTGCTCTCGCTCGTCGTCTGCGCCGCGGTCGGCTGGCTCGTCTACCGCTGGGTCGAGGCGCCGCTCCTCGCGCGGCTCAACCGGCGCAAGAAGCGGGTCGTGCAGACGCTCGCGGCACCGTGACGCCCGAGATTCGCTACAGCGTCGTCCACCAGCGGTAGCGCGGCGTGTCTGCGGCGTAGACGCCGGACTTCAGGCCCCACATCGTCACGTACGTGCCCTGGCTGTAGCCGGCGAAGTCGTAGAGATGGCATGCGGCGCGAAGCTTTCGCGCGCCGACCGTCGCGGCGAAGAAACGCTCGTACATCGCGCGGCCGGCGGGGCCGTCGAGGTACGTCTTCATGCGGGTGCCGAAGTCCTGCGTGCGGGTGAAGTTGTCGGCGGCGAAGAGCCGACCGGGGGCGCCAGCGTCGAGGACGATCGCGCCGATGCCGCTGTTGTTCACGTCGGCGCGCCATGCTGCGTCGCTTGCAAAAAGCCATGCGCTCTTCGCGTCCTTCGCCTTGGCGTAGACGAGCGTGCCACGCTGGTAGCCCCGGATCGGAAAGCCGTCACCGAACAGCAGCCAGGCGTCGCCGTCGCTGAACGACGCCGGCGTCGACGCGTGCCAGACGAACGTGTTGTCGCTCGGCGAGACCGAGCCCAGGTACGTCGTGCCGGGAAAGCCCGCGACCGACGCGATGCAGCCTTGGCCCCATTCGTAGCTCGCGCACGACAGCCTCGGCCGGAGCGCGGCAGCGTAGCGCAGGAACGACCCCAGCCGTGCCTCGGCGATGGCCTGGCCGTTGGCGAACAGGGCGTCGATCGTGGCGTCGCTCTGCCGCTTCCAGTCGATGTTCTTCAGTCGCGTGTGGAAGAGCTCTCCCGAGCCGTCGATCGCGGCCGTGGTCGCCGGCGTGATGTAGAGACCGATCCGCAACTCGTCGACGATCGCAAAGAACGGCGTGCCGCGCTCGACGAGGCCGTCGCGGTCGACGTGGCGCATCGCGCGGTCGAACCAGCCGCCCGGCCAGAAGCCGTCGGCGGCCTGTCCGCAGAACACCCTGCGGATGCGCTCGCGCGGCAGCACCTTGGCGAGGGCGTGGAACCACATCAGCGCCTTCTGCGCTTCGGCCTGCGCCGCATCGAGCGGCGGCGACTGCGACTTGCCGAAGGCGCCACCGAGCCACTCGCGCGCGTTGTAGCTGCCGTTCCAGTTCTCGTTGCCGACCTCGGCGTCGACGACGCCCTTGAATTCGGCGACGCTCGCGATCTGGCGCGCGATTTCGTCGTAGAGCGCCTGCGTGCCGCGGATCGGCACCGGCGCGTGCAGGTCGCAGCCGAGCTTGGCGGCGAGCTTGGCCGCGACGGTGTACGCCATGCCCCCGGTCGCCGCGTCCTCGTTCGCGCACCACGACTGGTTCGCCTCGCTCTTCAGCTGCGCCGCGCTCGTCACGACGCTGTTCTCGATCGCCATCGGTTTCATCGTGCGGATCGATGCGAGGCGCGGGCCGCAGGCGGCGATCCAGTCGGGATTGAAGATCTCGCCACCGTCGAGCAGCGCCTCGTGCGACGCATGGCAGACGACGAGGCCGCGGATGTCGATCGGCGCCTTCGTGTCGTTGCTGAACGCGAGCTTGAGCTGGCCGCTCGTCTGGTCGGACACCTGCTGCAGCTCGAGGGTCCGCCGATTGCCCTCCTGCGGACCGATCGTCGCGCCGGCGCAGACGATCGTCAGCGTCGCCGCGCCGCCGCTCCACTTGACGACGTAGCGTCCGGTCTTGACCTTCTGGTACGCGCCGCCGAAGCCGTACCAGACGTTCATCGCGATCGTCCGCCCCGGCGGCAGCCCCTGCACCTCGCCGTTGGCGTCGACGAAGGGCTGGCTCCAGTTGTCGATCGTCCCTTTGACGAGGTTGATGTACGGCTGGTAGGCGTCCCAGCCGACCGTCGGCCCCATGTTCAGTGCGGCGACGCGCGGGGGCTCGCGCGAGCCGGTTCGATCGGCAGCCATCACGTTGCCGGCACGCCGTTCGCTACGCGCCCATGAACCCCCGTGCCCGCGGGGGTCGGGCGCGGCCGCGGCGAACCGATCGCGGTCGCGGCGATCTGCCAACTGCCGAGAGCGGACGTTGCGCACACCGGGCCGGCCCGGTGGGGTGCAAACGCCTTTCCGCTCGGCGACAATTCGCTTTCCGGCCCGATTCGAAGAACGTCGCCCTGCACGTCACGGAGTTTCCCGCCTTGAGCCCGGTTCTTCCCATCGATCTTGCGAGCGGATTGTCCCTCGACGCCGCCGCCGCGCGGCGCGCCGGCGAGGAGCGCTCGGCCGAATACTGCTTCGCCGAGCCGTTTCCGCACATCGTCGTCGACGACTTCCTTCCCGAGCCGGTCGCGCGCCTCGCGCTCGAGCACTTTCCGCGCCAGGCGCTGCAGAGCGACCGCGTCTTCGAGATGGGCTATGCGGGTCTGCACAAGCGGCAGATCCTGCCCGAGGAATGCGATGCGCCGGCGCGGCAGCTCTTCCACTTCTTCAACTCGCGGCCGATGCTCGAGTTCCTCGAAGGGCTGACGACGATCACCGGCCTGATCCCCGACCCGTACTTCGTCGGCGGCGGCTATCACGAGACGGCGCGCGGCGGCAAGCTCGGCATCCACGCCGACTTTCGCATCAACGAGCAACTGCACCTGCACCGGCGCATCAACGTCATCGTCTACCTCAACGAGCGCTGGCAGCCGGAGTGGGGCGGCGCGCTCGAGCTGTGGGACCGCGGCATGAAGACCAAGCAGCGCGAAGTGCTGCCGGTCTTCAACCGCGCCGTCGTCTTCAACACCGACGCCGACTCGTTCCACGGCCATCCCGATCCGCTGATGACGCCCGACGGCGTCTTCCGCCGCTCGATCGCGCTCTATTACTACACCGCGTCGAAGGAGATCTACAAGGAAGTGCCGAGCAGCGACACGATCTACCACGCGCGCCCCGGTGACGACGCGGCGACGCAGCGCGAGGCGCGGCGGCTGCGTCTCGACCAGCATCTGCGCCAATGGGTGCCGCCGGCGCTCTTGCGCTACGTCTTCGCCGTGCAGCGGCGGCTCGGCAAATGAGCACGCGCGGCGCGACGATCGGCGGTCGCGCCCGTGGCTGGCGCTCCCGGCAGTCCCATGCTCCTCAACGCTAAAGCGCTCGTCGTCGTCCTGCTCTGCGCGATCGCGGTCTTCGTGCTCGCCAAGCCGCTCTTCCTGCGCTTCACCGAGCCTGCCGACTTCGCCCGGCGCAGGAACGTCTGGCTCATCCTGACGGTCGCTGCGTTCCTCAGCCCGAGCTTCTGGATCTACGTGATGATCGCCATGCCGGTGATGGCATGGGCAGGGTACCGGGACTCGAACCCGACCGCGCTCTACCTGTTCCTCTATTTCGTGATCCCGCCGGTCTTCATCGCGATCCCGACGGTCCTCATCAACCAGCTGTTCGCGCTGTCGAACGCGCGGATGATGGCGTTCGTGATCCTCCTGCCCGCGGTGTGGCGCTGGCTCGCGGCCGCGCGGCACGGCGAGCGCGTCCAGCTCAATGGCCTCGACTACACGCTGCTTGCCTACGGGCTGCTGCAGCTCGCGCTCTTCGTCCCGTACGAGTCGTCGACCAACACGCTGCGGCGCGGGTTCCTGTTCCTCCTCGACACCTACCTCGTCTACTTCGCATTCAGCCGGCTGCTTCGCGACCGGCAACAGCTCGCCGACACGATGGGCGGCCTCTGCCTCGCCGCCGCGCTGTTCGCGCCGATGGCGATCTTCGAGTCGCTGCGCGGCTGGCTCCTCTACACCGGGGTGTCGGACGTGTTCGGGAACGCGAACATCTTCGCCTGGATCTTCCGCGGCGGGTCGCTGCGCGCGCAGGCGGCGACGGGCCACTCGATCACGCTCGGCTACATCGTCGGACTCGCGATCGGCTTCTGGATGTACCTGCGCGAGACGCAGCCGTCGAAGAAGGTGAACACCGGCTTCTTCGTGCTGCTGTGGCTGGCGATGTTCTTCACCTACGCGCGCGGCCCATGGGTGATGGGGGCGATGCTCGTCGTCATCGCGGTCGCGCTCGGTTCGCGCAACGCGATCCAGATGATGAAGATCGCGGTCGTGCCCAGCCTCGTCGCGCTCGCCATCATCGTCTCGCCGTTCGGCGACAAGTTCATCGACCTGCTGCCCTTCGTCGGCAGCGTCGGTGCGGAGACGATCGCGCAGCGCCAGGCGCTCGCCGAGACGTCGTGGCGACTGGTGCAGCAGAACCCGTGGTTCGGCAACCCGTTCGTGCTGCTCGAGATGGAAGACCTGCGCACCGGCGACCAGATCATCGACCTCGTCAACGGCTACGCGCAGGTTGCGCTCTTCTACGGGCTGGTCGGGCTCGCGCTTTTCGTCGGCGTCTTCCTCGGCTCGCTCCACAGAGCGTATGTGACGTTCAGGCTGGCGCGCAACGTCGGCGACAGCGCGATGGTGTGGCTCGGCGCGAGCCTGATTGCGTGCCTGATCTCGTCGCTCTTCCTGATGGCGACGTCGGGCCAGCTCTACCTCCAGTGGATCACGGCAGCGCTTCTCGTCGCCTACGCCGGAATGCAGGTCGTCGAGCGGCCGGAGGCCGAGACCGCAGTGGTGACGCGCACTAGCGGGTTCCGCTCGCGGCGCGCGGCGACGCTGTGAGCTCGCCGCCGTCGCACGTGATCCCGTTCCTCGACCTCAAGTCGGTCTACGAGGGTTCGCGACGCGAGATCGATGCGGCGCTGCTGCGCGTCGCCGCGAGCGCGTCGTACCTGCTCGGCAGCGAGCTCGCCGCATTCGAGGCCGAGTGGGCGCGCCATTGCGGCGCTCGCCACGCGGCGGGCGTCGCGAACGGCCTCGACGCGCTCCACCTCGGCCTCCTCGCGCTCGGGGTCGCGCCGGGCGACGAGGTGATCGTGCCTTCGAACACCTACATCGCGACCTGGCTCGCGGTGTCGCGGTGCGGCGCGCGGGTCGTCCCGGTCGAGCCCGTCGACGGGACGTGCAACATCGACCCGGCGCGCATCGAGGAGGCGATGACGTCGAAGACGAGGTTGCTGCTGCCAGTGCACCTCTACGGCCAGCCGGCCGACATGGATGCAATCCAGGCCATCGCCGTGCGGCACGGCGTCCGCGTCCTCGACGACTGCGCGCAAGCGCACGCGGCGCGCTACAAGGGTCGGCCGGTCGGCTCGCTCGCCGAGCTGTCGGCATGGAGCTTTTATCCCGGCAAGAACCTCGGTGCGTTCGGCGACGCCGGCGCGGTGACCGGCAACGATCGCGCGCTCGTCGAGCAGGTGCGTGTGTTCGGCAACTACGGCTCGCGCGTCAAGTACCACAACGAGGTCAAGGGCTTCAACTCGCGGCTCGACGAGATCCAGGCGGCCGTCCTTGCGGCCAAGCTCGCCGGACTCGAGCGCGCGACCGCGCGCAGGCGGGCGATCGCGGCGCGCTACCTCGAAGGCATGCGCGACCTGCCGCTTCGCCTGCCCGAGGTCGCAGCGTTCGCCGAGCCGGCATGGCACCTCTTTGTCGTCCGCCACCGCGACCGCGATCGCTTCCAGCAGCGCCTCTCCGAGCGCGGGATCGGCACGCTGATCCACTACCCGGTGCCGCCGCATCTGCAGCCGGCGTACGCCGAGCTCGGCTGGACGAAAGGGCGCTTTCCGATCGCCGAGGCGATCCATGCCGAGGTTCTGAGCCTGCCGATGTGGCCTGGTCTCGACGACGCCGCCGTCGAGCAGGTGATCGATGCGGTTCGCGCGTGTGCCTAGCGCCGCGCCGGAGGCGCTGAGATGAGCCTGCGCCAAGCCGCGACGCTGGGCGCCGCGCAGACCGCGACGACGATGGCGCTCAGCTTCATCAGCGTCAAGGTGACGTCGGTGTTCCTCGGGCCCGCCGGCCTCGGCACGCTCGGCCAGTTCACGTACTTCATCACGATGACGCAGGCGGTCCTCGCCGCTGGACTCAACATCGGGCTCGTGCGCCGCACGGCCGAGCTCGGCGACGATCGGCCGGCGCGCGAGCGCGTCGTCTCGACCGTGCTGCGCGCGCTCGTCATCGCCGGCATCCCGGTCGCGCTCGTGATCGCGGCGAGCTCGGGTTGGCTCGCGCGCGAGCTGCTCCACGATGCGTCGCTCGGCATTCCGTTCGTCGTCTTCGCGGCGCTGTTCGTGCTCGGCCTCGCCGCGAGCGTCGTCATCGCGTGCGCGAACGGAGCCAAGGACTTCCGGACGCTCACCTTCATCAACATGGGCACCGCGGTCTCGAGCCTGGCGCTCATCGTCGCGCTCTGTCCGCCGTTCGGCGTGCTCGGCGGCGTCCTCGCGATGGCGCTGCTGCCGCTCGCCAGCTGGACGATCGCGTGGCTGCTTGCGCGCCGCCGCGACTGGTGGCCGCGGCGGCCGCTCGCGCACGGCTTCGACGCCCGCGAGGCGCGCGGCATCGTCGCGTTCGTGCCGATGGCGGTGATCAGCGCGGTCGGCCTGCCGCTGCTGCAGATCCTCATCCGCGACGCCGTCGCCGGCCATGGCGGCATGGCCGACGTCGGGCTGCTGCAAGGCGTCGTCCGGATCTCCGACATGTACCTCGGCGTCGCGACGAGCATCTTCGCGATGTACTACTTCCCGCGCTTCAGCGAGATCGCCGATGCCGGGGAGCTCGTCCGCGAGGCGAAGCGCGGGCTCGCGATCATCGTGCCCACGGTCGCGGTTGTGAGCTTCGCGATCTGGCTGCTGCGTGACCTCGTCATCCGCATCCTCTTCACCGCCGAGTTCAACGCGATGCGCGACCTGTTCGCGTGGCAGATGCTCGGCAACACGCTGAAGATGGTCGGCTGGCTGTTCGGCTACCTGCTCCTGGCCAAGGCCAACGCGCTCGCGATGGCGGCGCTCGAGACGGTGACGATCGTCGTCTGGTGGCTGCTCTCGCTCGCCTTCATCGCCCACAACGGGACGATCGGCGCGCCGCAGGCCTACGCCGTGACGTACGCGCTCTATTCGGTCGCGACGTTCGTCGGCGTCGCCTTCGTCGTCCGGCGGATGCGCGCGACGCCGCGCGCGGCGGTCGCATGAACGCGCCGGCTGCAGCGATGACGCCGCGCGTCACCGCGGTCCTCGTCTGCTGGAACCATGTCCGCTACGTCCGCGCCGCGGTCGAGTCGGTGCTGCAGCAGACGTACCCGAACATCCAGCTGATCGTCTTCGACAACGGCTCGACCGACGGCAGCCGCCGCGAGCTCGAGGCGCTGCGCGATGCGCACGGCTTCACGCTGGTCCTGCAGGACAACATCGGGCTGGTGCGGACGCTCAACCGCGGCCTCGCGATGGCCGAGGGCGAGTTCATCGCGCCGCTCGCGACCGACGACGCCTGGCTGCCGCACAAGACCGCGCTCCAGGTCGCGTACCTGCGCGCGCACCCGGACGTCGAGCTCGTCGCCGGGCAGATCGAATCGATCGACGCCGAAGGACGGCCGAGCCCGGTGCCGACCGTCAAGCGTTCGGGCGAGCCGACGTTCGCCGAGCTGATGACCAAGGGCAACTACGTCCCCGGACCGACAGTGATGTGCCGCGTGGCGACGCTGCGCTCGCTCGGCGGCTGGGACGAGTCGCTGCGGATCGAGGACTACGCGCTCT
>Ga0207675_100001660_pt1 | contig 22263 bp, 17 predicted proteins | sample KBSSwiS42_FD_184305 | JGI IMG/M metagenome (GOLD analysis project Ga0207675, IMG submission 184305) | Switchgrass rhizosphere microbial communities from Kellogg Biological Station, Michigan, USA - KBS Switchgrass S4-2 (SPAdes) (version 2) | ecosystem: Host-associated > Plants > Roots >...
TGATGGTCATGCTGCTGTCTTCCCTCTATCTGGCGGGAACCATCGCCGAACCGGTCAGGCGCCTGGCGGCGGCGGCCGACCGGGTGCGCTCGGGCCTGGGCTCCAGCACTCCGCGCAGCTTGCTCATCCTGCCGGTGCTGTTCGAGGGCGAGGTGAATGCCGCCATCGAGCTCGCGTCGTTCGGCCAGCTCAGCCCCGTTCATGAGGTATTCCTGGATCAGCTGACGGAGAGCCTGGGCGTCGTGGTCAACACGATTTCCGCGAGCATGCGCACGGAGGCGCTGCTCACCCAGTCTCAATCGCTGACGCAGGTGCTGCAGAGTCAGCAAGAGGAGCTGCGCCAGACCAACGAACGCCTGCAACACCAGGCGGCCACGCTGCGCAAGAGTGAAGAGCGCCTGACGGTGCAACAAGAGGAGCTGCGCGAGACCAACGAACAGCTGGAAGAGAAGGCCAAACTGCTCGAGATCAAGAACCGCGAGATCGAGTTCGCGAAGGCCGACATCGAGGAGAAGGCAGAGCAGCTCGGTCTCACCTCGCGCTACAAGTCCGAGTTTGTGGCGAACATGTCGCACGAGCTGCGCACGCCGCTCAACAGCTTGCTGATTCTGTCGCGCATGCTGGTCGACAACCCCGACGGCAACCTGACGGAAAAACAGGTGGCGTTCTCGCAGACGATTCATGCCTCCGGCAACGACCTGCTGAGCCTGATCAACGACATCCTCGATCTGTCCAAGATCGAGTCAGGCACGCTGGCCGTCGAGCCCAGCGAGGTGCTGCTGGAGGATCTGCGAGCCTACGTCGAGCAGGGCTTTCGCCATGTCGCGCAGGAGAAAGGCCTCGACTTCTGCGTCGAGCTCAGCGGGCGCCCGCCTGCTTCCATCCAGACCGATCCAAAGCGCCTGCAGCAGGTACTCAAGAACCTGCTCTCCAATGCCTTCAAATTCACCGAGCGCGGCAGCGTCACCATGACCATCTCCACCGCCAGCTACGGCTGGAACCGCGAGCATGCGATCCTGAATCGCGCCGAGTGCGTGGTGGCGTTCAGCGTGAGCGACACCGGCATGGGCATCGCCGACGACAAGCAGCGCATCATCTTCGAGGCCTTCCAGCAGGCGGACGGCACCACCAGCCGGCGCTTCGGCGGCACGGGCCTCGGTCTGTCCATCAGCCGCGAAATCGCCAATCTGCTCGGCGGAGAGATCCGGGTGCTGAGCGTGCTCGGCAGCGGCAGTACCTTCACGTTCTACCTGCCCTCGCAGTTCGTCCCGCCTGCCAGCGAGCGGGGCCGGCGCTCCAGCGCGGAGGCCAGCCTTGCCCTGCTGCACCCCGCCGGAGCGACGGCGGAGCGCAACGCGCCGCCCGAGGCGGCGACGCCGGAGCGCGCGGTACATGCCGGCAGCAGCTGCTTGCTGCTGCTCGTAGAGGGCAACCCGGAGCTGCGCGAGACCCTGGACGACCTGGCGGAGCGCGCGGGCCTGGACAGCATCGTCGCCGAAGACCCCAGGGTCGATCCGAACCAGATCGCCAAGCTCCACCCCTCGGGGGTCCTGATCGATCTGCGCTCGGGCGAGCTGGACGCCTGGATCGCGCTCGATCGCCTCAAGCACAACCTCTCGACCGCGCACATTCCGATCCTGGCGCTGGCCCACGCAGCCGATCGGCGCAAGGCGCTCGCCATGGGCGCTGCGGCCGTCGCCGATCCACTCGCCCCCGTGGAGCTGGAAGCCGGCCTGCGCCGCCTACGAGCCTTCCAGCGCGGCCAAACGCGGCGCTTGCTGATCGCGGACGAGAACCCGCGCAGCTCGAGCAGCCTGGTGGCGCTGCTGAGCGGCGAGGGCGTGGAAATTCGCCCTGTCTTCAGCCCCGCGGATGCCAGCCTGGCGCTCTCTGCGGAGGACTTTCAGTGCCTGGTGCTGAGCCTGGGTGAAGATTCGGAGCTGCTCGACAGCCTGGCGGCTCGAGCGCCTGATCTGCCGATCCTCGTGCACGTGCCGCGACCCCTGCGCGAGGCGGAGGTGCAGCGGATCGCCGACGCGCGCCTGCGCCAGCAGATCGAGGTCACCCATTCGCCCGATCAGCTGTTGCGCCAGAGTTGCCTGCTGCTGCACCGCCCCGAGGACACGCTGACGAGCGCTCAGCGGCGCGCGCTACTCGAAGCCACGCAGCGCCGAGCGGCACTGGGCGGTGTGCGGGTACTAATCATCGATGATGACGTACGCAACATCTTTGCGATGACCAGTGCGCTCGAGCGGCACGGCGCGCTAGTCAGCTACGCGGACAACGGCAAGCAGGGTCTGGAGTTGCTGAATTCGGGCCCTCCCGTGCTGGCGGTGCTCGTGGACATCATGATGCCCGAGCTCGATGGCTACGAGGTCATGCGCAGAATTCGTGAACAACCACGCCACCGCGCGCTGCCGCTGATCGCGGTGACCGCCAAGGCCATGCCTGCGGATCGGGAAAAGTGCATCCGCGCAGGCGCAACGCACTACCTCGCCAAGCCCGTGGACGCGGGCCAGCTGGTATCTGCGCTGCGCGTCGCCACCACGGACTGACACGGCGAAGGCGAAACCCCATGCCCCAACCCCCAGCTACCAGCATCGAACCCGTCGACGTCCTGTTGATCGATGACCGAAGCGAGGATCTGCTCACGCTCGCTCACGTGCTCGCAGGGCCCGAGTACCGCCTGCAGATGGCGCGCTCCGGAGCGGAGGCGCTGAGGCGCCTGCTGGAGCAGGACTTCGCCGTGATCCTGCTCGACGTGTTCATGCCGATCATGGATGGTTTCGAGCTGGCTTCGCTGATCAAGCAACGCGAGCGCAGCCAGAGCACCTCCATCATCTTCCTGACCGCGGCCGGCGCCGAGCTCAAGCAAGTCTATCGGGGCTACTCGCTCGGTGCCGTAGAGTACCTGAGCAAGCCCGTCGACCCCGATGTGCTGCGCGCCAAAGTTCGGATCTTTGCCGAGCTATTTCGCAAGGATCGCCGGCTCGAACGCCAGGCGGAGGCGCTGCGCGAGAGCGAGCGCCGCGAGCGCGACCTGCTGCTCACGGAGCTGCGCCACAGCGCCGAGCGGCGCTATCTGCACCTGGCGGAGGCCGTGCCACTCAGCGTCTGGACCACAGACGCGCGCGGCAACCTGACCTATACCAATCGCTACTGGAACCAGTACACCGGCATGCCCTTGCTGGACCTGCGCGAGCGCGGCTGGCTGGAGGCCGTCGATGACGCGGATCGGCAAGCCTGCGCCGAAGCCTGGCGGGAGTCGATCACCACCGGTCAGCCCTATGAGCGGCAATGCCGGCTGCGGCGGGCGAGCGACGGGGCATCGCGCTGGCATCTCTCGCGCGCCGTGCCGGAGCTGAACGAAGCGGGGCAGATCCAAGGCTGGCTCGGCACTCACACCGACATCGAGGAGGCCAAGCGCGCGATTTTTGCCCGCGACGAGTTCTTGTCCATCGCCTCGCACGAGCTGCGCACGCCGCTGACCGCGCTCAAGCTGCGCCTGCAATCGACGCTGCAAGCGCGGGATCTGCCGGAAAAGGCGCAGCACCGGCTGCAGAGCGCCGTGCTCCAGACCGAGCGCCTCGAGCGGCTGATCGAAAACCTGCTGGATGTCTCGCGCATCACCACCGGCCACCTCGATCTAGAAGCCGAATGGTTCGACCTGGCGGAAATGGCGCAAGACGTGACCGAGCGTTTCCGCGAACAGGCCGCGCGCGGCGGCACCTCCGTGGAGCTGAGCGCGCCGGCGCCCGTGCTGGGCCGCTGGGACCGCCTGCGGCTCGAGCAGGTGGCGACCAACTTGCTGTCGAACGCGCTGAAGTTTGGCGAGGGCCGTCCCATCGGGGTCGCGGTGCAAGGCGATCAGGGGCACGCGACCTTGACCGTTACCGATCGCGGCATCGGCATCGCTCCGGAAAACGTGGCGCGCATCTTTCATCAGTTCGAGCGCGTGGTGGGTCATCGAGCCTTCGGTGGTCTGGGCATGGGCCTGTACATCGCCCGCCAGATTGTCCAGGCACACGGCGGCAGCGTGGAAGTGGAGAGCGCCTCCGGTGAGGGCTCTCGCTTTCACGTGATCTTGCCGCGCTGAAGTGAGCACATTTTTCGCAGATCTGCCCGGCTCGCGTGACGATTGCGACACGCGGCTGTTTCCTGATACCGGGCCGGTCGCTCCGTGCAACACTGCCGCAACGGACGGTGTGTGAGGACATCGCAGCGTAGGCGTTCTGCAACACTGGGCGCCCACGACCCGTGGCATTCGCCAACGCAGCGTGACGACAGATCGCGCAATGCCACGCCGCGAATTGAGCACAGCGTTGTAGGTCGCAACACTGCTGTGGCAGAAACGTCGTGTTATGCTGCAGCCCATGTCATATCTGTATGGTGACTCCACCACGTTCCCCTATGACGTGAACTACATCGAGCTGTCCCGCAATGGCGTGGACTGTGCGCTGCAATTGCTGTCCGCTCAGCATGCCATCGGCAGCGCGCTCGCGCGCGAAGAGGCGCAGAATCAGCTGCGCAATGTCGACCGCGCGCGCCTGGTGACGATGTCCGACGCGGTCCAGAGCGTGCTCGCACCATTTCTGAACGCCGATTCGGAACAGATCGCGAGAGCGGCCGCGCGCGCCCTGCAGTCCGCCAAGACCAGTCTGGACGACGAGCGCGCGGACGGCGAGCGGCGGGCTGCCGATGAAGCGTCGCACGCGCAGCACGTGATTCAGAGCGCCGGGGAGTCCGCGAACCGGGCCCTCGAGGCGTTTCTGGCACGGCACGACGTGCCCGAGACCGAGCTCGGGCTCACGCTCAGCAGCGCAGGGGAGCAGGGCTATCTCGGCGAGATTGCGATCCGCTCGCCCTTCGGCGTCAGCGCCACCTTTGCCGTGCGCATGGATATCGAGCACGGCTGGTCGCGCCCGCGCCGAGTCGGTGACCTGGTGTCGGGCCTCGAGATCCACGTGCCCCAGCCCTCCGGCTGGATCTCGAAGCGCGTCGAGATGGCCCCCGTCAAGCTGGAGCGCATGTTCATCAACGGCGTGCGCGTGGCGGGCGCTGAGCTCGAGCTGCGGCTGAGCAAGACGGCGAGCGGCGGGTCGGGCTACCGCATCTCGGTGGATCTGCGAGGCGAACGGGGCGTGCAGGTCACGCCGCTGGACGACGCGCACGCGGGGGAGCCACCCCTCGTGCTCGACGGCGAGGACGGCTCGCGCATGCTCGAGCTTTCGCAGCGAGTCATCGAGTCGATTCACGGCCTGACAGCGCTGCGCGGCAGCATGCGCAGCGTGTCGCTCGATGAGCAGCCGCTGGAGCAGCTCGGGTGGCCGGAGACGGTCGCGCATCGTCTGATCGCCCAGCTGGCACCGATGGTGCTCGAGATCGCGCGCCGCTCGGGAGCCCCCGGGGAGCTGGTGTTGCGGCGCGATGTCGGCGACGGACGCCGGGAGGAAATCTATGTGACCAAGGCCGAGCTCTGGGAGCGGCTGCTGGTGCTGCCGCCGGAGCGGCGAGCAGCGTTCGGACCGCTTGGTTTGAGCCAGCTGTCGCTGCCACCGGCGAGCGAGCCGCCTCCGGTGTCATCGTCCGCTCCCATCAGCAGTATTTCGCCAGTGTCGATGTACGAAATGGCCGCCCAGGCCGCCGCCGTCAGCGTGGGGCCTGCCGCGTAGTGGGCTGGTAACAGAACGGAAATCGCAGCCAGCGCGCCATTCACGACAACTCTGCTGATCGCCTTTCTGCAGGGTGGTCTAGTAGGCGGGTCGAGCCTGGGTTAAGACGGGCTCGTGCTTCCCCGTCTCACGCGAGCGTTCGGGGGCGGCTCTGCGTCGAGGGCCGCCAGCGTCTCGCTCGCGCTGCTTGCGGCGCTCGGCTGCGGCAGCGCCGTGGATGTGCCGGACCTCGAGCTGCGCGAGCAGCCGATCATCCGCGGCACGCTCGCCGAGTCGGCGGCGCTGAATCACACGGGCGCGCTGATGGCAATCGATCGCACGACGCTCGAGCCCCAGCTGTTTTGCACTGCGACGCTGATTGCGCCCGAGAGCGTGGTCAGCGCCAAGCACTGCGCGCTCACGGTGTTCCAGGCCGAGTCACTCGACCTGGATGTGGCCTGGCTCGCTGGACCATCGCTGGCCGCTGCCGTGGAGGTAATTCCGATCGTGGCCGTGGAGCTCGCTCCGCTGAACCGCGGCGGCTTCCTCGGTATCGGCAGTGACGTGGCCGTGCTGCACCTCGAGCACGCGACGTCGATTCCCCCGGCCGTCCCGCTGTCGCTCGCTGACGAGCAGATCGGTCGAGCCATGGTCTCGATCGGCTACGGCATGTTCAGCCCCGAGGGTGACGAGGACGAACGGCGGCGCTTCGGCAGCGAGACGGTGGCAGCCGTGCGCGGTCGCTTGCTCGAGCCCATGTTCGGTAGCTTCGAGAGCTACGTGGAGTGGAGCCTCACCGGCGAGGTCACGGACTTCAACTACCTGCAGGTGTTCTCACCCCGCGATTTTTTGGGGCAGCTCTTGCTGCAGTCGCTGCGCTCGGATTTCGATTCGCAGCTGCTGCTCGACGGCTACGAAGCGGTGACCGGGCGGCAGCCGGGCGACAGCCAGAGTTGCAAGGGGGACTCCGGGGGGCCACTGGCGCTACAAACGGAAGACGGCAGCTGGCAGACGTACGGCGTCGTCTCGGGTGGCCTGTACTCCGCGCACAGCGTCTGCGACTACGGCTCGGTGTTCGCGACGTTCGGGCCCGACACGGCCGCCTTCCTGGCTCGGGCGCAGAGCTGGCTGGACCCGTGCGCGGAAGTGCCCGCGCGGGGCGAATGCCGTGGCAGCGTCGCGGTGCGCTGCGAGACCGGATTGCTGGAGGGGCGGCGGAACCTGGTGCTGCTGCCCTGCGCCGAGCGGGAGCAGGAGTGCTTCCTGGGGACGCGCGGCGCCGAATGTCACGAGCCCCTGCCCAGCAGTGTCGGCGCGAGTGTCGACAGCGACGCCGGTACGCCGGCCACGAGCGCTGCCGACGCCGGCACACCGCCGGGCGAGGCGGACAGTGTCAGCGACAGAGCGCCCTGAGCTCGTTACTTTTCCACGAAGGCGCGCTCGATCGTGTAGTGCGCGGGTTCGTGGCTGGAGCCCTCTTGGAAGCCCTTCGACTCGAGCAGCGCGACCAGGTCCAGCAGCATGCTCGGGCCGCCGCACACGAGCACCCGGTCATGCTCGGGATCGAGCGGGGGTAGCTGCAGGTCCTGGCAGAGCTTGCCGCTCGTGATCAGGTCGGTGATTCGGCCCCGGTTCTCGTAGGGCTCGCGCGTCACCGTCGGGTAGTAGTGCAATTGCTTCTGCACCTGCTCGCCGATGAACTCGTGCTGGGGCAGCTCGTGCTTGATGAAGTCGGAGTATCCGAGATCATTCACGTGCCGGACGCCATGCACCATCACCACGTGCTCGAAGCGCTCGTACGTGTCCGGGTCGCGGATGATGCTCATGAACGGCGCGAGCCCGGTGCCCGTGCTGAGCAGATAGAGGCGCTTGCCCGGCAGCACGTTGCTGATCACCAGCGTGCCCACCGGCTTGTTGTTCACGAGCACCTGATCGCCGACCTGGAGGTGCTGGAGCCGAGAGGTCAGCGGGCCGTTCTGGACCTTGATGCTGTAGAACTCCAGGTGCTCCTCGTAGTTCGGACTGGCGACGCTGTAGGCGCGCAGCAGCGGGCGCCCCTCCACCTCCAGGCCGACCATGAGGAAGTGCCCGTTTTTGAAGCGTAAACCACGGTTGCGCGTGGTCGTGAACGTGAACAGCGTGTCGTTCCAGTGGCGGACGCTGAGCACCGTCTCGTGGCTCAGTTGGCTCATGCGAATGAATATAGATCCTGCTCCTTCATCTGCAAAACGGGATATTCCGCAATAGATATTCGCTTTTTCCGATATACTGATCCGGATCATTCCCGGAGGAGGCAGGGCGCTCGATGCGCTTCACGTTCCGGCAACTGGAAGTGTTCCTGGCGGTCGCGCGCAGCGAGAGCGTGAGCCGCGCCGCGGAGGAGCTCGGGATGTCGCAGTCTTCGGTGAGCGGGGCGCTCGCCGATCTCGAGCAGCAGTTTGGCATTCAGCTCTTCGATCGCATCGGCAAGCGCTTGCGGCTGAACGCGCTCGGCCGTTCGCTGCGCCCGCGCGGGCAGGCGCTCGAGGAACAGGCGCAAGAGCTCGAGACTGCGCTCTCTTCGCGCAGCAACCTCGGCCCGCTGCGCATCGGAGCGACGCTGACGATCGGCAACTACGTGGCCATGCCGCTGGTGGCGCGCTTTCTGCGCGAGCATCCGGGCGCGCGCATCGAGCTACAGATCGCCAACACCGCGGAGATCGCGCGCAAGGTGCAAAACTTCGAGATCGACATCGGGCTCGTGGAGGGGGAGCTGAGCGAGAGCGCGCTGCGCGTCACGCCCTGGTGTGATGACGAGCTGGTGGTGTTCTGCGCGCCCGACCATCCCTTCTGTCAGAGGCCTGCGCTCGGCGACGAGGACCTCCTGTCGGCGGTGTGGATCGTGCGCGAGCCCGGCTCGGGCACGCGCCAGGCGTTCGAGCACGCCATGCGCGGCATCCTGTCGGATCTGGAGATCCGGCTGGAGCTGCAGCACACCGAGGCCATCAAGAGCGCGGTGGCGGCCGGCATGGGCGTCGGCTGCGTGTCGCGCATCGCCCTGCGCGACGCCGTGAGCCTGGGCACTCTGAACCTGTGCTCGGCGCCACAGCGCGATTTCCGGCGCCAGTTCTACTTTGCCTTGCACGAAGAGAAGTATCTGAGCCCGGCGATCCAGAGCTGGCTTTTGTTGTGCAGCCGCTGGCCGCCGCAGACCTCGGCTCCCGCCGCGCTCGCGCTGCCCTAGGCGCTCAGGGTCCAGGGCAGTCGCCGGGGCAGTTGGCGAGGTTCTCGAGCCCAGGTTCGCACAGCAGATCGCCGCAGAAGTGGCCGAGCACGCAGTCGCGGTCGCAGCTCGCGACGCTCTCGCCGGCACCGCAGTAGCCGTCGCCGCAGTTGCCGGAGCTCGTGCAGTCGAGCGGGCAGCGAGTGCTGTTCTCGAAGGCCTCGCAGCGCCCGTCGCCGCAGACGATGGATCCGTCGCAGTCGACGGCACAGCTCATGGCGTCTTCGCTGGTGGCGCAGAAGCCGTCGCCGCACCCGCCGCAGTCGTTGGGGCACGTCTGGGGCGTTTCACCGATCGTGCAGCGCTCGTCGCCGCACTCGTGACAGTCCTGTGGGCACGAATCGACGTCTTCGTCATCCGAGCACTCGCCGTCTCCGCACTCCTCCGGACAGTCCGCGGGGCAGCTCGCGGCCAGCTCGTTGCACAATCCGTCGAGGCAGGTGCCGCAGTCTCTATTGCAGTTCTGCGGCGTCTCGGTACCAAAGCACACGCCGTCGCCGCACCGGTTGCAGTCCTGCCGACAGCTCTCCCCCGACTCGACGGGGCTGGTGCACTGACCGTCGCCGCACACCTTGCAGTCCTCGGGGCAGTTGCGCAGCGTCTCCACACCGACCGTGCAGATTCCGTCACCACACCGGGCGCAGTCCGAGGGGCAGCTCTGCTCGGTTTCAATCCCGCGACACCGTCCGTCGCCGCAAGGCTGCGGGCAATCCGGCGCGCAGTTGCCCGGCGTCTCTCCGACGCTACAGATGCCGTCGCCGCACTGTTTACAGTCTTGCGGGCAGCCGAAGATGTCCTCGTTGAAGGCGCACACGCCATCGCCACAGCTCGAACAATCACTGAAACAGTTATCGACCGTCTCGCGCGCGGTGCAGCGCATGTCGCCGCAGATGCTGCAGTCGTCCGGGCACGAGCTCACGCTCTCGCTCGCCTGACAGATGCGGTCGCCGCAAGTCGCGCAATCGGAGGGGCAGGTGTCCGCCGGCTCGCACCTGCCATTGCACACGCCCGCGCAATCGGCCCTGCAGCTGGTGCGGGTCTCGCTGGGATCGCACACGCCATTGCCGCAGATGTTGGCCACGAAGCAGTCGACCCGGCAGGAGTCGACCGACTCGGTGCTCTCGCACAGTCCGTTGCCGCACGAGGCACAGTCGCGCGGACACGGGTCATTGACGTCGCAGACGCCATCGCAATTGTTACTGGTGCCGCAGTCTTGCGGACAGCTGAGCCGGCTCTCCGACGAGCTACAGACGCCGTCGCCGCAGGGCGTGGCCATCGAACAATCCCGGGAGCAGCTGCGCGTGTTCTCGGACGCGCTGCACACGCCGTCACCGCAGCTCGAGGTGGTCGCACAGTCCTTGGGGCAGCTGCGGGTCGTCTCGCTGCCGTCGCAGTCGCCGTCGCCGCAGCTCGCCCGGCAGTCGACGCTGCAGCTCTGGCCGCCCTCGTCCCGGCTACAGACGGCGTCGCCGCAGTAGCAATCCGCGGGGCAACTCGTGCGGTCCTCGTTCGGTTCGCAGATGGCATCGCCACACTGATCGATCGAGTTCTCTCCGAGCGGCGCCCGCCCGCAGGCGCCGACGACACCAGCACCGGCCAGCAACAACGCACCCCAGCGGAGCAGACCCCACGCCACGCGCGCCATCGATTGAGCCCCGCGCGTCCCCCGCATGACCACTGCCATTGAAGCCATTGAAACACGCCCTTCGCCCCCGCGCAAAAGCCGCCGGCGTGCTTCCGTACCGTTTCCCATTAGAATGACGCGGGACCGGCCCACGCACCGACGGAGCGCGATCCCGCTGCCGCGACTGGGTACGCTAGACTAGAAGGGCGACGGCATGCGCGAGCGCGACGAAATGGAGCAGGATGCTTCCGATTGAAAAGTTGGTGGGGATTAAGCGGCGCCGCGAGGAGCTCGACCAACTCTTGTGCGATCCGGCAGTCACCGCCGACCACACCAAGCTGCAGGCGCTGAACCGCGAGCGCAGCCACGTCGTGGTCCTGGCAGAGGTCTTCGATCAGTGGACCGACCTCGAGCGACAGATTCGTGAAGACCGCGAGGCACTTAGCGATCCTGAGCTGGGCCCCTTGGCCGAGGAGGAGCTGCCCGGGCTCGAGAAGCAGCGCGAGGAGCTCGAACGGCGCCTTCAGGTGCTGCTCTTGCCGCAGGATCCGCGCGACGAAAGAAACACGCTGCTCGAGATCCGCGCCGGCACGGGCGGAGAGGAAGCTGCGCTGTTCGCGGCGGACCTGTTTCGCATGTACGCGCGCTACGCGGAACCACGCGGCTGGAAGGTGGAGATCCTGAGCCGCAGCGAGGCCGCGCCCGGCGCGTACAAAGAGATCGTGGCGCTGGTGAGCGGGCAGCGCGTGTTCTCCACGCTCAAGTACGAGGGCGGCGTGCACCGCGTGCAGCGCGTGCCGAGCACGGAGGCGCAGGGGCGCATTCACACCTCCACGGCCACGGTGGCGGTGCTGCCCGAAGCGGACGACGTCGAGATCCACATCGACGACAAGGATCTGCGCTTCGACATCGCGGCCTCGGGTGGCCCGGGCGGGCAGGCCGTGAACACGACCAACAGCGCCGTGCAGATCACGCACTTGCCCACGGGCATGATCGTCAAGTGCCAGGACGAGCGCAGCCAGCTGAAGAACAAGGCGCGCGCGCTGAAGGTGCTCAAGAGCCGCCTGCTCGATATCGAGATCAAGCGCCAGTCGGACGAGATCCGCGACGAGCGGCGCAGCATGGTGGGTGCCGGCGAGCGCTCGGAGAAGATCCGCACCTACAACTTCCCGCAGAACCGCGTGACCGATCACCGCATCGGCTTGACGCTGCACAAGCTCGACCGGGTCATCGACGGGGACCTCGAGGAGCTGCTGCAGGCGCTGGGCTCCTGGCATCAGGCGGAGCGCCTGAAGGGCGACCTCACGCCGCGGCTGTGACAGGGGGAGGCTCCGTGAACGATCTGGGCAAGCGATCCAAACGCGGCAAGGGCGGCCCTCACCTGGTGAGCCCGGAGGGCCTGTTGTGCGCGCTCGTGCTCGCGCCCGATACCTTCGCGCGCAATCGCTTCTTCGGTCTGTACGAGGACCCGGTGATGCGCCGCGCCCGCCGCCGCGCCTATCACGTGCGCGGCATCCTGCGTCAGCTGCTCGGGCAAGGCAAAGACAAGGCCCTGTTGATCGGGCGCTTCGAGCTGGACGACGATCGGGTGCTCTTGCGCTACCGGATCGACAACGTGAAGCTGGTGCGCACCACGGCCCTGAGCGCGCTCGAGTCCGCGGTGCTCAGCTTTGCGCTGCACCGCGCCGGGCAAGGTGATCTCGAGCAAGAAGACCGCTCGCGCGTGGAGCGCGCGCTGGAGGGCCTGGGCAACGAGAGCCTGGAGGCCTGAGCCCTCGCGCCTGCGGCCTGGCCAGCCTCTAAGAGTAGAAGGTTGCAGGCCCGCCAGAGTGGAGCGCAGCCGGTTCCACTTCGCTTGCAGCAGGCGCTGCGGCTGGCCTATGAAGATCGCCGGGCTTCGTCATGGTTCAGCGTCTCAGTCGTCGTCGCTTCTCTGCCGCCCTTGCCGGAGTGGGCGCGGCCGTGCTGGCGAAAGCGGGCCGCGCTCTTGCCCAGCAGCCAGGCGCCCAGCAGCCAGGCGCCCAGCAGCCAGGCGCCCAGCAGCCAGGCGCCCAGCAGCCAGCCGCGCAGCAGCCGGCAGCGTCCGGTCCCGCCGCTGCGGGGCAAGCGTCCGGCAAGATCCGGCTCAAGGTCGGGGTATTGCTGCCGCGTTCGGGGCTTCAGGGCTTCGTCGGTCAGTCTTGCCAGAAAGGCGCGGACCTGGCACCGGCCGTGCTGCGCGAGCTGCTGGGCGTGGACGTCGAGCTCATGAACGCCGACACCGAGAGCAACGTCGATACGGCGCGCACGCGCGCCGAGCGCCTGATCCAGGAGGGCGCCCACGTGCTGGTCGGCGCCTTCGACTCGGGGCAGACGGCGGCGATCGCGCAGGTGGCGGAGCAGCGCGGGGTGCCTCTGATCGTGAACATCGCCGCGGCCCCGCAGATCACCGAGCAGGGCTACCGCTTCGTGTTCCGCAACTTCCAGACGGCGCCCGAGATCGTGAGGAACGGTCTGTCATTGATCGGGGAGCTGTTGCAGAGCAGCGGCGCCCAGCCGCAGACGGCCGTGTTCATGCACGTGAACGACACCTTCGGCCAGGCCATGGCAGGCGGGATCAAGGGCACGCTACCCACGCTGACCAGCCTGCCCTTCAAGCTGGTCGACACCATCTCCTACGACCCTGCCGCCAAGGATCTGACGGTGGAGGTCGCGCGCGCCAAGGCCACCAAGGCCGACTTCCTGCTCCTGGTCTGCCGCTTGAACGACGCCATCTTGCTGCGCCGCGAGATGGTGAAGCAGCGCTGGCAGCCGATGGGGGTCGTGAGCCCGGGTTCGCCCGGCATGTACGAGCAGCAATTCATCCAGGCGCTCGGCAAGCACGCCGAGCACTGCGTCTCCAACGTGCCCTGGTACAACCCCAAGGCGGAGCTCACCCACCGGGTGGAGCAAGCGTTCCTGCGCCAGAACCCGCAGGACCGCCTGGTGTTTCATGGGCTGAACGTGGGCTTCACGTTCGAGGCCGTGCTGATCGCGGCGGACGCGTTCCAGCGCGCCAAGAGCGTCGAGCCCCGGGCCCTGGCCGAGGCGATCCGCCAGACGAACATCGCCAGCAAGATGATGCTGGGCGCGCCCATCAAGTTCAACGCCAAGGGCCAGGTGGAGGGCATTGGCTCGGCCTGCGTCCAGAACCTGAACCAGGTGCCGACGGTCGTGCTGCCGGCAGCGGTAGCCCAGGCCAAGCCGGTCTTTCCGGTGCCGGGCTACAAAGCCTGAGCCGCTTGCGCCGAGCGGAGGCCTTTGCTGCCGTCCGGATGGATGGCTTACTCTCATGCCTGCCGAGCTGATCTTGAACGTCGCGCTGTCGGGCGTGCTCACCGGCCTGGTCTACGGACTGATGGCCCTCGGGCTGTCGGTGATCTTCGGCGTGGTGCGCGTGGTCAACTTCGCGCACGGCGAGTTGATGACGCTCGCCATGTACGGCGCCGTGGCGGCCTTTCAGCGCTTCGGCCTCGATCCGCTGCTCAGCGTGCCGGCGCTGGCGGTCGGATTTTTTGGGCTGGGCTATCTGCTGCAGGTCACGCTCGTACAGCGCTTCGTGACCCGGCCAGAGCACGCGCAGTTCTTGCTGCTCTTGTCCGTGGCTGTGATCCTGGCCAATGCGCAGCTGATGCTGTTCGGACCGGACGCGCGCAACGCGAGCGTGGACTACGCGCTGGATTCGCTGGAGCTGGGGCCGCTGTTGCTCGACCTGCCGCGCCTGTACGCGGGCGGCGTCGCGTTGTGTGCAAGCCTGTCGATGTTTGCCTTTTTCCGCTTCAGCCGCTCGGGCAAAGCCATTCGCGCCTGCGCCGACAACTATCGCGGCGCGCAGGTCGTGGGTCTGCCGATCCGGCGCCTGTATGCGCTCACGTTCGGGCTGGGCTGCGCCTGCGTCGCGGTCGCCGGCGGCGTGCTCACGCTGCTGGTCGACGTCACGCCCGCGCTCGGTCCGGCTTATACCCTGCTCGGCTTCGTGATCGTGATCGTGGGTGGCCTGGGCTCCATGCTCGGGGCGCTGCTCGGAGGCCTGTTGGTCGGCGTCTCGGAGGCGCTCGCGGGGCTGTTCTTCACGCCGTCGGCCAAGAGCATGGTGAGCTTTGGGCTGCTGATCTTGGTGTTGCTGCTGCGACCGCAGGGTCTGCTCGGGAGGCGCGCGTGAGTCCGAAGCGCGCGGGCGCGCTCGCGCTCGCAGCGCTCGGGCTCTTGGTCTTTCCCGAGCTCGGCGGCGCGTATGCCGTGTCGCTGGCCACGCTGATCCTGTACCTGGCCACGGCCGGGCAGGCCTGGAACCTGATGATGGGGTTTGCCGGACAGCTCTCGCTCGGCCACTCCTTGTATGTCGGCATCGGCGCGTACAGCGCCGGCGCGCTGTTCTTTCATTTCGGCATCGGGCCCTGGCTGGGGGTGTGGGTCGCCGTCGCCTGTTCGATGGCGGTCGCCCTGCTGATCGGTGGCCTGGCCTTTCGCTTCGGTGTCTCCGGCGTGTACTTCGCCTTGCTCACCATCGCGTTTGCGGAGTTCACGCGCATCGCCTTCGATCACATCGATTGGCTCGGCGGGCCCGGCGGCATGTTCCTCGAGGTGGCGCAGCGCGACCGCTGGGACCTGGCGCACTTTCGCGGCCCTCCGAGCATGTACTACTACGCGGCGCTGGCGCTCGCCCTGGGCACGCTCTGGCTGTGTGCTCGGCTCTCGCGCAGTCGCGCCGGCTACTACTGGCGTGCCATCCGCGAGGACGAGCCCGCCGCGCAGGCGCTCGGCATCGACACCTTCCGCTGGAAGTTGCTGGCGGTGCTCGTCAGCTCCGCGCTCAGCGCCATCTCTGGGGTGTTTCTGGCCTTCTATCAGAACAACCTGTTCCCCGAGCAGGTCTTCCACGTCAGCCGCTCGATCGAGATCCTGCTCGGGCCCGTGATCGGTGGAGTCGGTACCTTGCTCGGGCCGATCGTGGGCAGCCTGGTGCTGACGCTGCTCTCCGACGGCGTCAGCGAGCTGCTCGCAGCGCTCGGCTGGGAGCTGCCCGGTACCAAGCAGGTCCTGTACGGCCTGGCCCTGCTCGGCGTCGTGGTGTTCCTGCCCAACGGCATCTGGCCGGCGCTGCACGCGGCCTGGCAGCGCCACTCGGGAGCTCGCAGCGCATGACGCCGCTGCTCGAGGTCGAGGGCGTCAGCAAGTCGTTTCGCGGCTTGCGCGCGCTGCACCAGGTCTCGCTGGCGCTGAACACCGGGGAGATCGTGGCGGTGATCGGCCCGAACGGCGCGGGCAAGACGACCTTCTTCAATCTTTTATGCGGTGTGTGCCGCGCGGATACCGGCCAGATCCGTCTGCGTGGCCAGCGCATCGACGGGCTGCGCCCCGATCAGGTCTGCGCGCGCGGCGTCGGCCGCACCTTTCAGATCGTGCGACCGTTCTCCGGGCTGTCGGTGCTCGACAACGTGGTGGTGGGCGCGCTGCGCGGCGAGCGCAGCCTGGCCCTGGCGCGCCAGCGCGCGCTCGCCATCCTGGAGGCGCTCGGGTTGGCCGACAAACGCGACCAGGCCGCCCTGACCCTGACGCTACCGGAACGCAAGCGGCTCGAGCTGGCGCGCGCGCTCGCGACGCGACCCGAGCTGCTCTTGCTGGATGAAGTCATGGCCGGCCTGCGCCCGACAGAGTGTGACCAGCTGGTCCGGGTGCTGACGGACCTGCAGCGCAGCGCCGGCTTCGCGGTGCTGCTCATCGAGCACGTGCTGCGCGCGGTGCGCGCGCTGGCACAGCGTGTGGTGGTGCTGCACCATGGCGAGCTGATCGCGGATGGCACCGCCGAGCAGGTGATGAGACAGCCGGCCGTGGTGGCCTCGTACCTGGGCCCGAGCGCGAGCCCAGCAACGCCGGAAACGCCACCGTGATCGGCGAGCTGCTGCGCGTCGAGGCGCTCGACCTCTACTACGGCGACGCTCAGGCGTTGAGCTCGGTGTCGCTGCAGGTCCGCGCCGGCGAGATTGTAGCGCTCGTGGGCGCGAACGGGGCCGGCAAGTCTTCCCTGATCCGCAGCATCGCCGGCAGCGAGCGGGCGCGCGCCGGTCGCATCGTGTTCCGAGGCCAGGACATCACCGGCTGGGACTCGCATCGCGTGGGCGAGCTCGGGATCGCGCAGGTGGCCGAGGGTAGGCAGATCTTTCCGAACCTCAGCGTGCTCGACAACCTCGAGCTCGGCGCATTTCTGAAGCGGGCGCGCTCGGGGTCGGCGCGCGCGCTGGAGCAGGTTCTCGAGCTGTTTCCACGGCTCAGGGAACGGCGCGGCCAGCTCGCCGGCAGCCTCTCGGGGGGTGAGCAACAGATGCTCGCCATCGGTCGCGCCTGGATGGCCGCACCCGAGCTCATCCTGCTCGACGAACCCTCGCTCGGGCTGGCTCCGCGCGCCGTGAGCGAGGTGTTCGAAGCCATTCTCGAGCTGCATCGGCGTGGCGTCAGCTTGCTCCTGGTAGAGCAGAACGTTGCCGCCTCACTGCGGATCGCGGCGCGCGCTTACGTACTCGAGAATGGTCGCATCGTGCTGGCGGGCGAGGGCCGGGCGCTGCTCGAGGACACGCGCGTGCAGGCAGCCTATCTCGGTGGCCTTTGATGGCTCGAGACCATGCGTTTGGCGGCGCGAAAGACCGCCCGTCGTGCGCTCGGCGGTTCGTTCTGGATCTCGGCCTTTAGCATCGGTAGGAGAGCACATGCACGAACGGCGTCGCTTTCTTCAGAAGATCTTGGGTCTGGGTGCGGCTGCCTGGGCAGCACCCCTGCTCGCTGGGAACGCCGCGGCGCAGACGCCGCCGGAGCGAAAGAAGCTGGGGTTCGCCCTGGTCGGCCTCGGTAGCCTGTCGGAAAATCAGATCGCGCCGGCACTGTTTGAAAAGACAAAGCTGTGCAAGCTGAGCGGCCTCGTCAGCGGTCACCCGGACAAGGCCAAGGCCTGGGCGCAGAAGTACGGCGTGCCCGAACGAAGCATCTACAGCTACGAGAACTTCGATCGCATCAAGGAGAACCCCGAGATCGACGTGGTGTACGTGGTGCTACCCAACAGCATGCACGCCGAGTACACCATCCGCGCGGCCAAGGCGGGCAAGCACGTGCTGTGCGAGAAGCCGATGGCCATCTCAGTTCCGGAGTGTGACGCGATGATCGCGGCGTGCAAGGCCGCCAAGCGCAAGCTGGCCATCGGCTACCGCCTGCATTTCGAGCCCAACAACCTGGAGCTGGTGCGGCTCGCGCGCGAGAAGACCTTTGGTGACGTGAAGGTCATCGAGACCTCCGCCGGTTTCCACATCGACGATCCGAAGCAGTGGCGCCTGAACAAGGCGCTCTCCGGTGGTGGCTCGCTGATGGACATCGGCATCTACGCGCTGCAAGCCGCGCGCTACATCTCGGGGGAGGAGCCCAGCTCGGTGTCGGCGCAGATGTCGATCACCGATCGGGTCAAGTTCAAACCGGGGGTGGACGAGTCGCTGGTCTTCACGCTCGAGTTCCCGAGCGGCATCCTGGCCAACTGCACCAGCAGCTACGCGGCCTTTCTCAACCGCTTCCGCGCCAACGCGGAGCGCGGCTGGTTCGAGCTGCAGCCCGCGCTCAACTACGAGGGCATCAAGGGCCGCATGCGCGCAGAGGGCGGCCCCAAAGAGTTCACCCTGCCTGCGGTCGACCATTTCGCCGCGGAGATGGACGACTTCTCCGACTGCATTTTGAACGACAAGCAGACGCGCGTTCCGGGCGAAGAGGGCCGGCGCGATCTGCGCATCATGACGGCGATCTACCAGTCGGCCGCGTCGGGCAAGACCATCAAGCTGTAGGCGGTACCCGCCCCACGGGGGTCATGCGCGTCTTTTTACCACAGTCCCGTAACTCGCCTGCTGCAGCCAGACCCGGTGCCGTAGACTCGGCAGATGGGTTCGACTCACATCACTCGACACCTGCGCGCTCCGCGCTCCAGGGTCTATGCGGCCCTGATCGACGCGGATGCGGTCGCGCAGTGGATGGTGCCCAATGGCATGACCAGCAAGGTGCATGCGTTCGACAGCAGCCAAAATGGACAGTTCCGGATCTCACTCACATACGACGTGCCAGACACCGGCAACGCGGGCGCCGGCAACGCGCCCGCCGGCAAGACGAGCGCACACACGGACACGTACCATGGTCGCTTTGCACAGCTCGTACCCAACGAGCGCGTGGTCCAGGTGATCGAATTCGAGACGGAGAACCCGGCGCTGGGCGGCGAGATGACGATCACGATCACGCTGTCGGACGCCGACGGCGGCACCCAGCTCGTGGCCGTGCACGACAATCTGCCGAGCGGTGTGCCGCTCGCCGACAACGAGCTCGGCTGGCAGCTGTCACTGGCGAAGCTGGCGGCCCTGGTCGAGTGCGCGCCGAGCGGCTGAGAGCACCCCGCCGTGCACGGCCCAGCCCCACAAAGACGGCAGCATCCAGGCCGACGTTAGGGCGCCGTTGCCAAAGGCCGGAATGGCGCTCGCCGTACCGACACGCGAACGGGTCAGCGTGCGGGTCAGCGCCGCTCGACGTGCAGCCCACTGCTCCGCGAGCTAGGCTTGGCTCATGCATGGGTCAGAAACGCCGTCTCTCGCGCTGCTGCTCGCTGCAGGGCTGTTGCTCGTGAATCAAGCGCCTGCCGCACGCACCGCCCCACCAGACTCGCTGAAGATCCTGGAGCCTACTCCCCTGGTGGCCGAAGCGTACTCGGTGGCGCCCAACTGCGTGCCCGCGTGGCTCATCGACGCTTCGGGGATCCGGCGCCTGCCGGACCGCTGCGGCGCGGCAACGGAACCTGCTGCCGGCACCGCCGCTGCAGCGCTCCTGCAACTGCCCGCCGCGAGCCTCGCGGCGCCGAGCGCGGAGCGCGCAGCCGCCTCGACGCCCGTGCCAGCTCGCGCCAGCGCTCGGGGTAAAGCGCGCAAGCCGCGCGCCGGACAGGACTGCTCCGATCCTTTCTGGTTCGACGCACGAGGCGTCCGGCGCCTGCGCCCCGGCTGCCTCTGATGCCACCCCTGATACCCCAGCCGAACTGAAGCGGTCGGGGCTCGGCTCCACGAGCCGCTCTGCAACTCCAGGAGTGCCCACTGCCGCGCCGCGCGCAACTGCAGTGCGGCCCACTCTGGGCGCCCCTGGCAGACGCCGACCGTCGACAGCGCCCCGAGGTGGCGCACACGGTCGGCCAGCGGAGGCCCGGCCCCTTTAGCTGATCGGCAAAAGCAACGCCCGAGGGCGCAACCGTGCAGCACGAGCGCAGAAATGTGCGGCAAATGGCGCGGATTCGCGGCTGTAATCCAGTATATTTGCGGCCGAGCGAAGACTCTCGCTCGGTTCGATCGGAAGCATGACCATGCCTGGGTTCCTGCAGGCGGCTCGTCGGAGATGGGCTCGGAAGCCGCAATCCGAGCTGCGCAGCGGCGCCGTGCTAGCGCTGGCTGCGATCGCGGCCTGCGGCGAAGGCAGCGGCACGCCGGATTCCTGGTACGGAATGGACCCTGCAATGCCGTCCGACAACGGCGACGTCAGCGTCAGCCCGAGCTCGGCGCCGCCACAGGACCTCTCCGGAGTGGTACCGATCGGACCGCAGCTGCTCGGCTTGCACGTGGTCGGCAATCGCATTCAGACAGCGGAGGGTGAAACGGTGCGGCTGCGCGGCGTGAACCGCTCCGGCACCGAGTATCAGTGCGTGCAGAACCGCGGCATCTTCGACGGCCCTGCCAGCCTCGCTTCCGTACAGGCGATCGCCTCGTGGAACGTGAACGCGGTGCGCGTGCCGTTGAACGAGGCTTGCTGGCTCGGCATCAACGGTGTGTCGGCGACGTATTCGGGGCCGGCGTACCAGCGGGCCATCCTCGACTATGTGGCGCTGCTCCACGCCTTCCACATCGTGCCCATTCTGGATCTGCACTGGACGGCGCCCGGCGCCATCTCGGCGGATCGCTTGCAACCGCTGCCGAACCTGGATCATTCGCCGGACTTCTGGCGCGCGGTCGCCGAGACGTTCAAGAGCGACGACGGTGTCGTGTTCGAGCCGTTCAACGAGCCCTTCCCCGACAACAATCGTGACACCGCTCTGGCCTGGCAGTGCTGGCGCGACGGCTGCATGGCAAACCTGGCACAGCCGCGCCTGGCCAACGGCATGCGCCCGCCGCCGCTGCCGTACGCGGCCGCCGGCATGCAGTCACTGGTCGACGCGATCCGTGAGACCGGCGCCACGAACCTGATCCTGCTCGGCGGCGTGCAATACTCGAACGCGCTGACGCAGTGGCTCAGCTACGTGCCCAACGATCCGCTGAGCAACCTCGCTGCGGCCTGGCACATCTACGACAACAACGCCTGCCGTAGCAGCGAGTGCTGGAACGGCGTGCCGACGCAGGTGGCGGCGATGTATCCCGTCGTCGTGACGGAGCTCGGGCAAGGTGACTGCTCGGATCAGTTCATCCGTCCCCTGCTCGACTGGCTCGACACGCAGGAGCTCGGCTACCTGGCGTGGGCGTGGAATGCCTACGGGCCCTGCCAACCGCGCATGGGGATGCAAGCCGGGCAGCCCTGGTCGCTGGTCGTCGATTACGCGAGCGGCATGCCCAACGGCGCGTACGCGCAGGCGTATCACGATCACTTGATGAGCACGAGCAACGGACTGCCCCGCGACTGACCAGACTACAATGCCTGGCGCAGAGCTCAATGAGCAAGACCATCCAATCAATCTCTGAAGCCCAAGTCGATGATTGCGTGGCGCGGCTCATCCACAACCTCGTCAACATCAAGGACGAGGCGGGCAAGTTCCTGCTCAGGCTCGAAGACGGGCGCGTGATCGACACCAAGGGCTGGGCTGGCTGGGAATGGACGCATGGCATCGGGCTCTACGGCATCCTGAAGCATTGGCGACTCTCCGGCGACGCCAACGCGCTCCGCATCATGCTCGATTGGTTTCGCGACCGCTTCGCCGAGGGGCAGACGAGCAAGAACGTCAACACGGTCGCGCCGTTCCTCACGCTCGCCTATCTCGTCGAAGCCGGGAAGACCGAAGACACGCCCTATCTCGACGAATGGGCCGAGTGGGTGATGAACGAGATGCCGCGCACCCAGGAAGGTGGGCTGCAGCACATCGTCTATAACAGCGAGAACCCTCAGCAGATCTGGGACGACACGCTGATGATGTGTGTGTTGCCGCTGGCGAAGATCGGCCTCTTGCGCGGGCGCCCGCACTATGTCGAGGAAGCCAAGCGGCAATTCATGCTGCACATCAAGTATCTCAGCGACCGCAAGACGGGCCTGTGGTTCCATGGCTGGACGTTCGCGGGGCGCCACCATTTCGCCGAGGCTCTGTGGGCGCGCGGCAATTCGTGGGTGACGATCGCCATTCCGGAATTCATCGAGCTGCTCGATCTGGCGCCGGATGACGGGTTGCGCTTGTTCCTGGTCGAGACGCTGGACGCGCAGGTCGCCGCGCTCGCGCAGCATCAGGATGAGAGCGGGCTTTGGCGCACGCTCATAGTCGATCCAACCTCGTATTGCGAGGCGTCGGCCACGGCGGGCTTTGCCTACGGGATCCTGAAAGGCGTGCGGCTCGGCTATCTCGATGCGCGCCATGAGGCGATGGGGCTGCGCGCGATCCGCGCCGTGTTCGACAATATCAGCGCGGACGGGGAGCTTCAGAACGTCTCGTTCGGCACGCCGGTGTTCGACACGCT
>Ga0207675_100001664_pt1 | contig 22243 bp, 20 predicted proteins | sample KBSSwiS42_FD_184305 | JGI IMG/M metagenome (GOLD analysis project Ga0207675, IMG submission 184305) | Switchgrass rhizosphere microbial communities from Kellogg Biological Station, Michigan, USA - KBS Switchgrass S4-2 (SPAdes) (version 2) | ecosystem: Host-associated > Plants > Roots >...
TCATGCTGCCGAGCACGTTCGTCAGGTAGTTCTTGTTGATGGTGGTCTGGCGCAGCTTCTGCCGCATGCGCTCGAGCGCTGCCTGCAGCTCGCCCAGTTCGTCGCGCCGGCCCACTTCGAGCGGCCGCGAATAGTCGCCGTGCGCGATGCGATCCGCGCTCTTGATGAGCGAATTGATCGGCTGGTGCATGCGGCGTCCGGCCCACCATGCCAGCGCGAAGCCCACCAGCAGGGCGATGCCGCCCAGCGTTCCCGCGATGATCAGCGCATTGCGCATCTGGCCGCGCTGCACGGACTCGAAGCGGTTGCGCGCGCCCGGCGCGTCGGGCGACACCTCGAGCGAGCGGACTTCGATTTCCACTTCGCCGACGGTCTGCGGTGTCGGAATTCCCGGCATGGTCTCGACACTGGCGCGCACCGGCGTCACGGTGCTGCGCGTGATCGTTCCCGCCTGCTCGCCGGTCCGGTGCCAGGCATACAACACGTCGCCACCCACGTTGCGCACCACCACACCCAGCAGGGTGGGATCGCGCTTGAAGACTTCGATACGCGAGCCGATGGCGGCGCGGTCGGCGTTCTTCAGGGGTTCATCGAGTTGTTCGGCAATCCGCTGGGCGGTGGTCGCGGTGCGCAGGTTCAATTCGCCGGTGACCCGTTCCCGGGCATCGGCGGCGGCGCTCTTCAGCAGGGCAGCATGCTGCGACCGGTTCTCCAGGACGAGAACGGAGCCGACCGCGAGCGAGATCACCACGGCGGCGGCCACCGCTACGGCGATGTATTTGCTCTTGAAACTGACTATTGCCACGGAAAATCAGAATCCGCGGCCACGGAACGGTTTGCTGCAGGCCTTCATCATCCCCACCGTCGGGTCTTGTAGTTTGCACCGCATCTTAACCGCGCAATTCCGGCAGGGGCCACATTCGTCGCGGTGCGACAGGCCCGTGATGTCGACTAGGTCCGCAAGTAGTCGTCCTCTGGCCCGTCAAAAGGAGGGGTCCCGGGCCTGGGGTACCATCCCGGCATGCCCGAAAGCCCCGATTTCACCCTCGAACAGCTGACCGGGAGGTCCCGGGATCACCTCTCCGAGGTGGCGGAGCCGCGTTGCAGCCTGCACCGGGAGGTGGTCGGCTCCTTCCTGGCCATGCGTGCCGCCGCCGCGGCGGACGGCCTGGACCTGGTGGCCTTCTCCAGTTTCCGCGATTTCGACCGGCAACTGGCCATCTGGAATGGCAAGTTCCGGGGGGAGCGGGAGATGCAGGACCGGGCCGGCCGCCGGCTGGATCCCCGCGCCCTGTCACCGGGCGAACGCGTCGACGCCATCCTGTGGTGGTCGGCGTTGCCCGGGGCCAGCCGCCATCACTGGGGTACGGATTTCGACGTCATGGACCTCGCGGCTGCGCCGCCGGGTTACCGCATCCAGGTCGTACCGGCCGAGTATCGCGCCGGCGGTCCGTTCCATCGGCTAACTACCTGGCTGGACGCGAACATGCACGCCTACGGTTTCTACCGTCCCTATGCCACGGATCGCGGTGGCGTGTCGCCCGAACCCTGGCACCTGTCGCACGCGCCGGTGGCGCAACGAGCGCAGCGCACGCTGTCGGTCGACGGCCTGCGCGCGGTGCTGGCCGACAGCGAGATCGAGGGCAAGGACGCGGTGCTGGAGACGCTGGCGGAGAATTTCCGCCGCTACGTGCTGGACGTGGATCAGCCGCCGGCGGCGGCGACGTTTTCTCCACGTCTCGCCTGAGCTTCGCTCAGTCTCAGCCCCAGACTTTCTTGATCGCGCCCAGCATCAGCGTGCGCGTCGTGGTCATGGAGTCTTCGACGCCGGTGAAGATCGGCGGCTGACGGCGCAACAGGCGCCAGTTCTCGCTGCGCAGGATGCGCTGCAGGTACTCGAGATTGCGGTCGATGGAATCCATGTACGGGTTGCGGCCGCCATACAGGACTTCGAGGTAACGGTAGGCGCGGTTGAACTCGCCGTCGAGCCGCTTGGTGCGCATGTCGAACACGAACTTCGGCGTCTGGCGCAGCAGGTCGAGTCCCGAGGCGTAACGCACCTTGACGTGGCCGTTCTCGCCGATCGGCAGGGCGACGCCCGCCAGCACGAACTCCGCGTACAGCCGGTCGCGGCACTTCTCGAGGTAGCAGCGGTCCGCCATCTGCGCCATGAGGTCCGCGGTGCCGACCAGGTGGCCGAGCTTGTGATCACGCGGATCGGGCGCAACGATGTTCTTGAAGGGACGTTCGTAGCCGGTGTAGTGGATGATCTCGGCGGCGATGTTCGCCCACGACCCCAGGTCGATCTTGGGTAGATAGTCCCTGAGGAACGCCGCACCGCGCGAGACGTGCACGGTGGTGAACTCCGCGCCGTTCGGCACGTCGGTGTCGCGCGTGGTGCGCAGGTAACCCACGTCGTGGAACAGCGCCACGACGATGCCGAGCATGGCGCGCTCGGCGCCGAAGCGCTGCGGCTCCGGGACCTGCAGTTCGTGGCCGACGATCAGCCGCGCGGTGGCGAGCGTGATGTCGAGCGTGTGCTGCTGGTCGTGGTAGACGGTGTCGACGCCGAAGTAGCCGGGCATGCGGCCCGAGAACATGCGTTCGAAATCGGTGAAGACGTGCGCGAAGGCGGAGAACTTCTGTCCGGGCCAGACTCGCGCGAACAATTCTTCGATGGCGGCGCGTACGTCGGCAGCCGAGCTCACGAGCACCGTGTCGGTGACGTCGTAGTCGCTGCGGCGGGATTCCCCGGTCACGGCCCTGAAACCTTCAGCGCTAACAAGATGCGCGAGTCTAGGCAGGGGGTCGCGGAAAAACCAGCAGGCAAAAGCCGGCTCTGGGACGGGCGTGACCCACGTCACGTATGCGTGATGCCGCAATCGCCGCGCCAGTCCGGTTACTGTAAAGCGCGCCGACGGTCGGTCAGAGCTGGAACTCGGCAATCACCGGCGTGTGGTCGGAAGCGCGCTCGGCGCGGCGCGGGTCGACGTCGATCCGGCAGCTGCGCAAGGCGGGCAGCAAAGCCTGATGCACCAGGATCAGATCGATGCGCAGGCCATTGTTCCTGCGGAAGGCGCCCTGCCGATAGTCCCACCAGCTGAACGATTTTTCCGGCTGTTCGAAATGCCGGAAGGCATCGACGAGCCCGAGCGCCGTGATGCCCTGCAGGGCGGCGCGCTCCTCGGGGCTGACGTGCACACATCCCACCCACGCCGCCGGATCGTGCACGTCGCGATCTTCCGGGGCGACGTTGAAATCGCCTAACACCACGAGGCCCGGATGGCTCGCGGCTTCCTGGCGCAGCCAGCGGGTGAGCGCCTCCAGCCACCGCAGCTTGTACGCGAACTTTTCCGAGCCCGGCGCCTGGCCATTGGGTACGTACAGGTTGACGACGCGCAGGTTGCCAATGGTGGCGGCCAGCACCCGGCGCGGCGGGTCGTCGAAGTCCGGGATGTCACGCACGAAATCCGTCATCGGCAGGCGCGACAGCAGTGCAACCCCGTTGTAGGTCTTCTGCCCGCTGAACACGCTGTGGTAACCCGCTGCCGTGAACTCGGGATGCGGGAAGTCGGGGTCCTGCATCTTGGTTTCCTGCAGTGCAACCACGTCGGGCCGTGAGCTGCGCAGCCATTCCATGAGTTGTTCGCCGCGCACGCGCAGGGAATTGACGTTCCAGGTGGCGATCGAGAAGGCGCCACCGCCGGCGGTGGCGCCATTCATGATGTGAAACTCACGGTGCCAGGCCCTGTTGCCGCAGCAATGCGGCGACGTCAGGCGGCCGCCCGCGGAATTCGACGAAGGCGTCGAGCGCCTTGCGGCTGCCGCCCTGCGAGAGGATGGAATCCAGGAAACGCTGCGCCACGCCACGATCGAACACGCCCTGTTCTTCGAAGGCCGCGAAGGCATCGGCAGCCAGCACCTCGGCCCATTTGTAGCTGTAGTAACCCGCGGCATAACCGCCGGCGAAGATGTGGGCGAAGTTGTGCGGAAAACGGTTCCACTCCGGCACCGTGATGACCGCGACCTCGGCACGGACCTCCGCCAGCAGCGCGTCGACGCGCGGTCCCAGCGCCGGGTCGTACTCGGCGTGCAGCCGGAAATCGAACAGCGCGAATTCCAGCTGGCGCATGGTCGCGAGGCCGGCGTGGAAGGTGCGCGACCCTAACAACCTGGCCTGCTTGTCGGCCGGTAATGGCGCGCCGGTTTCGTAGTGCCGCGCCATGTCGGCCAGCACCTCGGGGCGCCAGGCGAAGTTCTCCATGAACTGGCTCGGCAGCTCCACGGCATCCCACGACACGCCGTTGATCCCGGCAATCGACGGATAACCGACGCGGGTCAGCATGTGGTGCAGGCCATGACCGAACTCGTGGAACATGGTCACGACGTCGTCGTGGGTCAGCAGCGGCGGTTTGCCCTGGCCGGCCGGCAGGAAGTTGCACACCAGGTAGGCCACCGGGATGGTGTGCTCCGCGCCGATGTCCTTGCGGCCGACGCAGTCGTCCATCCACGCGCCGGCGCGCTTCTTGGGGCGCGCGCAGGCGTCGAGGTAGAAACCGGCGCGCGTGGCCCCGGTCGGGTCGCGGATCTCGAAGAAACGCGCATCGGCGTGCCACACCGGCACACCCTGGTGTTCGACGATCTTCACGCCGAACAATTTCTCGGCGACTGCGAACAGCCCGGCCAGCACGCGCTGCAACGGAAAATAAGGGCGCAACTCCTCCTGCGAGATCGAGAACAATGCGGCCTGCAGCTTCTCGGCGTAGTAACTCACGTCCCAGGCGTTCAGCGGGCGGCCCGCGAAGGCCTCGAGCTCGGCATATTCACGGGCCGCGGCCGGCTTCGCGACGCGCGCCAGCTGGTGCAGGAAATCGAACACTGCCTGCGTCGACGGCGCCATGCGCGTGGCCAGCGCATACGCGGCGTAGTTGGGAAAATCGAGCAGCCGCGCCGCCTCGTGGCGCAACTTGAGGATCTCGGCCATGACGCCGGTGTTGTCGTACTTGCCGGCGGACGGGCCGCGATCCGAGGCGCGCGTCGACCAGGCCTCGTAGAAATCGCGCCGCAGCGTCTCCGAGTCGCAGTCCTGCATGACGGCCACGTAGGAGGGCTGCTCGAGCAGGAACAGCCAGCCCTCGAGGCCCTTTTCCGCGGCGCGCGTGCGCGCCTGCTCGACGATCACGGGATTGATTCCCGAGAGCTCGGCCGGATCGGTCACGCGCCGCGACCACGCATTCATGGCATCGAGCACGTTCTCCTCGAACTTCGCGCCGAGCTGCGCCAGCTGCTGCTGCACTTCCTTGAAGCGCTGCTTGCGCTCCGGCGGCAGGCCCACGCCCGACAGCCGGAAGTCCTCCAGCGCCCGCTCCAGCACGCGGCGCTGCGCGACGTCCAGCGAGCCCGACTCGTTGGCGGCGATCGCGCGGTACGCGCGGTACAGCGGTTCGCTCTGCGCCAGGTCGGTGGAGTAGTTAGAGAGCAGCGGCAGGCAGGCGTTGTAGCTGGCGCGCAGCTCGTCCGAATTCAGCACGCCGTTCAGGTGGCTGATCGGCGACCAGGTGCGCGACAGCCGGTGGGAGAGCTGCTCGAGCGGCAACACCGTGTTCTGGAACGTGGGATGCGGCTGGGCCTCGAGGGTCGCCACCTCGTCGCGATTGCGGCGCAGCAGCTCGCGGATGGCCGGCTCCACCTCGCCGGGGCGAATACGATCGAAAGCGGGCAGCACCGTGCCGCTTATCTGCGCGTCACTCATCTATATCCTTATTTCATTCCCAGGGCGGCCAGCACCGGCTCGGTGTTGGGGCGCACCCCACGCCACAGCGTGAAGGATTCGGCGGCCTGTTCCACCAGCATGCCCCAGCCTTTATGAGCCCGGGCGCAGCCGTGTTCAACCGCCCAGGTCACGAAAGGCGTCGCCGAGCGGCTGTAGCTCATGTCGTAGCAGACGCTGTGGCTGGCGATCACGCCGGAATCGACATTCGGCACCGCGCCGGAGAGGCCGGCGGCGGTGGCGTTGATGATGAGATCGAAGGGCTCGTCGCCCACGTCCTCGAACCCGCAGCCGCGCACCGCCCCCAGGTCGGCGAACAGCGAGGCGAGGTTGATGGCGCGTTCGGCGGTGCGGTTGGCAATGACCAGCTCGGTGGGACCCAGCGACAGCAGCGGTTCGATCACGCCGCGCGTGGCGCCGCCGGCACCCAGGATCAGCAGCCGCTCGTTGGTGAGGTCCAGCCCGAGATTTTTCCGCAGGTCGGTGACCAGCCCGTGACCGTCGGTATTGTCACCGAGCAGCACGTGATCCGGATTGAGGATCAGCGTGTTGACCGCGCCGGCGCGGTCGGCGCGCTCGGTGAGCGAGTTGGCCAGCTCCGCCGCGGCTTCCTTGTGTGGTACGGTCACGTTGAGCCCGCGGCCGCCACGGGTGAAGAATTCCAGCACCTGGGCGCGAAAATTTTCCGGCGTGATGTCGTACAGTCGGTAATTGATGGACTGATCGGTCTGCTTGGCGAACAAACCGTGGATGAAAGGCGACCAGCTGTGACTGATCGGATGCCCGACCACTCCGTACTGATCCGGCGCGTTCATCGCGGACTAAATGCTTGAAATAAACGTCCCATCCCGCGGGTCTTATACATGAACGCAGCCTCGCGCGGAACGACGGGGCCGGGGACGTTTACGCGGCTGCTGGAGATGTTGCGACCGGATCTGATGCGCTTCGCCTGGTGGCTGGCGCGCGACCGCAGCGTCGCGGAGGATGTGGTGCAGGAGACGCTCATCAGAGCCTGGAAATCACGCGAGGAGCTCAAGGATCCCGCGGCCGCGCGGCCGTGGCTGTTCACCATCGCGCGGCGCGAACACGCGCGCCTGTTCGAGCGCAAGCGCCTGCCGACCGTCGACGTCGAAGAAGTCGAGGCGCTCGGCGATCCGGCGCTGGCCACCGACGGCGACGCCGGGCTGATCGACCTGCGGCGTGCCATCCTGAAACTGCCGGACGAATACCGCGAGCCACTGGTGCTGCAGGTGTTGGGCGGACTCTCGACGGCGGAGATCGCCGCGCAGCTGAAGCTCACGCAGGCGGCGGTGCTGACGCGCCTGTTCCGGGCGCGCAACCGGCTGCGCACGCTCTACGGACTCGAGCCGGCGGAGGACGTCGAATGAGCGGCGCGAATCCCCACGGTCACGCGAGGCTGCACATTGGCGCCGACCCGCGCGCCTTGCCGGCGGACGTCGCCGCGCACGTCGAAGGCTGCGCCGACTGCCGCCGCTTCCGCGACGAGATGCTGATGCTCGACGGCAAGGTGCACGCGGCGCTCGAGTTGCCGCTGTCCGAGTTCCGTCCGCGCGCCCGCCCTGCGCCGCGACTGGCACTGGCGGCGTCGGTGGTGCTCGCATTGGTCGTGGCGGGCGGGTTCTGGTTGTTCAGGCCCGCGACCGCGCTTGCCGGCGAAGTGGTCGCCCACGTCGAACATGAAGCCGACAGCTGGAACATGCACCAGCCGCTGCCGCCCGCCGAGGTCGCCGACGTGTTGCGCACGGCCGCCGCCGAGTTCGATTCGCCGTATCCCGTGGTTTATGGATATCCCTGTCCGTTCCGCGGCCACCGCGTGGCGCATCTCGTGGTGCAGACGCCGCACGGCACGATGACCGTGATGCTGATCCGTCACGAGCAGGTGCGACGGCGCACCGAGTTTTCGCGTGACGGCATGCAGGGCGTCCTGTTGCCCGCCGGCGCCGGCAGCGTCGCTCTGCTGACGCGTGACGGCCCGGTGCCGGATGCGGTGGCCGAAGAGGTCGTCAGCCGCGTCCACTGGTAAATTGCCCCCCGATGGAATCCAGCGAAAGCGGGGGGCGGATTCACGACGTCGTCATCGTCGGCGGCGGCACGGCCGGCTGGATGGTGGCGGCCGCACTGGTGCGGCAGTTCGGCGACCGGCTCGCGATCCGGCTGGTGGAGTCGGAGGACATCGGCACGGTCGGTGTCGGCGAATCCACCGTGCCACCCATTCGGCACTTCAACCGCATGCTCGGCCTCGACGAACGCAGCTTCATGCGGCTCACGCAGGCTACCTACAAACTCGGCGTGGAATTCCGTGACTGGGCGCGGCCCGGGGATGTTTACCTGCATTCCTTCGGGGTTTACGGCGAGCCGTTCGCCGGAATGCCTTTTCACCAGCACTGGTTGCGCGCGTGGCTGGCCGGTGACACGCGCTCCATCGAGGACTATTCGCTGCCGATCAGCGCGGCCAAGGCCGGGAAATTCCTGCGTCCGCCCGACGAGGACCCGCAGGCGGAGACGCAATTTCCGTACGCCTTCCAGTTCGACGCCGGCCTCTATGCCGCCTTCCTGCGGCGTTACGCCGAGGAGCGCGGCGTGCGGCGCACCGAGGGCAAGGTGGTCGACGTGCGGCTGCGCGCCGCCGATGGATTCATCGAATCCATCGTGCTGGCCAGCGGCGAGACGGTGAGCGGCGAACTGTTCATCGACTGCTCGGGATTCCGCGGCCTGCTGATCGCGCAGGCGCTCGGCGTCGGCTACGAAGACTGGTCGCGCTGGCTGCCCTGTGACCGCGGACTCGCGGTGCCCTGTGAAATCTCCGGGCCGATGATTCCGTACACACGCGCGCTGGCCTCGGCCGCCGGCTGGCGCTGGCGCATTCCGCTGCAGCATCGCGTCGGCAACGGTTACGTGTACTGCAGCGGCTTTCTCGACGACGACGGCGCACGCCGCACGTTGCTCGACAGCCTCGAGGGCCGCGTGTTGGCGGAGCCGCGCCTGCTGCGCTTCACGACCGGACAGCGCTGGCGTCACTGGGAAAAGAACTGCGTGGCCATCGGCCTCGCGTCCGGCTTCCTCGAGCCGCTGGAGTCGACCAGCATCGGTCTCATCCAGATCGGCATCATGGGGCTGGTGCAGACTTTTCCCGACCGCACTTTCGATCCGGCGGACGCCGCCGAATTCAACCGCATGATGCGTACCGAGTTCGAACGGCTGCGCGACTTCCTGATCCTGCATTACTGCGCCACCGAGCGGGACGATTCGGATTTCTGGCGGCACTGCCGTTCGATGGCGATCCCGGATTCGCTCGCGGCGCAGCTGGAGCTGTTCCGCGAGCGCGGTCACGTGGTCGCGCACCGCGACGGCTTCTTCAAGGAGCCGAGCTGGCTGGCGGTGTTGCTGGGTCAGCGCGTGATGCCGCGCGCCGCGAACCCCGCGGCGCATCGCCTGCCCGCCGGCGAGCTCGCGTCCCGGCTCGCACGGTTGCGCACGGGCATCCACGGCATCGTGAGTCGCATGCCTTCACACCAGGCATTCCTCGAACAGTCCGGCGCGCTGGGCCCGGCCGCATGAATCCCGCCGCAGCGCGGCCGCGCCGCGTGCTGGTCGTCGGCGGCGGCACCGCCGCGTGGTACGCGGCCGCGACACTCGCGCACACTCTGCCCGCCGGAACGGAAATCACCGTCCTCGAGGCGCCCGCCGCGCACGACAGCGCGGTACTGCAGCCGGCAACGCCCACTTTCCCTGCGTTCGCGCAGTCGATCGCGGCGCTCGGGATCGACGAGCGCGGCTGGCTGCGCGCCACCCAGGGCGCATTCCGCCTCGGCGACTCCTGGGAGAACGGGCACGGCGCAGGCGACTATCTACTGCCGCTGGGCGAAACCGGCGCGAAATTCGCATCCGTGCCCTTCCTGCAGCAGTGGCTGCGGCTGCGCGCCGCCGGCGAGCGCGCCGCCTTCACCGACCACTCGCTCGCCGCCGTGGCCGCGCGGCTGGGGCGCTTCAGCCATCCCGCGGCCGATCCCCGCTCGGTGCTGTCGGTGCTGCGATATGGCTGGCACCTCGACAGCGCCGCCTGCGGGAACGCACTGCGCGCGGTGGCGCTGCGCGGTGGAGTGCGCCTGGTCAGTGGTCCGCTCGAGTCGGTGCAGCGGCGCGAGCCGGACGGATTCGTGAGCGGCGTGTCGGCCGCGGGCCGCAGACTCGAGGCCGACCTGTTCCTCGACTGCAGCGGCGACGCGGCGCTGCTCGCGGGTACCGCCGAAAACGGCTGGCGCTCCTGGCAGAACTGGTTTCCCTGCGACCGGCTGCTGGAGACGCGTGCTGCTGCGTCTCCGCAAACGGTGCTGCTGACCTCGCGGTCCGCCGCCACCGCGGGATGGAGCTGGAACATTGCCACGCGGGCCTCGGGTCACCGCGGTCTCGTCTATTGCAGCGCGCATCTCGCGGACGCCGACGCGGCGCGCGAGCTCGGTAGTGAGGCGTTGTCCGCGCCGCGCGCTTTCACCAGCGGCCGGCGCGAGCGCTTCTGGGACGGCAACGTCGTGGCCCTCGGGCTCGCCGCCTGCTGCATCGAGCCGTTGCGTGGCACGGATCTGCTGTTGCTGCAGAACGCCGTCTCCCACCTGGTCACGCTGTTTCCGGCGGAGGACGGCCGCGTCGAGAGCCGTGAATACAACCGCGTCGTCGGCGAAATGCTCGAGCGGGTGCGCGACTACGCGCTGCTGCCGTACGTGGGCGCGGCGCGGGCGGACACGCCGTTCTGGCAGTACTTCGCGAGTCTCGAAATGCCCGAAGCTCTGGCTTACAAGATGGCGCAGTTCCGCGCGCGCGGCCGCGTGGTGCTGGGAGAAGAGGAGTCCTTCGACGAAGCGGACTGGACGGCGAGCCTGGTCGGGCTGGGCGTGATGCCGGGGCGCTTCGATCCGCTGGCGGAGTCCGTGCCGTTGCCGAACGCGCGCGCTACCTTCGAACGCCTGCGCGAGCTGTTGCAGAAAGCGGCCGGCGCACTGCCCACGGCGCCGGACTACCTGGACCGGTACCTGGCGTGAACCCGTGGCGCGCTCACTTGCGCGCGGCCGTCAGCAGTACTTCCTGGCCGCCGGCAGTGTCGCCGGATTGGCCGCCGAGCAAAGACGCCAGCTCCGGCGACCACTCGCGCAGACGCTGCTCGAGCAGCCACGGCGGATTCGCCACCAGCAGCGCCGAACCGTTCAACGCGGCCCGCGAGTCGGTGGGATGCACCCACAGCAGTGACGTCAGCAGCTCGCAGGTGACGCTGCGCGCCAGCGCGGCCAGCCACAGGTCGAAGTCGCGCCGCAGCTTGATCGGCAGCCAGGCGATCAACACCAGGGTCGGAAATCTGTGCAACGCATCGCCGATCGCGTCGTGCACGCGCGTGTAATCGGCGCGCTCCTCGTACGGCGGGTCGATGAGTACGCAGCCGCGCCGCTCCGGCGGCGGCAGCAATGCACGCAGCCCGGCGAATCCGTCGCCGCTCTCGACGCGCGCACGCGCCGCACCGTCGAGCGACTTGCGCAGCTGGGCCGCCTCGTCGCGTTGCGTCTCGAAATACACGGCACGGTCCACGGCGCGCAGCATTCGCTGCGCCAGTAACGGCGAGCCGGGATAACGCAGCGCCGCGCCGTGTACGCCGGCCGCGATGACCTCGCGGTACGCGGCGAGCGCTTCATGGCGGGGCGAGGCGGCCAGCAGGCGCGCGGCGCCGGCCTGCCATTCGGCCGGGTGCGCGCTGTCTCCGGGATGCAGGTCGTACGCGCCGTGACCGGCGTGTGTGTCGACGAACAGCAGGCCCTTGTCCTTGCGCGTCAGCGCGGTCAGCGTCTCCAGCAGCAACACGTGCTTGTGCACGTCGGCGAAGTTGCCCGCGTGATGTTGGTGCCGGTATTTCATGAGCCCTTTTTGGAATGCCGCGGCGTTTATACACTGTCGCGCGGAGAGCGGAGCGTATGTCGAGAATCATGTTCATCGTGTTCGTGGCGGCCGGCGCCGGCATCGCGCTGGCGGGCGGAGATTCGCATGCGGCGCAGGCAATTGCGCCGCCGACGCGGATTCCCGCGCCGCCCGCGCGGACGATTCCGGGCGAAACGGTCCCGACCAGCACCATCCCGCGCGAAGTGCGCCGCGCGGTGGTCGCGGACGCCGCGCAACGTTTCCGCGTGGAGCAGACCGCCGTGGTGCTCGCCAGCGCTGAAAAAGTGACCTGGCCCGACAGCGCGCTCGGATGCCAGGAACCCGGACGCGTGTACGCGCAGGCGCGGGTCCCGGGATTCCGCGTGGTCGCCAGGACCCTGGCCGGTGAGATGCTCTATCACACCGATACACACGGCAGCGTGGTCAACTGCGCGCGGTTGATCACCGCCGAACGCTGAGAATCCGCCAGATTCCAGGCAGGGGTCGTGGCGCTGCGGCCAGGACAGCAAGCTCCGGGTCGCCCGCGCCCGGGTGCTGCGCGAGCATGGCGACATGTCACCGGAGTCAACCATGCAATACATCGTGCGCGGAGTTCCCCAGGAAATTGCCGATGAAGTGCGGCGTACGCGCCGCGCGCCGGGTTACGGCCACCCGGCGCACGAAGAAGTCGCGCGCGGTACCGGACCTTGCCGATGCTGCCTGCGGACCTTCGTGCCGGGACAGGATCGGCGGCTGCTGTTCACGTATCGCCCGCGCAGCGACGAGGGCAGTCTCATGGCGCCGGGGCCGGTCTTCATCCATGCCGACCATTGCGAAGCCTGGGATGGAGCTGGTTTTCCGGACGGCTTGCGTTCGCTGCCGCTGGCCTTCGAAGGGCGCGCCTCGGGCAGCCGCGTCACGACGTTGACCACGAACGGCGCACACGCGCCCGAGACGCAGGTCGAGGCGTTATTGGCGCGCGACGATGCGGAGTGGCTGCATCTGCGCCATGCGGAGGCGGGCTGTTTCATCGCGCGCGTCGAGCGCGCGGCCTGAGCCTGGCTCAGCTCTTCTTTTTCTTTGCGACCTTCTTCGCAGCCGCGGGCTTCTTCTCGGCCTTGGCCGGCGCCGCGGTTTTTTTCGCCGCGGCCTTCTTGTCGGCCTTGGCTGGCGCCGCGGGTTTGGCCTCGGCTTTGCCCGCGGACTTCTTCGTGGCTTTCGCCGCCGCGGGTTGCGCGGCGTCGGCGGCCGGCGCCGCAGCGGCGGGTGCCGCGCCCTTCTTGCGGCCGAAGCGGCTGCCGCGCGGCGGCGCCGCGGCCAGCAACTCGCGGCAGAGCTCGAGCGAAACCGCCTTCGGGTCGCTATCTTTGGGAATGCGTGCGTTGCGCTTGCCGTCGGTGATGTACGGGCCGTAGCGGCCGTTCAGCACCTTGATGTTGTCGACGCCGAAATCCAGGATGAGCTTGTTGGCGTCGGCGATCTTCTTCTGTTCTATCAGTTCGAGCGCGCGCGACAGCTCGATGGTGTACGGATCGTCGGGCGGCTTGAGCGACACGAAGCCCTTGGTCGCGAACTGCACGTAAGGTCCGAAGGGACCGATCTTCGCCATGATCGTGTAGCCCTCCGCGGTCTCACCGAGCTTGCGCGGAACCTTGAAGAGTTCGAGTGCATCGGCCAGCTTGATGGCGTCCATCTTCTGGCCGGGACGCAGACCCGCGAACTTCGGCTTCTCCTCGTCGTCCTTGGTGCCGACCTGCACGAAGGGTCCGTAACGGCCCATGCGCACGGAAACCGGTTTGCCGCTTTCGGGATGTTTGCCGAGCTCGCGCGCCATCGCGACTTCTTCGCGCGAGACGTTTTTCTCGATGTGATCGACCTGCGTGATGAACGGCTTCCAGAATTTCTTCAGCGGCTGGGTCCAGTCCTCCTCGCCGCGTGACACCGCATCGAGTTCGTCTTCCAGCGCGGCCGTGAAGCCGTACTCCACGTACTTGTGGAAATGCTTGGACAGGAAACCGTTGACGATCTTGCCGATATCCGTCGGGATGAACCGGCGGTTGTCCATGTCGGTGTATTCGCGATCCTTGAGCGTCGAGATGATGGTCGCGTACGTGGACGGGCGGCCGATACCGTGTTCTTCCAGCGCCTTCACCAGCGAGGCTTCCGAGTAACGCGGCGGCGGCTCGGTGAAATGCTGGTCGCCGTGCACATTCAATAGAGTGACCACGTCGCCGTCCTTCATGGCCGGCAGGATGTGGTCGGTTTCGTCGGCCTTCGCGTCGTCCACGTCCTCGTGGTAGACCGCCATGAACCCGGGTTTGATCATGGTCGAACCGTTGGCGCGCAGCACGGAGCGGTTCGATGCCCCGGTCTCCGACTGCTTGCTGGGCACCATGTCCACGGCCACCGTGTCGTACAGCGCGTGGGCCATCTGCGACGCCATGGCGCGCTTCCAGATGAGCGCGTACAGCTTGAATTGATCGGGGTCGATCTTGCCTTCGATCTTCGATGGCAGGATGGCGGAGGAGGTGGGACGGATGGCTTCGTGCGCTTCCTGCGCATTGCGCGACTTGGTCTTGTAGACGCGCGGTTCCTCGGACACGGCCTCCTTGCCGTATTCGTGCGCAATGACTTCGCGCATCTCCCGCACCGCTTCGGCGGCGAGATTCACCGAGTCCGTGCGCATGTAGGTGATGAGGCCGATGCTGCCCTCGCCGAAGTCCACACCTTCATACAGCTGCTGCGCCAGGCGCATGGTGCGCTGCGCGGAATACCCGAGCTTGCGCGCGGCCTCCTGCTGCAGCGTCGAGGTGGTGAACGGCGGCGACGGATTGCGGCGCCGCTGCTTGCGCTCGATGGAGACGACGTGCAGGAAACCCTGCGCGGCATCCTTGATGGACTGCTCGACACCGCGCGCCTGCGACTCGTTGGTGAAGCTGAACTGCTCCACCTTCTGGCCGTTGAATTCGGTGAGCTTGAGCGGGAAGGTCTGCGTGCTGTGCTCGCCTTCGGCTTCCAGAGTCCAGTATTCCTGCGGCTTGAAAATCGAAATCTCGTGTTCGCGCTCGCAGATCATGCGCAGCGCCGGGCTTTGCACGCGCCCGGCGGAAAGTCCGCGGCGCACCTTCTTCCACAGCAGCGGCGAGAGATTGAAACCGACCAGGTAGTCGAGCGCGCGGCGCGCCTGTTGCGCATTGACCAGGTCCAGCGACAGGTCGCGGGGTTCGGCCACGGCCTTCTGCACCTCGCCCTTGGTGATCTCGTAGAACACCACGCGTTTGACGTCCTTGCCCTTGAGGTCGCCGCGTTCTCTCAGCAGCTCGCGCAGGTGCCAGGAAATGGCCTCACCCTCGCGGTCAGGGTCGGTCGCCAGATACAGGTTCTTGGATTTTTTCAGCGCCCGCGCGATTGCGTCGACGTGTTTTTCGTTGCGCTCGATCGACTGGTAACTCATCGCGAAGTGCTTGTCGGGATCGACCGCGCCTTCCTTGGGGATGAGATCGCGTACGTGCCCGTAGGAGGCGAGGACTTCGAAATCCTTGCCGAGGTATTTCTTGATGGTCTTCGCTTTGGCGGGAGACTCGACGATTACCAGGTTGTCAGCCATCAGTTCGGGCGAGCTTCCGGATCTTCGAACATCAGGTGTTCCATGCGGGCGCAGGCCTGTTCCTGTCCCGGCTGACTGGACAACACCATCAGCACCAGCCACTTCAGACGGTCGATGTCGACTTCATCGCCGTCGAGCGCCACCAGCCGGTCAATGACGATTTCGCGTTGCAGAGGCGAGAGAATTCCTTCGCGTTCCAGCTGCAGCAGGTAGCCGCGGCAACTCGTGGATATGCGCTCCAGCTCGTCCACCGAGAACACGCGCAGCGCACGCGAAGCCATGTCCGGGCGGGAGCGTTCACCGGCGAGGTCCGCCAGCCAGTCGAGCGCGCGTTCGACGTTGTGCCGCCCGAAGCCGGCGCGTTCGAGGTCGGCCGCCAGCGCCTCGCGCTCGGGCACTTCCGGCGCTTCGGCCAGCATGTACTGGTCGAAGACGTAGATAAGAATGTCTAAAACACTTCCGGTCATGAGGTCGTAAATTAGTGTCCCGCCATGCGGCTGTATCGGCCACCGGGATGCGGCGCCACGTGCCCGTCGAGCTCAAGAATCAGCAGCATCGACGCGATCGACTCGCTGTTCATGCCCGTGCGTTCGATCAAGCTATCGACGCTTGCCGGCTCGAAGGCGAGCGCATCTAACAGGATTTTGTATTCCTTGTCCAACACGCTGCCCGCCGGGCGGGGCGTTCCGGGGCCCGTTCCCGGGACTACAAGTAATTGTGTGCAAAGGGAAATCTTGAGCTCGGCAAGGACGTCCTCCGGACATTCCACGAGTTTGGCTCCCTGACGGATGAGTTGGTGGCAGCCGCGGGCCATCTCGTTGTGGATGGACCCCGGGATGGCGAACACCTCGCGGCCGGCCACGCCTGCCAGGCGCGCGGTGATCAGCGACCCTGATTTTGCGGCGGCTTCCACCACCAGGGTGCCGTGGGCCAGCCCGGCGATGATGCGATTGCGGCGCGGAAAGTGATGGTTCAGCGGCGGCGTCCCCGGCGGGAACTCCGAGATCAGCGCACCCGCGGCCGCGACGCGTTCGGCCAGGGCCTCGTGTTCGCGCGGGTAGATGTCGTCGAGGCCATGCCCGAGTACCGCGATGGTGGTTCCCTCGGCGCCGAGCGCACCTTCGTGGCAGGCGGCATCGATGCCCAGCGCCAGGCCACTGGTGATGGTGAGCCCGAGGCGCGCGAAGCTGGCGGCGAACTGGCGCGCCGTGGCACGGCCGCCGGCGCTCGGATTGCGGCTGCCGACCATGGCGAGCTGCGGCTCGCGCAGCACATCGACGCGGCCGCGCACGTACAGCAGGGGCGGCGCATCCGGCGACTCGCGCAGCAGCGGTGGATAGGCGTCGGAGAAACAGGGCAACAACTGGGACCCCGAATTGGACAGCCACTGTAGGTCGGCCGCGATGCGCGCTTCGTCGGGACACGCCAACCCGCGGATGGCCTCCGCCGCCATGCCCAGTCGCGTGAGCGCCGCGGGTTCGGGCCGCTCGAGCAATTCGAGACCGGGATCTTCCGCGGCCAGCGCCGCGAACGCGGCCGAATCGAGTCCCCGGGTGCGCGCCGCCAAGGCCAGGCGTCGCCGCAGTTCTTGAGGCTGGCAACTCATCGCGGCAGCGTAAAACGAAAGGGCCAGCACTCTGGCTGGCCCTTTCTCACGTGAATCTGCAGAAACGGATCAGGGGTTGTAGACGCGATCCGCAACCTGCATCGGGGCGCGTGCGCCGATCACCAGCGCGTAGCTCACCTTGTCGAAGGTCTTGAACACCATCAGCGTGCCCGCGCGCTCGAACGGCAGCTCGATTTCCCGGCCATACGGATCCTTGCCGAACGGCCGCGCATTCCAGATGTCCTGCACCACTTCGCCGCGCTGGTCGACGGCGAGCACCGCCCCGGGCGTGAGGCCGTGGCGCGTGCCGCGATTCAGCACCACCACCTGGTACTGGCCGACTTCCTCGGCATTGTCGGCGATGGCGATGATGTGGCCGTCGACGTGACCGGGAGGCGCATGCGGCGTGAACGTCAGCGGCGTTTCGCCTTCCTGCGAAATCAGCCGATCGCCGCGCAGCGCTTCGCGCTGACCCTCGGTGAGGATGGTCTTGGTGATGGGGCCCGGCGCGTTGACCACCGCGGTGGCGACGTAATTCGCCTGGTAGCCGATCAGTTCGTTCGTCTCGAAGTCGACGATGGGATCGCCGATGTGCATCACGGTGTAGCGCTGGTTGAGCGAACCGTTGAGGTTCTCGACGTACGCTTCATGACCGGTGCCGCCGATCATGTGTTTGTCGCGGAACGCCAGGATGTGCGGCGAGTGCAGGATCTCGTCCTGGGTCATCACGCTCGGCTTGGACAGGAACGCGGCAATCGCCGAGTACGGCAATGCGTCCACCGGGCCCTGGAGCTCCTCGCTGCGCAGGCCGGGCTGCAGTCGCGCGCCGCTGTACTGCGAGATGTAGACGTGCGCGTCGCCACCGGCTCCCACCGCCAGCGACAACACGTCGCCCGGATAGATGAGGTGCGGATTCTCGACCTGCGGGTTGATCTGCCAGATCTCCGGCCAGAACCACGGATCCTTCAGGAACACCGCGGAGATGTCCCACAGCGTGTCGCCACGCTTGACCGTGTAGCTCATCGGCGCGTCGGGACGCAGCAGTTGCGCGGTCTGCGCCGGCGGTTCCGCCGGCTGCATCTCGTTCATCGCCGCAATCGCACGTTCGGTCGCCGTCATGTCGTCGGGCTTCGGTGCGCCTTCATCGGAAGAGGCAGCCGGAGCGGCGGACATGGGTGCCGGAGCCTGTTCCGCGGGGGCGGAAGTGCAGGCGACGAGCAGCAACGCGGCCGTGAAAAAGGCCACGAGAACCAGGAGACGCGGCGCAACGAACCGTAAGGCGCGCTGCCGCGTAAGTTGTTGATTAAAGACCATCCTCCACTCCTCAATCCCGGGTGGGGCAAGCGGACCCCACTGTTATAATCCGCCGCGGCACGAGGGCACACGATCTATTGTCAAGTTTGTGCGCTGGGTCACGAGATCACCGTCCCGCGCGCGCGTCGCACACCTTGCCCTTGGCGGAATTGTCCAAACATTAGCAGCAATCGAGCGGAACATCATGGCGCGCCTGCAAATTCTTGAGTACCCGGACCCCCGTCTACGCACCCGGGCCAAGCCCGTCGAGGTGTTCGACGAAGCGCTCGCCAAGCTCGCGGCGGACATGCTGGAGACCATGTATGCGGCGCCCGGGGTAGGCCTCGCCGCCACCCAGGTCGATCAGCATAAGCGCTTGATCGTTATGGATGTTTCCGAGGACAAGCAAGGCTCCAGGGTGTTCTGCAATCCCGAGATACTGAGTGCCGAAGGCAGTGGGGTGACCGAGGAAGGTTGCCTCTCCGTACCCGGCATTTTCGACGAGGTGAAGCGCGCGGCACGGGTTCGTGCCCGCGCCCAGGACGTCACCGGGAAAACTTTCGAGGTCGATCTGGAGGGGCTGGCGGCCGTCTGCCTGCAGCACGAGATGGATCATCTCGAAGGAAAACTGTTCGTCGATTACCTGTCGGATCTCAAGCGCGAACGGATTCGCAAGAAACTCGACAAGGATCGCAAGGAACGCGTGACACGCGATCGCGCCTCCACAGCCGCGCGGGCGTATTGATCTTCTCCAGCCTTCGGGCGACTCCATGACCCCGTTACGAATCGCGTTCGCGGGCACGCCGCACTTCGCGTTGCCCGCGTTGCGCGCGCTGCTGGCTTCGCGGCATCGCGTGGTCGGCGTGCTCACGCAGCCGGACCGGCCGGCGGGCCGCGGCCTCGAATTGCGCGCCTCGCCGGTCAAACTACTCGCCGCTGCCACCCAACCCGTTCCGCCGATCGATCAACCTGCAACACTGAAGACGCCGGAGGGGCGCGCCGCGCTCGCCGCCTGGGCGCCGGACATGCTGGTGGTCGTGGCCTACGGGCTGATCCTGCCGCCCGCGGTGCTGGCGCTGCCGCGCCTCGGCTGCCTGAACATCCACGGCTCGCTGCTGCCGCGCTGGCGGGGTGCGGCGCCGATCCATCGTGCGCTGCTCGCCGGCGACGCCGAGACCGGCGTCACCATCATGCAGCTCGACGAGGGACTGGACACCGGCCCCATCCTGCTCGAGCGCCGGCGTGCGATCGGCGCCCACGAAACCGCCGGCGATCTGCACGATGCGCTCGCCGAGCTCGGGGCCAGCGCGCTGCTCGACGCCATCGACGGGCTGGCGGCGGGCACGATCGCAGCGCGCGCGCAGCCACGCGAGGGCGCGAGTTACGCGCCCAAGATCGAAAAATCCGAGGCCCGCATCGACTGGAGCGCGAGCGCCGTGCAGCTCGACCGGCAGATTCGCGCCTTCAATCCCTGGCCGGTCGCGGAGACGCGTTTCGCCGGCGAAGCGCTCAAGCTGCTGCGCGCCAGCGTGGTCGATGCCGGCGTGCAGGAAGGCGAACCCGGCACCGTGCTCGGCATCGCCGAAGACGGCCTGCGCGTGGCCTGCGGCGAGGGAGTGCTCGCCCTGCGGGAATTGCAGCGACCGGGCAAACGCGCCACCTCGGCGCGCGACTTCGCCAACGCCGTGCGACTGGCGGGCCTGAGGTTTGGCGCATGAAATCCCGGCGTTCCAATGCCGCCCGGCCGGCCGCGGGGCGCACGCGCCATGCGCCGGGCGCGGAGACGCTGGCGCAGGCGGCGCTCGTCGTCCACGAAGTTGTACACCAGGGGCGTTCGGCCGACATCGCGCTCGAAGCGGCGCAGGAACGCGTCGATCGCGCCGCGGTGCGCGCCGTCGCGCTCGGCACCTTGCGGTGGTACCTGCGGCTCGCCCCGGCGCTCGCGCCGCTGCTGAGCCGGCCCTTCGAGGAGCTGTCACCCCGGCTTGCCGCGCTGCTGGTCACGGCCGCACACCAGGTCGAGTACTCGCGCGGCGCTCCCGAGACGCAGGTTCACCTGGCGGTGGATGCCAGCCGCATCGTCGGCGAGTCGCGCGCCAGCGGCATGGTCAACGCGGTGTTGCGCCGTTTCGTCGCACAGCGCGCCGAGTTGTTAGTCACCGTGGACGCCGACCTCGCGGCGCGGCACGCGCATCCGCGCTGGCTGGTGGACGCCCTGCGTGCCGCGTGGGGCGAGCGCGTCGAGGGCATGCTGGCGGCCAACAACCGGCATCCGCCGATGGCGTTGCGGCTCGACCCGGCGCAGCTCGGCGCCGCGGATTTCCTGCGTTCGTGGCGCGAGCTCGGCCGCGAGGCGCGCGCGGTCGACTGGAATCGCGACGCCGTGATCCTCGAACACGCCGCCGCCGTGCAGTTGCTGCCCGGCTTCGAAACGGCGGCCGTGTCCGTGCAGGACTGCGGCGCGCAACTCGCCGCGCCGCTGCTCGACGCCGCTCCGGGCATGCGCGTACTGGACGCGTGCGCGGCACCCGGGGGCAAGACCCTGCACATCGCGCAGCGCACGCCGGGCCTGGCCGAGCTGGTCGCCGTCGACGAAGACGCGCGCCGCCTGCAACGCGTGCGCGACAACCTGGAGCGCGGCGCACGCCAGGGCCTGCTGATCGCCGCCGACCTGCGCGAGCGCCCGCCATCGCTCGCGGCCGGCTCCTTCGATCGCGTGCTGGTGGATGCGCCGTGCTCCGCGAGCGGCGTGATCCGGCGGCACCCCGACATCAAGCTGCTGCGCCGGCCGGGCGACATCGCCGCCTTCGCCGGCAACCAGCGGAGAATTCTTGCCACCGCTTTCGAACTACTGCGGCCCGGCGGGCGTCTCATCTACTGCACGTGTTCGGTCCTGCCGGAGGAGAACGAGCAGGTCGTGGCGGCATTCCTGCGCGACGAGCCGCGTGCGGCGGTGGCGGCCTGGACGACGGGTCTCGAGCCGCCGCCGGGCCTGCTCGAGCGGTCGGTCGGCTGGCAGCTGCTGCCCGGTGGCGGTGCGGACACCGATGGCTTCTACTATGCGTGCATACATAGACTTCCGGCCCAGGGATAAACAGAGCAACGAATGCATTCGCGCCCGGCGACCCCTTTACTGATCCTGCTCGCATCGATCGCGGCGGCCGGCGTGGCGCGTGCCGATGCGCTCGACGGCGTGCTCGAAGTGCGTTCGGCCTATGCGCAGCCGGAGCAGGGCGTCTACCAGCTGTATGCGCGCGTCGCCTACCCGGTGAACGACGACATTCGCGCCGCGCTCAAGGACGGCCTGACGCTCACCTTCGACCTCGACGTCATCGTGTCGCGCGAACGGCGTTTCTGGATGGATGAAACCGTCGCCGAGTACACGCTGAAGCGCGAGCTCAGTTATCACGCCGTCAGCGATCGCTACCTGACGCGCGAGCTCGGATCGGGCTCCACCAGCGAGCAACACAGCTACGCGACGCTCGAGGAAGCGCTGGAGGCGCTGGGGACGGTGGATTCCTGGCCGTTCCTGCTCGCGGCGCAGCTGTCCCAGAATCGGAATTACCGCGTGAATCTGCGCGCCGGGGTGCGCCGCGGCCGGCTGCCCGATACGCTGCGCGTACTGCTCTTCTGGACGGACGACTGGCATCGCGAGAGCGAGTGGTTCTCATGGTCCCTGCCACACTGAGACGCCTCGGCACGCTCGGACTCATCGCACTGTGGGTGCTGGTGAGCGGCGGCCTGCTGCTGCTGCTCGCGTTGTCGGTGCAGAACTCGGTGCAATACAGCCGGCTGCAGGCGTGGATCCTGCTGATCAACGCCATCGCGGTGGTGACCGTCAGCGTGCTGCTGGCGCGCAAGGTCATCGAGCTGGTGCGCGCGTTCCGCGCGCAGGTCCCCGGTTCGCGCCTGACGGCACGCACGGTGGCCATCTTCGGTTCGCTGGTGATCGCGCCGCTGATCATCGTCTATCTATTCAGCCTCGAGTTCCTGAACCGCGGCATCGACAGCTGGTTCAAGGTGGAGATCAAGCAGGGCCTGACCGACG
>Ga0207675_100001665_pt1 | contig 22230 bp, 23 predicted proteins | sample KBSSwiS42_FD_184305 | JGI IMG/M metagenome (GOLD analysis project Ga0207675, IMG submission 184305) | Switchgrass rhizosphere microbial communities from Kellogg Biological Station, Michigan, USA - KBS Switchgrass S4-2 (SPAdes) (version 2) | ecosystem: Host-associated > Plants > Roots >...
ACCGCTTGTACGCAGGCGTCTGCGCCCAGACACGAAGTTCGTGCCCTCCGCTCTTGACGACGACTCGCCGTTCGTACTCGCTGACGTACTTGCCGGCCGCACGGTCGTGCCACGCGGTGACGCGGATCTCCCGCCCCTCGGTGGTCTCGAGCACGACGCTGTGGTCGCCGATCGCATACGCGGTCACGATTCGGTCGAGCCCCGAGAGCTCGTCCCAATCAAGAGTTGACGAACCGCTGAGCAGTTCACTCACCAGCAAAGATGAGCTCATCGCTGACCTCCCTCTCACCCGGGCGATGGGAGCCCGGCCGCATGCCTTCAACCGGTCTGGACTTGGCGTGCCCCGAATTCGTCATTCCGAAACGCTTCCGGCGCCGGCTCGGCCGGCGCCGGATCGCGAAAAACGAATTCCTAGACCTGGGCCATTTCGCGCACCTGGGTGAGACGGAAGTTGTTGCCCGACGGGTCGCGGAAACCCGAGTCGATTCCGTAGGGCCGCTCTTCGGGCTCCTCGACGAACTCGACGCCGCGTCCTTTCAACTCCTCGTAGGAAGCCCGGACATCGTCGGTGGTGAGGAAGACCGTGCCGGCAAAGCCTTTCCCCATCAGGGTCTTGACCTGCTCGGCCGTCTCGGCGTCCATCACGGGCGGGCCGGGGATGGCCATCAGCACGATCGCGACGTCGGTCTGGCCGGGCGGGCTGACTGTCAGCCAGCGGAAGTTGCCCAGCTCGGGCACCGTCACGTCGGCCCGCACCTCCATGCCGACCTTCTCGGTGTAGAACGCAAGCGCCTCGTCCTGGTCATGCACCCACAGTTGCGCGTTGGTGATCTTGATCATCGAGTCCCTCCTGAGTCGATTGGAACGGTCGAGCGCCGATGCTAGGCGCGAACCGAGCGGCTGTCTTCTCGAAACGTGCGGTGTTGCGGGCGGCCATAGGCGCGCAGGACGCAGGTCGGAATCAGCGCGTGTTGAGACGCCGGCGGGAACTCCGCGCGGTAGACGGTCGGCGAGCGGCCGTAGGTGCGCGTGAAGCTGGTCGTGAAGGAGCCGACGCTCCGAAGGCCGACCGAGAAGCAGATGTCCGCGACGGTGCGATCGGTGGAGCGAAGCAGCGCCGCCGCGCGTTCAAGCCGCCGGGTCAGGAGGTACGCGTGCGGCGACTCGCCGAACGCTCGCCGAAACTGGCGGCTGAAGTGCGCCCGCGACAGCCCCGCGGCTCCGGCCAGGTCATCGACGTCCAGCGGGTCGACGTAGCGGGCGTCGGCGAGGTCTCTCGCGCGCAGCAGGTGGCGGGCAGGCGGAACGAAGTCCATGGCTTCAGTATCGTGACTCTCGCCGACTCGCGCGATAGGCTCCGCGCGTCGTGCCGTTCTTGATCCGCCTCTTGCTCGCCTGGGGTATCAACGCCGCCGCGCTGTGGGTCGCCAACGTGCTCTTCTCCGGGGTGCACATTCACGGCTGGTGGGCCTACATCATCGGCGCGGCCGTGCTGGGGATTGCCAACACCGTGATCAAGCCTGTCCTTGCCCTGATCACGCTGCCGTTGATCATCCTCACGCTCGGGTTGTTCCTGCTCGTGATCAACATCGCAATGGTCGCGCTCGCGGCCTGGATCGCGCCGAATTTCTCGATCCACGGGTTCTGGACGTACGTCGGCACGGTCGTGATCATCTGGCTCGTCAACTGGGTCGGAAACAGCTTGGTCGACGAGCTCGCGGATACGCGCAGCCGCCAGCCGTCGTTGACTTAGGGTCCTTGCCCGACTGGACTGCCGAGCTCGTCGTCGACGAGGAGCTTGCCAGGCAGCTGCTGGCGCAGTTTCCCGAGCTCGAGATCGAGTCGGTGCGACCGTTCGCGGAGGGCTGGGACTACACGATCTGGCTCGTCAACGAGCACTGGACGTTTCGCTTTCCACGCCGCGAGATCGTGGTGCCCGGCATGCGGCGCGAGATCGCTGTCCTGCCGGAGCTGGCGCCTTTGCTGCCGATCCCAGTGCCGGCGCCGGTCTTCGTCGGCCGGCCGGCCGAAGACTTCCCGTGGCCTTTCTTCGGCAGCGAGCTCCTGCCCGGACGCGAGCTCGGCGAAGCGGCGCTGGGCGACCCTACGCGCGTGGAGATCGGGCGGTCGCTCGCGCGCTTCTTGCGCCGGCTCCACGACGCCGAGGTCACTTACGAGCTGCCGACCGATGGGAACAGGCGGGCGGACATGAGCGTGCGCGTGCCGAAAACGCGTGAGCAGCTCGAGGCGCTCGAGGCGGCCGGGCTCTGGCAGCGTTCCGCCTCTGTCGACCAGCTGCTCGAGGCGGCCGAAGGCCTTCCTCCGTCAGACGTTGTCGCTGTCGTCCACGGCGACCTCCACTTTCGGCAAGTGCTCGTCGGCGACGACGGGAGCCCGACAGGCGTGATCGATTGGGTCGACGTCTGCCGAAGCGACCCGGCGATCGACTTGTCGATGCTCTGGAGCTATCTGCCGCGCCACGGCCGCGCGGCGTTCTTGTCCGAATATGGACCGGTCACCGACGAACAGCTCGTCCGCGCACGGGTGATCGCGCTCTCGCTCTCGGCGGCGCTCGCGCACTACGGCCACAACGAAGGCTTCAGCGCAATCGAACGCGAAACTCTTTCAGGTCTTGCGCGAACGGCCGCCGAGTGAAGCCTTAAGCTTCCGCGATGCGCCTCGGCCTGATCTCCGATATTCACGGCAACCTGCTGGCACTCGACGCGGTTCTCGGCGAGCTGAACGAGGCGGGTGTCGACCGGCTCGTCTGCCTCGGAGACGTGGCCGCCGGTCCCGAGCCTCGCGAGACGATCGAGCGCTTGCGGGAGGTCGGGTGCCCGGTCGTTCGCGGCAACTGGGACACCTGGGTGCTCGAGGGCGTTCCGCCGCTGCAACTGCAGGCGGGGCCAAAGCTGCGCGACCAGGGCGACTGGAGCGGCGCCCAGCTCACAGAGCCCGACAAAGCCTTTCTCAGAGAGCTCCAGTCGCAGCTCGAGCTCGATCTCGGCGGGACGAAAGTGCTCTGCGTCCACGGGTCGCCACGTTCTGTGGTAGAGGACATCCACGCGACGACTTCCGACGAGGAGGTTGCGCAGATGTTCAACGGGACGAGGCCCGCCGTCCTTGCGGCCGGTCACACACATGTGCAGCTGGCCCGGCTCCACGGCACGACGCTGATCGTCAATCCCGGGAGTGTCGGCCTGCCGTTCAACAGCTGGCCGCCGAACGGCGCGGTCCGGATGTCGCCCTGGGCCGAGTACGCGATCCTGAGCGTCGAGGACGGCTGCATCTCCACTGAGCTACGGCGCGCGCCCTACGACGTCGCGGCGCTGCTCGACGTCGCGCGCGAGAGCGGAATGCCACACCCTGACTGGTGGGGCGAGCAGTGGCTGGAGCCCGTCCGGACGTAACGAACGGTCTCTTTGCGAGACTGTTCAACGATGACGAAAATTCAGAAAACAGAGCAAGAGTGGCGTTCCGAATTGACGCCCGAGCAGTACCGAGTTCTGCGCGAGAAGGGCACCGAAGCGCCGTTCTCTGGCGAGTACGATTTCACGTTCGAGCCCGGCACCTACCTTTGCGCCGGTTGCGGAGCCGAGCTGTTCGAATCGGAGACGAAATACGATTCCGGCTGCGGCTGGCCCGCGTTCTACGCGCCGGCTTCCGACGAAGCGATCGACGCAGAGACGGACGCCAGCCACGGAATGATCCGCACCGAGGTGCTGTGCGCAAGCTGCGGCGGTCATCTCGGCCATGTCTTCCCGGATGGACCGGCCCCGACTGGGCAGCGTTACTGCATCAATTCAGCAGCATTGAAACTGGAGGAGGAATAGGTGGAGAAGAAGGCAACATTCGGCGCCGGCTGCTTCTGGGGCGTCGAGGCGGCGTTCCGCCAGCTGGACGGAGTGACCAAGACGGAGGTCGGCTACGAGGGCGGCACGCTCGAGGACCCGACCTACGAGGACGTCTGCTCCCACACGACCGGCCACGCGGAGGTCGTCGAGGTCACCTACGACCCGGAGCAGACCTCGTACGAAACGCTCCTGGACGTCTTCTGGGCCAAGCACAACCCGACGCAGCTCAACCGCCAGGGCTGGGACGTGGGCGACCAGTACCGCTCGGTGATCTTCTTCCACGATTCCGAGCAGCAGGAGGTCGCGACGCGGTCGAAGGCGGAGGAGCAGACGCGGCAGCGAAAGCCCGTCGTAACGCTCGTCGAGCCGGCGCAGACGTTCTATCCGGCCGAGGACTACCACCAGCAGTACCTCGAGAAGCGCGGCCGGTCCACCTGCACGCCGGCGCTTCAGAGCCAGGCTGTTTGATCACTAACCCGGGTCTAGCGGCTCGCGGGCAACGCCCGCGAGCCGCGGGCGCGAGCTAGCCTCTCCCGGTGCTCGTGCTCGTCGACGCGCCGAACGTGAGGCGATCGCTGTGGCCGAACCTCTCGCCAGAGCGGCTCGTCGAGCTGCTGGCGCGGTGGGCCGACGCCGAGGGCGTTGAGGCGATCGCGGTTTTCGACGGGCCGGCCCCGGACGGGGTCTCCGGGATCGAGGTCGTGGGCACGGGCGCAGAGTCGGCGGACGACTGGATCACCCGAAGGGCCGCCGAGCTCTCTGAGCCCTATGTGCTCGTCACCTCCGACCGGGAGCTTCGTGAACGAGCCGGCGGGAACGCAGAGCGAATCGTCGGCGGCGGCGCGTTCGCGCGTGAGCTGAGCGGACTCGGCTAACGGTCCTCCGCGGACGTGTCCGCGGGTCTGGCACCGGGACACCGCCCTTTGGACGCTACCGGGTGCCCACGCGCAGGCCCACTACGCGGGGGAGCGCGGCGATCGCCCGCAGTGGCAGCGCGGGGCGGCGGCCGGCTTGCTCGGCCTCCTCGACCCGAAGGGCTGCGCCCCGCACGAGTCCGCCGCCGACACCTTTGATCGGCTCCGGCGGTAGGGGGCGGACGCTGCGATTGACGAGCGGCAGGGCCGTCAGCTCGTCCTCGACGCCCAAGGCGAGCCGCGCCAGGATCCTGCCGCCGAGCCAGCTCGGGCCGACGCCGTTGCCCGAATAGCCGGCCCCGTAGTGGACCCGGCTCCCAGGGACGGTGCCGAAAAACGGAAAGTGGTCGGCCGAGACGTCGATCGGTCCGCCCCAGGCTCGCTCCACGCGCGCGTCAGCGAGCCCGGGCAGGAGGAAGCGCAGGCCTGCCTCGGCCCGCGCCACCGAGGGCGCGTCGGCGGTAAAGCGCTCGCCGAGCCGGCCGCCGAAGCCGATCGGCCCCGAGCCGCTGCCCATCAGAACGCGGCCGTCGTTCGTCGTGCGGAAGTAGTGCAGGAACATGCGCCCGTCGACGATCGACTCGCCGCCGGTCCAGTTGATCGCGTCGAGCAACTGGGGCACCGGCTCGGTCAGAACGACATAGGAGCCGAACGCGGTCAGGCGCCGGGCGAGCGGACGCCAGCCCGCCGCGGCAGCGTTGATCGCGACGACGACCTCGCGCGCCCGAACCCGTCCCCGCGGCGTCTCGACGACGTTGGGTGAGCCACGCCGGAGGCGAATCATCGGCGTCCGCTCGTGAAGCACGACGCCGGTGTCGAGCACCGCAGCTCGAAGCGCCCGAACAAGGCGCGCCGGCTGAACGGTTGCGCCTTCGCGGTAAAGCACACCGCGCCGGAAGCTCGGCGACGAGCACCGCTCCGCCAACTCGTCCCAGCCGATCGGCGTGGCTTCCTCCTCGACGCCGAGGTCGCGCGCGGCGGCCAGCGCCGCATCGATTGCCTCATCCTGCGCCGGCGCCGCGGAGACCTCGAGCATCGGCGCCTCACGAAGCCAGACGTCCCCCCCACGCTGCTCGATGAACTCGCGGACGCCAGGGACGATCGCAGACGCCGCCTCCGCGACGGCGAGCGCGCCACCGTCGCCGAACACCCTTCGCGCCCGTGCGAGCGACGACCAGTACCCGTGCAGAAAGCCGCCGTTCCGCCCGCTCGGACCCTCGCCGCACAGGGCCGCCTCCAGCACGGCGACGCGCGCCGACGGCTCGAGCTCCCCAACTGCGAGCGCGGTCCAGAGCCCCGTATAGCCGCCGCCGACGATCGCGACGTCGACGTCGATCTCGCCCTCGAGAGCCGGCTGGGGCTCGACCGGCGGCGCCTCGTCGAGCCACCACGGCCGGCCCGGCGCGATCACGGCTCGCGGCGTGGTATCCGGCGATCCGTTGGCGTCGGCTCGACCTGTTCCCCGGCCTCCTGCAAGACGTCGCCGAGTATCCCGACCAGCTCCTCGAACTCGGCCTGCCCCGCCACGAGCGGCGGCGAGATCTGGATCACGGGGTCACCGCGGTCGTCGGTACGGCAGATCAGGCCGCGCTCGAACAGCTCCGGCGATAGGAAGCCGCGCAGGAGCTGCTCCGACTCCTCGTCGGAGAAGGTCTCGCGCGTCTCCTTGTCTTTCACGAGCTCGAGCGCGTAGAAGCAGCCGGCGCCACGCAGATCGCCCACGATCGGAAGCTCGAGCAGCTGCTCGAGCTTCGAGCGGTACATGCCCTCGTTCTCGCGCACGCCTTCGACGATCCGCTCCCGCTTCATGATCTCGATGTTCTTGAGCGCGATCGCAGCCATCACGGGATGGCCCCCGAACGTGATCCCGTGCGTGAACATCGTGTCGCCGGTCAGGAACGGCTCCATCACGCGGTCGGTCGTCAGGACGGCGCCGATCGCGGCGTAGGCGGAGGACAGGCCCTTGGCGCAGGTGACGATGTCGGGCCGGATGTCGTACTTCTCGGATGCGAACCAGTAGCCGATCCGCCCGAAGCCGGTGATCACCTCGTCGGCGCAGAGCAGGATTCCGTACCGGTGGCAGAGCTCGCGCACGCCGTGGAAGTAGCCGGCAGGCGGTGTGAAGGCGCCGCCCGCGTTCTGCACCGGCTCCATGATCACCATCGCCACCGTCTCCGGGCCGGCGGCCTCGAGTGCGTGTTCGAGATCGTCGAGCAGGAACGCGGTGAACTCCGCCTCGCTCTCGTCCGCCGGGCGGTGGTAGCGGTTCGTGTTTCGCACGTGCACGACATCGGGGACGAGCGGCTCGAACGGCATCCTCAGAGCCGGGATCCCGTTGATCGAGAGCGCGCCCATCGTCGTACCGTGGTAGGCGACGTTGCGGGAGACCGCCTTCCAGCGCCGTTCGCCGCGCGCCGCGTGGTACTGCCGCGCGAGCTTCCAGGCCGATTCGACGGCCTCGGAACCACCGGAGACGAAGAAGGCGCGGGTCAGGTCGCCTGGCGCGAGCGAGGCCACCTCGGTGGCGAGCTCGATCGCTCGCGGGTGGGCATACGACCAGTTCGTATAGAAGGGGAGCTCGCGCATCTGGTCGAGCGCCGCCTGCCCGATCTCCTCGCCGTATGAGTAGCCGATATTGACGGCGAACAGGCCTGCCAAGGCGTCGAGATAGCGCTTGCCGTTGATGTCCTCGAGGTAGCAGCCCTCGCCCCGGACGATCACCGGAACCTCCGAGTCGAGATAGCCGCCCATCCGGGTGAAGTGAAGCCAGAGATGGTCGCGGGCGGCTTTCTGCAGCTCGGCCGGCGAAAGTCCTGGGGAGACGGTGGTCATGAAGCTCTTTTCGCGCGTCGCATCTGGACGAGGACGTTGGCGAGCATCACGGTGAGAGCGATCAGGAAGATTGCGGTGCCGATCACGTTGACCTGCGGCGGCGCGCCGATCCTTGCCGCGCCCCAGACGAAAAGCGGGAACGTGACCCTGTTGCCGGAGTTGAAGTAGGTGACGACGAAGTCGTCGATCGAGATCGCGAAGCAGAGCAGCAGTGCCGCCAGGATCGCGGGCGCGCTCAGCGGCAACGTCACCTTCCGGAAGGTCGTCCACTCGTTCGCGCCGAGGTCCATCGCGGCTTCCTCCAGGTGTCGGTCGAAGCCGACCAGCCTCGCCTTCACGGTCACCACCGCGAAACTGATGCAGAACATGATGTGGGCGATGAGGATCGTCCAGAATCCGAAGACGACGTTCAGGTTGAGGAAGAGCGTCAGCAGCGACGCGCCCAGCACGATCTCGGGCGTGGAGAGCGGCAGGAAGATGAGGATGTTCGTCGTCCCCCGCCCACGGAAGCCGTAGCGGACGAGCGCGAGCGCGATCAGGGTCCCGAGCGCCGTCGCGACGATGCTCGCTATGAGCGCGATCTGCAACGAGAGGACGATCGAGCTGCGAATCCCGGGGATCCCGTCCCAGTAGCGCCAGTTGTCCCAGGTGAAGCCCTGCCAGGTGTAGTTGAACTTGCCGATCGGTTGGTTGAACGAGAAGAGGATCACGACCGCGATCGGCAGCAGGAGGTAGGCGAAGAAGAGAATCGAGTACGCCGTCAGGAGATGGCGACGCACGAACCCGAGCGTCGTCGCAAGGGGGTTGCGCCTGGAGCGTGCCGGGACCGCGATGGAGCTCATACCGCCGTCCCCGTCAGCTGCTCGGTTCCCACCAGGCGGGCGTAGACGAAGACCGCGACCAGGATGGCGGCCATGAGGATGAAGGACATCGCAGCCGCCGCCGGATAGTCGGTCAGCTCGAGGAACTTCGACTGGATGACGTTCCCGATCATGTGGTTCTCTGGCCCGCCCAGGAGCTGGGCGTTGATGAAGTCGCCCGCGGCCGGAATGAAGGTGAGCAGCGTCCCTGCGACGATTCCCGGCAGCGAGAGCGGCAGGGTCACCCGCAGGAAGGCGTGCAGCTTGCTGGCGTAGAGGTCCTCCGCCGCCTCGATCAGCCGCCCGTCGATCTGCTCGAGCGACACGTACAGCGGCAGCGCCATGAAGGGGAGGAAGTTGTAGGTGATCCCCGTCACGACGGCGGTCGAGGTCGCGAGCAGCCGCCCGCTGGGCCCGAGCACGTGCAGCGACTGCAGCGTGTTCACGACGAAGCCGTTGTCCGAGAGGATCGTCTCCCAGGCGAGCGTCCGGATCAGGTACGTCACGAAGAACGGCGCGACGATGAACAGCAGCAACAGGTTCTTCCAGCGCCCTCCGCGGAACGCGATCCAGTAGGCGACCGGATAACTGATCAGGAGGGCCAGCAGCGTCGCGATCCCGGCGTACTCGAGCGAGCGGACGAACTGGGCACGGTAGTCCCGGAGCGCGTGCCAGTAGTTGCCCCACGACCAGGTGAAGGCGTAGCCGAAGTCGATGTTGCCCGACTCCAGCGACTGGTAGGCCAGGAAGCCGAGCGGTACGACGAAGAACACAGTGAGAAACAGCACGCCAGGGGCGAGCAACAGGTACGGGGTCAGCTCCCGGTGACGGTGGAAGTAGCTCAAGCGCCCGTCAGCTAGAAATCAGGTTCTGCCACTGTTCCAGGTACTTCTGGTTGTTGAGCGCCTTGCTGTCGAAGATGTGGACGCTGTCGAGCATCTTCTTGGTCGGGAAGATGAGCGGGTTGTTGGCGACCGTGGGGTCGTACTTCTTCGCCCACTCGCCGGCGCCGGCCACCGGCGGGATGTAGTAGATGCCGGTGATGTTCCGCTTCGGGTCGCCGGCCTCCATCAGGCCCTGGACCTTCGGGTCGTACACGTAGTTCATGTAGACCGACGCGGTGTAGACGTTGCCGCCGTTCGGGATCAGCATGTTGTCGGTCCAGAGGGCGCCGCCGTCCTTCGGCACGTTCCAGTGGATGTGCTTGTTGCCGATCTGCGCGATGTCGCCCGACCACGACATGGCCGCGGCGAGGTCGCCCTTGGCGAGTGGCGGCGCGTAGTCGTTGCCGGTGAACTGGCGAATCTGCTTGTCGTCGACAGCTTTCTTGATTCGGTTGTAGGCGGCGTTGAACGACTTGTCCGTGACCTTCGACGGATCGTCGCCGTTCGACAGCATCACCAGCGTCATCGCGTCGCCCATCGAGTTCAGGCAAGTGATCTTGCCCTTCAGCTTCGGATTCCCGAATAGCTCGTCGATCGACAACACGGGGTCGGTGAGCTTGTCGTTGTAGGCGATCCCCGTCATGCCCGACTGCCACGGGAGCGAGTAGTCACGGTTCGGGTCGAAGTTCGGGTGCTTCTGGACATCGACCAGGTTCTTCATGTTCGGGATCGCCGACTTGTCGAGCTTCTCGGTCCAGCCCTTCTTGATCATCAGCGAGAGGTAGCGGTCGTTGTCGGTCAGGACGATGATGTCGCGGTCGATCGACTGGCCGCGCGACAGCGGGCCCTGGATCTTCCCGAAGAAGGATGCGTTGTCATTGATGTCCTCGACGTAGTTGACGTGGACGCCGAACTTCTTCTGGAATTCGACGAGCGAAGGGTTGATGTGCTTCTTCTTGTTCACGTCCATGTAGAGCGTCCAGTTCGAGAAATTCAGCGTCTTCGCGAGCTTGTGGCTCGTGGTGGAGCCTGCGCCCGCCTTGGACGTGCCGCCGCAAGCCGCGAGCAGGCCGGGGATCGTCAGCGCGGCGCCGCCTGCAGCGCCACGCTGAAGCAACTCGCGACGGGTCAACTGATCTGTCATTCCGCTTCCTCCATTGGGTCGACGACGAATGTGGCTTCCGGATCCCAGCTGAGAGTGAGGTGGTCGCCCGGGCTATGCGGGACGGCGCCCGGACGGTCGTTGAGGACCACGACTGTGACGTTGCCGTTGCGGGTCTCGACGATGTACTGCGTCGAGACGCCGATGTACGCACGCTCCCTGACGACTCCAGGAAGGGCGTTCGGGTCCTGCTCGTCGGGGCGAATCTTCTCGGGGCGAATGCCGACCGCGACATCTCCGGTGCGGCCCGCCAGCGAGCCGGCCCGGACGCGGATCGTCGTCCCGTCGGCGAGTCGGACCGTGTCGGGGCCGACGACGCTCCCCGGGAGCAGGTTCGAGATCCCGAGGAAGCCGGCGACGAAGGCAGTCTGCGGCCGCTCGTAGAGCTCGTCCGGAGTCCCGAGCTGCTCGATCCTCCCCTGGTTCATGACCGCGATCCGATCGGCCATCGTCATTGCCTCCTCCTGGTCGTGCGTGACGTGGATGAAGGTGATTCCGACGTCGTGCTGGAGGCCCTTGATGAAGAGCTGCATCTCCTTGCGCAGCTTCAGGTCGAGGGCTCCGAGCGGCTCGTCGAGCAGGAGGACTCGCGGACTGTTGACGAGAGCGCGTGCGAGCGCGACCCGCTGTTGCTGGCCTCCCGAGAGCTGACGCGGCTTGCGCTTTCCGTACCCGCTGAGCTGAACGAGGTCGAGCATTTCCTCGACCTTGCCTTTGAGGATTCCTCCCCGCGTGCCCTGCCGCCTCAGCCCGAAGGCGACGTTCTCGAAAATCGAGAGGTGAGGGAAGAGGGCGTAGCTCTGGAAGACCGTGTTGACGTCCCGCTTGTACGGCGGCGTCCCGGAGACCTCGCGCTCGCCGAGGTAGATCGCGCCCGCTGTCGGCTGCTCGAAACCGCCGATCATCCGCAACGTCGTCGTCTTGCCGCAGCCCGACGGACCGAGCAGGGCAAAGAAGCTGCCGCGCGGGATCTCGAGCGAGAGGTCGTCGACCGCGATGACGTCGTCGAACTTCTTCGTGACTCGATCAAGCCGGACATCGGGGGTTCCGGATGGCTCGGCAGCACGCTCGAGCGATTGCTGAATGCGTTCCTCAACGGCCATCAGCCGACCTTCTCCTCGACAGTCCTTCCATCGCCGACAGGCGCTCCCCAGTCGTAGAGCTGCTTCCAGAGCGCCAGATAGAGGAAGCTCTCGGTGGATGCGGCACCCGTAAACGAGCGGATCCTGTTGGTCAGCTCGAGCAGCTGGCGGCGATCGGCGCACACGAGCTCGACGAGGATGTCGTATTGGCCTGCCGTGACGACCACGTAGCCCGCCTCGTCCCATTTTGCGATCTCGTCCGCGACGGGCTCCGGCGCCCCCGTGGTGCGGATACCGACCATCGCCTGAGCCTCGAAGCCGAGCTCGAGCGGGTTCGTAACGCCCGTGACCTGGAGGATATTTTCGTCGCAGAGTCGTGAGTACCGTGCGCGGACGGTCGCTTCGGAGACTCCAATCCCCGCGGCGATACGGCGGAAGGACTCGCGCCCGTTCTTCTGCAACGCCTCGATGATGCTCTGGTCGACCCGGTCGAGCCCCCGCGCCGGTCCGACGGCGCCGCGATTGTGATCACCTCGCAATGCGAAGGGATTCTCGCCGATCCTCTCGCATTGCGTCAATTGAGAGCCGTCACGTCCTTGAGATCGAGCTTGGAATCGTGAATGCTTCGGACTCCAATCGTTCAGGAGGGGGCATGGCACGGACACCGCTGCTTCGCGCTTTGCAGCGCCTCGCGCGCGACCATCAGCACGCCGAGGCGCTTGGAATCTCTCCCCGAGAGCTGCGGGAGCAAGAGCAGGAGCGGGCCTACTCACGCGGCGAGTTTCTCAAGCGGTCCGGCACCGCGGGCGCCGCGGTAGCACTCGCCGGACCCGGCCTGTTCGCGAAGGCGGCGCGCGCCGCGGCCGGGCAGAGCATCGCGATCGTGGGCGGAGGCATCGCCGGGCTCACCGCTGCCCTGACCCTGCAGGACAGGGGCATCTCGTCGACCGTCTACGAGTCGCACTCGACTCGCGTCGGCGGCCGGATGCACTCCGACTTCACCGAGTTTCCCGGCTACTGGGCGAACGCCCAGGGCGCCGAGCTCTGCGGCGAGCTGATCGACAGCGGCCACAAGACGATCCTCGGATTGGCCCAGCGGTTCCGACTCGCAACGGTGAACCTGACCGGGGCCGAGCCAAACGGATCGGAGGACACCTACTTCTTCGACCGCTCCTACTACTCGAAGACCCAGGCGGACAAGGACTTTCAGCCAGTCCATCAAGCCTTACAGGCCGACGTCCATGCGGCGAGCTATCCGACGACCTATTTCATCCACACGGACGGCGGGATCGCGCTCGACCAGATGAGCGTCTACGACTGGATCGAGTCGCGCGTTCCAGGGGGCCATGACTCGCCGATCGGCAAGGTGCTAGACGTCGCCTACAACATCGAGTACGGCGCGGAGACGACTGACCAATCGGCGCTCAACCTCGTCTACCTCCTCGGCTACAAGTCGGTGCCGGGCAATTACATGGTCTTCGGCGCCTCGAACGAGCGGTACCACATCGTCGGCGGAAACGCGCAGCTGCCGTTCGCGATCAGGGACGCACTCGTAGCCTCGCAGGGAGCGGGCGCCGTGAAGATGGGTTGGCAGATGAAGTCGATCGCGCGGAACGCCGACGGCACCAGCACGATCGTCTTCTCCACGCCGACCGGCTCTCAGCGGGTGACCGCCGATCACGTGGTCCTCGCGCTGCCGTTTGCGGTACTCCGTACGCTCGACTTCGGCGGGGCGAACTTCGACCCATTGAAGAAGACAGCGATCACGCAGCTCGGCAATGGGCGTAACTCAAAGCTGCAACTTCAATTCGCGAGCCGGCTCTGGAACACGGAGGGAGTCTGGGGGTTTTCGAACGGGGCGACCTACGCGGACACGGGCTATCAGAACACCTGGGACGTGACCCGTGGGCAGGCCGGCGCCACGGGCATCCTGGTCGACTACACCGGGGGCGACGTCGCAGGCGCGCTGTCGGCCGGAACGCCGTACGCGACCGCCGCGAGCTCGAAAGTCGCCACGCTCGCCCAGCGATTCCTCAAGCAGCTCGAGCCGGTCTTTCCCGGGATCACGAGACAGTGGAACGGCAGGGCGACGCTGTCGAACCCGATGCTCGACCCGAATTTGAATTGCTCGTACTCGTACTGGAAGGTCGGCCAGTACGTCGGCTTCAGCGGCTGGGAGGGCCTCCGCCAGGGCAACATCCATTTCGCCGGCGAGCACTGCTCGCAGGACTTCCAGGGCTACATGGAGGGCGGCGCGTCAACAGGTCTTGCCGCGGCGAACGAGATCCTGGGCGACCTCAAGAAGGCATAAGTTCGGCGCGTCCGTAGGGACAGGCACCCGAGGGTGCCTGTCCCTAAAACCGGGCCGAGCCGGCTAGTCGATCTTGGCCATCACGTGCTTGATGTTCGTGTAGTCCTCGAGCGAGTAGGCGCTCAGGTCCTTGCCGTAGCCCGACTGCTTGTAGCCCCCGTGCGGCATCTCGCTGACCAGCGGGATGTGCTCGTTGATCCAGACCGTCCCGAACTGGAGCTTGCGGGCGGCGTTCAGCGCCCGGCCGATGTCGCGGGTCCACACGGAGGCGGCAAGGCCGTAGTCGACGTCGTTGGCCCACGCGATCGCCTGATCGTCGTCGGCGAAACGCTGCACGGTGACGACCGGCCCGAAGACCTCGCGCTGGACGATTTCGTCCTCCTGGCCGACGTCGGTGATCACTGTCGGCTTGACGAAGAACCCACGCGAACCGTTCGACTCGCCTCCGGTTAGGACGGTGGCGCCCTTCGCGCGCTCGAGGAAGCCGAAGACGCGTTCCTGCTGATCCTTGGAGATCACCGGCCCCATGTCGAGCTCCTCGTTCTCGGCCGGATCGCCGACCGAGATCGACTCGACCGCCGGGACAAGCTCCTCGAGCAGCTTGTCGTAGATCTTCGGACCCGCGACGATGCGGGAAGCGGCGGTGCAGTCCTGACCGGAGTTCCAGTAACCCGCGACCTTGATCCCTTCGGCGACCGCGGCCGGGTCGGCGTCGTCGAAGACCACTACCGGCGCCTTGCCGCCCAGCTCGAGGTGCACACGCTTGAGCGTGTCCGCGGCGGTCCGAGCGATGATCTTGCCGGTCGCGACGTCACCCGTAAGCGAGACGAGGCGGACGTCGGGGTGCTTCACGATTGCCTCGCCGACCGGCACGCCGTCGCCGGTGATCACGTTCAGGACTCCGGGCGGCAGGATCTCCGCCTCCGTCGCAAGCTGGAAGAACCGCAGCGTCGTCAGCGGCGTCTGCTCGGCCGGCTTCAGCACCTGCGTGTTGCCCGCCGCCAGGGCGGGCGAGAACTTCCAGACAGCCATCATCAGCGGGTAGTTCCACGGCGTGATCCCGCCGACGACGCCCAGTGGCTCGCGCCGAAGCATCGACGTGTAGCCGCGCATGTACTCGCCGGTGGCCTTGCCCTCGAGCAGCCGGGCCGCGCCGGCGAAGAAGCGAATGTTGTCCGAGGAGACGGGCATCTCGTCTCGCGCGGCCGGCAGCGGCTTGCCGACGTTCTGCGACTCGAGCTCGGCCAGCTCCTCCGCGTGCTCGTCGAGCAGGTCGGCGAGCTTGAGCAGTGCCTCCGCGCGCTCGCCCGGCGTCGTCTCGAGCCACTCGGGCAGTGCTTTCTTCGCCGCCTCAACCGCGCGGTCGGCGTCCTCCTTCGTGCCCCGGGGGACCTCGGCGATCGCCTCGCCGGTCGCCGGGTTCAGCACCTCCATCGTCTCGCCGGAGGCGGAATCGACCCACTCACCGCCGACGATGTTCTTGTAGCTCGAAACCGTCACGCTCATGAATGCCCTCCTTCGCTGACTCGTTTCAAACCTACACCTTTGGCGGCGAGGACCCTCGCCGCAGCACCCCGGTATCGCCGGTCAAGCGTTGCGCAATCGTGACCGGGATCACGGTCACGAGGATGACGACGAAGACGATCGCGTTCACGACCGGCAGCTGCTGCCCACGCTGGATGTTGTCGAGGATGAAGATCGGCAGCGTCGTCTGGGCGCCGGCGGTGAACGTCGTCACGATCACCTCGTCGAACGAGAGCGCGAATGCCAGAAGACCACCTGCGACGAGCGCCGTCGAGAGTACGGGCCAGATCACCCAGCGGAAGGTCTGCCAGCCGTCGGCACCAAGGTCCATCGACGCCTCGATCAGCGACGGCGAACTGCGCCGCAGCCGCGCGAGGACGTTGTTGTAGACGATCACGACGCAGAAGGTCGCGTGCCCCGCGACGATCGTCCAAATCGAGAGCTGCACCCCGCCGAAGTTGAAGAACGAGTTCAAGGCCATGCCCGTGATGATCCCGGGCAGCGCGATCGGCAGCAGCAGCAGGAACGATACGGCCTCGCGGCCGAAAAACCGGAACCGGTAGATCGCCGCAGCGGCCGCGGTCCCGAGCACCAGCGCGATCGCGGTCGCCGCCAGACCCACCTTCAGCGAGAGCCAGAGCGAGCTGCGTACCTCGTGGTCGTGCCAGGCTTGGCCGAACCAGTGGAAGGTGAAACCGGAGATCGGCCAGGTCTGGATCGTCGAGCTGTTGAAGGCATACGCCATGATCAGAAGCAGCGGCAGCCAGAGGAACGCGATCACCGCCACCGTCGCCACGCCCAGGCCGATGCGGGTGCTGCGCGTCTCCATCAGACTAAACGGCCTCAAAGGCGCCGAGGCGCCGCGCGATCAGCAGGTAGATGCCCATTACGACGACCGGCACGGTCGCGAACGCCGCGGCGAACGGAATGTTCGGCTCGCCGACCTTGTCCTCGACGATGTTGCCGATGAAGCTCGAGCCCGCGCCGCCGACGAGGGCAGGCGTAATGAAGTCGCCGAGCGTCAGCGAGAACGTAAAGATTGAGCCCGCGACGATTCCCGGGATCGCCAGGGGCAGGATCACCGACCGCAGCGTGCGGGATCCCTTCGCACCGAGGTCCTGGGAGGCCTCGAGGTAGCTGTCGGGAATCCGCTCCAGCGCCGCGTAGACGGGGAGCACCATGAACGGCAGCCAGACATACGAGAAGACGATCCACATCGCCGTGTTCGTGTAGGCGAGCCCCGCGTCGGGCAGCCCTAACCCGTTCAAGACCCAGTTGAGCGCACCGTTCTTGGCGAGGATCGTCCGCCACGCATAGATGCGGACGAGGTAGCTCGACCAGAGCGGCAGCAGCACAGCGACGAACAGCAGCGCCCGCCAGCGCGGCGGTGCAATCCTCGCCATGAAGTACGCGAGCGGAAAGGCGAGCACCGCGTCGGTGACGGTCACCGCCGCGGCGAGACCGATCGTACGGCCCGTGATTCGCCAGTAGGTGTGGTCGTCCCACAAGGTCTTGAAGTTGTCGAGCGTCCACTTGTGGACGACCGCGGCCGTGAAGGAGTCGATCTGCCAGAAAGCCGAGACGAAGAGCGAGGCGAGCGCGCCGAGATAGACGACCGCGAAGACGAGCACGGGCGCAGCGAGCAGCAGCCCCAGCTTTAGCCACGGCCGGCGCCAGAACGCGGCCGAGAGACGGAGGCGGGCGCTTCGCAGGGAAGCGCCCGCCTCGGCGAATTCGGTCACGCGGTTACCCCGTGACTTGCGTCCAAGCCGTCAGCCAGGCGTTGTAGTTCATGCAGTCGGTGTTGCCGTCGCCGCAGTCGGCGACCGGCGTCTTCCAGAACTTGATCGTGTTGTACCACTTGAGCGGCTCGTCCAGGTGGTACTTCGCGCACGAGCCTGCCTCGATCTTGTTCATGAAGGGACACGCCTTCGGGTTGACCGGCGTCTCGCCGAAGATCAGCGCCTGCTGCGCTTGGACCTGCGGCGTCGTCGCGTATTTCATCCATTTGTAGGCGCAGTTCGGATGCGGCGCCTTGGCGGCGAGCATCCACGTGTCGGCCCAGCCGGTGGCGCCGACCGTAGGAATGATCTCCTTCACAGGCACGTTCTTGGCCTGCAGCGCGAGCGTGTCCACGGGCCAGATCGCGCCGAGTGAGACGTCGCCGTTGGCGAACGCCGCACGGCCGTCCGTGTCGTAGACCCAGTAGAGCTTGACCAGCTTGCGCTGGTTCTTGAGCAGCGCAATCGTCGCGTCGAACTGCTTCTTGTTCAGCTCGTACGGATCCTTGATCCCGAGGTCCGGCTGAGAGTGCTGCAGGTAGAACGCCGCGTCGGCGATCTGGATGGGGTTGTTCGGGATCGTGATCTGGCCCTTGTACTTCGGGTCGTAGAGCGCCCCCCAGTTCGTCGGACCGGGCTTGATCTTCGTCGTGTTGTAGAGCAGGACGTTCGGGCCCCACTGGAGCGAGACGCCGTAGTGCTTGCCGTCGACCGTGTTGTGCGCCGGCGACTTGAAGATCGGGAGGAAGTCGTTCCAGCTCGGAATCAGGTTGATGTTGACCGGCTTGACGTCGCCGCCCCTGATCAGCCGCAGGCTTGCATCCCCGGAAGCCGAGACGAGGTCCCATTGGCCACCGCCGCCACCGCCACCGGCGCGCATTAGGGAAACCATCTGGTTCGAGGAGCCGGCGTCCTTGCGGTGGATCTTGCAGCCGGTCTGCTGCTCGAACTTGGTCGCAAACTTGGGGTCCGAGTAGTACGGCCACTCAATCAGGTTGAGCGCGCCCTCGCCCTTGCCAATCGAGGTTGGCCCGACCGTCGTCGTACTCTCCGACGACTTGCTGCTGCTTCCGCCGCCGCCACATCCTGCAGCGGTGATGGCCAGCGCTCCGGTCAGCAGCCCGAGGGCCGCCCACGCCAGGTAGCGCCTGCTAATCCGACTCATGCTTCTCCTCCCGTTGGGGTTTCGTCTCGATCGCGTGCTCCGGGCGCCATTCCAGGAGCACCCGGCGCCCGCGTGCGTCGAGCGCCTCGGTCGACGATGTCTCGAGGTTCTGCCGGACGACGACGAGCTCGCCACCGTCGTCCAGATCAACGATGTAGCGGGTGAACATCCCCGCGTAGACAACGTCGCGGATCCGCCCGGTGGCGGCGTTCTCGTCGTCGCGGCGCGCGCCGCCGTCGTAGCTCATCCGGATCTTCTCGGGCCTGACCGTGAACGTGCGGCCGGAACGCTGGATGACGTTCGACGCGCCGACGAAGCCCGCGACAAAGGCGTTCTCCGGCCGTTCGTAGACGGCCGCCGGCGTTCCGATTTGCTCGATCTTCCCTTCGTTGAAGACGGCGAGGCGGTCGCTCATCGTCAGCGCCTCCTCCTGGTCATGCGTGACGTAAACGAAGGTGATCCCGACCTCGCGGACGGCACGCTGGATCCGCTTCAGCTCGATCTGCATCTCCTGGCGGAGCTTGAGATCGAGCGCGCCCAGAGGCTCGTCGAGCAGGAGCACCTGGGGGTGGTTGACGAGCGCCCGTGCAAGCGCAACCCGCTGGCGCTGGCCACCGGAGAGCTGGATCGGCTTCCGGTCGCCGAGCCCAGGGAGCTGGACGACCTTCAGGATCTCGTCGACACGCAGCCTTCGGTCGCGGCGTCCGACTCCACGCACGCGGAGGCCGTAGCCGACGTTCTCGGCCACGGTCATGTGCGGAAAGAGCGCGTAGTCCTGGAACACCGTGTTGACGTCCCGCAGGTACGGCGGCCGACCGGTGACATCGCGCCCGGCCAGCTCGATCCGGCCCTGGTCCGGCCGTTCGAAGCCGGCGATCAGCCGCAGGGTCGTCGTCTTGCCCGAGCCCGAGGGCCCGAGCAGGGTGAAGAACTCGCCGCTCGCGATCTCGAGATCGACGCCGTCGACTGCGACGACATCGCCGTAGGCCTTGCGGACGCCGACGAGCCGAACGTCTGGCACGTCCACGCCGGCCGTGGGAACTGCGGCAGCGTGTTCCTGAATAGCCACTCCTCAGCGCCGATTATCAGCACGCTGCGGGGCACGACACAACGACGTGCGTGTTGTGGCTAGCTCGGGTGGCGACTTACGGCGCGGACGCGACGTTCTAGAATCGACGGACGATGACGATGGTGACGTTCCGTGGCCGGCCGTCGGCGACTAGCGAGAGGATCGCCCGGCCAGCACTTCCTTCGAAGTAAGCAGCTCGCCGGCGACATCGTCGCTGAAGCCGACCTCGAGCGAGGCGATCTCGTCCTCGAGATCGGGGGAGGCACCGGCGTCCTCACCCAAGCACTTGCTCAGGCGGGCGCTCGCGTTCTCGTGCTCGAGCGGGATCCGGCCCTCGCGGCGCGGTTGCGCGAACGCTTCGGACACCGCGCCGCCGTCAGCGTCGTAGAGACCGACGCGGTCGACTACGTATGGCCGGGCGAGCCTTTCGCCGTCGTGGCCAACCTGCCGTTCGCACGATCCGGGGCCATCCTCACCCGCCTACTCCGCGACCCAGCGATCCCCCTGCGAAGGGCCGACGTGATCGTGCAGTGGGAGTTTGCCGCGAAACACACTGCGGTCTGCCCGGCAACACTTCGGACGACCTACTGGCGGGCTTGGTTCGACGTCTCGATCGCCCGGCGCCTCGACCGCAGCGCCTTCGCACCGCCACCGAGTGTCGACGCCGCCGTCGTTCGTCTCGAGCGGCGAGTCAGGCCTCGGATTCCGCTCGGATCGCGCGAGGCCTACTGGAGCTTCTTGCGAGCCGCATTCGGAACACAAGAGCCGATCCGCCGCAGTCTCAGACACTCGCTCTCTCCGCTGGAGATCAAGCGTCTGGCGCCGGCGCTCGGCTTTGCCAGGGAGGCTCGCGCCTGGCAACTCGATGCCGAGCAGTGGGCGAGGGTCTTCGCCTTCGCCCGTCGACTCGAGGTCAGTTGACGGCTTACTCGGCCTTCGCCGGCGCCTCCTCGCCCGGGACGTGCAGCAGGTTCTCGACCGCCCGAACGCCCTGCACCTGGCGGGCCTGGGAACCTAGGTCCTCGATCAGATCGGGCTGCTCGAGCTCGCCGCGTAGGTAAACGACGCCGTCTTCGACGTTGACGTTGATCTGCCCCTTGGGCACATCGGCGCCGCGGAAGATCTCGCTTTCGACCTTGCGCGCGAGCGTGACGTCGTCGGGCTGCGGCTTCTCCTCCTCGGAGAGGTGGGTCGCCTTCGCCTTCAGGCCCTGGGCCTGGGCAGAGACGGCCTGCGCCTTCCGGCCGGCTTGACGAAACGGCTTGGCGGCTCTCTTGATTGCTTCCTTGCGGCGCTTGCGGCCGTTGTCGGGATCGAAGAAGTACGCGAGAGCAGCTCCAACTGCTCCTGCAAAGACGAATCGCGGCATCAGTCAGACACTCCTTGAGTCGAGGACAGGGTTCGCGTAGCGCTACCCGAAGGCGGCCACGCCAAACTCTCTACCGAGCAAAGCGAAGGTACAAACTGGATCCGCGGAAAATCCGCAGGATTTTTCGCGGTTTCAGTCGCCCCAATCGAAGTCGCGCGAGCGAGTCCAGAGGCCGTCGTGGGCTTCCACGGCAGCGGGCTCCTCGTCATCTTCTTCGCCGGGCCACTTGAGGGCGATTGTCGGCTCCGCCGGGATGGCCGGCTCGGTGCCGTCCATCGTGTCCTCGATGCGGGCCTGCTCCTCGGTCTTGAACAGCGGATGGTTGTCGAACGGATCCTCGTTCTTGTAGCGGTCGAGTGGCAGCTCGTGGTCGAGCTCCGAGTTCCGCTCCTTCAGTGCGAGATGATCCTGGATGACCTGCGAGAAAAGCGTAGGCGTATCTACGGGCATTATCCTCCTCCAGAGGGTTTTGGGGCCATTCCCCTGAACGACGGCCGATTGTAGCGGGATCGCCTGACGAATCAACCTAATAGGGTTTCCTAATCACTTCGCGCGCCCCCGCGGCCTGTACGATCCCGCGCGTGGCAGGAGTGGGTCGCAGATTGACAGGGCGGACGGGCGCGATCGGTCTTGCCTTGACCGCGTGGGACATCTGGCGCCGCATCCCGCCGCGGCACCGCAAGACCATTCTCAGGGAGGCGCGGAAGCACGGTCCGACGATTGCCAAGCGTGCGGTCGAGTACCAGCGCAAGCGCCGCCGCTAGGCCCTCCCTAAGCCAATGCTTCGCGGATGATGCGGTCCTGCTCGCGCAGGTGTGCGGTCGGGTAGCCCTCGCTCGGGCTCGCACGCCAGGGGCGGCCGACGTAGCGGAGCGTGACGCCCTCGGGCAGGTTCTCCTCCAGGCGGTGACGGATCGCGCGCCACGGCCCCATGTTCTGGGGCTCTTCCTGCGCCCAGACGACCTCGACCAGCCTCGGGTACGAGGCGACGAGCGCAGCCTTCTGCTCGACCGGGAACGGATAGAGCTGCTCGATCCGCGCGATCGCGACATGCCCGGCGCGGTCGCCCAGCTCGTGCCCTGCGAGGTCGTAGTAGATCTTTCCGGAGCAGAGGACGAGCCTGCGCACCTGCTCCTTGTCGGCGCGCGAGTCGTCCAGCACCGGCTGGAACGAGCCTTCGGCCAGGTCGGCCAGTGTCGAGGACGCCTGCTTCAGCCGCAGCAGGCCCTTGGGCGTCATCACGACGAGCGGCCTCGCCGCCGGGTCGAGCGCCTGCCGGCGGACGAGGTGGAAGTACTGCGCCGCGGTCGTCGGGTTCGTCACCCGGATGTTCTCCTGCGCCGCGAGCTGGAGAAAGCGTTCCAACCGGGCGCTCGAGTGCTCGGGGCCGTTGCCTTCGTAGCCGTGCGGGAGCAGCAGCGTC
>Ga0207675_100001666_pt1 | contig 22229 bp, 22 predicted proteins | sample KBSSwiS42_FD_184305 | JGI IMG/M metagenome (GOLD analysis project Ga0207675, IMG submission 184305) | Switchgrass rhizosphere microbial communities from Kellogg Biological Station, Michigan, USA - KBS Switchgrass S4-2 (SPAdes) (version 2) | ecosystem: Host-associated > Plants > Roots >...
GCATCAAGCCGACCTCGAAGCCGAACGAAAGTCGAATCGCAGGTTCGTACAACTCGATATCACCGGGGACGACCGCAACCTGGCGGCGGCGCTGCACGAAGTGGGCGCGGAAGGCATTTCGGAGGCTCCCGGCCAATGGCGAATCGTTCTGCCGGCCGATGTGGAAATCGGGTCGCTGTGGCGTCTGGCGGCTCGCGAGCGCCTCCAGATTCGCAAACTCACCCACCGAGAACAGATATCGCAATGCCTCATTGCCATCCCGCAGCCGCAGCACAGTTGCCTCGCGTGTGGCTCCTCTGCGTAAGGCTGACAGAGTGACCTCGGCATCGACTGAACGCTCTTCGACCAGGAGGACGTCGATCTCGCGGCCCATTTCTACTTTTCCTGTTCCCGGCTTGCGGCTGTTACCCATGACACGAAGGGCGAACAGGAAAGGATCCATGCTCGACGGGCGCGGCGCACGAGTGTCGAAAGATTTGCCACTGTACCCCTCGGCCGGGCGCAGTCTGTGCCTTCAGTTCGTCGGTGAACTCTCTATCCTCGCCTTCCATGCTGAAAATCTACGGCTACGCGGCCTCCATCAACGTTCGCAAGGTCCTCTGGGTTTGCGAGGAGCTCGGCCTCGCATTCGAGCGCGAAGACTGGGGCGGCGGCTTCCGCTCGACTGCCGAGCCTGCATTCAGATCCCTCAATCCGGTCGGAATGGTGCCGGTCATCGACGACGGCGGCACGCTCGTCTGGGAGTCGAACGTCATCGTGAGATATCTCGCTGCTCGCCACGGCCGGACGGATCTCTTGCCCGTCGATCCGTTGCAACGCGCACACGTCGAGCAATGGATGGACTGGCAGGCTTCGGATTTCAACAACAGCTGGCGCGTGCCGTTTCAGGCTCTCGTGCGCAAGAACCCGGACTTCCAGGACAAGGCTGCGATCGAGAAGTCAGCGCAGCTGTTCTCGAGCATGGTCGGCATCGTGGACGCGCAGCTCGGTCGTACCGGCGCGTACATCGCCGGCGAGCACTTCACTGTTGCCGACATTGCGATCGGACTTTCCATCCATCGTTGGCATTCAACGCCGATCGCACGGCCGACGTACGTCAACGTAGATCGATATCACTCGCGCTTGCTCGAACGCAGCGGATTCCGTCGCTACGGTCGCGATGGCGGTCCGTGACTAGATCTCCGCGGTTCCTTCCATATAGAACACGCAAGCGCCTTCCAACTCGACGCGCTCACCCTTCAGCCGACAAACGATCTCGCCACCGCGCGGCGAAGCCTGATACGCGCGAAACGCACTACGCTTGAGCTGCTCTGCCCAGTACGGCACGAGCATGCAGTGCGCGCCGCCGGTGACCGGATCTTCGGGAATGCCTTTCGCGGGCGCGAAGTAGCGACTGACGAAATCGTAGTCGCCACTGCCGGCTGCTGTGACGATGACGCCGCTGCGATCCAATCGGGCGATCGCTGCCAGGTCCGGCTCCAGCTCGTGCACCGTCTGCTCGCTCGGCAGCAGCGCCATGTAGTTGAAGCTGTTCACCCGAACTTCGATGGGCACCAGGCCGAGCGCCGCGACCAGTTCGCGCGATGCTGCGACTGGCTCGGAGAATCGCGCTGGAAAATCCATCACGTAACCGCTGGGGGTCCGTCGAACCGGCAACGGCCCGCTCGCCGAATGAAACACGACTGACTCTCGATGCCGTTCGAGCTTCTCGAGCACCACTGCGGCACTCGCCAATGTCGCATGACCGCACAGCGGCACTTCAACACTCGGCGTGAACCAACGGATCCGATAATCGTCGCCGTGAGCCACGATGAACGCGGTTTCGGCGAGGTTGTTCTCGGCAGCGACCGCCTGCATGAGTGCCTCGGCGGGGTACTCGTCCAGGAGCATGACTGCGGCGGGATTCCCGGCGAAGCGCCGCCGGGTGAATGCATCAACTTGGAAAATAGCTGCGCGCATCGCCAGGCCCGCAAAGGTGCGCACTGTATCGCAGACCCGAATAACGCGGACATGGACACTCAGCGCCCATAGCTGCCAGCACAGCACTCCGGGAGGATCATCGATGGCCGACGAACTCACCTTTCGAGCTAGCCGAGGCAAAGCCGCGCTCATTCTGCTCGGCGCCATCGTCTTCGTCGCAATCGGCTACTTCATGCGCGCCGAAGAGCCGTTCATGGGCTGGGCCTGCATGATCTTCTTCGGCCTCGGCATTCCCGTCGGCCTCATCATGCTGTTCTCGCCGAACTCGACGTACCTGCGTCTCGACCCGGAAGGTTTCGAGATGGGCTCGTTCGTGAAGAAGACGCGCATGAAGTGGACCGACGTCGCAGGCTTCGAGCTCGCGTCCATTCGCGGCGCCAAGATGATCGCGATCGTCTACGCCCCACACTATGAGGGGCAGAAGATCGGCCGCGCTGTCGCCGAGAATCTCTCCGGCATGGAAGGTGCCATCCCCAACAGCTACAACGCGCCGCTTGCAGAAGTGCTGAAAACGCTCAACGAATGGCGAGCGCGCTACGGCACTCGCAGGTAAAAAGAGCCCCGAAGCCCCGTACGTATATGACGCTGCAAGCGGCCGGATTAATATCCGGCCGCGCACATCCTCACGCCCACAACAATCAAGCAGAGGTGCAGCATGTTTGCCAAGCTATCCGCGGAGTTCATCGGAACGTTCTGGCTGGTCCTCGGCGGCTGCGGGAGCGCAGTGCTGGCGGCAGCATTTCCAGAGGTCGGAATCGGTCTCACCGGCGTTTCGCTGGCGTTCGGTCTCACAGTTCTGACCGGCGCGTACGCCTTCGGTCCGATCTCCGGCGGTCATTTCAATCCGGCGGTTTCGGTCGGTTTGTGGGCCGGCGGGCGGTTCCCAGCTGCACATCTGCTGCCGTACATCGTGGCGCAGGTCGCGGGCGGCATCGTCGCTGCCGGCGTGCTCTACATCATCGCGAGCGGCAAGTCGGACTTCAGTCTCGCGGGCGGCTTCGCCTCGAACGGGTTCGGCGAGCATTCACCGGGCAAATACTCGATCGGTGCGGCGCTGGTCACCGAAGTCGTGATGACATTCATGTTCCTGCTCGTGATTCTCGGCGCGACTCACAAGCGTGCGCCGATCGGCTTCGCAGGACTCGCGATCGGCCTGATGCTGACGCTGATCCATCTCATCAGCATCCCCGTCACGAACACTTCGGTGAATCCCGCGCGCAGCACCGGCCCGGCGATTTTCGTCGGCGGGTGGGCGCTGGCGCAGCTGTGGCTGTTCTGGCTTGCCCCGATCGTCGGCGCCGCCATTGCGGGCTTCGTCTACAAGACCGTGCTCGAAGGCGAGCCCGAAGCACCGCCCGTGACCGGACGCGTGCAAGCCTGATCGCCTCGGGCTGACCAAAGTGCTACAGCCGCGCCACCGGATGACGGTGGCGCCGCGTCAAGAATGGCACGAGCATCGGTACACGCTTGCGGTACCGGGCGTATTCCGGATGTTCGGCGAGCAGGTCGCGCTCTTCCAGCTGGATCGCGATCAGGATGTACGCAGTCGTTGCGATCGCGAACACCAGATGCGTCAGCGTCATGATCGGCGTCGACCAGAACGCGAGCAGCAAACCGACGTACAGCGGATGCCGCACGATGCGATAGAGCATCGGCGTCTTGAACGGCAGCGGCCGGTACGGCTTGCCGAGCAGCTGCAACCAGATCTGGCGCAGGCCGAACAGATCGAAATGATTGATCAGGAATGTCGAGAGGAACACCAGGAACCATCCGAACGCGAAGCCGCCGTACAGCAACTGCTGCGCGAGCGGCGAGTGCACGTCCCACACGCTGCCGCCGAGCGGCTCCCAGTAAACGAACATGATCACGAGCGCGATGCTCGCGAACAGGATGTACGTGCTGCGCTCGGCTTCCTGCGGAACGATCCGCGTCCACCAGCGCTTGAACCCCGGCCGGGCCATCACACTATGTTGAATCGCGAACAGCCCGAGCAACACGCCGTCGATCAGCAGCGCCAGGCCGAGCGGCAGCCGCGGCGCGGAGTCGATGGACTTCGGCACCCACAGATTGCCGACGAAGCCGATCGCGTAGAGCAGCGTGACGAAGGCAATGGCGTAGCACGCCACGCCATAGAAGAAGATCAGCCAGCGTTTCATGGGCGGCCTCGCGGGTCTTATATAAGTGTGTCGAAAGGGAAATCGAAAATCGCAATCCAGACCCGACACTCCGCGCCGGAGCTGTCATGGTGGAAGTCCGGGAAGTCGCTGGTTCTACCTACGGAAGATGTCATGCAGAGCGAAGAAATTACGTTCATTGGCAAGCGCGGCGGTGCGCTCGCGAACCTCGCTGCGGCAGCGGCGATTTGCGCGGCGGGCGTTGCGCTGCTGGCGCTCGGTTACACGATAGCGGGCATCGTGCTCCTGCTGGGCGCCGTGGCGCCTGCCATCGTCTCACTCCGGAAAGCACTGTTTCCACCGGCGCGCTATCTGCGTCTCGACTCGAATGGCTTCGAGGTCGCCGTGCGGCACAACCGTGATCGCATCAAGTGGGACGATGTCGCCGAGTTTCGCTCGGGCCCGCCCAACGATGACCCTGTCATTGAGGTGCTGTACGTGTCGGAGTACGCGCAGCAGAGCTGCTCCAGCGGCGACCAGCGATTCGCAGGTCGCATCTTCGATCGCTACAACACTCCGCTGCCCGATGTGCTGGAGAAGCTCCGCGAATGGCAGCAGCGGTACGGTCACGCAACCACGCCCAGTGTGGGTCACACAACCACGCCGAGCATCGGTCACACGACCACGCCCAGCGTGGGTCACGCAACCACGCCTAGCGTGCAGCGACGAATCGCATGATCGGCGTCCAAGCCAGCTGACGCTATTTCTTCTCTGTGCCCGAGAAGGCTGCGACGAGGCCGAGTCCGATGAACAGGATCCCGCTGCCGTAGCGCTCGAATCGCAGGTAGCCGCGGCTGCGCTTCAGCCAGCCGCCAGCCGCGCCGGCAAGCAAGGCCCACGAGCTGTCGGTGAAGAACCCGAGCACCACGAAGATCAAACCGAGCAGCGTGATCTGCATCGCGACGTGCCCGCGACCCAGATCGACGAACTGCGGCAGGAACGCGAAGAAGAACAGCGCCGTCTTCGGATTGAGCAGGTTCACGACGAAGCCATCACGGAACAGTCTTGCGTGGCTGTAGCGCGGTAGCTCGCCGTTCGCGCCGCCGTTCTCGGCGGGCCCGAAGATCTTGCGCAGGCCGAGCCAGATCAGGTACGCCGCACCCGCGTACTTCACGATGCTGAAGGCGAGTGCGGACGAGAGCAGCAGCACCGACAAGCCGAGCGCGGCGGCCAACACGTGAATGAACGTCGCCGCATGAATGCCGAGCACGGACACGAGACCCGCCTTGCGTCCTTGCGCGACCGACCGCGCGACGATGTAAAGGACGGCCGGGCCGGGGATCAGCAGCAGCACGATAGCCGCGCCGGCGAACAGCACCAGGTTCTGACTGCTTGGAACCACGATATCCATCGCGCACCCGCTTGACTTTTAGTGGCGTCATCAAGCCGTGCCGCTGCGCGCCTGTCAAGGTGGTCTAGAATCCGGGCCATGGACTTCACCAAGCGTCTGCGTCCCGGCGTCCAGCGCGGCGAGATTACTTGCAGCATTCGCATCTGGCAGTCGCCGCGCGTCAAGGCGGGCAAGCGCTACGGCAGCACCGCAGTGGGGGAGATCGAAGTCGACTCGATCGAGCAGATCGAGATGTCGGACATCACGCCGGAGCTGGCGCGGGAGTCGGGCTTCAACGGCGTCGTCGACCTGCTGAAGATCGCGAAGCATGGCTACGGCACGAACGTGTACCTGGTGAGATTCCACTACGTTGCGCCGCCGGGATCGTCCGCCGCGAAGGGCAAGCGCGCGAAGACGCCTGCGCGCAAGGCGCCGAATGGAGAGAAGCAGCGCAAACGCGTTGCGAAGATCGTCGAGGGCTTCCCGGAAGGCGAAGCGAAGCCCATCCGCCAGCACCTGAGTCTGGAGGTGCGTAACAAGCGCTTCGGCTGGTTCACGACCGACCATCACGGCGACGGTCGCGTCGAACTCATGTGCAAGGCGTCGGCTGACATGCACGATATCCTGCAGCGCTTGTTGCCGGCGCACTTTCACGTGCCGAAGTACGTCGGCAACAAGGGTTGGGTCGGCGTGTGGCTCGACTTGCCGAAGGTGGATTGGGCGGCTGTGGAGTTGGCGCTGCGGGAAGCCTATGTGAAGGTCGCGCCGAAGAAGTTGCTCACTGGGCTCCAATGACCCCGGTCACTATCAATTCCCGCGCCCGGCTGACGAGCGCTGTGCTGAATCCTTCCGGCAGACAATCATAAGCCGCCTTCAGCGCCGCAACATCCCGCTCGCTCGCGTCCGGCAGTCCGCACGCATGCACGAGCAAGCGCATTTCCATCCACAGCGATCCCTGACTGCGGGCTTCGGCCAGGCCGTTCGCCAGCGATCGACGTGCGGCGGCAATGTCGCCGCGGCCGAGGTCGATCCGTGACTGCAGCATGTGGTGATACATGAAGAGAATGCGCTCGCCGTAGCGTTGGGCGAGCCCTCGCGCCTTGTCCAGCTGAGCCTGCGCGCCGTCCCAATCCTGCGCGAGTACCAGCGCTTCGACCGCGTAGCCGAGCACTTCGGAGCCGCCGGAGACCATGCCGGCGCGTCGATTGAACTCGAAACCGTCCATGATCAGGCGCAGGCCTTCGCGCGGCGAGCCCAGGTACGCCTCGGCCCAACCGCTGATCCAGCGGCTCGGTCCCTGCGCCTGGCCGATCGCGTGATCGTCGACGAGCTTGCGCAGCGCTTGTGCATGCTCGGCGACGCGATCCGGTCGCTGCATGCGCATCTCGAACATCGCTGCACACCACATTGCGATCGTACGCCCGAGTAACTCGCCGCGCTCTCGACCGCGCATCACAGCAGCATCCATCTGCGCACGCGCTTGATCGATGTAGCCGATGTGCATGAGCGGAATTGCGATGTTCACCTTCAGTACGATGACGGGATCGGCTACGAACGCTGTCAGCGGCATCTTGTCGCCGAGCGACTCGCAGGCATCCAATCCACGCAGCAGGTGGCGCCGTGCTTCGAGATAGTTGGCCCGCATCGTGTTGATGACGCCAAGCAGGCAGCACGAGGCAATCACGAGGACGGGATCCTCATGAGTCAGCGACAAGGACTCCATTCGCTGCGCCAGCTTCAGGGCGTCGTCATATTCGGCGCGGCTGTAGTACATCCAGGCGAGGCCACCCAGCACCTGGGCGCGGGCCGGCGTGAGCGGAAGGATGTCGCACAGTTCGAGCGAACGCTTATAGGCTATCTCGCCTTCGCGCGAGACCAGGCCGAACTGCTGCGAGCAAGCAAGCCCGCGTACGGACACGAGCGCGAACTCGAGCTCCAGACGCTCGGTGCCCTCCGGGCAGCGAGCCAGGAGGCTGAGCGCGTGCGACGTGATGTCGATCGCTTCTCGCGGCGCGAAATGACTCAGCGCGCTGCGCGCGGCCTCAGCGTAGTAGCGAAGCGCAGCAGCGTGAGCCAAGCCAGCTTCGTGTTGAGACGCAAGCTCTGCGGCAGTCACTGCGATACCCGCAGAGCGGCTGCGTTCGAGCGCGGCTGCCACACGTCGATGCATCTGCACGCGCGTCGAAACGCCCTGACGCTGATAGAAGACGTGCCGATACAGCGCATGACGGAACGCATAGCGAGCATCCAGCGTGCCGTCCGGCAATTCCACGATCGCAACGTGTTGCAGCCAATACTGGCGTTGCGCCAGATCGTCGCATTGCGCTGTGATCGACTGCAGTTCCTGTCCCAACACCGTACTCAACGTCGTCGCGCGGAACTCCACGCCGCAGAAGCTCGCCGCTTCGAGCAGCCGCTGTGCGTCTGGAGCGAGCCGGACGATGTGCTTCTCGATCGCACCCGCGAGGCTCTCAGGCACGGACCAGGCAGTCGATTGCGAGCCAGCCGCCAAGTCATCGACGACATTAGCGATGAACAGCGGCAAGCCGCCAGTGTGGTCGTGCAGCTTGTGGATGAATGCTTCCTGGATACCCGCATCAGGCATGCGATTCTGCAGGTATTCGGCGACTTCAACCTCCGAGAACGGATCGAGCACCACCTCTTCGCAGAGACGATGCAACCGCAATTCCTGCCGCAGCTCCTTGAGCGGATGCGACTCCGCGATGACCTGCATGAGTCGATACGTGCCGAGCCACATGATCCGCGCCGGCGACGTGCGCCGCGCGAAGTGGTCGATCAGCCGCAACGTCGCAGTGTCGCTCCAGTGCAGGTCCTCGGTCAGCACCAGGATGGGATGCTGCGCCGTGAAGCGTCCCATCAGCTCCGCGATCTCGCGAACTTTGCGCTCCTGGTTCGCACCCGACAGGTCTCGATAGAGCGTCGCGCGCTCCGCGTCCGACATCAGCCACGGCAACTGCACGAGCCACGTCGGTGCGACGGCGCGCATGAGGTCGGCGACCTCGGGTCGATTGCGACACAGCGCGCCGAGTGCTTCGAGCACCGGCAGGTACGGCTCGCCCGCGCCGTATTGCTCGACGCACTGACCGCGAATGACGATGCCGCCCGGCAGCTCACCGATGAATTGCTCGACGAGCGTCGTCTTGCCGACTCCCGCGTCGCCTGCGATCCAGAACACGGAGCGATTCCCGTTCACGACGCTGCGCCACGCGTTGTGCAGCTTTGCAAGTGGCGCCGTGCGCCCGATCATCGGCGGACGCGGTTCGTGCGTCGGCGGCTTCACTTCCACAGGAATCTGCAGCGCTGGCTGAGCCGTGGCCCGCTTCGGGACCGGCGCACCGAGAACCGCGCCGATGAAGCGATAGCCGCGTCGCGAGGCCGTCTCGATGTAGCGCGGCTTCGCGGCCGGATCGGACAGCGCGGTGCGGACCTGGCTGATCGTCGTCTTGAGAACGGACTCGCTCACGTGCCGATGCCCCCAGACGGCATCGAGCAGATCTTCCTTCTTCGTCAGCTTGCCGGGCTGCCGCGCGAGCGCACACAGCACCGCAAATGCTTTCGGCGGCAGGGCGACCGGACGGCCGCCCTTGGTGAGCAGAGCGTTCTCCTCATCCAGCTCGAACTCATCGAATCGAAGCGGTCCGGAGGCGACTTCGCTCATGGCGGGCCATTATATGCACGTATAATCGCTGCGCCATGAGCACGACCAAACGCCTGCTGGTGATCCTCGCAATCCTGTTCTCCTGCGTCGGCTGCGACCAGGTCACCAAGTCGGTCGCGAAGACCTACCTCTCGGAGACGCGCGCGATCGTGCTGCTCGGTGACACGGTCCGGCTGCAGTTGGCGAAGAATTACGGCGCCTTTCTCAGCCTGGGAGCTGGGGTCGGCGAAACGTCGCGCGGCATGTTGATCTCGATCGTGGTCGGTGTGGTGTTGGCCGCGTTGCTGGCTTACCTGTTCGTCTCGAAGCCGCAGAATCCGATAGTGGGTGCGTCGGTTGCGCTCATCGTCGGGGGCGGGGTGAGCAATCTGATCGACCGGGTGCGCTACGGCGGCTACGTCGTGGATTTCCTCAACGTCGGCATCGGGCCGCTGCGCACGGGGATTTTCAACGTTGCGGATATGGCGATCATGGCTGGGGTGGTGCTCTGGGCGTTCAGCGATAAGTTGTGGACCAAGAAGTCCGGCTGAAGCCTGACATTTTCGCAACACATTTCTCTGCAACCCGCGGCGGGTCCCTCGCGTTAGGGGGCGATGGCCGCCCAGATCGTCCGGTTTTTCAGTCTGCTGTTCGTCGGGCTTGCCCTGGCGCCAGGGCTGGCGCACGTACTGCAGATGCCGCACAAGATGGCTCTCTCCGGGGAGGACTACCTGCGGGTCCAACAGCTTTACGCCGGCTGGTCGTGGCTCGGCGTGGTGGTGATGGGCGCGCTGGTCTCGACGTTCCTGCTGACGTGGTTCATCCGAGCACGCTTGCGGCAGTTCGTGCTCGCCTGCATCGCGCTCGGCTCGGTGTTCGTCACGCAGGTGATCTTCTGGACCTTCACATTCCCCGTGAATCAGCAGACGCGCAACTGGACCACACTGCCCGTGAACTGGATGGCGTTGCGCGAGCGCTGGGAGTACTCGCACGCGACGGCGGCAGTGTTCGACCTGATCGCGTTTATCGCAATCGTACTTGCTGTGCTGGCGGCCGTCGGCCGTCCCCAGGATGAGCCGATGCGTCGGACGCCTCGGGCGGAAGGGGTGGAAGGTGTGGTAGGTCGGGCTTTGGAGCGGCATCAGCAACGGCGGGCGTCATGACGACCGGCAGCTTGACGTAGCGATCTGCCCGCGCCACCAGCTCGCTGAAATCCGGGATCGGCTGATCGCCGAAAATCTGCGCAACCGCGTGTCGACCGAGCACGCGATAACTCTCGAACTGCGATTCGCTGAACCACTGGTCGCTGGTCGATTCGTGCGGGAAAGTGCCTGAAGCTTTCGAATAGCTGTACACGTCGTACGGCAGCGGCGCGCCACCGGCGTGCTTGGTCGCCTTGATGTAGATCAGCGTGCCGTTGGAGACTCCGACGCCGTCGGCTTTCTGGTAGTTGATGGTCGCCACGGCGCAGTACAGCCCCGGCTTGTGTTCCTCGTTGCTGCGGATCTCGATCTCGCGCGTGAAGTCGATCGAGATGCCGAAGTCGATGCGGATCTTGCGGATCGCGTTGCCGAGATCCTCGAACGACGCTTTGCCGTCGCAGCCGGCATCGCTCACCAGAACATTCCGGCAGCGGCGCAGCACGACTTCGTACAGGCCGAGGTTGTCGAAGTGGCCGCCGTCGGAAAGATTGATGTACTTGCCGTCCGCGTGCGTCATGCCGGCCAGCTCGGCGAACAGCGGCCACAGCGCCTGGTGCGGTCCATTGCGCCGGTACGAGTCCTGACCGTAGCGATTGGTATTGCCGAGCCACGCGCCGAGCCGCGCGTTGAACAGCGTCATGAGGAAGCCGACCGACGGCGACGAGTTGTAGCCCATGTTGGGATTCGCGGCCGCGCCGGAAATCGCCATCGCCGTGCTGAGCGAAATGCCGGAATTGCCGCCGTAGTCTGCGGACGGCCGGTAGCCCTGACGATGATTGCCGCAGAAGAACGGGGTCATCGAGAACGACTCGGATTTGCGCTGCTGCCACGCGAGCTTGTCGCCGCTGCGCACGAGGTTGAGCGTGGTATTCACGATCGGCAGCAGTTTGCCGCGCGCTTGCACGGTCGGCTGCAGCGAGGCCATGCGGACGTTGTCGTCGAGCGAAAAGCCCGTGAACGGATCGGGGTTGCGATCCGCACGCGAGGCGCCGAGGTAGGCGCGCACCAGCCGATTGCGATAGAAACCGTTCAGCGAGAAGCGATTGACGTTGACGATGTGTCCCATCCCATATGCGATGAGAGCCAGCACGATGGGCACGAGCACAAAGGCCCATGGCGTGAGGTCGCCGAGAGAGCTCGGGTAGCCGGTGTAACCAAGCGCGTCGACCAGCCGCTCGAGGCGGATCGCGGTGTAGAAGCCGAGCTCGGCGACTGCCCACGCAACGGTTACGACCACTATGACCGTGAACAGCGGTGCCGCCGCTCCCAAGGCGACCCGGCGAACCAAGCTGCCGTTCGCTGGTGCGTCGCTCGCGTTCGTGCCGTCGCGACTGCCGACGAGTGCCGTCACGAGGCCAGATACGCCGCCCAAGGCGCCGACCACCGCCGGTGCGAACTTGGAGACGTTCTCGCCGAGCCAGCGCAGACCGATGGGCCCGTACAAGCAGATTGCGGTGACTCCGATCCATGCTGCCGCGACCAGCAGCACCCATCCCGACATGCGTGCCCACCATTCGCGGTCCGCATCGTTGACGTTGCCGCATGCTGCGACGGCAGTCGGGCTTTCGCTCGCACTGGCGACAGCAACAAACAGCGTACGCGCAAGCAGATACAGGCCCAGCAGGATCGGCAGGCCGAACACGACATACAGGCCCGGCGACGCATAGAGCCGCGCCAGCCAGTAGTTGATCACGCCGACGAGCAACGCCGCCGTGATCGCGCCCGACGCAATCACACCCCACAACTCATAGCGGCGACGGACGCGCATCACCATCGGGTCCATCGGCGGCGTCGCCTGCAGGTTCCTCGGCTTGAACCAGCCCAGCTCGATCATCGACCAGCCGAGCAGCGGATTCACGACGCACCAGATGCCGGCGAAGATCCAGGCATTCGCGACGTCGCTGGCCGGATGCAGCAGGCCCGGAGTAATCCAGCGCTTCAAGCCGAGCACGGCAACGCACAGCAAAGCAGCTGCGAGCACGACAGGCGCGACGCAGCGGCGCACGAACGTACCTTGCTCGTAGGGCAGGGCAGTCGAATAGCGCCGCGATCGGAATACCAGAATACTCGCCGCCAGCTCGGTGAGCGTCGCGAGCATGACGAATGTGCCGTCGATGCGACCGAACAGGTCGTTGTTCTCGACAGCAGCGAGGAACAGCCACGGGATCGCGACTACCGCGCCGAGGGCCGGCAGGATCACCAGCCAGTTGAGCAGCATGTTCCGCACGACCATCGCAGCTGCGGTCCACGTGTCCGCGGAGAACAGGCCGAGTTTCGGCGTCAGATAGTTGCTGTACTCCCGCAGGTTGCGGATCGGCTGCGGCTCCGGCTCGAACGCATTCGGACGCGAGAATTCCTGCAGCTGATCGAGCGCGCGTGCGTCGTGGTGCATCCACGCCTGCAGCCAGCTCGCGATGTAGCCGCCGCCGGAGACGCTCGACAGATAGCTGAAGCGCTGCAGGATCCCGAGATGCGCGAGGTGCTGGAGCACGCCGAGGTTGAAGGTCGCGCTGCGAATGCCGCCGCCGGAGAGGCAAATTGCGGACAACGGTTCGTCCTGGCCGGGTTGGCCGATGCGCTGGTAGATCTGTTCGAGCGGCGGCGCGGTGGCAGCGTCGCGCGTGAGCTCCGGCTGGATCGCCTGCAGCTCTTTCCACAGTACGCCGTTGAGCTCGACCGGATCCGCAACCTCAGCGGTCGCCTGCGCTTGCTCGGGCATGTGTTCTCCCCAATTTGCCCCGCGCGATGCTGCTCTTTCCTGTCATCGAAGTGCAATAGGCGATCCGTGCATCAGACCAAAGGGCACTACGATCGGGCCTGCTTGCGCGCTGCGCCCGGCGAGATCCCCATGAGGCGTTTGAATGCGCGACTGAACGCGGCTTCGGATTCGTAACCGAGCTTGGTTGCGAGCTGACTGATCGTCGCATCGCTTTCCTTGAGCCACTTAAGAGCGGCATGCATCTTCCAGCGCAATACGTACTGCATCGCCGGCTCGCCGACGAGATCGGTGAAGCGGGCGGCGAACGCTGAGCGCGACATGCCGACGGCAGAGGCGAGCGACGCCACAGTCCGGTCGCGCGCGGGATCGCGATGGATCAGCGCGATCGCGCGACCGATCTGCTTGTCGCGCAATGCGTGGAGCCAGCCTGTCCGGGCTTGGCTGTCGGTGGCGATCCATGAGCGGATCGCCTGGATCACGAGGATGTCGGCGAGTCGCGTGATCACCGTTTCGCCGCCGGCTCGCAGCTCGCGCGCTTCGGCAGTCAGAAAGCGCAGAGTGCTCTGCAGCCATTCGAGCTCGGGCGAGTTCCAGGCATCCACCGCGATCAATCGCGGCAGCAGGCGCAGGAGATGATGCGCGGACGGATCTTCGAAGCGCACGGCTGCGCAGAGCATGGTCGTCGGTGAGCCGCCGCCGCCATGACGCAGGTGCTCGTAGCGATCGCTCACCTGCTCGCGCGGCAAGTCGAACAGCTTTCCCGCCTTCACGTCCGGCGCACTGTTCAAGATGTGACCTCGGCCGTGCGGCACGAGCGCGAGCGCGCCGGGCCGCAATACGCACGTCTCGGCGCCTGCGACTTCGAGCCGACATTCGCCCGCGGTGACGACGTGAAACATCACGCAGTCCTGCATCGGCGGCAGGTCCAGCCCCCACGGCGCGGTGAATTCCGAGAGGCAATAGAACGAACCGCTCATGCGCAGGAAGTGCAGCGCCTCGCCGAGCGGATCAGTCGATGGTTTCCAGGGTTCGGTCATGGCGGGAGTATGCGAAGTGCCGCGCACGGCGTCCACGGCCCTGGACGAAAAAGCATGAAACATGGACAGACAGCGATTGTTGCTCCAGGAGGCCTGATCGATAGTGGACGCAAGCCGAATCGATCAACCGAACCTCAGGAGACAGCGACATGACCGCGAAAACGACACCCAAAACGACTTTGATCCTGGGTGGCACCGGCAAGACGGGCCGCCGCATCGCCGAGCAACTCTCCGCGCGCAAGGTGCCGGTGCGCATCGGCTCGCGCTCCGCGACCCCATCGTTCGATTGGGAAAATCGCAGCACGTGGCCGGCCGCGCTGGCGAGCGTCGACGCCGTCTACATTTCCTACTATCCCGATCTCGCAGCGCCCGGTGCGACCGACGCGATTCGTGCATTCACCGAGCTCGCAGTTCGCAGCGGCGTCCGGCGCCTGGTGTTGCTGTCCGGTCGCGGCGAGCCGGAGGCTCAGCGCTGCGAGGAGATCGTCCAGAATGCGGGCGTGCAGTGGACGGTGCTTCGCTGCAGCTGGTTCAACCAGAACTTCAGCGAAAACTATCTGCTCGAGCCGATCCTCGCCGGCGAGGTTGCGCTACCGACGCCGAATGTCGGCGAGCCCTTCGTCGATGCCGACGACATCGCCGATGCAGCGGTCGCGGCGTTGACCGACGCCAAGCATGCGGGACAACTGTACGAGCTGACGGGGCCGCGGCTCCTCACGTTCGCAGAGGCGATCGCTGAGATCGCGCGGGCCTCGGGTCGGGAGATTCGTTACGTGCGGATCTCGATGAACGACTACATGGTAGCGCTGGAGCAAGCGCAACTGCCGCCGGAGTTCGTTGGGTTGATCAAGTACCTGTTCACGGAAGTGCTGGACGGTCGGAATGCGTACCTGACCGATGGAGTGCAGCGGGCACTCGGTCGCGCTCCGACGGATTTTGCGGAGTACGCGCGCAAAGCGGCAGCGAGCGGCGCGTGGAAAGGATGAGGTAGACGATTTGCCCCCACCCAACCCTCCCCGCGTGCGGGGAGGGCCGGGAGGGGGCGGTGGCGGCCTAATGGCCGATCAATGCCGTCCGATCAGTTCCAGTTATTCCGCGCGCGGAAGTCGCGCACTTCGCGCTCCGCATCCTCGCGATTCAAACCGTAGCGTTCCTGCAGTTTGCCGGCGAGGATTTCCGACTTGCCTTCGAGCTCGTCGATTTCATCGTCGGTCAACTTGCCCCATTGCTCCTTGATCTTGCCTTTCAGCTGCGTGAATTTGCCTTGCGTAGTATCTCGGTTCATGCCTCATCTCCATCGTCGAGTGGTCACTCACTCAACGCTGTAGCGAGCCCCAATGTTCGTTTTTCACCAGTCGAGAACCTGCGTGCTGCGCGTCATGCGCGGTTGGATTCCCGACAGGGCGAATGCAGCTGAGAGGAGAAGTCGCAGCGTCAGCGCGCACAGCAACACGCTGCCGCCGAGCAGGAGGATTGCGATGGAAGCGATGCGGAGCATGGCGGCTCTCCAGGAAGAACATCTGGGAGACATTCTTCCGCGGCACGCTGTCCGCTTCTGTCATCGCGTTGACACAGCGCTCAGCGCTCGCGCAGCTGGTGGCTGTCGGCCGCGGTCAGGTCGAGCCCGTAGATCCGCTTCAGGTTCGTGATCTTCTCCAGCGTCGCGGGCTTGAACGGCGGCTTGTTCTCCAGGGCGTGCAGCGCGACCCCTTCCAGCAGGTCGCCGAGCGACAGGTCCAGGTACTCGGCCAGGCCCTTCAGCACTTTCAGCAGCCGCTTCTCCAGGCGCACGCCGGTCTGGATGCGCTCGATTTCGCGGGTCTGTTTGGCGGGTTTGGCGGGCATGCGGCTTCCTGCTGGTCGGGGGCGATGGTACGGGACGCAAGCATCGCACGGTTTGCTTCGGGTTTCGTGTATTGTTAGTATGGTACATATGTACCAAGTAACCAAAACCGCGCTCGCAGCCGCCGTTGCCCTCGCGCTCTGGAGTCCCGCCATGTCCGCACCGCCCGCCGCCACCCAGGTCCGTAGTTTTCGTCTCGAAGCGCCGCTCGCCCGCGTCATGCCGCTGTTCACTGCAGAAGGGGAGCGCAGCTGGGCGCCCGGTTGGGAGCCGGTGATGCTGAGCGGCGCGGTGGAGCGAGGCAGCGCCTTCAGCACACGCGCCCACATCGGCATCGAGACCACGTGGATCGTTACCGACTATCGGCCGGCAGAAGGCCGCGTGAGCTACGCGAGGCTGGCGCAGGGCTCGAACATCGGCCTCGTCGACGTCATCTGCACGGCAGTGCCAGGCGGTGCAACGGAAGTGAGTGTCCGCTACACACTAACCGGGGTGAGCGAACAGGGGCGGGCCTTCGTCCGCGAGTTCCTCGAGCCGGAGCACTACTCGCGAATGATCGAGGAATGGCGGGTCGCGACCAGTGCGGCTCTATCTCACTGAGAGCGCTTCGCATAAGCTTGTCGCGCGTCCGAGGAGGTTTTCCATGTCGCAGTACGAGCTGGCGCAACTGAACATCGCGATGATGAAAGAGCCGTTGGATTCGCCGCGCATGGCGGATTTCGTCGCCAACCTGGAGCGCATCAATGCGCTTGCGGAGAGCTCGCCCGGCTTCGTCTGGCGGCTCGAGACGGAGGAGGGCGACGCGACTGCTCTGCGCCCGCTCGGCGATTCGACCCTCGTGAACATGTCGGTGTGGAAGGACGTCGCCTCGCTGAATCACTACGTCTACAAGACGGCTCACGTCGAGATCATGCGTCGGCGCAAGGAGTGGTTTGATCGCATGCGCGAGGCGAGCATCGTGCTGTGGTGGGTGCCGCAAGGTCATCGCCCGTCGGTCGTGCAAGCCATCGAACGGTTGCAGCTGCTGCGGGCCCAAGGGCCGAGTGCCGACGCGTTCACGTTCCGGCATGCGTTCCCGCCGCCCGACTCCGCGGAGCGGTCGCTGTCCTTTGGCGACGAATGCCCCGCGACCTGATTCCCTACTAACGTCCAATGGTGCCGCCTGTGGGTCAGGCTTTAGCCTGACTCTTGATGCTCCTGTAGCACGGCGGTCATGCACCGTTAAACGGCCGCCTCGATCATTCAGAAAGTATCGAGGAATGTATTCGATGGACCCCCTGACGCAGTTGTACGAGCGCCTGCGAACGCAAGTCCCTGGCTCTGGCCTTCCGCCGCAGCCAGCCGTCGTCGAGGCGTGGCTCGAGTACTGGAACGACGACGACACCGACCTCGGGAATCTGCGCACGTTCGAGCACTGGTTATCGCAGACTCGCCGCGCACGCGGCTGATTCCCTGGGTGACTGCCGCAGGCGACGTCGGCGGTCCTCGTCTACCAATCGCTTCCCAGCCGCGAATAGAGTCCGGCGCGGTGGCACGACGCAATGTCGTGCCGATCAATTGGGGATACAGCGATGAGCACAATGATCCGGCGACCGCTGCTCGCGGTCTGCGCAAGCTTTGCTTCGTACGTTTCCTTCGCCCAGGCTCCGACGACCTTCAGCGACACGCTCGGCGTCACGCACGAGGCGGTCAGCAACGCTCCGGCACCGATCTTCCGCAATCCGCCGCCCGGCAGCGATCTGCGCAGCTGGGTGGTTCACTGGAACGAGGTCGCGATCAACGCGAGCGGAGTCGATCACACACCGGTCGCAGCAGGCGAAGATCGTGTCTTCGGCGAACAGATCGGGCCCGGCCGCTCGGCGCGCGCAATAGCGATCGTGCACATCGCGGTATTCGACGCACTCGTTGCTGCCAACGGCGGCTACACCAGCTACACCGGTCTGCCGCGCGTCAGCGGGCAAGTTTCGACCAAAGCGGCTGTCGCATATGCTGCGCACGACACTCTCGTCGCAATGTTTCCGTCGCAGAAGGATTCGTTCGACGCTGAGCTGCGTGACAGCGTGCGACGCCTGCGCGATTCCGCGGCCGCGATCTTCAACGGCGTTCGCCTCGGCAAGCGAGCTGCTGACGCGATCCTGGACTTGCGCGCAGCGGATGGTTCGCAGCACGCGGAACCGGTGCTCGGCAAGGATTGGAACACCCACGACGATCCGGGCCACTGGCGCCAGGATCCAATCAGTCTCAACCGCGTCGCGCTCGGCGCGCATTGGGGCGAGGTGAGGCCGTTCGTGATGAACAGTGCCTCGCAGTTTCGCGTGCCGCCGCCACCACCGATGACGTCGCAGGAATACACGGATGCGTTCAACGAAGTGAAGCGCCTCGGCGGCGACGGCAAGACCACACCCACCGAGCGGACCCCGGATCAGACGTTCGCAGGTATTTTCTGGGCGTACGACGGCACACCGAGCCTGTGCGCGCCGCCGCGCCTGTACAACCAGATCGCGGTACAGATCGCCAAACAGCGTGGCTCGAGTGCGATGGCCACGGCACGCCTGCTTGCGCTGATCAACGTCGCGCTGGCCGACGCCGGCATCGCAATCTGGGAGTCGAAGTTCTTCTACGACTTCTGGCGGCCCGTGACCGGCGTTCGCGAGGCCGACGAGAACACCGGACCGACCGGCGCAGGGGACGCCAATCCCGACACGCTCGGCGATCCGAACTTCATGCCGCTCGGCGCCCCGGGCAGCAATCTCAACGGCCCGAACTTCACGCCGCCGTTTCCATCGTATCCGTCCGGTCACGGCGGGTTCGGCGGCGCGCTGTTCCAGATGCTGCGGCGGTTTTACGGCACCGATCGAATCGCGTTCACGTTCGTCTCCGACGAATTCAACGGCACGACGCGCGACAACGACGGCAACCTGCGCCCGCTGCGGCCGCGCAGCTTCAGCCGGCTGTCGCAGGCGGAGGAGGAGAACGGCCAGAGCCGCATCTATCTCGGCATCCACTGGTCGTTCGACAAGACCGAGGCGCTGACCCAGGGCGAGCGCATCGCCGACTACGTGTACTTCCGCGCGTTCCGTCCGACCCGCTGATCGCAACCGGGGGGTGGCGCGGTGAGCCGCCACCCCCTAGGATTGTGCGCGGCATGCATCCAACAAGACTTGGCCCAATAACACTCGCTGCCGTCGCCTGCGTCACTCTCGCTTCGTGCGTTCAGCCGCGCGCGGCGGACTACGATCTGCTGATTCGCAACGCGTCTGTCGTCGATGGCACAGGTGCGTCTGCTTATCGGGCGAATGTGCTGGTCAAGGGCGATACGATCGCGGTGATCGATGCGCAGCTGAGCGACGCGCCCGCCGCGCGCGTGATCGATGCGGACGGCCGCACGCTGGCGCCCGGCTTCATCGACATGCACACGCATGGCGATGCCATCGAGCAATCGTTCGAGAATTTTCTCGCAATGGGTGTCACGACGGTGGTGCTCGGGCAGGACGGGTCCAGTGTCGAGCTCGCGTCGACGCCAGCCGAAGTGCCGTTCGCTCAGTGGGCGAGTGCGGCTGACGCGTCAGGCGTGCAGGTCAACGTCGCGGCGCTGTCGGGTCATGGGTCGATCCGGCATCTGGCGCAGATTCCGGATTCCGTGCGTCACCTGGATGCCGCGCAGACCGCGCGGATGCGAGCAGTGCTGCATGCGGATCTGCAGGCGGGCACGTACGGATTGTCCACCGGCCTGGAGTATGTGCCGGGCATCTACTCGGAGCCGGAAGAGGTGCTGGCGCTGGCGCGGGAAGTCGGTGCAGCGGGCGGCGTCGTGATGAGTCACATGCGCTCCGAGAATGACGACTCGATCAATCGCTCGATCGACGAGCTCGCGGCGCAGGGCGCGTACGCGCGCGTGCACATCTCGCATCTGAAGGTGGTCTTCGGCAAGGGCGCGGAACGCGGCCGGCAATTGCTCGCGGTGATCGACAGCAAGCGCCAGGCAGGAATCGATCTGACGGCGGACGCGTATCCGTACAACGCGGGTTACACAGGTATCGCGATCCTGTTTCCGGAATGGGCGCTGCCGCCGACGGACTACAAGAGCATCGTCGCGCAACGACGCACCGAACTTGCAGACTACCTCGAGAAGCGTATGACGAGGCGCGGCGGTCCGGAGGCGATGCTGTTCGGCAGCGAGCCGTATGCCGGGCAGACGCTGGCGGAAGCTGCTCGTGGCGCGGGGAAATCGTACGTCGATTTCCTGATCGACCTCGGCCCGGGCGGAGGCGAGGGCGCGCACTTCACGATCGACCAGGCAGCACAGGACGTGCTCTTCGGGGATCCCTCCGTTGCAGTGTCCACCGATGGCTCACCGGGCATGCGGCATCCGCGCTCGACGGGCACGTACGCGAAGCTGTTCGAGCGCTATGTGCGAGAGCAGGGCGCATTGAGTGTTGAACAGGCCGTGCACAAGGCCGCGGGCATCCCGGCGCGCATCATGCGGTTCGAGGATCGAGGCGTGATCAAGGTCGGCTCGAAGGCGGATCTGGTGCTCTTCGACGTCGCGCAAGTCCACGCGACATCGAGCTACGTCGATCCGTTCAAGCTCGCGGAATATGCCGGTCTTCTTGTTGTTTCGTTTGCTGAGATCGAAGCGTTGCTGAGTAAAGAAACGCTCGACGAACTTCTCGACGGTGGAAGTAAGAATTGGTCGGGCGGAGCGGCTTCGAAGAGACTTCCGAACGGGAAGAAGCTGATCATCCTAAATCCGACTCACGCAAAGACTCGTCACAAGGCGACGCTGATGGAAGAGATCAGTCACGTGTTCCTCGGTCACAAGGCGAGTCGTCTCGCGATCGAAAATCGCGACAAACATGGAAACGTCATTGCACGTGACTACAACGCCGATATCGAAGAAGAAGCTTATGCGACTGGAGCTGCTGCTCTCGTGCCGTATGGGGGATTAAAGAAATTCGTTGAACAGGGAAAGACGACGGCCGAGATCGCCCGGCACTATAATGTCAGCAAGGCTCTGGTAGAATATCGCATCAAAATTTCCCGCCTCTGGGACGCGTACAAAGAAAATTTATTTCAAAGCTGACGCCGAATGAACCCTCCGACACAATCCGCAACGCACAAAGATCTTTCGACGGTCGACAAACTTCGGATGCTTCTCGACATCACGCAGACGATCAGCCGCTCGCTCGATCTCGATGAGCTGCTCAATCTCGTGATGGACACGCTCGGTTCCGTTCTGCCATACGATGCGGCGGGGATCTATATAATGGAGCACGGCACCGGCGATAGCCCCTACATTTTCAAGTCGAAGGCGATCCGTGGATACGAGATCAGTTTTGAGTTGATCGAGCCGCGTCTGAAATTAGGCGAAGGCTTCCTCGGACGCGTTGCTGAGAGCGGGAAGCCGATCATCTCTCCGGACGTCAGCAAAGATTCGCGCTATTTCGCCGCACGTGGCCGCACGCGATCCGAGATGATCGCGCCGATCGTTTCCAACGAAAAGGTCATCGGTGTTTTCGATCTCGAAAGCGACCAACTCAACGCATATACCGACGACGATCTGTCGGTCCTACAGCTACTGACATCGCAGGTCGCGATCATCATCGAGAAGGTTCAACTTCACGAGCAGCTCGTCGAACAGAAGCGTCTTCAGGCGCAGCTCGAGATCGCGCGGGAGGTGCAGCTCGAGCTGCTGCCCGAGAATGATCCCGATCTGGCAGGCTTCGACATCAGTGGATATGTATTTCCGACGGAAGAAGTCTCCGGAGATTATTACGATTGGGTTGAGGTGTTCGAAGATCAGATCGGCATCACGGTCGCGGATGCGGTTGGCAAGGGAATCCCGGCCGCGCTACTAATGGCATTTTTGCGAGCGTCGATCAGGGCCGGCGTTCAGACGGGATATGCTTCGCACATCCTCCTCTCAAAGATCAACAATTTGTTATGGGATTCGATCGAGGACAACCGGTTCGTCACGGCGATCTACGGACTTCTGGATACGACGAACCGCACCTTCGTTTTCGCGAACGCCGGACACAATCCGCCGCTTCTCATCAAACCCGATGGCGAGTATCGGTACGTTGAGTATGGAGATACTCCGCTCGGGATGTTTTACGATGCTCGATATCATCAGCACTTCATTCGGTTCGAGAAGGGCCAGGTTCTTGTTATCTACACTGACGGAATAACTGAAGCTGCGAATGCGAACGATGAAGAGTTCGGCCAGGAACGATTCGCGAAAAGTGTGTTGGCGGGCATCGACCTTCCGGCTAAGAAACTCATCGAT
>Ga0207675_100001668_pt1 | contig 22205 bp, 20 predicted proteins | sample KBSSwiS42_FD_184305 | JGI IMG/M metagenome (GOLD analysis project Ga0207675, IMG submission 184305) | Switchgrass rhizosphere microbial communities from Kellogg Biological Station, Michigan, USA - KBS Switchgrass S4-2 (SPAdes) (version 2) | ecosystem: Host-associated > Plants > Roots >...
CGCGACCGCCGACACCTTCCCTCATGCGAGGCACGCGAAGTTGGCGTGCCTCGTCTGCCATTCGAACACATCGACGCGCAGTCGCCTGACGTTCGAGCGCCCGCGCGGCTGTCAAATCTGTCACCATCAGGCGGCTTCATCCGCTCGCTGCGCAACCTGTCACCAGCAGTCCGAGATGGCAGCGCCACAAAAGGCCTCCATGACGGTGACGGTGCCAGGTCACCCGGCCAAACCGCGCCCCGTCGACTTCGTGCACGCGCGCCATACGATGCGGAAGTGCGTCGAATGTCACACCACGCCCGTCACGCTCGCGGCGGCTCCGACGATCGCGCAATGCAAGGACTGTCACTCCGATCACCACGCCGCAGGCCGCGCGTGCTCGGGGTGTCACTCGGTTGCGGATCCGAAGGCGGCGCACACGTCGCTCGAGGTGGCGCACGAGCGGTGCGACGCGTGCCACACAGCGACGACCGTCGCCGAGCTGACGCCCACCCGCACGTTCTGCAGCACCTGCCACGCGAAACAAGCCGCGGATCACTACCCGCAGAAGGAATGCAGCGCCTGCCACTTTCTCACTGACCCGGGCGCGTATCGCGGGAAGCTCACCAAGACGTCGGGATGATGCGTCATCCGGTGTGGATGACCGCGAGCCTTCTCGCGCTGTGGGCTGTGCCGGGAGGGGCGCAGAGCTATCGCGCGCGCATCGACGTGCGAGGTCAGGCCGTCTCGTTTCGAGGGCTCGTCGCCGACAGCATCGCCGCGACCGACGTGGTGGCGTCGCCTAACGGTGGACCCGAGACGCCCGATGGATTCGCCGTGCGCTGCGACGGCAGCGCGTATTGCTATTACTTCAGGCCGGGCGACGTCCTTCGGGGTATCCCCCTCACCACGAGCGCCAGCGTGATCCTGTGGGGACTCGGCATTCCGGGGCTCACCATCAACGCGACGGGCCGGCTGGTCGCCGATGTCGGCCCCGATGACGTTTGGCCCGCCACGGACCCGGCCGGACAGCTCATCGAGGCATACGCGGAGTATCGTCGCTCGTCGATCATTGCGCGCGGCGGGCGCCTGCTCCTGGCATCGCGCCTCGAGCCACTCGGGATCGATGGCGCCTCCGCCACATACAACTGGTACAACACGGGGTTCGACGTCAGCGCATATGGTGGCTGGGGGTTGGCTCGCGCCGCCGTCCTTCCCATAACGAGCCCCGCGCTCAACCCCCTGGATGACTTTCGTCCGGCGGCTCGACAGATCGTCGTCGGGGGCGAGGCGGGATGGCGCAACGACATGTTCGATACGCGCGCCGAGTATCGGCGGGAGATCGACCCAAAGGACCACAACATCGTGTCGGAGCGCGCGGCCGTCTCGGTCGGGGCGCAGTTCGCGCCGTTCCACGCAACGGGCAGCTTCGATTACAACATTGCCGAGGCGAATCTCGGGAGCGCGGACATCACGCTCACGTATGTCCAGCCACGGTTCACGGTCAACGCCGGTGCGCGGCGATATCGCCCGTTTTTCGACTTCTGGTCGCTGTGGAGCGCCTTCAGCCCCGTGCCGTACAACGCCGTGAACGCCTCGGCGGATGTGCGCGCCACGAGCCGCCTAACGCTTCACGGTCGCGGTGAGCTGTACCGTTTTCAGCAATCGGGGGCCAACACCGCGCTCGTGCCGGAGCTCGAGAATAGTGGCTGGCGCGCGAGCGGCGGGGGGACGGCGGTCCTGAATCAGCATTGGTCGATCGACGCCAACCTGGGCTTCGAGCACGGCCCCGGCGCGGCCTCGAGGTTCGCCGATGCAGCCCTGCGCTGGTCGCCTAACGCCAAGTACACGTTCGACGTGCATGGTGGGGCGCTGGACCGGCCGCTCGAGCTTCGGTACTACGATGCGTCCAGCCTCTGGATCGGTGGCCGGGGGGAGCGGCAGTTCGGGAGTAATTGGCGCCTGTGGGGCGAGGTTCAGATCGTCGGGGACCAGCGCGACCGTCCCGATGCCGCCAATACGTCGTTGTCGCAGTTCCGTCTCCGCACCGGCGTGAGCGTGTCGTTAGGCTCGAACGCCGACCGGCTGCCGTTGCCCCCGGCCCGGCCGACGCGGCGATGAACTCACCATCGCGCATCGGCGTGGTTCTCGCCATCGGCGTGCTGGGCGCCGCGGTGCTCGGGGTTGCCGCGTGGGGCCGCGAGGCGCCTCGTGCACTCGAGCGCCGCAGCGTGAGCAGGTCGACTCCGGCAGCGGAAGACCGGTTCAGGCATGCGCGGCATGCCCGCCTGTTCCCGCTCTGCTCGACGTGCCACGCCGGCGTCACGCAGCCGGGGCAAGCCGTCTTCCCAAGCCCGACGACGTGCACGTCGTGCCACGACGGTGTGATCCAGCCGCGTGTTACGTGGCAACCCCGAACCGCGGGGCTGCCCACACGGAATCTTCGATTCACGCACGAAGCGCACGCGCGCGCGGTCACTGCGAAAAACCCGGCTGACAGTGCGCTCCTCCGGAATTGCGCCGCGTGCCATAACGAGCGCGGTGCGGCACGAATGGAGATCAAGCGCGATGTGGTGAACGAGTGCATCGCTTGCCACGGGTTCAACTCGCCTCACGTGGATGTGCCGAGCCAGGCGTGCGCAACCTGTCACGTGCCAGTGACGGCAGCGGCGACGCTGACGCGCGAGGACATCGCGAATTTCCCGAAACCGAAGTCGCACGAGGCACCCGACTTCGCGCTCGGCGGACATGGCAAGCTGGCGAAGGGAACAACGACCTCCGGCCCCACGGCGGTATCGGCGGCCTGCGCTACCTGCCATGCGCAGAACTTCTGCATAACGTGTCACGTCAACGCGCCCGAATCGCCGGTGATAGCCGCACTGGCAATGGACGAGCGCTCGCCGGCCTACACCGGGACACTGCAGGCGCCGCCAAGTCATCGAGCGCCGACCTTTCTTCGCTCGCATGGCAAGGAGGCGCAGCGCCTCAGCGCGACCTGCACCACGTGCCACACGCGCGAGAGCTGCGTGAGCTGCCACATCGGGACGCCGTCACGCGTCGTGAACGCCATGCCGGCCGCTGGCCCGGGTCGTGGGCCCGGCGCGCACCTCGTTCGGCTGATGCCAGCGAGTCACACACCCGAATTCCGCGAGCACCACGGCGCCCAGGCGAACTCGAGACCCGAGACCTGCGAGACGTGCCACATCCGGGCGACGTGCCTGGACTGTCATCGCCCGGATGCCACGCGGCAGGTCACGTACCATCCCGCGCAATTTCTCACGCGTCACCCGAGCGCGGCGTACTCGCGCGAGGCCAACTGCAGCGATTGTCACAACGCGTCGCAGTTCTGCCAGAGCTGTCACAAGCAGTCAGGGCTCGTCGCGACGTCACGACTCGGCCAGGCCGGGTATCATGATGTCTATCGCAATTTCAGCCTTGGGCACGGGCAGGCCGCGCGGCAGAGCCTCGAGTCATGCGTGGCGTGTCATGCGGAGCGGGACTGCACGGCGTGCCACTCGGCGGTGAACGGCGGGTTCCGATTCAGTCCGCACGGCCCGGGCTTCAATGCGGACCGGATGCGGGCGAAGAACCCGTCATTGTGCGTCGCGTGTCACGGCAATGCGATCCCGAAGGGGAAGTAACCGACGGGGCGTTAGGCGACCGAGGTCGCGGAGGACATCCTCCGCGACCTCGGCGTCTCTGCGGTTCAATTGGTGTTTCTGTCCTGGGCCGCCATGACATCTCGACACGGCTCACTAGTGGAATCGCAGCTTCCGCATTCGCTTCACCACTCTGCCGAACGCCGGGCGTAGCCCCGCTGGTCCCGGGCCCGCGAGCAGCATCCCGGCACCGATGCCGATCGCCAGGACGCCGAGCAATTGTGGCAGCTCGCTGTAGTGAATGAACCGCGTACCTCGGGGGCCGATCTCGAGCGCGCCGACCGGCGTCATGCGAGCGCCGCCCCCGCCACCCTGGCCGTCCGGCTCCGCTCTCCCTTCCGCGTTGGTCGTCTCGTCGCTCGCGACTTGCTGCCCTCGCCGTCGCAAGCGACCTCGGCGACCTACACCGGCGCCAAACCCGAACGCGACCTTCGCGACGGGGATCACGGTCAGGTCGCCATGCCGAATGGGCTCATGGTAGACGTGACGAATGCTGAGGTTTCGCTCGAAGAGCTCTGCGATCGGCTGGACCGGCGCCGGGGCGGATAGCGCTTGGGTGGACATGAGGACCTCCAACAAAGGAATCCTCAAGGTTGCCGAACTGCTCGCGAGAAACCAGAGAGACCTTACGTCCGGCGGTTGCATGCTCGCGATGGCTCAGCAATACGGCTACGATTGCGACGAACCGGATCGGAGGCCGAATGAAGACAACGATATTTTCGCTGGCGCTGTCACTCGCCGCGGCGCCACTCGTGGCGCAGGGTGCCCCGCCTCAGAGTGGCGCGAATCAGCCGTACACGATGGAGTACTACTACAAGGTGCAGTGGGGGCATCAGCAGGAGTTTCTCCAGCTGTTCCTGAAGAACCACTACCCGCTGCTCCAAAAGGAAGTCGAGACGGGACGGCTGTTGGCGGTGAGGATCGAGACGCCGGCGAATCACATGACGGAGGAGGCGCGCTGGGACTACCGGGTCACCCTGACGTTCAAGAATTCCGCGATGGCGACAACATCGAACCCGGACGAGCCGGCGCTGATCAAGCAGCTCTGGCCGGATCAGGCAACGTTCACGCGCGAAGAACAGCGCCGGTTCGAGGTCCTGTTGTCACACTGGGATCTGCCAGTGACCGACATTACGCCGGCGAAAAAATGACGCCGGATGCAGAATCAAAGGGGTCAGGTCGTAGGGCGAGTGCGAGCTTTCACCAGGGATCGGATCTTCTCCACCACCGGCTGACTTCCACCACCATAGTTCGACATCACGACCGCCACGTAGCCGGTGCCCTTGAAGATGTCGAGGTTCGAGCTGATTCCCGGGAACCCGCCGCTGTGCCCCACGACCTTGGTCTCGGGATCCACGCTGAACCCGTAGCCATACCCTGGTGAATTGACCTCGGGTTTCGGCGTCGTCATGAGCTCGAAGGTCGCCGGCGAGACCAGCTTCCCCGCCTTGAGCGCCTCGGCGAACCTAACGAGATCCTCCACCGTCGAGTATCCGCCGCCCGCCGGACCGCCTCGCATCACGTGCATGAAGATGTTGTTGCGGAACGTCTTCGAGCCGTCATCGCGAAACTCGCGCTGATATCCCACCGCGAGATTCGGGTTGACCCGATCGAGCTCGTACGCGTCCGTGCTCACCATCCCCGCCGGCTTCGACACATGCTCGCGCACGTAGTCGAAGTAATCCTGCTTCGTCACGACCTCGATCACCTTGCCTAACACCAGCATGCCGGTGTTGCTGTAGGACCACTGCGTGCCGGGCTCGAACGCCAGCGAGTCGCCCTTGGCGAGCTGCATCATGTCGTCCACGGTCCGGAACCGCGCCCGCGACGACCGCTCGAACTCGTCGTTGAAGTAGCTGCCGAGCCCCGACGTGTGCGTGAGCAGGTGCTTGATGCGGATCTTCTTCGCCGTCTCGGCGCTCGGGAAATCGGGAAGGAATTTCGACAGCGGATCGTCGTACGACAGCTTGCCCTGCTCGACGAGCTGCGCGATCGTCACTGACGTGAACATCTTGTTCATGGAACCGAGGTTGAACTTCGTGTCGAGCTTGTTAGGCACGTCGAAGTCCTTGTTCGCTTCGCCGAAGGCTCCGGCGTAGATCGGCTTCCCATCTTTCGCGAGCAGCACGGCCCCCGAGAACACGTCGGCTTTGACCAACGTCGTGACGTACTGCTTGATCGCCTCCGCCATCTCGGCGTCGCTCGACACCGAAGGCGCAGCCGCCGCGGCCTTCGCGCGAGGTGGGCGTCCGCCGATCCCCGCAATGCGATACGGCGCCGAGGGCTCCACCTGTACCGAGATGGCGGTGTAGTCGCCCGTGAGCTTCTGCTTGAGGAGGGCCGTCGTGCGACCTTGTGCTTCCTCCTGCACCTCGACCCAGTCGAATCCGCCCGACTGCTCGTGCTGGCCCATGAAGAAATCGATGTGGGCCCCCATCGGCAGTGAGCGCATTCGTCCCGCGAACGCCGAATCCACGTAGGCCCGTATCGCAGCAGGCGTGGCGGTGTTGATGAGCGCGACGACCTCTCGCGCCCGCTTGGTGGCCGGGGACGTGCCCTGGCGTGGACTCATGGTGAAGGCGCCCGCTACAATGGCAGCCGAGACGAGCACATAGCGCGCAGTCATGTCTATCCGGTGCGTTCGAAGTGAAACAAAGGGGTCGGAGTCGTTTGAAAGTCGGTCCCTTCTCGGCACCGAATGGTTTCAAACGACGCTGACCCCTTTGATCTAGCCGGGCCGTGAGCGAACCGTCAGGGCCGGATCGTCACCCCGAGCGAAAGCGATGTGCGCTGAAAACCGGCCGAGCCCGTAAGGTTCGAGTTCGACCAGCCGCCATCCAGGCGAACGCCCCAGTGCGAGCTCACATCGCGCTCTACCGAGGCGCGACCCATCCCGAGCGGCTGCCACTCGCTGCCGGTCTCTCGTAGCGCACCACCGCGCGCATATGCGGACAGATACCACACCCTCGCAACGCGCTTGGAGACGTTCACCGCCGGACCGGTCTCGACGTACTCCTCCGGAGAGAAGAACCGGAAATCGAACGGCGCGTCGTAATGCTGGTACGTGGTGGGCCACTCGACCGTGAAGATCGGCACCCCCTCGAACGACCACCGTGGAGTCACCCGGAACCGCAGCCGCGTATTGTCCTCGGACCAGCGCGTCGCGTCGGCCGAGACAGCGAGCGACAGCCCCGACGTCAGGCGTTCCGAGATGCCGATACTCCCGAACGTTCCGGTGAGGTGATTCTGAATCGCGGCGACGTTGTCGTTGATGACGACGTGCGCCGCCGCGACGTCCAGCCGATGACGATCGCTCGGCAGCCATGCGACGTTGATCTCGCCGTCCCACGGCGAGAAGGCGATGTCGTCGTAGGCGCTGAGCCCTGCCCTCGCCGACAGCGCGACTGCGCGGGCTGGCCGCAGGTCGAGCGCCGTTTCCACGTCTCGCGACCGCAGCTCGACGCCGTCGCCGCGGAGCTGGGCGGCCCGACCGGTTACGCGCACCTTACCTAACGCCAGCGGCGCGGCGCCGCTCGCGAGCTCGGCGGCGCGATACGACGTCCCGTCGTGATCGCGGAACCCCCGGGTGCCGAGGGCAAACGACGTGCGCGCGCGCTCCTCCCACCCCTGGGCCAGCCGGTCCATCGATGCCGAGCCGCGCCCAGCCTCCCGCTCGCCATGCACGAGGTCTACCGCCGCGCCTAACGCGCCGAGGTCCGCCAGCGCCATGGCTCGTGCCTCCACGAGGGACCGGTCGTTCGAGCCCGTCGCGATCATGGAATCGGCGAGGGCGAGCGCCGCACGCGGCCGGCCCTGCGCGAGGCGCACGTAGGCAAGGCCGATCGCCGCCTGCTCACGATCGAGGTCGCTGCCGTCGGCCTGGATGGCCCGATAGCGGCGCTCAGACTCGGCGAAGTGATTGCCCCAACGCAGCACGCGGGCGGCCCCGAGCCGCGCTGCGCCGCGCTCATAGACACACTGCGCCGCGACACTGTCGTAGGCGACACGCGCCGCATCCAGCTCGTTGGCCCACGAGAGCGCGAGCCCGAGGTCGAGCTGTGTCTCGCAAGCACGCGGATGCAGTTCCAGATATTCCGAAAACAACTGCGCCGCCTGCTTCGGACGGTCTGACCAGAGGTACTGGCGGCCCAACCGCGGCAGCAGCGGCAGTCGCAGGTAACGATCGAGCGCGATAGCTCGCTCGTACGCAGCGATGGCCTCGTACGGCTTCGATTGGTACGCAGCGACGTCGGCCGCGTGCACGAGCGAGTCGGCGACAGTCCGGGCATCCTGCGACAGCAACGTGGCGGGAACGACCAGCGCCGTTGCGGCGAGAAGTCGAGCCGTGCGCACGCGGATCCGATTTGTGCTCATGTGAATTCGATTTCCCTTCATGATGTCGCCCTTGGTCCCGCGGTCGCGCCAACACGCGCGATGTGCCAGACCTGCACGGACGGCCGCTTTCGCAGCAGCCCGTCGATGGTGTAGATCGCGCTGATGACGGACATCAGCATCCAGTACACGAGCGGGTACAGGACAGCGAACGGGAAGTAGCGCGTGAGCCCACGGTCGTAACGACGGTCGAGCAGCACGCCAGTGGCGAGCTGCGTTAGGCAGGCCGTCGCCGTCAGCATGCCCCAGAGGCTCGGGATTGGCGACGAGCCGTACGGCGAGAACCCCATGGCGTGTGCGACGAGCCAGTAGGTCGTCAGCGCCAGGAACGTGTACGCCCAGGCGATGGATAGCACACCTTCCCAGAACACCGGCCACAGGCGCCTGAGCTTCCAGGTCATCGGAACGTGGCGATGCTTCAAGAGCACCTGGGCAAGCCCGCGCGCCCAGCGGCGGCGCTGCTTCCACAGCTCGCCCAGCGTGGGTGGCACCTCCATCCACACGACCGCCGAGGGTTCGTACCTGACGTCCCAGAAGCGGCGCTGGAGCTTCCAGGTCATGTCGATATCCTCGGTGGCCATGTCAGGCGAGAACAGGCCGACGTCCACGAGCGCCGTCTTTCGGAACGCGGCGATCGCGCCGGACACTGTGAGCACGCGGCCCCAGATGCGCTGGGCGCGGCGCTGCACCGACACGATCGACGCGAACTCCAGCGTCTGCAGGTTTCGGAGGAGCGAGCCGCGGTTGGCGACGCGGGGGTTGCCGGTGACCGCGCCGACGCGCGATGTCTCGAAGTGGGGGACAAGCGCGCGGAGGACGCACGGCGTCACGACGATGTCCGCGTCGAGCACCACGACAATCTCCCCGCGGCACAGCGGGAGCGCGTCGTTCAGACCCATGGCCTTGCCTTCGTTCACCGTCTTGTCGAGCAGCCGGACGACGCCCGTATGGACGTAGCGCCTAACGACCGCAGCGGTGTTGTCCGGCGAGCCGTCGTTCACCACAATGACTTCGTACGACGGATAGTCGACCGCGAGCAAGGCCTCGAGCGTTCGGCCGATGGTATCGGCCTCGCGATGGGCGGGAATGACCACCGAAACGAAGGGCAGTGTCGTCGCCGTAGCGTTACCCGGCGCACTGTTGGCGAGATTCGCCTTCCCCTCGCGACGGCGCGCGAACGCGATGCTGAGGACGATCCATACACATGCCATCGCGATCGGATATGCGCCGTAGAAGACGAGCGCAGCGCGATACGGCACCGAGTCCGAGATGGCGCGAAAAACGTCGACGGCCGGAGAGAGATCGAACGTCATCACAGCTCCTCCGGGTCGACGGCGATGTACGCCTTGACGCCATCCTTCAGTACGACACGGACCTCCGGCGCCGTCCACGCGACGTCGCCCGCCGGCAGCTCGAGCCGGCGACCGAGCGTGTCACGCTCCCAGCGTATCACGACCGGGCGATTCGATCGGCGGCGCGTGGCCTTCCTCGCGAGCCGAATGTTGTAGCTCGTCCATACCAGCATCGCGACCACGCATACGGCCAGCGCTGCGGTAAGTAAGCCAAACGCGACGCCGAGCGAGCGCGCAGTCTCCTGGCGAAGGACGATGGCCCACCAGGAGACGAAGATCGTCCACCCGATCCCGATCGCGATCCACGCCGCGACTCGCGCAATCAGTTGTGGCTCTCGCTCGGCCGACGCGCGTTCGGCGTGCGAGGGAGGCGGGATCGGCTCGGTTCGGGATGGCGTGAACCGAATGGGCCGAACAGGTCGTACACGGGTCTCCGCTCCGGCAGCGCGCGGCGGAGGCTGAAGTAAGGTTGGGGGCCGCGCTGGTTCGCGCGGTCCGATTGTCTGATGATCCACAGCAAACGAATTGGAGTCGCCGCGCGGTGACTCGCGCGCGTTCGGCGACAAACGGCCGCCTGGTTTAAGAGTGTTTAATGCTCCCCCACGTCACCGGGTTATTCGACACCGAGCGGCTGCGACGGAGCGCACGTTAGGCGCGTGCGCCCGATCACTCGGCGGGTTGTCGGGACGAGTCGATTCGGATCTGCGGCAGTGCCTCAGCCGGGTCTGCGGGCGGAAGCAGTGGTGGCGCGGGCTCGGATGCAACGGCCGGCTTGTTTCGCTCGGTGTTCGCCGCGGCGGGCGCCGACGCGTCGGGAGCCCGCTTGAAGAACGCGCTCAGCATGTCGATCGGCACCGGAAAGATCGTGGTCGAGTTGTTCTCGGTCGCGATCTCGGTGACCGTCTGCAGATAGCGCAGCTGCAGCGACGCGGGCTGAGTCGACATCACGCGCGCGGCTTCGGCCAGCGTCTCGGACGCCTGCAACTCGCCCTGCGCGTTGATCACCTTCGCGCGCCGCTCGCGCTCGGCTTCTGCTTGCCGCGCTATCGCGCGCCGCATCGTTTCCGGAAGCTGCACATCCTTGATCTCGACGGCGGAGATCTCGACACCCCAGAAGTCCGTGCGCTCGTCGATGATCTGCCTGAGCAGCTCGTTCACCTTGCGCCGGTCAGCGAGCAGCTCGTCCAGCTCTACTTGCCCGAGCACCGAGAGCAGCGTCGTCTGCGCGAGCTGGCCGGTGGCGTAGAGGTAGTCCTGTATCTCCAGGATGGCGAGCCCGGGATCGGAAACGCGGAAGTAGAGCACCGCGTTCACGGTGACCGAGATGTTGTCGCGCGTGATGACTTCCTGCGCCGGGATGTCGATCGCGACGACGCGCATCGACACGCGCTTCATGCGCGACAGGATGGTCGGCACGAAGATGAGCCCGGGCCCTTTCGTTCCCGTGTACTTCCCCAGGAAGAACATGACGCCGCGCTCGTACTGGTTGAGTACGCGCAAGCTCGAGAGGACGTAGGCTCCGACCACTCCGAGCGAGATCAGCAGTATCTCCATAACGCGACCTCGGCGAGCGGACCCTCAGGACCGCGTTGCCACTCGCAGCAACCGCCACGCCCACACGGAGAGCGCGGCCGCGAACACGGTGAGCAGGATGAACCAGGGATCTCGCGCCAGCGCGGTGGACTCCGCGATAGCACGCCAGACGTGCGCTGCGGTGACGAGCGTGAAAACCGTCCCTGTGGTAATGAGGTACGCTTTCATGGCAGGCCTCGGTTCAGGAAACGCAACCCTCACATCATACGCGTTGGTTCCCCCGCGCGCGAATGGCGACTCTGCCAAATCGCGCCCCTCGCCAGCTCTCGACATCCCCCGACCGAGCCTAACCGGCGGTGGCAAAACCGCCAAGACCTAACGCGGATGAACCACGATCACGACGATTGCACGGATTGGCTCCGCTGACGCTGACGATTCCAGACGCCCGGCAGCCGCTCGGTTGCGTTGTCAGAAAACCAACGAACTGATTTCCGGCGCCGCGATGGTCGGATGGTTTCGGAACAAATCCGCGTCATCGTGGTGATCGTGGTTCATCCGTGTCAGGTCTTTGACGTATTCGTTTGCGACAACACTCTTGTCCACCTAGCTCAGGCGAGCAATTGCTCCACCGCGCGCTTCCCTTCTGCGGTCGCGTCTCTCCAGTTCTGGTGACCGTTGAGCTCCGAGTTCGCGAACGCTACCCGCCCGATTGGCTGGCGAAGAATTTCCGGTGCCGCCGGCTTCCCGTCACGCCCGAAGTAAAACCCGGGAGCCGGGCAAACGTACGCGTGGCCCCAACGGTTCAGGATGATGCCCGCGATGTCCTGGCGTGGGTCGAAGCCGGCGCGACCGAACAGCCTGACGAGTTGCTCGCGGATCCTGCGCTCGTAGTCGCGGTAACTGGTGCCGAGCATCTCCGTGCGGGCCGCGGCCGCCTGCGTCTTGATCGGTGTGCCGGGCCGTTCGAACGGAATGTAGAACGTGAGGATCGTCGGCTTGTCGGGGTGGAGCGTTGGCCGGTAGTCGCCGACGACCATCGATTGGCGGATGTTGCACGAGAATCCAAACAGGTCGCGATAGCTCGCCGCCGTGAGCCCGAGATCGTACATGAAGCGCCAGCGCTTGAGCGCGACGTTCACGACGAGCATCGGCGCGCGGACGAAATCGGTAAACGCGGCCCGATGGGATTCGGGGACATCGGCCACGATGTACTGCGACGTCCACGCGCCGTTGGCCATGACAACGCTGCCGGCGGTCGTTTTGTGCAACCCGCCACCCTGGTGGTACACGACCTCGACCGAGCCGTTAGGCAGGTTCGTTACCCGTATGACGGTGGCGCCGAGCCGGATTCGCGTGGGGTTGGCTGGGCGGTCGAGCCTCTCGAATCGAACCGGGCCGTTCAACACGCCGGCGAAGCCCTGCCCGTCGATCGCGTCAGGCACGAGCTTTTTCAGCACGTGGCGCATGATACCGTCGTTCCCGCCGGGGAATGACGAGATGAAGCCGAGCGTGTCGGCGAGCTTGTGGGAAGGAATGCGCAAGGTCTGTCCGTTCCCGGTACCGGGAAGTCCGATCTGGCCGGCACACTGGGCGGATATGACGTCGCTTCCGAGCCCGCCGGCGGCGCCGGCGAGAATCGGGTCCGCATAACGAGCCACCGCCGGGTCGAGGCCCAGCTGTTTGACGAGCAGATCCTCGTACGTCATGCTGTCGAGCCACCGCGCGAGGTCGTTTCCCTCATAGACCTTCGGCGACGATCGCCACTTCGTGAAGTCGGCGCGCAGCTTCTCGGACCATGGCGTCTCGTTGAATCCCGCGCCGAACGCGTCGCGGACGAGGCGCAGCGAACCGTTAGGCTCCTTGAAGAAGAAGCCATGGCTCGCGAACTCGTCGCCCCACAGCTGGAAGTAGTAGTGCTCGCGCGGGATCTCCAGCGGCGTGACCCCCGCGGCCCATGCCTGGTGCTCGAATGCATCATTGCCGTACGGAAGCCCGATGTCCTTCCAGTAGTCACCGGCCCATCCGGGCGGCAGTCTCGTGCCGAAGTCGTTCGAGCCCTGCGGCCCGATGAGGCGCACGCCATCGACGTTGAACTCGTTTCGCTTCGCTTCGCCTCCCACCATCGGGTGGTTATCGAGAACGAGCACCTTGCCGCCCTTGAGCTTCTGGAAGAACGCGGCGGCGCCAAGCCCGGAAATCCCGCCGCCCGCCACGATGAGGTCGTAGCGCTCACCGGTGTCGGTCGCTCGCTGGCGGGCCGCCTCACCCCCGATCTTGCCGTCGCGGAGGTCGTGCGCGGTGGAGACCGTCGCCCACATGTTGCCGTGCGAGCGCGCGTAATCGCCGACGCCGCCAGGTCCTTCCCACGCGAGGCCGGTCGGCCCCTGCGGTTGCTGAAGCAGTGGCGCCTTCGCGTTCAGCAGCAGCGCGCCGCTCGCGAGCAGCGTCGAGTTGAGGAAATCGCGCCGCGTGATCGGCATGTCGAGACCGAGGTCACGGTCCTTGTCGTCGAGGGGCTCGAGCGGGTCGTCGTTAGGGATACGGCTCATGGATTCGCCTCGGGTGAGCGGTCCGGACTACGGGCTCGAACCAAACTACACGTCCTCGCGGAAAGCGCGACGCGCCAGGGCCACTGGCGTCCTATAAATCTTTACTTATATTAGTTGGCAGTTATATCGAGACCTCCAGCAGGCAGAGTGATCCATGGAATTCGACATTCCCCGTCAGATCGGCGCCGTGACCCGCAAGGTCGAGACGCGCCTGCATGAGGGCCAGCCGGCACGCGTCGTCGTGGCCGCGCGCACCTACGACACCACCGTCGACGATCTCTGGGACGCCGTGACGAACAAGGATCGCATTCCGCGCTGGTTCCTCCCTGTCTCCGGCGACCTTCGACTCGGCGGCCGCTACCAGCTTCAGGGTAACGCCGGCGGCACGATCACGCGATGCGAGCCGCCGCGCGCCGTGGCCATGACGTGGGAATTCGGCGGAGAGGTGACCTGGCTCGAGGTGACACTCGAGGCGACGCCAGACGGTCGCTCGCTTCTCCGGCTCGAGCACGTAGCGCGCGTCCCCGACCCGCGATGGAATGAGTTCGGGCCGGGCGCCGTGGGCGTCGGCTGGGACACCGCGCTCCTCGGGCTCGGGCGATACCTCGACACCGGAATCGCCGTCGATCCTCGGGAGGGAATGGCGTGGCTCGGCTCGGAGAACGGTCGTGAGTTCGTTCGCCACAGCAGCGACGACTGGTGCCGTGCGTCCATTGACGCCGGAACCGACGCGGCCGCGGCGCGTGCCGCGGCAGCACGGACGACCGCCGCGTATACGGGCGAGCCGGCCGACACGGCGTCCGCATCCGGGTAGCGCCGGTGACGCAGGCCTTCGACGTCCTCGGCAGCCCCGTTAGGCGCCGGATCCTCGAGCTGCTCGTGGAGCGCGCCCGGACGTCCGGTGAGGTCGTCGAGGCGATCCAGCGCGAGTTCGACATCTCGCAGCCGGGCGTGTCGCAGCATCTGAGCGTGCTTCGCGAAAGCGGCTTCGCCACCTCACGCGCGGAAGGCCCGCGTCGAGTGTACGAGCTCGGCGCGGTACCGTTTGGCGAGGTGGAGGCGTGGCTCGACCGCTTCCGTGGCGCGTGGAATGAGCGGCTCGATGCGCTGGCCACCGAAGTTGCGCGTGGAAAGCGGGAGCGGCGGCTGCAGAAAGCCAAGGAGGCGGTCCGCCGGCGCGCTTGAATTCCCCGCGCGGATTCGGAAAGAAAGACCCGACGCGGGTAACTTCAGCCCGCTACGGGTTCATTCGCGGGCGTCTTCGACACCGCGTGACGCTCGGCCCACTCGAGCGCGTAGTCGGCGATCTCTTCCCAACCCTGCTGCGCGGGCATGAAGTGCGCGCGACCTGGGAACTCCGTGATCTCCGTGATCGTGTTCGATTTGTAGTGCTTCAGGTTCGACTTCTGCACGGACGGCGGCATGAGGTGATCCTCGCTGCCGGAGATGAAAAGCAGCGGCGCGCGGGCATCGTTGTTGTAGTTCACCCACGCGTCCTGCGGACCAGGCATCAGGTTCGCGAGCACGCTACCCCAGAGAATCGATCCCGACGCCGGAATGTGGTACCGCTCGTACAGCGGCCGGGATTCCTCTTCACTGAACGTGTTCGTGAACGCGTAGTGCCACTGCTCGTGCGTAAGGCCCACCGCCTTGTGACGGTTCGAGGGGTCCTTGAACACCGTGAACGTCGCCTTGAGTTGCGAGAGCGGCAGCACCTTCACGCCTTCCGTCGGCGCCGAGTTGATGGCGACGCCACAGGCACCGTAGCCGTGGTCGAGCATGATCTGCGTGAACGCACCGCCCGCCGAGTGACCCATGATGATCGGCGGCGAATCGAGCCCGCGAATGACCGACTCGAAGCGCTCGATGATCTGCGGGATCGTGACCTTCGCGATGGGCGACGGATCGGCGTTGAGCGCCTCGACCTCAATCTCGTAGCCGGGGTACGCCGGCGCGAGCACACGGTAGCCGCGCGCTTCGTAGCGCGTGATCCAGTGCTCCCACGAGCGCGGCGTGACCCAGAATCCGTGGACGAGCACGATGGTGTCAGGCTTCGTTAGGCGCGTCATTTGCGTCGACCTCGGGTGGATACGAGTGGTTGGTCAGTCCGGCTGCTGGCGGTACCCGCTTCCGCATTGTATCGGGAACAAAGGGACAGTGGAGTAACAAAGGTGTCAGCGTTGTTTGAATTCCAGGACCTCCGATAGAGGTCTTGAAGTCAACCAACTCTGACCTTGGACTCACAACTGCCGACTCAGATCTCTTGCAGGGTTCCCGTTCTCAACCCATCAACGTCCGGCGATGCGCGGCGAAACGAGGGACTCACTCGCTGGCCGTACATCTCGCTCAAGTCTGGTCAGCGATTGAGCTCCGCGGCATTGACGGCTCCCTGCTCTTGGCGGGTCCGTAAACGGGCTGCCCTGTAAGAGTTCAGAGTTTCCAGTCTTTGAGTGTTTCAGTTGTAAGTTGTTCTCTCGCGCGTGATCATACTCCACGCCATGCGACCTTTCATCCTTGCCCTGAGCCTCGCGGGCCTCGCCACAGGTCAGAGCGGTGTCGACGCGGCCGACACCCATCCGCGCGTGGCCGAGCGGCCGAACATCGTCTTCATCATGTCCGACGATCACGCCGCGCACGCGATCAGCGCGTACGGGTCGCACGTCAACCGGACGCCGAACATCGATCGTCTGGCGAAGAAAGGCATGCTCCTGAGTAACGTCTTCGCGACGAACTCGATCTGCACGCCGAGCCGAGCGGCGATCCTCACCGGCCAGTACTCGCACGTGAACGGCGTGACAGTATTCAACCGGTTCGACAGCGCCCGCCTAACGGTGGCGCAGCTGCTCCACCAGGGTGGGTATTACACGGGGATGATCGGCAAGTGGCACCTCGGCAGCGATCCCGTCGGATTCGACCGCTGGGAGATTTTCCCCGGTCAGGGCGTCTACACGAGTCCGATCCTCTACACCGCCACTGGCGAGACGACATACACCGGCCGCTACGCGACCGACGTCATCACCGACCTGGCGCTCGACTTCATCAAGAACCGGCCGCGGGGCAAGCCATTCTTTCTGATGCTGCACCACAAGGCGCCGCACCGGCCGTGGGACCCCGACGCGGCGCACCGCGCGCCGTTCGTGGATCGGTGGATACCCGAGCCGTCGACACTCTGGGACTCGTACGCCACGCGAACCGATGCGCTGCACGAGAACGAGCAGCGTGTGGCGAAGGACATGACCCGACGCGATCTCAAGCTGGAACCGCCGCCCGGCCTCGCGGGCGACTCGCTGGCGAAATGGCTCGCGACCAAGCCGGAGACCGTCACGACCTCTCGTGCGGGTGCGACCGTCACGCTCACCGGCGAAGCGCTGGCACGTTGGAAGTACCAGCGCTACATGCGGGATTATCTCGCGACCGTGCAGTCCGTGGACGACAATGTCGGCCGGGTGCTCGACTACCTCGACCGGGCCGGGCTCGCGAGAAATACGATCGTCATCTACACCAGCGACCAGGGTTTCTTCCTCGGCGACCACGGGCTGTTCGACAAACGGTTCATGTACGAGGAGTCGCTGCGGATGCCGTTTCTCGTTCGCTGGCCGGCGGTGATCAAGGCCGGTTCGCGGAGCGACGCGATGGCGCTCAACATCGACTTTGCCGAGACGTTCCTCGACGCCGCCGGGATCGCGGTGCCGAACGCCATGCAGGGCCGCAGCCTCGTGCCGGTGCTGCGGGGCCGCGTGCCGGTGGACTGGCGAACTTCGATGTACTACCGCTACTACCACGATCCGGGCGATCACAACACGCGCGCACACTACGGCGTCCGCACGATGACGCACAAGCTGATCTACTTCTGGAAGAAGGATCAGTGGGAGCTCTACGATCTCGTGAACGACCCGCTCGAGATGAACAACATCTACGGCCAGCCGGGCCAGGAGCAGCTGACCGGGAGGCTGAAGGCGGAGCTGTTGCGTCTCAAGCACGCCGTCGGCGACGAGGACCAGCTCGCGAACGAGCAGCTGCCGGACGGGGTGGACGGTACCGTCGCTATGTTGCGCGGGAAATGACGGCGTCGAAGAGGTCCGCTGGCAACGCCGAAAGGCTTGGTACGACGAGGTCCGCGATGAGCGCCGAGGCTGGATAGGTCCCGGCGATGCCGATCGAGCGCATGCCGGCCGCGCGCGCGGCTTCCAGTCCCGCGGGCGTGTCTTCGATCACCGTACAGTCAGCCGGTGCCCGCCCCAGCCGTGCGGCAGCGGTGAGATAGCCTTCCGGGTCGGGTTTTCCGCGCGTGATCTCGTCGGCGCAGACGAGGACTCGCGGCATCGGAAGTCCGGTGTACCGTATGCGAAGCGTGGCGACGGCCCGGGTCCCGGAGGTGACGATAGCCCACGAGTCGGCCGGCAGGCGCTCGAGCAGCTGCCGGGCGCCGGGCACCTTGTAGACGCCGTCGGTGGTCAGCGCCTCGACGTTTTCGAGCGCCGCAACCTCGTCCGCCAGCGAGAGGTGCGGTGCGAGCAGCGCCACGGTTTCGATGGTGCGTCGCCCGTGCGCCACTTCCATGACACGCTCGGGATCGAGTCCCCGACGCGCGGCCCAATTTCGCCACGCGCGCTCGACACACTCGGTGGAGTCGACGAGGACACCGTCGAGGTCGAAGAGGATGGCGGTCGTACGCATCGATGTAGCGTCAAGCTTTGGTCTGAACTGGGATGAAGCGGATGTTGCGAAAAATACCGGATACTGCCTAACGGGCAATTGTCAGCGCAAAGCCGGATATCTGGCCGCTTCCGCCAACATCCGCTACATCGTTGTTCGCGAAAAAGCTCGACCTACCTAACTACCGATAGACCCGGACATAGTCGACGAGCATCGTCGCCGGCAGGATCGCGTCCGACCTCGGGTCGCCGTCGAAGTTCCCGCCAACGGCGAGATTCAGGATGATGAAGAACGGCCCGCCGAACACCCAATTGCCGCGGCGCTCGACCTCATCACGCTGGATGACATAGTGCTGCGTCCCATCGACGAAGAACGTCACGCGACTCGAATCCCACTCCACGGCGAACGTGTGAAAGTCCTCGGCGAAGTTGGCAGCCGCGAGTTGGTACGAGTGCACGAACGGTGTGTTGCCTGAATAGCCCGGCCCGTGCATCGCGGAGCTCGTGGATGTCAGATCGCTTCCGTGGTTCTCCATGATGTCGAGCTCGCCGCACTGCGGCCAACCCACCGCACCCACATTGCTCCCGAGAAGCCAGAATGCGGGCCACAACCCCTGGCCTGCCGGGAGCTTGATGCGCGCTTCCACGCGGCCCGGCGCGACGTCGAGGGTGCCGCGGGTGGTGATCTTCGCCGACGTGTACCGGCAGGGGCCGTAGTAGCACGTTAGGCTCGTCGTCGCCGGTCGCGCGACGATTTGCAGTTGCCCCTGCCCAGTGAGCGAGACGTTCTCCGACGCCGAGGTGTACGACTCCTTCTCGTTGTTACCCCAGCCGCAGTTGCCCGACTGACATCCATCGCCAAGATCATAGCGCCACTTCGTGCCGTCGATGGTGCTCCCAGCGGGCCCGTCGAACTCATCGGCCCAAACCTGTTTCAGCTCGGGGGCGGGAGTGGATGTCGTGTCGGGCCGCGGCGCCAGCGAAGGGCCGTTGCACGCCAGGAACGCCATGCATACGATGGGGCCCTGCCGCCACAGTTCGCGTCGGAATAATGTGGACGTCACCGACCGCTCCCGTAGATTGTAGAGCATCTCACCGTCTCGCCGCGGAGCACCAATGAGAATCTTCGCGCCGATCCTGGTTGCGCCAGTCGCGCTGATCCTGGTGACGTCACGTGCCGAACCTCAGGGCCAATTGGTGGCCAGCGAGGCGGCGTCCGTATCCCAAACGGTCGACGGCACGAAGGTCACCATCACCTACTCTCGACCGCGAGCCCGCGGACGCACCGGTCTGTTCGGGACGCAGGTAAAATGGGGAAGCACCTGGACGCCAGGGGCCAATGTCGCCACGCGCCTCGATCTCTCGAAGGACGTCACGATCCAGGGGCAACCTGTTCCTAAAGGGTCGTACTCCGTCTGGTTCGTCGTCGATCGCGCTCAGTGGCAGATGCTCCTCGATCCCGACACGGCACGGTTCCACACGCAGCCGCCGAAGTCGCGCGCGGGCCAGGTGCGGTTCGACGTGCCTCGCGAAAAAAAACCGTTCATGGAAGCGCTCACGTGGTGGATTCCCGACATGAGCAGCACGGGGATGACGCTCGCGTTCCAGTGGGACACGGTGTACGTGCCCGTCCGCCTCAAGGTGTCGCCCAGCTACAGCACGATCGTTTCCGTCGACATCGCGCGGCGAGTCGTGGGGCGGTACCATCTGCACTTCGAGCCCATGCCGGATCCGCCGAAGGACTCCACGGTCGCGGAGACGGAGGAGGAGAAGCCCGCGGACGACGTGACGCTTACCGTTAGGCACGACGGCGGCGAGCTTCGCGCGGTGATGGATCCCCCGATGTACAAGACCGAGCCCGGATACCGGGATTACATCCTGCTTCCGGGCAAGGGCGACTGGTTCAAGCTGGGCCGGATGCACAACGGCGAGATGGCCGAGATCTTCGATTTCATGCAACTCCAGTTCGACTCGGCCGGCGATCGCGCGAAGGGATTCGAGGTCCGCCTGACGGACGACACCCTCATTGGCAAGGGGACCCGTCTGCCCTGAGACCGGGGACTAGGGTCCCTCAGAGGTTCTTCAGATCCGCCGCCGCGGCGAGGACCGCGTCGATGTCGTTCGACAGCGCGCGTGCCTCCTGCGTGGCCGACGAGACGTCAGACAGCGCCGATTGCAGCCCCGACGACCGGACCTTGATGAGATCGAGTCGCAGGCTGCCTAACGCCAAGCCGGCGCTCTCGAGCTGCCGGGCGAGCACCGACCGGCGCTGCACCAGGGCATCGAGGGTCGCCCGCTGTCGCCGAAGGAGCGAAAGCTGTCGCTCGGCCTCCGGCGATGGCGTCTCACGCTCCGTCCGCGCAATGCGGGCGTCAAGCTCGTGGCCTAACGCTGGGTCGAAGCTCTGGTCGAGCCGGTAGAGCGCCTGGGCCAGGCTGGCCACTCGCTCCACCAGCAGCTTCACCGTCGCGCCCAGGTCGGGCAGGCTCGCGCGATCGGCCTTGGACAGCTTGTCGAAGATCTGAAAAATGGCAGCGCGGTCCTCGACCGCGCGTCGGATCGCCGCCCCTTCGGGACTCTCCAGCACCTCGACCGGTGCCAGCTTCTGGATCTGTTCCTCCAGCACCGGTCGTTTCCGGCGGATCGTAAAGTGCGGCGCCGGCAGCAGCTGACGCAGGCCGAATCCGGCATCGCGGAGCGACTGGCGGCGAAGCCAGAGCTTCCTCGACATGTACAACGGCACAATGGGAGCGAGCACGAGCGGCGGGGCTTCGTTGACGCCGGCCACGAACGCTGCGATTCCGCCGACGGTCGCGGCGAGCGTCAGGAACGCGTAGCCGCGAATGGCCTTGATGCGTTCGACATACGTCACACGTCCGTGCCACAGTCGAAGATCCTTCCGCTGTTCGGGCGTGAGCGACGCGACGTACGGCGGCTCGTCGAGCACCGGTTTGATTGGCTTCGACGGTACGCGGACTGCCGCCACCTTTCGCGACCCGTCGGGCCGGGGCGACACGTATTTCACGGGCTCGCGCTGTTCGGGGCGCCAGACCGGCCCTAACGACTCCGGCGAGAGGAGCGCATCACGTAACGCTGCGGCACTCGGCCACCGATCCGGCGGCGCCTTCATCATCGCCCGCTCGATCGTCTCGCGCAGAACCCGCGGCGTGTCGGGACGCAGCTCCGCGATCGGCTTCGGCCGCTCCGTCACGTGCTTGAGCAGCAGCGCCATCGAGTTCCCTGCCTCGAACGGCACGCGTCCCGTCAGCATCTGGTAGCCGAGCACTCCGGTGGAGTAGATATCGCTCCGGCCGTCGAGCTCACGTTCACCGACCGCCTGCTCCGGCGACATGTACGTCGGCGTGCCAACCGCGATTCCGGTCGCTGTCAGGCGCGCGCCGGCTTCCATGGCCCGCGCGATCCCGAAGTCGGTGACCATCACGCGACCGGTCTGACGATCAAGCAGGATGTTGTCCGGCTTGATGTCCCGGTGGATGACGCCGCGCAGGTGGGCGTAGGCGAGCGCGTCCGCGACCTCCGCCAGGATGCGGCGCACTTCGTCGACCGGCTGTCTCGGCTCGCGCATCAGGTGCGTGGCGAGGCTTCCGCCGGTCACCATCGCCATCACGAAGTAGGCAACGCCGTCACGCTCGCCGACGTCGTAGATGGGCACGATGTGCGGGTGCGACAGCTGGGCCGACGTCTGGGCTTCGCGGGTGAAGCGGGTCCGGATGGCGCCGTCGTGGGCGAGCTCGGGCGGCAGAACCTTGATTGCCACCGGTCGATTCAGCCGCAGATCGCGCGCGCGGAACACGACCGACATGCCACCGCGGCCAATCTCGTCTTCCAGCTCGTAGGCCTGACCGATGGCGGCAACCACGCGGTCGTGCAGGGACTCGGTCATTCCATTCTCCAGGGCATCGTATCGGGGCGAGCGAAGGGGACGCGTGCCGACCGTACGGACTCGGGTCAAGTCCGGATTCCGCCGCCCCACCAGCACGTTATTCTCGTCGGCTTAAAAAACAAGGAGACACAGATTGACGCAGACCGCCCGCGTCGGCGGGCGGTCTGCGTCAATCTGTGTCT
>Ga0207675_100001669_pt1 | contig 22201 bp, 17 predicted proteins | sample KBSSwiS42_FD_184305 | JGI IMG/M metagenome (GOLD analysis project Ga0207675, IMG submission 184305) | Switchgrass rhizosphere microbial communities from Kellogg Biological Station, Michigan, USA - KBS Switchgrass S4-2 (SPAdes) (version 2) | ecosystem: Host-associated > Plants > Roots >...
ACCGATCGCGAAGAAGCAGCACATCACCACCCAGGTGGGCAGATGATCCTGGGTCGTCACACCGTTGGCGATGAGCAGCAGCCAGATGATGCCCATGGTCTTCTGCGCGTCGTTGCCGCCATGGCCGGTGCTGTAGGCGGCGGAAGAGACCAGCTGTAGCCGCCGGAACCATTTGTCCACGCGCCGCGGCGTCTGCCGGAAAAAGATCCACGACAGCGACAGCATGATCAGCGCGCCGAGCATCATGCCGAACAGCGGCGAGATGAAGATGAAGGCTGCAGTCTTGAGAATGCCCGGTGCCAGCAACGGCGTCGTGCCGGCCTTGGCGATCGCGGCGCCGATCATTCCGCCGATGAGTGCGTGCGATGAGCTCGACGGAATGCCGTAGTACCAGGTGATCAAATTCCACGAGATGGCGCCGATCAGCGCGCCAAAGATCACGCGGTTGTCCACGAACGAGGGGTCGATGATGCCCTTGCCGACCGTCGCCGCCACCGACAGGTGAAACACGCCCCAGGCGAGCACGTTGAAGAATGCGGCCCACAACACCGCCTGCCAGGGCTTGAGGACGCCGGTGGATACCACGGTCGCGATGGAGTTCGCGGCATCGTGGAAGCCGTTCATGAAGTCGAATGCCAATGCCAGCAGCACCAGCAGCACCAACGTCATCGAGAAGTGACTGTAATCCATGCGGGAAGCGCTCGACGCCCGTCAGGCGTTTTCGAGCACGACGCTTTCGATGACGTTGGCCACGTCCTGGCACTTGTCGGTTGCGGACTCGAGCGACTCGTAAACCGCCTTGAGCTTGATGACCTGCCGCACGTCGGTTTCATTGCGGAACAGTTCCGAGATCGCGCCGCGCATCACCCTGTCGGCGTCGGACTCGAGCTTGTCGATCTCCTGGCAGATCTTGAGGATGGCGGGCGCGTCGGCCATGGAGGCCATGAGGCCCACGGCCGACTGCACGCGCTCCGCACAGCGCAGCACCAGTTCGGCGAGCTGGGTGGCCTCGGGCGTCACCTTCTGAATGTCGTAGAGGACCAGCGATTCGGCGGTGTCCTGGATGAGATCGAGCACGTCGTCCATGCGCGAAATCAGGCGATGGATATCGTCGCGGTCGAACGGCGTCACGAAGGTGGTGTGCAGCAGCTGCACGGTCTCGTGCGTGATGCGGTCGGCGCCGTGTTCGGCGTCTTCGATGGCCTTGATGGCCGCCGGGCGGTCTTTCAGGTTGTCGTACTGCCGAAGCACGTCAGCCAGGGCCAGGGCACCGTCGACGATGAGCTTGGCGTGACCATCGAAGAGACTGAAGAATCGCCCCTCGCGAGGCATCAGGCGTGCGATGAAGTTCATTGTTTTCCGCAGGTCCCCTTCATTTTGGGTGCGGAGTGTAGTGGGTCGCGCCTACGCTGTCACAGTAACGTCAAGAAACCCCTGGAGCAGGGGCTCAGGCGAGCATTTCCCTGAGGGCATTCAGGTAGATGCGATGCAACCGGTCGATGTCCTCGACGCTGACATTCTCGTTGACCTTGTGGATCGTGGAGTTGATGACCCCCAGCTCGACCACCTGGGCGCCGAGGGGCGCGATGAACCGGCCGTCGGACGTGCCGCCGCCGGTCGAGAACTTCGGCGTCAGTCCGGTTTCGGACTTCACGGCGCGCGTGACGCCTTCGGACAGGTTGCCGGGCGCCGTATAGAACGGCTCGCCGGAGACATACCACTCGAGCGTGTAGCGCACGCCGTGTTTCTGGAGGATGCCCTCGACGATGTTCTTGAGGCCGTCGATGGTCTGCACCGGCGAATAACGCAGGTTGAAGCGCGCCTTGAGCTCGCCGGGAATCACGTTGGGGGCGCCGGTGCCCGCATTGAAGTTCGAGATCTGGAAGCTGGTGGGCTGGAAGTGCGCATTGCCCTTGTCCCAGACACGTGTGGTGAGCTCGGCCAGCGCCGGTGCGAAGGTGTGTACCGGATTCTCGGCGAGTTGCGGATAGGCGATGTGACCCTGGACACCGTGCACCGTGAGGCGTCCTGAAAGCGACCCGCGGCGGCCGATCTTGATGGTGTCGCCGAGCTGCTTTTCGCTGGAGGGCTCGCCGACGATGCACCAGTCGATCTTCTGTCCGCGCTCGCGCAGCGTCTCGACCACTTTCTTGGTGCCGTCCACCGACGGGCCTTCCTCGTCGCTGGTGATGAGGTAGGCGATCGTGCCCCGGTGGTCCGGTTTCTCGCGAACGAACTGTTCGGTGGCGGTGACCATCGCCGCCAGCGCGCTTTTCATGTCGGCGGCGCCGCGCCCGTAGAGCTGCCCGTCGCGCACCGTGGGTTTGAACGGATCGCTCAGCCACTCCTCGAGCGGACCGGTGGGCACCACGTCGGTGTGGCCGGCAAAACACAGTACCGGGCCGTTTTTACCGCGCGTCGCCCAGAAGTTGTCGACGTTGCCATAACGCAGGTTTTCCACCTGGAAACCGGCCTCGGCGAGCCGCCGGGTCATGACTTCCTGGCAGCCCTGGTCGGCGGGGGTCACGGAGTTGCGGGAGAGGAGATCGAGCGTGAGATCGACGGTGGCGGACATCGCTGCGCGTTATACGGAAGGCGCCTGCGCGCATCAAGCTGTTTTGTGACAGGGCGATGAAATGGAGACGTTCCCATGGCGCCTGCCGGAGAGGACTCAGCCAGCGTGACCTTGGCGACGTAAGGCGATCGCCCGTCGGCTGTGAGATGTCGGTATTTCATTCGCCGCTGAAATAATTTCGCAATCTTCCAGTAATAAATTGCCGCGCGTCACAACCGGAGGCCAATACCGTGACTCGCAAAACTCTCATTTCATCGCTCGCTACCACCGTCATCCTGATCGCGAGCTCACACGCCAACGCCCAGGCGGCGCGCGATTCCATCAACATCGTCGGTTCGTCCACCGTCTATCCATTCACGACGACGGTCGCCGAGCAGTTCGGGCGCGCCGGCAAGTTCAAGACGCCGAAGGTCGAAAGCACCGGTACCGGTGGCGGCCTGAAGCTGTTCTGCAACGGCGTCGGACCACAATTTCCCGACATCGCCAACGCCTCGCGCCGCATCCGTCCCGCGGAGCTGCAGACCTGCGCGCAGAACGGCGTCAAGGAAGTCGTCGAGATCAAGGTCGGTTATGACGGCATCGTCATCGCCGAGAGCAAGGCCGGCAATTCACTGAACCTGACCCGTCGCGACGTCTACCTGGCGCTGGCGAAGACGGTGCCGGACCCGGCGAACCCGACTTCGCTCGTCGCCAATCCGTACAACACCTGGAAGGACGTCAACAAGTCGCTGCCGGCCGTGAAGATCGAAGTGCTGGGACCGCCGCCGACCTCGGGCACGCGCGATTCATTCGCCGAGCTCTACATGGAAGCCGGCTGCCGCACGTTCGCATGGCTGGACGCGCTGCGCTCCCAGGACGAAGCCCGCTTCAAGCGCGCCTGCGACACGATGCGCGAGGACGGCTCGTACATCGAAGCCGGCGAGAACGACAACCTGATCGTGCAGAAGCTCGCGGCCAACAAGGATGCGGTGGGCATCTTCGGCTACAGCTTCCTCGAGGAGAACGTCGACAAGCTCAAGGGCGCGGTGGTCGATGGCGTATCGCCGACCTTCGAGAGTGTGGCCTCGGGCAAGTACCCGGCCTCACGGCCGCTCTTCATCTACGTGAAGAAGGCGCACATCGGCGTCATCCCGGGCATCCCGGAGTTCATCGCCGAGTACACCAGTGAGAAGGCGCTGGGCGAAGAGGGGTATCTCGCCGACAAGGGCCTGATCCCGCCCACCAAGAACGAGATCGAGAAGATCCGCGCCGACGCCAAGTCGCTCAAGGCTCTCAAGCTCTAACCACTGCACACAAAACAAATGCCATCCAAAGCACTCCAGGGAATACCCATGACTCGCAAACTCGTTTCCATCGCCGTGAGCGGCGTGCTGGCCGTCGCGGCCGGTCTCGCCCCGTCGACGGCGCTGGCCCAGAACGCCGAAATCGAGGCGCTCAAGCAGCAACTCGCCACGCTCTCGGCCAAGATCGAAGCGCTCGAAAAGGCGCAGACCCAGACGAAGAAGACTGTCGATGAGACGCAGGCGACGGCCGACAAGACCGCGGACGTGGTGGCGCAGAGCAAGGCAGCGTTGTCCTTCGCGGGTGATTTGCGCTACCGCAACGAGAGCTTCGACGTGCAATACGTGGATCGCGACCGCCAACGCGATCGCATCCGTGCACGCTTCAACGCGAACTTCCGCGTCAATGACACGATCACTGGCCAGTTCGGCATTTCCACCGGCAGCACCGATCCGCGTTCGGGAAACCAGACGCTGGACGGACAGAACTCCCGCAAGGATTTCGATCTCGACGTGGCCTACGTCACCTGGGCGCCGACCGCGGCGGTCAAACTCACCCTCGGCAAGCAGCGGTACGCCTGGACGCGCACGGGCGCGCTTTTCTACGACAACGACGTCAACCCTGAAGGCATCTCGCTCAACTACGCCAAGGGCAACCTGTTCGCCGGCGTGTTCTACGACTGGCTGGCGGAGCGGGCGCTGTCATTCGGCAACGTGACCACGGGCACCAACGTCGACTCCATCATGTTCGGCACGCAGATCGGCTACCGCATCCCGATCTCGGACTCGGTACGCCTCACGCTCGCCGGCACGTACATGGATTTCAACGGCGTGCAGGGCTACAACCCGTTGTTCGGCGGCAGCTCCTTCGGCAACACGACCACGACCAGCGCGGCGGTCTGCAATCGCTCGCTGCCGGCAGGCACCGCCTGCCTGCTCTCCGACTACGACATCGTCGAAGGCTCGGCGGACCTGACCTGGTCGCTGGGCGGCAAGCCGCTGCGCATGTTCGTCGACTACGCGCAGAACCTGGAAGCCGAGGTCAACCCGGTGGCCAACGACAAGCTCGATACCGCCTACGCGGTGGGCGTTCAGTTCAATGCGGCCTCGGCGGTGAAGGGCACCTGGGAGTTCGGACTGCTCTACCAGCAGATCGAGAAGGACGCCTTGTTCGGCCAGCTGATCGACTCGGACTTCGGTGACGGCAATACGGATACCAAGGGCTTCGTCATCAAGGGCGGCTACACCTTTGCCCGCAACTGGACCATCAACGGCACGCTGTTCCTGAACGAGCTGTCGAACGACGTTCCGCAGACGGTGACGGTGTTCAACGAGAGCACGCCGGCGATCTATGACACCCGCAATATCACCAATGTTTTCGACCGTGATTACAAGCGCTTACAGCTGGATTTGAATTTCCGGTTCTAAGTTGAGATGCGGGCCCGCAGGGACGCGGGCCCGCGCATTTCACGAAGTTGTAACAAAGCGGCGCTAAACAGGGTGGCCGCCTACAACGGCCAGGCCCTTAGTACTCAATAAATACATGACTCCAGCGGCCTTACTTCTCGCACTCGCTTTACTTTCGGCAGGCGCGTTCTGGATCGGCAAGTCGCGTTCGCTGGCACTGGTGGGCGGCACTCGCGGCGTACGCAATCTGCATTCGCTTCCCAGCCATTACGGCGTCATGACTGCGATGTGGTGCGCGTTGCCCGCGCTGCTCGTGATCTTTGCCTGGGTCGGATTCCAGGACGCGATCATCCTGCGCCTCGTCACAGACCATCTGCCCGCGGGGGTCCGCGACCTGCCCGCGAACGAGTTGTCGCTGGTGCTCAACGACGTCCGCAACCTGGTCGCCGGCAACGTGCCCGCGGCGAATGTGAGCGAGGCGGTGCGCGGTGCAGCCGCCCAATACCTGCAGTTGCGTGGCGTCAGCCGCATGGCGCTCACGGTGCTGGTAATGGTCATGGCCGTCGGCACCATCATCTTCGTCCGCGGCCGCATCACCCCGGAACTGCGCGCGCGCAATCGCGTGGAGCGGGTGGTCGAGTGGATGCTCATCGGCTGCTCGACCATCGCGGTGTTCACCACCATCGGTATCGTGGCGTCGGTGGCCTTCGAGGCCCTGCGCTTCTTCCAGCACGTCAACGTTTTCGATTTCCTGTTCGGTACTTCGTGGAGCCCGCAGATGGCCATCCGCGCCGACCAGGTCGGGTCGTCGGGGTCATTTGGGGCCGTGCCGCTGTTTGCGGGCACGGCGCTCATTTCATTCATTGCCATGGCCATCGCCGTGCCCATCGGTCTGTACTCGGCTATCTACCTGGCCGAATACGCGCATCCGAAATTCCGCACCTGGGCGAAGCCGCTGCTCGAGGTGCTGGCGGGAGTACCCACCGTCGTCTATGGCTTCTTCGCCGCCCTGACCATCGGACCGGCGCTGCGCGGCTGGGGTGAGTCGGTGGGCCTGAGCGTCGCGTCGGAGAGCGCGCTCGCCGCGGGCTTTGTCATGGGCATCATGATCATTCCCTTCGTGTCCTCGCTCGCCGACGACATGATCAGCGCCGTGCCACAGGCGCTGCGCGATGGCGCCTATGCGCTCGGCGCCACGCGTTCCGAGACCATCAAGCAGGTGGTGGTGCGCGCGGCATTGCCCGGCATCGTCGGCGGCGTGCTGCTCGCCGTTTCACGGGCGATCGGCGAAACCATGATCGTGGTGATGGCGGCGGGCCTGGCGGCCAACCTCACGGCGAATCCGCTCGAAGCCGTGACCACCGTCACCGTGCAGATCGTCACGTTGCTGGTGGGTGACCAGGAATTCGACAGCCCCAAGACGCTGGCGGCCTTTGCGCTGGGCCTGGTGTTGTTCCTCGTCACGCTGGCGCTGAACGTGCTCGCACTGCACATCGTCCGCAAATACCGCGAACAATATGAATAAGCCCCGCAAGACGCCGCAGGAGACCCAGGCCATCGTCGAGTCGAGCCTCAGGCGCCGTTACTGGGCCGAGCGCCGCTTCCGTGCCTATGGAATGACGGCGATCGTGGCCGCCCTGACATTCCTGGTCTATCTTTTCTTCGTCATCTTCTCGAACGGCATCGGTGCCTTCCGCCAGGCGGAAATTCGCGTCGACGTGTTCTACGACCCGGCCGTCATCGATCCGTCCGGCATGCGCAATCCCGAGGATCTGCACGCGGCCGATTACCAGGCGCTGATCCGGGCATCGCTCAAGACCCGGTTTGCGGACGTCGACGGGCGTGCCGCGACGCGCGAGCTGACACGACTGGTCAGCGGCAGCGCGGCCTTCGCGCTGCAGCGAAACGTCACGGCGGACCCTGCGCTGATCGGCACCACGCGGTCCGAATGGCTGCTCGCCAGCGACGCGGTGGACCTGCTGCTGAAGGGGCACATCGAGCGCGCGTTGCCCGAGGCCGAACGACCGGTCAGCGACCAGCAACTCGCCTGGGTGGACAAGTTGCGGGCCGAGAACGCGCTGGCGTTGAAGTTCAACAAGACCTTCCTCAGCAGCGGCGACTCGCGCGAACCGGAGAACGCGGGTATCTGGGGCGCGGTGGTCGGCTCTTTCTTCACGCTGGCGCTGACGCTGCTGCTGTCGTTCCCCATCGGCGTCGCGGCCGCGGTCTACCTCGAGGAGTTCGCGCACAAGAATCACTGGACGGACATCATCGAGGTCAACATCAACAACCTCGCTGCCGTGCCGTCCATCGTCTTCGGACTGCTGGGTCTCGCGGTGTTCATCGGCTTCTTCGGCCTGCCGCGCTCGGCGCCGCTGGTCGGCGCGATGGTGCTCACGCTGCTGACGCTGCCGACCATCATCATCGCGTCGCGCGCCGCGTTGAAGGCCGTGCCGCCCTCGATCCGCGAGGCCGCGCTCGGCATGGGCGCCTCGAAGATCCAGATGGTCTCGCACCACGTCTTGCCGCTGGCGCTGCCCGGCATGCTCACCGGCACCATCATCGGCATGGCGCGCGCGCTGGGCGAATCGGCGCCCCTGCTCATGATCGGCATGGTGGCCTTCATCGTCGACGTCCCGAAAAGTGTCACCGATGCGGCGACGGTGCTGCCGGTGCAGGTCTATCTCTGGTCCGACAGTCCGGAACGCGGATTCGTCGAGAAAACCTCGGGCGCGATCATCGTGCTCCTGGCCTTCCTCGTGGTCATGAACACCACGGCGGTCATCCTTCGCAAGCGATTCGAACGACGGTGGTGAAATCATGGAAGCGGCACATGTGGAACACGCGGGTATCAATCTGAAACCGAGTGCCAGGCTGCACGAGGAGTCGCCAGCCGAAGCGCCGATGGAAGTGGGCAAGACGGTCGGCAACATCGAGGTCGAGGATCCGATTTTCCGCTGCCGCGACGTCGACGTTTACTACGGCGAAAAACACGCCATCAAGAAAGTCGGCGTGGACATCGGCAAGAACCAGGTGCTGGCGATGATCGGGCCGTCGGGTTGCGGCAAGTCGACGTTCCTGCGCTGCCTGAACCGCATGAACGACACCGTCCCCAACGCGCGGGTCGTCGGTTCCATCGTGCTCGACGGCAAGGACATCCACGACAAGAAGCAGGACGTGGTGCAATTGCGCGCGCGCGTCGGCATGGTGTTCCAGAAGCCGAACCCCTTCCCGAAGTCGATCTACGAAAACGTCGCCTACGGGCCGCGCATCCATGGCCTCGCCGGCGATCGCGTCGAGCTCGATGAGATCGTGCACAACTCGCTGCAGCGCGCCGGCCTGTGGGAAGAGGTAAAAGATCGCCTCGCACAACCCGGAACTTCACTGAGCGGTGGCCAGCAGCAGCGCCTGTGCATCGCGCGCACGATTGCCGTCAACCCGGAAGTGATCCTCATGGACGAGCCGTGCAGCGCCCTCGATCCGATCGCCACGGCGCGCATCGAGGACCTCATGGAAGAACTGCGGCAGAGTTATGCCATCGTCATCGTGACGCATTCCATGCAACAGGCGGCCCGCGTGTCGCAGCGCACCGCGTATTTCCATCTCGGCGATCTCATCGAGGTGGGCGAGACGGACCGCATTTTCACCAATCCGCGGCACAAATTGACCGAGGACTACATCACCGGGCGCTTTGGCTGAGGCACACTTCGCTCATGGCGCTCAGTCTCGAAGGACACACGACCCGCGCATTCGATGGCGACCTGTCGTCGCTGCACATCCAGGCGGTTGCCATGGGTGCGCTGGTCATCGAGCAGGTGCAGCTGGCCGTCAACGCGTATTCGAACTGGGACCGGTCGGTCGCGACGCTGGTGCTCGAACGCGAGCGCAAGATCAACAACTATGATTCAGAGATCGAAGAGGCCGCGCTGCAGGTCATCGCGAAGCGGCAGCCCGTCGCGCAGGACCTGCGCGCGGTATTTGCGATCGACAAGGCCGTGACCGAACTCGAGCGTGCGGCCGACGAGGCCAAGCGTCTCGCACTCGCCGTGCTGGCCGACTCCGAAACCCACGGGTTCCGGCCGGGGGCCGCCACCGCGCGTGAAGCGCGCTCCCTCGGGCGCGTCGCCGTGGCCATGATCCGCGCCGCACTCGAAGCTTTCGACAGGCTCGACCCGGCCGCGGCGCTCGCCGTCATCGAGCAGGACCAGGAGATGGATTCCGAATACGCGAGTGCATTGCGACGCCTGTTGACGCATGCGATGGAGGATCCGCGCCGCCTGCAGTCCACCATCGAAGCGGCGTTCATCATGCGTTCGCTGGAGCGTATCGGCGACCATGCGCGCAACATCGCGCGCCACGTGGTGTTCATCGGCGGGGAGTTCGACCCCACCGCGACCGGCGTACTGCCGGCGTCGTTCTCGGTCAAGAATTAGCGGCGGGTCCGCCACCGGATTGGCCGGTGGCGAGCTTTGTTGAGCCGGTTTTCCGGAATCCTGCGCGTTTCTCCTTGCGACGTCGTGTCGCGTGAGGAGAGCAGCCATGTTCCGTCCCAAGTCCACATTACGGAGTCTCGTGATCCTGGCGGGCGCCCTGTGCGTCGCGCAATCCGCCAGCTCGGGGCCTCCGGCGAGCGCGAAGGAGGCCGAATTCCGCCGTTTCGTCTTCAGCGGCTCCGTGCAAGGCGCGGCCACGCTCGACGTACTGGTCGAAGATGACGCCGGTCAGCCGCTCGACGGCGGTCTGTATGAGCTCAAGGACGGCGTCTTCGAGTCCACGCTGTCATACCCGATCGGCGTCGCCGCGCGCCTCCACGTCAAGGCGCTGGATCGCAAAGGCGAACTCATCGCTGAAAACAGCGTGCTTGCGAGCTTCGACGGCACGAATGCCGGCGCCAGCGTGGTGAGCCTCGAGCCCGGGGATGGCGGTCCGCTGGGCACTGTCGTAGTCAGCCCGTGGTCGCTGAAGGTCGCGCCGCTGGACAGCGATGAGCCCGGCCTGCTGCGCTACGAGTTGCGTGCCCAGGATGTCGACGGCCGCGTCGTGGAAATTCCGACCGAAAATGTTTCCTGGAGCGTGACCTATCCGGAGAAGACCGACTGGTCACCCTGCAAGTCGGGAGCGAATTGCATCGAGTTCCGCCTGCCGCTCATCGACAAGTCGACGAGCCGGCCGGAGGTGGTCGCCTGCGTGCGCAATCAGACCTGCCTGGTGGGCGCGACGGTCATCGATCCTTCACGGGTTGCGGGCTACAGCGCGATCAGCGCCGGCCATGAACACGCCTGCGCGTTGACCCGGGACTCCAGGATTTTTTGCTGGGGCAGAAACCAGAACCAGGAATTGGGACGCGTCACCAGCGAGCTCTGCAGATTCCCAAGTCCGGGTCTCACGTCCTTGTTTGCCTGCGGCCCGACGCCGCACGAAATCAATTGTCCGGCTGGATCCTCGTGCCGTTACAAGGCGCTCGACGCTGGCCTGAATCATACCTGCGCCGTCGACCTCGCCGGTGCCATCTGGTGCTGGGGCATGAACGACATGGGACAACTCGGATTTGCCTGCGCGCAAGTCACGGATCCCGACTGCCTGGCTACGGCGACGCCGCGCAAAGTGATTATTCCCGGTCCTCGGGGCTTCACGCAGCCCACGTTCTGGTCGGTGTCGGCGGGTGAAGCGCATACCTGCGCGGTGAGCACCGTCGGCAGCGTGTTCTGCTGGGGAGAGAACAGTTCGCAGCAGCTCGGCAGCCCGGGCGGCCGTGAGCCGCGCGTCGTGCCCAGCAGCAGCCGTTATCTGTGGGTCTCCACCGGCAGTCTGCAAACCTGCGCGGTCACTTCGGCAGGCGACCTCGATTGCTGGGGAACCAATCTCGGCAATGTCATCGTCCCGACCTTCAGGAGCGACGTGATCCCGCCCTCGTCAGTGCGCGCAAACCATCCCGGCCTGGTTGGCAGGGTGAGCCGTGTGGCCGCGGGTCGCTTCGGCACCTGCGCGCACTCCGATGGCGGTGGCATCGTTTGCTGGGGCGACACGATCACGGGGACCGACCACCCGGTATCGGCCGCAAGCGTGGTCGCGGATCTCGAGCTCGGCGCCAGCGCGCCGCTCTTGCTGTCCACGGACAATGTGTGCGCAATCAGTTCCGACCTCGTGCTCTGCGGCGCCCGGTTGGGATCGGTGGCGCAAGTTGCGGGCTCGACCTCGGGATTCTTCGACACCACCGTCGGCGGCAGATTCGAGTGCGGCGTGAAGTCGGGTGGCGAAGCCTTCTGCTGGGGCGACCACAACGAATTCGGTCAGCTGGGCGACGGCGGCACCACCTTCCACAAAACGCCGGGAAGGGTCCTCGGACCCTGATCGGGATATTCGGTATTGTCCACCTCCAGCGCCGGTGACTCCTTGCCGGCGCCTGGAGGCGGGACGATGAAACAGACCGATGCAATCCACGACGCGCTCAAGCGCGTGATGCGCGCCAGCGGCCGCACCTATGCCGATGCCGCCAAGGTGCTGAAACTCAGCGAGGCCAGCGTCAAGCGCGTGTTCTCGCGCGGACAACTCTCGCTGGAACGTCTCGAACAGCTCTGCGACTGGCTGGACGTGGAGATCGGTGACGTCGTGCAGCAGAGCACGACATCGGCACCGCTGGTGACGGAGATCGATCCCTCGCAGGAGCAGGAATTGCTGGGAGATCTTCCGCTGCTGTTTCTCGCGTTTCTCGTGCTCAATCGCTGGACGGAGCCGGAAATCCTGGAGATCTTCAATTTCCGCAAGGCCGAACTCACCGACCGGCTGCGGCAGCTGGAGAGGCTGGGCCTCATCGAGCTCATGCCCTCGGGGCGCATAAAGTTGTGTGCCGCACGCAATTTCACCTGGCGCAAGGACGGGCCGATCCAGAATTTCTTCGCGACGCGCGTGTTGCCGGAGTTCCTGTCCACGCGCTTCGACGCGCCCGGGGAACAGATGAATTTCGTCGGCGGCATGTTGTCACGCGCCTCGGTGCACAAGGTGCAGGCGCTGATGGCGGATCTGGCACGCGAGCTGGATGCGCTGGTGTCCCGGGACCTGCACATGCCCGTGAGCGAACGCTACGGCGTGTCGCTTTTCATGGGCCTTAGACCGTGGGAGTTCTCGGAGTTCACCCGCTTGCGGCGCAAGCCGCGCGTCAAGTTCTTCTAGTTAGCTGGCATCCCGCGGTCGTGCCGGACCGGGTACTGGCTTCATCGGTTTGCGCGGAAGTGGTTCTACCGCTGCGCGCGCGTGCTTTGCAGACTCCCTCCGCGGCAACACACGGAGGAAACGCTCATGATTCGTTCGAAGCAGACCTTGATTCTCACGCTCGCGGCAATCTGCGCCGCCGCGATGGGTCCGGCCGGCGCCACCGCCGCCGAGGCCACGGCCGGCGGTGGAGCGGGGAACCGCTGGGTCGCGACCTGGAGCTCGGCTCCGATCGAGCCCGGACCGACGAACACGATCGACGCATTGTTCGGCAACGACCACAGCCTGTCGTTCGAAAACCGGACGGTGCGCAACATCGCCCATACCAGCGTGGGCGGGCGGCGCGTGCGGGTGCGCCTGTCGAATGCCTTCGGTCACGAGCCGCTGCGCGTCGGCGCGGCGCAGGTGGCGCTGCGGCGCGCCGGCGCATCCATCTACCCGGGCAGCAGCCGCCGGCTGACGTTCAGCGGCCAGCCTTCGATCGTCGTACCGGCCGGCGCTGTCGCGGTGAGCGACGCGCTCGAGTTCGATGTGCCGGCGGCGGGTGACCTGGCGATCAGCGTGCACCTGCCGGCAGCCACCGAGCTAGCGACGTTTCACGAGACCACGATGCAGACCTCGTACGTCACGGGCATCGGGAACTTCGTGAACGCCGTCGACCTTCCGGACGCGACGCCGACGCAGTCGACGTTTTACCTCACGGTCGTGGAGGTCCAGGCCTCCGAGCCCATCGGCACGCTCGTGGCCTTCGGCGATTCGATCACGCAGGGGGCCGGCTCGACGCTCGACGCCAACCACACCTGGCCGGATTTCCTGTCAGCGCGCCTGAACCCGAACCCGGGGCGGCCGCGCATGGCGGTGATCAACCAGGGAGTCGGCTGCGGCCGGCTGCTGTTCGATTTCTGCGGGCCCAGCGGCGCCGCGCGTTTCGACCGCGACGTGCTCGCCGCGACGGGCGCGAGTGCGGTGATCGTTCACCTCGGGCTCAACGACATCAACATCCCATCGATCCTGCCGATCTTCGGACACCCCGAGTTCGCCGTTGAAGCGGTGACCGCCAGCGACATCATCATCGGCCTGCACCAGCTGACGCTGCGCGCGCGCGCCAGGGGCCTGAAGATTTTCGGCGCGACCATCACTCCGATCGGCTCGAGCACGATACCTGGCGTCGCGACGCCGGAGAATGAAGCCAAGCGGCAGGCAATCAATCGCTGGATCCGCACCGGCGGCGCCTTTGACGGCGTGATCGACTTCGATGCGGCGGTGCGCGATCCGGCCAATCCGACCCGCCTGTTGCCGGCTTACGACTTCGACGGCCTTCACCTGACGGACGCCGGCTACCAGGCGTTGGCGAACGCGGTCAATCTCCCGATGCTCTTCTGATAGTCTCGCCCTTTCCTAGGTCTAACCACCGGGCACCCCGTCCCATCAGCGGGGCAGGGTGCCCGGGCCGGGGAAAGGGATGTCCAGACCCGCGAGCCTGCCGATTTTTCTCGAGCAACCCAGCGGCCGCACGCTCCAGGAACAGATTTACCAGTCGGTTCGGCAGTGCATTCTCGACGGGCTGGTTTGCGCCGACCGGCGCCTGCCATCGACGCGCACGCTCGCCGCAGACCTTGCCGTGTCGCGCACCACCGTGCTGCTGGCGCTCGAGCAGTTGCGCGCGGAGGGTTACCTGGTCTCGCGCCAGGGCTCGGGCGTGTACGTCGCGCCGCGCCTGCCCGAGCACCGGGCACCCTGCGCGGTGCCCCTTGCGGTGCAGGTCTCGAGACCGCCGTTTTCAATTCGCGGCTACCTGTTGTCGCGTGTGCGCCCGCCCGATCGCCGCAAACCGTCGACCGCGGCGTGTGCGTTCCGCCTCGGAACGCCGGCGCTCGATCTGTTCCCGCAGCGGCTCTGGTCGCAGATCACCCGGGAATGCCTGCGCGCGATGCAACCCGCGCAACGCGACTATTCGCAGCTTGCAGGGCTGCGCACCCTGCGGGTGGCCATCGCCGAACAGATGCAGGCGCGCGGTACGCGCTGCGACCCGGACCAGGTTCAGGTCGTTGCCGGCGCACAGCGCGGCCTCGACCTCGTTGCGCACCTGCTGCTCGACCCCGGCGACGATGCCTGGATGGAAGATCCGGGATATCCGGGCGCACGCGGCGCGCTGGGCGCGGCCAGCGTCAACCTGATCCCGGTTCCCGTCGATCCGCAAGGCATGATCGTCGATGCAAGCCAGGCACGGGCGCGCCTGGCTTACGTGACTCCCTCGTGCCAGTTCCCCCTCGGCATCGCCATGAGCCTCGAGCGCCGGCATCAATTGCTCGAATGGGCGCGCCGCTCGCGCGCGTGGATCGTCGAGGATGACTACGATTGCGACATCCGCTACGACAGCCAGCCGCTGCCCTGTCTGCACGGGCTCGACCCGGACGGCCGCGTCATCTACGTGGGGACTTTCAGCAAGACTCTGTTTCCCGCCTTACGTCTCGGGTTCCTGATCGTGCCCCGGGATCTCGCCAAGGGATTCGTCGCGGCGCGCCTGGCCGTCGATCTTCATCCACCGGTGCTCGAGCAGATGGTGCTCGCGACCTTCATCAGCCGCGGTCACTACGCGCGGCACCTGCGCCGCATGCAGGCTGCGTACGCCGAGCGGCTCGATGCGCTGCGCCGCGCGCTCGACAGATCCGGCTTGCCGCTGGCGTTGCGGCCCGTGCATGCCGGCATGCACGCCGTCGTGGACGTCGAGGGAGTCAGCGCAGAACACGTACACGAGGAGGCCGCGGCGCTCGGTGTCGAAACGATGCCACTCTCGGCCTACTACCACGCGGCGCGCGCTCCGAATGCATTGCTGATCGGGTTCGGCGCGGTCTCCCCGGCGGCGATCCGCGCCGGCGTCACGAAGCTGGCCCGCGCGATCGATGCCGCGCGTCGCCGGCCTGGCCAGGACGAGCTCAGTCGGCGCGCAGCAGTTCGTTGATCGAGGTCTTGTGACGGGTCTGCGCGTCGACGCGTTTCACGATCACCGCACAGTACAGCGAGTACTTGCCGTCGGAGGAGGGCAGGTTGCCCGAGACCACCACGGAACCGGCGGGGATACGTCCCTGCAGGACCTGCCCGGTCGTGCGGTCGTAGATCTTGGTGCTCTGGCCGATGTACACGCCCATGGAGATCACCGAGCCTTCTTCGACCACCACGCCTTCGACCACCTCGGAGCGCGCGCCGATGAAGCAGTTGTCTTCGATGATGGTGGGTCCGGCCTGCAGCGGTTCGAGCACGCCGCCGATGCCTACGCCGCCCGACAGGTGCACGTTCTTGCCGATCTGCGCGCAGGAGCCGACCGTGGCCCAGGTGTCGACCATGGTGCCGCTATCCACGTACGCGCCGATGTTCACGTAGCTCGGCATGAGCACGACGTTGGGCGCGATGTACGAGCCGCGGCGCGCCACGGCCGGCGGCACCACGCGGGTCGTGCCTGAGGTCAGCAACTGTCCATCGTCGGCCTGCGAGCGCGCCGCGTATTTCAGCGGCACCTTGTCGAAGAAACGCGTGTAGCCGGCGTCGATCAGCTGGTTGTCGTGCGTGCGGAAGTAGAGCAGCACCGCCTTCTTCAGCCACTGGTTGACGATCCACTGGCCGTCCTTCTTCTCGGCGACGCGCGCGTTGCCGGAGTCCAGCAGCTCGATGCACTCCTCGATGGCGTGGCGCAGTGCCGGCGCGGCATTCTTCGCGGTGATGTCGGCACGCCGCTCGAAGGCTGCATCGATGGTGGCGGCGAGTTGGGTCAGGTCGGTCACTCAGTTTTTCTCCAGGAATTTGCGGATGCGCTGCGCGGCGGCGACGCATTCGTCGACCGGGGCAACCAGCGAGATGCGGACTCGCCGCCTGCCGGGATTCCCACCACGCGAGTCGCGTGCCAGGTAGCTGCCCGGCAGGATGGTGAGATTCTGCATCGCGAACAGCTCGCGGGTGAAGTCCTCGTCGTTGCGTTGCACGTCGGGCCAGAGATAGAAGCCGCCATCGGGCTCGACCACGTCCAGCACCGGCTCGAGGATGGGCAACACGCGCGCGAATTTCTCGCGGTACAGGGCACGGTTGGCCGCGGCGTGTGCATCGTCATTCCAGGCGGCGATGCTCGCGAGTTGCGTGGGCACCGGCATGGCACAGCCATGATAGGTGCGGTACAGCAGGTAGGCCTTGAGCAGCGCCGGGTCGCCGGCGACGAAGCCGGAGCGCAAGCCGGGAACACTCGATCGCTTCGACAGCGAGTGGAATACCACGCAGCGCTGGAACCGGTCGTGACCGCCGGCGAGCGCCGCCTGCAGCAGTGACGGGGGCGGCGAGTTCTCGTCCCGGTACAACTCGGCGTAACACTCGTCGGAGGCGATGACGAAGTCGTAGCGCTCCGCGAGGTTGAGCGCCTGGCGCAGGAAATCGAGCGACAGCACCGCGCCGGTAGGGTTGCCGGGACTGCACAGGAACAACACCTGGCAACGCTTCCAGACGTCCGCGGGAACAGCGTCGAGATCGGGCTGAAAGCGCGTCGTGGCCGTGGTGTCGATGAAATACGGTTCGGCGCCGGCGAGCAGGGCCGCACCTTCGTAGATCTGGTAGAACGGATTCGGCATCGCGACCAGCGCCCGGTCATTCGAAGCGTGCGCACCGCCCGCATTCCCGACCATCGCCTGCACGAACGAAAACAGCGCCTCGCGTGTGCCGTTCACCGGCAACACCATGGACTCGGCGCTGACGCGCACCGCGAAACGGCGCTCGAGCCAGGCCGCGCAGGCAGCCCGCGTCTCGGGCAGACCCACGGTGGCCGGATAACTGTCGAGTTTGCCGAGGTTCTGCCGCAGCGTTTCGATCACGAATGCCGGCGGCGCATGTTTCGGCTCGCCGATCGACATCGCGATGTGCGGAAGGTTCGCCGGCGGCGCGATGCCCGCCTTCAGGCGCGCCAGCCGCTCGAAGGGGTAGGCGGTGAGTAGTTCGAGGCGCGGGTTCACGCGGCGGCGCGGCGGTCGAGCGCGCCGGACAACTTCTGCTGCAGCCGGTTGGCGGAGCCCTCGTCGAGCGGTGCGCCGGCGAGTGATGCCAGGTAGAAGACGTCTTCGGCGCGTTCGCCGACCGTCATGATCTTCGCGGCCAGCAGGTCGACCCGCTCCTCCATCAATACCTTGCCGATGTCGCAGAGCAGTCCGGGACGGTCGCCCGCGACCAGCTCCAGCACCGAGCGGCGATTGCGCTCATCGACGGTGACGGCGATCTGCGTGGGCGTGCGGAACATGCGCGCCTGGCGCGGCACGCGGCGCGTGACGGTGACCGGCGCTTCTTCGGGGTGCTGCAGCGCGCGCCACAAGGCGCGTTCGATTTCGCCGATACGTTCGGCGTCGGCGATCGGCGCGCCATCTTCTTCCAGCACGTGGTACAGATCGAGGCTGAAGCCGTCGCCCGTGGGCGTGATCCGCGCGTCGACGATGTTCAACCCGAGCTGGTCGAGCACCGCGGTGGTGATGGCGAAGCCGTTGTAGCGATGCGGGGCGAACGCGAGGATGGCCGTGGTGCCGCGCTCGCTCGAAGTCTGTACCGCGACCAGCGGATCCTCGCTGCCGGGCTCGCGGTCGGCGAGCAGCTGCGAGTGCCAGGCCACTTCTTCGGGGGTGTGCCGCAGGAAATACGCCGGCGTGAGCCGTTCCCAGGCGCGGGAGATTTCCGGCGCGGTGATGCGGCCGGAGGCGGCCAGCAGCTTGCGCGCGCCTTCCTGGGTCTCGCGCATCAGCTCTTCCGGGTCGATGGGACTCTCGAGGCCGCGGCGCAACGCGCGTTTCACGCGCTCGTAGAACTCGTGGAACAACGACGCCTTCCAGGAGTTCCACAGCTTGGGATTGGTGCCGCGCACGTCTGCGCTGGTCAGCACATATAGATAGTCGAGGTGGGTTTCGTCACCGACACGGCGCGCGAACGCGTTGATGACCTCGGGATCGGAGATGTCCTGCTTCTGCGCGGTCACCGACAACTCGAGGTGATTCAGCACCAGCCACGACACCAGGCGCGCGTCGTAACGCGACAGGCCCTGCTCGAGGCAGAAGGACTCCGCGTCCACGGCGCCGAGCTGCGAGTGATCGCCGCCGCGGCCCTTGGCGATGTCGTGGAACAGCGCCGCCAGGTAGGCGATCTCGGGCTTGGGCAACTGCTGCATGATGGCCGAGAGCTGCGGCAGCTCGTGGTCGTACTTCGGCAACGCGAGGCGGCGCAGGTTGCTCAGCACGAACAGGGTGTGGGCATCGACCGTATAGGCGTGGAACAGGTCGTACTGCATGCGGCCGACGATGCGGCCGAACGCGGGGATGTAGCGGCCCAGAACTCCGTAGGCATTCGTGCGCCGCAGCTGGTGCGTGACGCCGGCAGGAGCGCGCAGGATCTCGAGAAACAGGCGATGGTTGCGCGGGTTCTGCCGGAATTCCTCGTCGATCAGCCACAGGTTCTTGTTGATGGCGCGGATGGTCGAGGCACGCACACCCTTCACGTCCGGGTTCTGCTGCAGGACCACGAAGATCTCCAGCAGGGTCGACGGGGTGCGCGCGAAGATCTCGTCGTTGATCGCCTCCAGATAGTCATTGCGTACCTGGAAGCGCGGATTGATGGGCCGCGGCGGCGCGGTTTCGGTGAGGATGGCCTCGCGAAAAACCTGCAGCAGCAGTTCGTTGAGCAGCGAGACGTCCATCACCGTGCGGTAGTAGCGCTGCATGAACTGCTCGACCGCGAGGGTGAAGGTCGCGTCTTCGTAGCCGAAGAGCTGCGCCAGCTTGATCTGGTGATCGAACAGCAGCCGGTCCTCGCGCCGGCCCGTGAGCACGTGCAGCCCGAAGCGCACTTTCCACAGGAAGGATTGCGCCTGCTTCAGCTTGCGCAGTTCGGAAGGCGAGAGGAACCCATGCGTCTGCAACTCGTCGAGCGAGCTGGCGCCGAAATGGCGCTTCGCCACCCACGCGATGGTCTGGATGTCGCGCAAACCACCGGGCCCCGTCTTCACGTTGGGCTCGAGGTTGTAGGCGGTGTCGTTGGCCTTGAGGTGCCGGTCCTGCTGCTCGGCCACCTTGGCCTCGAAGTAAGCCTTCACCGGCCAGACGTGTTCCGCCGACACGGCCTCGCGCATCTTCGACAGCAGCTGCGAATTGCCGGCCAGCAGGCGCGCCTCGACCAGCGTGGTCATCACACCCACGTCCGCGGCGCTCTCCTCGGCGCACTCGGGGACGGTGCGCACGCTGTGACCCACCTCGAGGTTGATGTCCCAGAGGAAGGTGACCAGCCGCTCGACCACGCCGCGGCCCGACTCGTCGGGCGCGTCCGGCACCAGGATCAGGATGTCGACGTCGGAATGCGGATGCAGTTCGCCGCGGCCATAACCGCCGACCGCCGCGAGTGCCCAGGTCTCGTAACCCGGCGGCAGTTGCGAGCTCCACACCTCGCGCAGGATCGCGTCGATGAGCTCGGCCCGCGCGTGCACCAGCGTCTCGACCGATTCGTCGGCGCGGAATCTCTCGCCCAGCTCCGCGTTCGCTTCCTGCAACTCGGTGCGGAACGCCGCCGGGGAATGCCCGGCCGCGCCGAGGCGCTCGGGCAACTGCGCCAGCCGCAGCCAGGGCGAAGTACGGAGAACCGTGGTCTCGGTGGCTTCGATGTCCTCGTCCAGCGATGCCATCTAGTTGTTCCGGTCCTTGGCGCTGAGAGTCAGCACCTCGTAACCGGAGGGGGTCACCAGGATGGTGTGCTCCCATTGCGCGGACAGCGAATGATCCTTGGTGACCACGGTCCAGCCGTCGCCGAGCAGGCGCACGTGCCGTTTGCCCGCGTTCACCATGGGCTCGATCGTGAACGTCATGCCGGCCTTGAGCTCGTCGCCCGTTCCCGGCTCGCCGTAGTGCAACACCTGCGGGTCTTCGTGATAGACCTTGCCGATGCCGTGGCCGCAATACTCGCGCACCACCGAGAAATTCCGTTCCTCGACGAAGGTCTGGATGGCATGCCCGATGTCGCCGAGGTGTGCGCCGGGTTTCACCTGCTCGATGCCGCGCCACATGGCCTCGAAACAGGTTTCGGTCAGCCGTTGCGCGGGCAGGGCGGGCTTGCCCACGTAGTACATGCGGCTGGTATCGCCATGGAAGCCATCGCGGATCACGGTGACGTCGATGTTCACGATGTCGCCGGCCTTCAGCACCTTGTCGTTCGGGATGCCGTGGCACACCACGTGGTTCACCGAGGCGCAGATGGTCTTGGGGAAACCCCGATAGTTCACGTTGGCCGGGATGGACTTCTGCACCTCGATGATGAAGCGGTTGCAGAGCCGGTCCAGCTCCTCGGTGGTCACTCCCGGCTTGACGTGCTCCCCGATCATGTCGAGGACGTCGGCCGCCAGCCGCCCGGCGACGCGCATTTTTTCCTGCTCGGCCGGGGACTTAATAGTGATGTGACGGCTCACGAGGGAGTCCATTGAACGCACCTGCGTAAGGCGTTGTTTTGACGGGGAAGAGATGGTATAAAGCGCGGCCTTTTTTGGCAATGAAACTCACTTAAACCACACGCGCAACCTGCCGGCTGGTCATTTTCGACCAGCGCCTCTCCGGGCAACGGCATAACGAGTGGCCGGGTGTTCTGGGGACACTTCTCGATAAGAGAAGCCCCGGAATGACCACTCGGGCGGCGCGGAGGCTCAACCCACCAAGGAGAACTTTGATGGCCGGCGTGTCAATGCGACAGATGCTGGAAGCGGGCGTCCATTTCGGACACCAGACCCGTTTCTGGAACCCGAAGATGGCTCCGTTCATTTTCGGCGAACGAAACAAGATCCACATCATCAACCTCGAGAAGACGCAGCCGTTGTACACGGAAGCGGCGAACTTCGTGCGCGGCGTCGTCGGCGACGGCGGCAAGGTGCTGTTCGTCGGCACCAAGCGTTCGGCGCGCGAGGCGGTGGAGAAGGAAGCCAAGCGCTGCGAGATGCCCTACGTGAACCAGCGCTGGCTGGGCGGCATGCTCACCAATTTCAAGACCATCCGTGGGTCCATCAAGCGACTCATGGAACTCACCGAGATGTCGGAGAACGGCACGCTCGGCAAGCGTGGCAAGAAAGAAGCCACGATGATGCGCCGTGAGAAGGACAAGCTCGAGAAGAGCCTGGGCGGCATCAAGCAGATGGAATCTCCCCCGGACGTGATCTTCGTGATCGACGTGGGTCACGAGAACATCGCGATCCACGAAGCCAAGAAGCTCGGCATCCCGGTGGTGGCGGTGGTGGACACCAACTGCACGCCCGATGACGTCGACTACGTGATCCCGGGCAACGACGACGCCATGCGCGCCATCGCGCTGTACGCCGCCGGCATCGCCGATGCGGTCATCGAAGGCAAGGCGCAGGTGCCGGCCGTGGTGGTCGGTGAAGACGAATTCGTCGAGCTCGACGAGGCCGGCAACCCGAAGAAGAAGGGTCCGAAGGGCGGTCGCGCCCCGAAGGCGCCGCCGCCGGTGCGCAGCCGCCGTCCGGCGCATGCCGCGCAGCGCCGCCGTCCGGTGGTCGCGAGCGTCGCCGCGGAGCCGGCGGAAGACACCACCGATGTATTCGACGACGGCAGCGATACGCCGCGCAGCGCCACGGCCAGCGCCGGCCGTTCGCGCACCGGTACCGGCAACGCCCCCAGCGGCCCGCGCCGCGGCGGTGGCGGTGGGCCGCGCCGCGGCTGATCGGCCGCGT
>Ga0207675_100001670_pt1 | contig 22199 bp, 23 predicted proteins | sample KBSSwiS42_FD_184305 | JGI IMG/M metagenome (GOLD analysis project Ga0207675, IMG submission 184305) | Switchgrass rhizosphere microbial communities from Kellogg Biological Station, Michigan, USA - KBS Switchgrass S4-2 (SPAdes) (version 2) | ecosystem: Host-associated > Plants > Roots >...
TCCCATCGTCCGCATCGAGCCGGCGCGCGTCACCATGTGGCGGGCGGCCCGCTGACGCCGAGGAACCGCCCTCCGACTACGCCATGCGGCGCGCGTACATCTTGTTGCGCGGCTGCCTCGAATGCGGTCTTGCACGATCGGAGGCCGAGAGCCGGGGAATTCTGCCTCCGCGCGGACGGCACGTCATGTGCCGCACCCAAAACACCCGCCTGATTCCGGCCGCCGGCGGGACGTATCCGCCAAGCCCCCGGTAAAGTGGAAGAAAGCCACCACCGTTCCCTGCACGTATGGTTTACGACGCAGGGTGCCGTTCCTCACGTCGTTCCGGTAGGCCGTGACCCGGTCTGCTGGCACCCAATTCGCTTAGTGCACCCCCCAAGAGGGCCGTTACCGATGATAATCGACCGCGAGACATTCACCGAGCTGGCCGTGCACCTGAAACTGGCCTCTGACGCCATTCTGAAGACAGCGCGCCATCTCGCGGTGCTTTCGAACGGCGATTCGGGGTCCGAGGAGCACTGGGCAGGCACACTCGACAGCCTCATGTCGATGAACACCGAGATCACCGTCATGGAGCGCATCCTGCGCGCCCTGATGGAGGCCAACCGCGAGGAAGAGGGCCTCCCCGTCTCGGTCCCCGACAAGAAGAGCGAACCACTCCCGTCTTAGGACTTCCCCTCCGCACCTCCCGCCGGCGGAGACGGGGCGGCCGCACCCGTCTCCGCCTCTCCTCCTCCAACTAGAGCATCAGCCAGGAAGGAACCCTGGCGCCCGAGTTGAAGAGCATCACCTTCAGCTGGACGTTCAGGAAGATCGAGTCGAGGTTCCCGCTGTGGGTGACGTCCTCGATCCGGAGCTCGTGGCTGCGGTCGATGAAGTAGGTCGCCTCGGCCGCGACCGAGACGTTCTTCATGAAGAAGTACTCGAGCCCGGCGCCGACGAGCCCGCCGAAGCCGAAGTCGGCGCCGTGGATGCCGCCGAGGTCCTTCGTGACCGGTCGGCGATCGTTGAACTCGGCGTAGGTGGGCCCGACGCCGCCCGCGACGTACGTCTCGAGCAACTCGCCTAGCGGGTAGCGCACACGAACGCGGGGGATCAGGTCGTAGACCGCGTACTCGCCGATCGTCCCCACGCCCGGCAGCCCGAGCGCCATCTCGTAGCCGCCGACCGGTATCTCGACGCGTTCATCCCCCGAATAACCGCACGCCGAGTAAAGCGGAACGCCGGGAAGCGTAGACATCATCTCGGCCGACAACGCATCAGCGAACGCAATGCTTTATTAATAGACGGCATCGAGTCCTCAATTACGGGGCAAGGTAGGGGCCTCGATTTGAATCCGGTTCGCGGCTACAATCCACCCATGGAACAAGCAACACGTCCTACCACCCTCATGCGCTCCGTGGACGACCGGGTCAACGCCGGGGTGTGCGGGGGTCTGGCCACGCACCTCGCCGTGGACTCGAGCTGGGTGCGCATGGGATTCATCGTGGGGGCGTTATTTTGGGGATTGGGGCTCATCGCGTATGCATTGCTCTGGATCACCCTCCCCGAAGAGCCGGAAGAAGAAGGGGGCCCCATGCGGCCGCCCATCGCCACGCAGGATCCCAAAGCGGTGGCGGGTATATTGCTTTTGTGTTTGGGACTTCTCGTCATCACATGGAACATCCTCGCGCATCTTTCCTTCTGGATCGTGCTGCCGGTTCTTCTGGTCGGCCTTGGCCTCTTCTTGCTCGTGCATCGCCAGTCGGTGTGATGGCGGCGTTCTGGCCGCAGCCCATCCCGGGCACCCGCTGGATCCTCCGCTTACCGAACTGGGTTGGCGACGCGGTGATGGTGCTCCCGGCATTGCGCGCGCTGCCCGCAAAAGAACAGTTTCGGGTGGGTGTGGCGCATCCGCGCGTGCTCGACCTGTACGCTGCGACCGGATTGTTCGACGAACTCCTGCCCGCAAACGGAAAAGCCGCGCCGCTCGAGTTGCGATCCAAGCTGCGACGCTTGAACGCAGACCGTTGCCTCGTGTTCACCGAAGCGATGAGCGGGGGATGGCTGGCCATGTTGTCCGGGGCGAGACTTCGGTTGGGACGGGCAACCGGGCTCAAGAAAGCGCTGTTCACGCACCGTCTTCCGCCCGCAACGCGACAGATCGCCGCCTGGCGCGAATACATGCAAGTTGCGGAAGCCGCCGGGGCCTCACTACCCAAGTCTCCGGATTTTCGGGTGCCGTTGAGTGAATCCTTGCGGGTCGCGGCACGCACACGTGTTCCGCCGGTGGACGAGCCAACGGTTGCTTTGGCCCCCGGCGCGGCGTACGGCCCGGCGAAACGCTGGCCCTTGGAGCAATTCATCGTCCTGGCCAAACGATTACGTTCGGAAAGCTATCGCGTTCTAGTTACCGGTTCGAATCAAGAACGATCGCTGGGACAGGAGCTCGCCAAAACCGGGGCCATCGATCTCACCGGACAAACGAACCTGCTCGAATCGATTGCCGTTTTGGAACGGGCCAACGTGCTTGTCACCAACGATTCGGGCGCGCTCCATCTGGCGCGCGCCGCCGGCACACCCGTCGTCGCCCTATTCGGTTCATCCTCCCCCATGTGGACCGGACCCGATGCGCAGGAAGGTGACGTGCTAAAGCACGACGTTCCGTGCAGTCCTTGTTTCAAGCGCGACTGTCCACTCAAAGGCGAAGATCACCTGCGCTGCTTGCGACAGATTTCCGTCGACGAGGTGCTCCAGGCGGTCATCCGCCGTTTGGGAAGAGCCACGTGAAACGCTGGGGCGTGTTTCTGGATCGTGACGGCACGTTGGTGCCGGACGTGGGCTACGCGCGCGACCCGGGACAGCTCGTGCTCTATAGGGGGACCGGAGCGGCGTTACGAAAACTGCAGAAAGCCGGCGCAGTCCTGATCGTGGTGTCGAACCAGTCCGTCGTGGCGCGCGGGCTCTTGGATCTGGAAGGTCTCGAACGCATGAACGTCCGGCTGATGAGCTTGATGAAACGCGCGGGCGTCACCCTTTCCGCCGTCTACAACTGCCCGCATCATCCCGATATCGACGGCCCCTGCGATTGCCGCAAACCCGAGCCGGGAATGATCAAGAAGGGTCTCGATACATTCAAGCTCACCCCATCGGAATGTTTCATCGTGGGCGATCACGCCACCGATCTCGAAGCGGGCCGCCGCGTCGGCATGCGGACGATCCACATCCTTACCGGGCACGGCCGGCGGCATCGGAACGCAATCAGATCCTCGGGAGTAGCGGACGCGCTGGTGCGCGACATTGCGGGGGCGGCAGATTGGATCTTGGAAGCCCGGACTAGTGGTCGGACGTAATGCCGAGCGAACTCAGCTGGCTTTCCACTTCCGTGGTGACCTGAGCGCGGCGTCCGGTAACGCCGGGGTCCAGCCAACCGCTGTCAGGCCGCGAATGGGCGAGTAGGGGGGCGAAGCCGGTGCCAAGCAGCACCGATCCAATGAGTAGCGTCATGATCCCCGCGAACGCGGAAAACGAGAACGACGCGACGACCTTCTGCTTGCCGCCCAACCGCCGTGCCTCGTCGGAGTCGACGATCATGATCCGCTGGCGGCCCAGCAATTCCGAGATCGCTTCGTAGGTCAGGAAGTCGCCCAAGGGGGAAAGCTGGGTCAGTTCGAGAATCGCGCGCGGTTGATCGAGCAAGCGCAACACGATGGTGCATTCACGAGGCAATGGGCCCGGGGGCGCATCTTCCACTCGCGCCAGGGTCAAATCCGGCGCAAACATCGACTCCTTCATCGTTGCCAGCTCATCCGCGCGACGCATGCTCTCCAGCACCAGCTCCTCGGGATTCATGTGAATCGGGAGTCCTTGTGCGGGAAGCAATTTGTCATCGCAGGGCGAGAAGTCATAGCTGCCGACGGTCCAGCTCACCAGCTCGTCACTCACCCGTTGCGTGTAGCGGCGCATTTCTTCGGTGAGACGATCGCGGCCGATGGTTCCGCTGGCCAAGAGGACGGTGAAGATGTCCTGTCCCGTGGATTGGTTGATGTTCTCCACGCTCTCGACTTGATCGAGAGAGAGAAGTTGGTTTTGATACACGTGAGAGAGGAACTCATGACGGCCCGTCTTCCGGCGATCCGCGGCGGCAAGCACACGACCTCTCCAGAAGAAGAGCACGTGCGTTGCACCCTTGGGATGGTTGAACGTCAAGACGCCGGTCTTCTGCTGCAACGCCAAAAGCTGCATCAGCTCCGGAACCGAAAATTCAGTAAGGCTTCCGCGAATGGCCATATGAGTGTCCTAGGCCGCACGCTCGCCGGGCGCCGAGTCGCCGTAGCCATTGAGCGCACGCGTGCGAACGGGAATTGCCTTGATCTTGAACACGGTGACGACCGAGATGAGGCACGCCAGACCCATGGCCAGAGCGGGAATCTCGGGCCACCACGGCGTGCGGATGCCGTCGATCCATACCAGGCGCTTGATCTGAAGCGGTCCTTCGAGAAGTGCGACGAGCCCCATGGTTGCCATCAAAGCTACGATTGCGGACAACGCATCTCGACCGCGTCGCCCGGCGTGCAACCCAGGGAAAATCCAGGCGGTAACCCGAAGAATGACCGCCACCATCCGCCGCTTCCGGCGAATTTGCGTGTCGAGCACGAGCTTCGAGTAGGACGCGCTTTGAATGCGAAGGAGAATCTCGCCGCAGGGTCCGCAGTAGGCTTCCTGCCGGATGCGCTTCAAGCAGCGCCGGCAAATCGGCCGGCCACAGTTGGCGCACGCCATCGCAGGCAGATGGCGATGCAAGCGGCGTCCCATGCGGACCGCGACCGAAAAGCAAATGAGGGCAAGGGCGGGGAGAAGCCACAAGGACCCGCGGAACCACACGTCCATGGAAGCGGGAATTCCGGGCATGCGCCTCGGCTCCGCGGCGGCGGAGGTCCACATCGTCTTCATGGAAACCGTTTCGTCGATCAGTGTGCGGTTGGCTTCGCCACCGGCGGCCCGCAACGTGCTTCGCACACGGTCGATCGACAGGTGGTTCGCCACCTTCAACTCCTGATCCGCCTTTTCGAAGAACAGTTTCTTGCTGTAGGTCTGGCTCAAGTTGAAATGCGCCGCCACGCGATCCGGATCGTTGGAGATGGAGCGCTGCAATAGATCCACCGCGCCGTCGTAGTTTTGTTCCAAAAAGGCAATCACGGCGAGGTTGTTCTGCACCACGGCTTCCGGTGCGCCGGCCTCTTGCGCTTCCTGATAAAGCGCTTTCGCTTTCCCGTAGTTGCCGGCTCGCTTTTCGAGTCCGGCTAGCGTGAACGAAAGATCGGCGTCCTTGGGATGCGCGCGAAGCGCGTCTTCAACCGACGCAATCAGCTCAGGGGTGGTTGCGGCTCCACTCGAGCGCGCGAGCAGAAACGGACGCCCCGCGGGATCGAGGGGCCCCAACAAGAACGGCGAGAGCGCCCAGAGGATGAACGGGGACAGGACGACACCGCCTCCTAGAACGCCCACCCACCGGCGTTGATTCGGCCGCATCCATGGCCAGAGTAGGCCGGCAGCGAGAAAGGCGAGCGGCAAACCGCCAATGCGCCACAGCACGGGAACGAAGAACAACAGCGCGGCGCACAACCCGGCCAACCGTCCCGGAAACCGCGGCGCCACGATTTCGGCCATGGCGTGATGAAGTCGCGACAGATGCTGAAGGGCGGCGTAGAGAACGAGCACCAGGAAACCGAATACGAAGAAGAGGAACACCGAAAGAAAGACGTTCACCACGAGACGCTGTTGTTCGAGGAAGGACGACATCATGGCCCGGAAAGCTGCTCCCAATGCAGCAGCAGCGCCGGTGGGGCTACGCAACACGAGAAGCTGGGCCAGCGCAAAGTGGGGTTCGGGGAAGGAGGGATCCAGATCGGCGGCGAGATTGAAGCTCGCGATTGCGTTTTCGGTTTGGCCGTTCTTCCAGGACTCTAGCCCCTGAACATAGATGCCCAGGGCTTCGAGCGGAAGTGCATCCGCTTCGTGATCGCGCATGGTCTTCACCAATGCCGGGCGATCGTTCAGCGATGTTGCCACCGGCGCATAAACGCCGCCCAGAGCCGTTCCCGCAATGAGAACGCCGAGCAGCACGATGCAAACGCCGGATGCGACTTCCCGCATGTAGGCCCTCCACGGCCCGTTTCATTGACAGCCCCGGATCACGAACCTATAGTGCTCGACTCGTTTACCTATCCTGAAGCACTTAGGAAAGACCATCCGGTCAGGTGCTTTGGTATCGGCCCCCCAGCCTTCGGCTTTACGGCTTCGCCCAGGAACCCCGTTCATGACCAAGTCCGCCATCCGCGACCTTCCCCGTCACGTCGGATCTCCTGTTTTGCTTGAAGGATGGCTTTTCAACAAGCGATCCAGCGGCAAGTTACAGTTTTTGATGATCCGGGATGGGTCGGGAATCGTGCAGGCGGTGTCGGCCAAGAGCGACGTGGACGAGGCCACCTGGCAGGCGGGAGACAGCCTCTCCCAGGAGGCGGCGCTCCGGGTAAAGGGGACCGTCCGGGCCGATGCCCGGGCTCCGGGCGGGGTGGAACTCTCGGTGCAATCGCTCGAGCAGGTCTCGCCCTCGGTGGAGTTTCCGATTGGACCCAAGGAGCACGGCCCCGAGTTCCTGCTTGATCATCGCCATCTCTGGCTTCGCTCGCGCCGCCCCTTTGCCGTCTTGCGCGTGCGCGATGCATTCATTCTGTGCGCGCGCGAGTGGCTCTCTGAGAACGGATTTCTATGTGTCGACGCGCCCATCTTTACGCCCAATGCATGTGAGGGTACGACCACACTGTTCGAAACCGAATACTTCGGCCAGCCCGCTTATCTGACGCAAAGTGGTCAGTTGTACATGGAAGCGGCGGCGATGGCGTTTGGAAAGGTGTACTGCTTCGGTCCCACGTTCCGGGCCGAAAAATCCAAAACGCGCCGGCATCTGACTGAGTTCTGGATGATCGAGCCCGAAGTGGCCTATCTGGATCTCGACGGCAACATGGAGCTGATCGAACATTTCGTGTCGGGGGTGGTGGAGCGAGTGTTGGATCGCTGCAAAGAGGAACTCAAAATCCTGGAGCGAGACACCAGTTCGCTGGAACGAGTTAAACCCCCGTTTCCTCGCATTGCCTATAAGGATGCGGTAGCCAAGCTCAAAGCCAAGGGTCACGCGTTCGAGGAGGGCGGGGATTTCGGATCACCGGACGAGACCGCGCTCTCCGAAGACTATGACCGCCCAATTTTCGTGCATCGGTTTCCGGCGGCCATCAAGGCGTTTTACATGAAGGCGGACCCAAACGAACCGGATTCGAGCCTGTCCGTGGATCTTTTGGCGCCGGAAGGCTATGGCGAGATCGTAGGCGGGGGACAGCGCGAAGACGATCTAGCCGTTCTCGAACGCAAGATCGAGGAACACGGCTTACCGCGTGCTCCCTTCGAATGGTATCTGGACTTGCGGCGCTATGGGAGCGTCCCACATTCGGGATTCGGCATCGGCGTGGAACGCACCGTGTCCTGGATTTGCGGTCTGTCCCATTTGCGCGAAGCGTCACCTTTTCCGCGGATGATCCATCGCCTCTCCCCTTAGGGAGGCAACCCGCGTCTTCCCTTAGCCGTAAGGCCCTTGGAACCATCCCTTGGGGATGGGTGCGTCCATGTGAGGAGGATCGATGATGAAGTCGCTCTTGTTGTGGATCTCGCTGGCCGTTCTGGGTTCGGCCGTCCTTGGTTCGAGCGCCGTGCTGGCGGCCAATCCGCCGCCCTCGGGTCCGCTGGACGTGGACGCGGCGGTTCGTATGGCCCTGCAGCAGAACTACGTGTATCAGCGGGCCCAGGCGGGGCTCGGCATCGCCGAAGGCAACCGGCTGGATGCGATGGCCGGACTCTTGCCCTTCGCCACCGGCGATTACACCTATCAAAAGCAAAGCAACACGACCACGCTCAAAGGCCTCGATCTCATCACCACCAGTGTGAATCGCGGTCCGGAGACGGTCACGCGGCGCGGGTCATTGGATCTCGACCAGACCCAGGATGCGTCGGGCTTCGGCGTGTCGCTGCGTGAAGATCTGAGCTTCACGAATTGGTATCGCTACCGGAGCGCGCAGGCCGGCGTATCGCAGGCGCGTTACGGAAAGGAAGCCGCGGCGCAGGACCTCGCCTATCAAGTGCGGCAGCAGTTCTATTTGACGTTACGCGCCCAGGATCTCTTGAAAGTGCAGGAAGAAGATCTGCGGCTGGCCCAGGATCAAGAGAAACGGACGACCAGCATGTTCGAGCTGGGATCGGTGGCGCGCGTGGACGTGCTGAAAGCGAAAGTCCGCGTGTCCGACGCCGAGGTCGCGTTGATTCGCCAGCAGAACCAGGTGGACATCGAGAAATCGCATTTGGCCACGTTGTTGGGATTAGGAGCCGACGCACCTCTGGAGCTGGCCGGCGAGCTCAAGGCCGACGTGCCCACTCCGGATAGCTCCGGCGCGGTTACGGCTTCGGTCAAGCGGCCTGACCTGGAAGGCGCGCGTGAAAACCTGCGTAGCGCGAGCAACCTCCATCGCGCCGCCCGGCTGTCGCGCATTCCTGGCCTCTTCGCCACATTCGACTACAACATCAATTCGGGTACCTCCGAGAGCGACAACATCAATCGCCAGACGCTGATCGATCTGGACACGCCCAGTGCCGGCGACACGACCTTGACCAACGTGCTGTACACGTTCCCCGTGAAGTCCGACCTGGACTTCGATGGTTGGAATTTGCGGGTGGGCGCGACGGTGAGCCTCGACGCGTTCCTCAACACCGGTCAGGACAAGCGCACGCGAGCGGTCATGCATCAGGCCGAATACGATCTCAAGGGCCTCGAGCTCGAGGTGCAGCGCCAAATCGAGGAAGCGGTACTCAACACGCGCGCGTCGATGAAAGCAATCGAGGCGGCGCAGCGTGGTGTGGAGTCGGCGGAAGAAGATTTACGCTTGTCTCAGGAGCGTTATCAGCAGGGGCTGGGCACCGTGCTCGAGCTTCTGGAAGCGCAGGTCAATCTCACCCGAGCGCGGGACACACTCGTGAACGCGTTGACCAGCCTCAAAATCTCAGAAGCGGCTTTGGACAAGGCCCGGGGCGCTTCGCTACCCTAGTAGGCCCACGGATCCCCTGGAAACCCGAGTCCCGGATCCCAGCCCCCCCACAGAGAGGTAAACGACCGTGAAAGGCAGCCTGAAGCGCTGGATTCTGATCGGCGCCGGAGCCATCTTCCTGATCGCCATCGTGGCGTTCAACCTGGCCAAAAACGACACCCCGTCGGTGTCGGCCAAGCTGGGTGAAGTGGTGTCGAAGAGCATCACATCGACCATCACCGCCCCAGGGCGCATTCGCGCGGTGGCGTCGGTCGACATCAGCGCCGAGGTTCCGGGACGCGTGGTGGAGCTCAAAGTCGCCGAAGGCGATTCGGTGAAGGAAGGCGATCTCTTGCTTCGTCTTGACGACGCCCAGTATCGAAGCCGGGTCGATCAGGCTTCGGCAGCGCTGAAGAGTGCGCAGGCAAGCTTGGTTTTGGCCGAAGCGCGTCTGTCCCAGCTCGAGAAGGACCAGAACCGTTTGGCTGCGTTGAATGAAAAAGATCTCGCCTCCGCGGAAGCCCTCGAGAAGGCGCGCACGGATTACACCGTGCAGAGAGCGGAAGATGACGCGCGGCGCGAAGAAGTGTCGCGGATGAGAGCGACCCTGGCCGATGCCCAGGCCGATCTGCGGAAAACCGTATATCACTCGCCGGTGAGCGGCATCGTGTCCCGCCTCAGCATCGAGCTGGGGGAAATCGTAATGACGGGTACGATGAACAACCCGGCCAGCGTGATCATGACCGTTGCGGATTTGGGCATGATGCAGGTGGAAGCCGAGGTGGACGAGAGCGACATCGTAGACGTGCATCCCGGCCAACCGGCCAAGATCACCGTGGATGCCATTCCGGACACGACGTTCAAGGGCCATGTCGTGATGGTCGGAAACAGCGGGCGCCAGAATAATCCCGGCGCGTCGGCGTCCGATGAAGTGGTGAACTTCGAGGTCAAGGTGCAGTTCGACCGGCCGGATGTGCGGCTTAAGCCCGGTATGACCGCCGACGTCGAAGTGGAAACGCAAACGCATGCCGAAGTGCTGGCGGTGCCCATTCAGGCCCTGGTCGCGCGGAGCCGGCTGTCGCTAGAGAACGACGAGAAAGCAGCGGCCAAGAAGAGCAAGAAGAAGCTCACCATTCATGCCGCTCCGGACAGCTTGAAGGGTCCCGCGCGCGAGAAATGGGAAAAGGAAGTGGTGGAGGGAGTGTTCAAGCTCGTGAACAACGAGTCGGTGTTCATGCCGGTGAAGACGGGCATCTCCGATGAGGCCATGATCGAGGTGCGCGGTGATCTCGCCTCGGGGGACAAGGTCGTGATCGGGCCATATCGCGTGCTCAAGGACTTGAAGGAAGGCGTGAAAGTGAAGCCGGCCAAGGAAGGCGAAGAGGAAGGCGGAAAGAAGAAAGGCAAAGGCAAGTAATCTCGTGCTCATCGAAATCGAAAATCTCACCAAGATTTACAAGATGGGGGCGGAAGAAGTGCACGCTCTCGACGGGATCGATCTCGGAATCGAACGCGGTGAATACGTGGCGATCATGGGCGCTTCGGGAAGCGGCAAGTCCACGCTCATGAATATCCTGGGCTGCCTGGACGTGCCCACGTCCGGCACGTACCGGCTGGACGGCGAGCTCGTGTCGTCGATGGATGATGACCGCCTGGCCGCCATTCGCAATCGCCAGATCGGGTTCGTGTTTCAGACCTTCAATTTGCTCCCGCGCTCCGACGCGTTTCACAACGTCGAGCTGCCGTTGATTTACGCGGGGGTGGCGCGGCCGGAGCGCCGGCATCGGGTGGAGGAAGCGCTGGTGGCGGTGGGCTTGGCCGATCGCACCAAACACCGTCCCAACGAGCTTTCGGGCGGGCAGCGTCAGCGGGTGGCCATTGCGCGCGCGTTGGTGAACGCGCCGTCCATCATTTTGGCCGACGAACCGACCGGTAACCTGGACTCGAGAACCTCGGAAGACATCATGGTTGCGTTTCGGAAAATTCACGACGCCGGCAACACGGTGCTCTTGGTCACCCACGAAGAGGACATCGCCGCTCACGCCGATCGCAGGGTCCGGCTCAGGGACGGACGGATCGAGAGCGATACGCGGAGTTAAATGCGGCTTTTAATCGAAGGGCTCAAGCTCGGGATTGCCGCGTTGTGGAGCCACCGGCTCCGTACGTTTCTCACCCTGTTGGGCCACATCATGGGGGTGATCACGGTCATCACGCTGGTCAGCCTCATCCAGGGACTGAATCACTACGTCTCCGAGAAGATCCTCGTCCAGGGCGCCAACTTGTTTTATGTGGACAAGATTGGGCTGGCGTTCAACGAAGAGGATTTTCTGAAGCGGCTACGACGGCGAAATCTGGACTTGAGCGACTTCGAGGCGGTGCGCACGAAGAACGAGACCTTGGCCAACGTGGGTGCGTATGTGCAAACCAATGCCACGTTGAAGTACAAGAAGCGCAAGCTGAACCAGATGGGTGTGGTGGGGATCACCGCCGATTCGCCTCTGTTCGATCCGTATCCGATCGCGAGCGGGCGGGAGTTACGCGCCGAGGACACCGATCATCGTCGCCGGGTGGTCGTGCTGGGGCACGAGGTGGCGCAGGAGCTGTTCCCGGTGGGCGATCCGGTGGGGGAAGAAATCCGGGTGGGCGCCCGAAAGTACACGGTGATTGGTGTGCTGGGAGAGCGGGGGAAGGTGCTTGGGCAAAGCACGGATAATTTCGTGGCCATTCCCATCACGGAGATGCTGGGATGGTTTCACGATCTCAGTTTCTTCACGCTGCTTGCCCAGCCGCTTCCCAACGTGTCCACCGATGAAGCCCAAGAAGAAGTGCGCTGGATCCTGCGCGGGTCGCGTGGTCTCAGGCCTAAAGACGCCGAAAACTTCGAAGTGTATTCGTCGGATGCGTTGATGCGGCTCTATCAGACGTTGACCGGCGGCATCTTTGCCGTGCTGGTCGGGGTGGGAAGCATTTCTTTGGTGGTGGGTGGCATCGTGATCATGAATATCATGATGGTGTCGGTGACCGAGCGCACGCGCGAGATCGGGGTGCGAAAGTCATTGGGCGCGCGACGTAAGGACATTTTGAATCAGTTCTTGTTGGAGTCTGTCGTGCTCACGGTGACCGGGGGACTGATCGGGGTGCTGTTCGGGTTCTCGGTCAGCATGCTGGTCTCTGCTACTACTGGATTTCCCGCGCGGATTACCGCCTCGGCGACCATTCTGGGCCTTGGTGTGTCCGCCATCGTCGGCATCTTCTTCGGCGTGTATCCCGCGTTTCGAGCCGCCCGGCTCGACCCGGTGACCGCGCTTCGGGCCGAGTGACATGCCACGCCCCGAATTGCACGGTTGGCACTCGGAAGTGTTCAAGCTTGCGTTGGAGAGCTTGCGCGCGCACAAGATGCGAGGCGGCCTAACCATCCTGGGGATCGTCATCGGCATCACGTCCGTAGTGGGGATGGTGAGTTTGGTGGAGGGGCTGAACCGCAGCATGCGCGGGCAGCTCGATTCGCTTGGCGCCGACACGATTTGGATACGTCGCTTCGATCCGGCTCTGTTCGTGGGGGACGTTCCCGATTCGTTGCGAAAGCGCCACAAGTTCACTCGCCAGGACGCGGAAGCGATTCGCGCCAGCTGTCCCTCGGTCTTGGGCGTGTCCATCACTACCGATGCCCGGGAGCGGTTGCGGTATGAAGATAAAGAAAGCCGCATGTCCGAGATCACCGGTATCGATCCGTACTATTTGATCGTGCATAGCCGGGAGCTTTCGGAGGGGCGGGCCTTGACCGAGGCGGAGCTGCGGGGGGGCGCGCGGAGCGCGATCATCGGCAGTGACTTTCAGGAGGAGCTCTTTCCGGGAGTGGACCCGGTGGGGCGGATTGTCCAGATCGGGACGCAGAAGTTCGAGGTGGTGGGGGTGCTGTCGGCAAAAGGGAAATTCTTGGGGCAGAGCCTCGATCGTGACGTGCTCATTCCCAACGAAGCTCTGGATCGCTATTTCGGCGGTGGGACGGATCACATGATGCTCTCCGCGAAGCCGGTCTCGCGAGAGAAGCTCGATCGCGCCATCGAAGAGATCACGGAAACGCTGCGCCGGACCCGGAAGTTGAAACCGCAGGACGCCAACGATTTTGCGGTGGTAACCCAGGCGAGCTTGCTGTCCTTGTACAAGCAAATCACCGGGGCGTTTTTCATCGTGATGGTGGCGATTGCGTCGGTAGCGCTATTGGTGGGTGGGATCGGGGTGATGAACATCATGCTCGTGTCGGTCACCGAGCGTACCCGGGAGATTGGTGTGCGAAAAGCGCTGGGAGCGACACGGCGACAGATCTTGTTTCAGTTCTTAGCCGAAGCGATGGTGCTGACCGGGATGGGCGGGGTGATCGGGATCGTGTTGGGATTATTGATCGGAAAACTAGTGGATATTGCCACGCCATTACCATCCCATGTACCCATTTGGGCGTTCGCGACCGCGTTTTTTGTTTCGGTGGGCGTGGGATTGTTCTTCGGTATATGGCCCGCGGTGCGGGCCGCGCGGCAGAATCCCGTTGACGCGCTTAGATACGAGTAGGAATTAAGCCCGGCGGGTCATTCCGTGGTGAGTTGGCGGAGGTAATCGGCGATCTCGGTGCGCTCGCCAAAAATGGCCCAGTCGAGCGGCGTGCCCTCGTAAATGCTGTCACGAAAATCCAACGCGGCGCCGCGTTCCACGAGCAGGCGGACGACATCGCGATGATTGGACCAGACCGCCTGGTGAAGCGGCGTGGAATGGGCATGAAAGCCGGGCGGGTTGTAACGATTCGGATCCTCGTTGGCATCGAGAAGGATCCGGACGACATCGGTGTGACCGTGCTGGGCCGCCAGTGCGAGAGCCACGTGTTTTGTCTTGGAGTCGGCGTGAGGAAGTAGACGAATCGCATCGTCCAAGCGGCCAAGACCGGCCATGACGGCCAGATCGTCTTTCGGCGAGGAGTGGCGGGAAATCACCTTGGCGGTATCGAGATAGCCAAACGCCAGCGCGATCAGGATGGGGGATTGTTTTTGCGAGCCGCCCCCCTCGGGGTTGGCTCCGTAATCGAGCAGGAGCTCGGCGAGCGGGGCCTGCACGCCGGCTTTTGCGGGATGCGCGCTCGAGACGAGCATGGCCATGGTCGTGCACTTCCCACCATACATGTCGGCCAACGCATCCGGTTCGGCTCCGTTTTTGAGGAGCAGCTTGGCGATCTCGACCGCGTTGGCGGGAGTTTGCTGGCGGCTGCCTTCGACCCCATTGGCGGCGACGTAATGAAGGAGCGTGGCATGATGGCGGCGGGAAGAGCGAGCTTTGGTGAGCTTCGGATAGTTTTCCAGCGTGGCTTCCAGCGTCTTCAGATCGCCGTTCACGACGGCTTCTACCGAGGCTTCGAAACGCTTGATCCCCATGTTCGATGTGACGGCTCGAGTGAACGTTTCCAAATCGCGCCAGGTATCGAAGGCATACATCTGGGCGATGACCACTTGGGCGTCCTGAGGTTCAAGGGCGGCTTTCCTGACCTCGGTGACGGGCTTGCCGCGAAAACGCGGATGCTCCCATTTGAACCGCCACGCCGCGCCCTCATCCCCAGCCTGGAAGGCCGACCACAGTGCATTCGCCTGTTGCTCGTAGGCATCGAGCGGTGCGTGGTAGGGAATGGGGTCCCAGCTCATGGTTTCAAAGGCTCACACCGGGTCTTCATCGAAGAAATCCACGCGTCCGGTCTCGATGGAGTACTCGGCCGCCACGACTCGTAACCCGTCTACTTCGATCAATCGTTCCAGAAGCTCCGAGCCATGCCGGAGGTGATCGACGGAGTGACGCACGTTTGCGCGCACGGCTTGATGAAACACCGTGGTCTCGTCCATGTTCGAACCCGAAGCGACCAAACCCTCCAGCGGGGGCCGAACGCGATCGATGATCGCCCGCAGATTTTTCGATTCGGGCCGGGGGCCGCCGCGCAGATCGTCCAGCGTGGCCATGATCGCGCCGCATTGCGTGTGTCCCATCACGATGACCAGGCGTGTGCCGAATTTCGAGGCAGCGAACTCCACGCTGCCGACCAGAGACGGGGCAACGATGTTGCCGGCCACGCGGATCACGAACAGATCCCCGAAACCCTGATCGAATACGAGCTCGGCGGGAACCCGGGAATCGGAGCAGCCGAGAATGATCGCGAAGGGTTCCTGGCCTGCTACGAGGTTGCCTTCGGGAAACTGCGGCGTGGTGGTTTGATGGGCAACGAACCGATCGTTGCCGGCTTTGAGGCGAGCGAGGGCCTCGTGAGCGTTCAACATGTTCTTGGTAAGGATTTAAGTTGAACCGCCGGCGGCCGTGGTGAGCGCGCCGGCGGCTTCAAGTGATTTAGCTCGGCTGACGTGCGGCGCGCCCCATGACCGGTATGGCCAGCTTCTCGCGCGCGAGGTAGCGATATGCATTGGCACCCAAAACGCCACCCAGGATGGGAGCCACCCAAAAGAGCCAAAGCTGCGAGATGGCCCAGCCTCCGGCGAAGATGGCGACACCCGTGCTGCGAGCCGGATTCACCGAGGTGTTGGTGACCGGAATGCTGATCAAGTGGATCAGGGTGAGGCAGAGACCAATCGCGATGGGCGCGAACCCTTTCGGCGCTTTGGCGTCGGTGGAGCCGAGGATGACCAGGAGGAACATCATCGTCATCACGACTTCGGTGATGAACGCGGCGATCATCGAGTAACCGCCGGGCGAATGTTCGGCGTAGCCGTTCGCGGCAAATCCGGCGGATGCATCGAACCCCGCTTTGCCACTGGCGATAAAATAGAGAACGCCGCCGGCAACCAATCCACCCAGAACTTGGGCGGCGATGTAGGGAACGAGTTTTTTACCCGGGAAGCGCCCGCCCGCCCAAAGGCCAATGGAAACAGCGGGATTGAGATGGCAGCCCGAAATGTGTCCAATCGCGAACGCCATGGTGAGCACGGTCAAACCAAACGCCAGCGAGACGCCGAGGAGTCCAATTCCGACTCCCGGAAATGCAGCGGAGATCACCGCGCTGCCACATCCTCCGAGGACCAGCCAGAACGTTCCGAAGAACTCTGCTTCATGCGGTCGCATAAGACCTCCTCAGGATTTTAGTAATCGTGCTTGGCCGATTGAGCGCGTGGGGGCCGACCGGGGCCGGGTCAGACTATCAGGCGACCATGAAGGTAGGGAAGGGCTGGTTCTATCAGGATAGGGGTCAGGCCGGCTTACGATGTGCTGACCACGACGTTGTTGCCCTCGCTGTCTTTGAGCTCTGCAAACCGTTCGCCCGGGCTCCAGGGAGAATCCATCGGCTCCTTCGTGAACGTGACCCCCTTGGCCGAAAGCTCCTTGTACGCGGCGTCGACGTTCTCGGCAATCAATACGATGTTGGAGGGATCAGAGGTCTTTCGTTGCGTAAAGAGAAGACGGGTGGGGGAGCCAGGGATTTCCAACTCGATCCAGCGCCAGTGGGGCTGAAACTTGGCGTCCTGAGCTACTTTGAGACCGAATGTGTCCCGGTAAAACTGCAACGCGCGATCTTGGTTGTCCACGGGGATCTCGGTGAATTTAACGTGCTTGAACATCGTGTCTTCTCCCTTTAGCTGGACTGATTCAGTTGTTCGATTGCAGTGTGGAGCAAAAGGTTGAACCGTCGTGGATCCTCGAGCATCAAGAAATGCCCGGCGTTGGGCATGATCATAACCTCAACGCCATGTCGCTTTAAGGATTCCAGGTCGGTAGGTTGAAAATCGGGATTGATGGCGATAACGGGTAGTCCTAGCTCGGCCAGAGCCGCCGGTATCTCCCGGTCGAAACTGAGCGCCGAGCGAAGGGAAGGCAGGGCGACCTTAGCCGGGGCGTTTGACATGTCCTCGGCAATCGCGTCGACCAGGGCGGGATCGGCGGACGGGGGGAACATCGTGCGCACGAACGCGCGAGTCTTGGCTCCGAAATCGCTACCCATATCAGCAACGAACGCCTCAACCCTGTCCGGAGAGCGCGGTTTTCCAAGGTGTTTATAGACATCCACCCAGATCAGCCCCACAACACGGCCTTTCAATATTCGCGCCGCCTCCACGATCACATCTCCACCCATGGAGTGCCCGATCAGAATGACGCGATCCAAACGAAGGGTCTCGATCACGGTCGCGACATCGTTCCCAAACTCGCGAATCGTCCACGAGTCGCGTTGATCTCCGGATCTGCCATGTCCCCCGAGATCCACTCCGACCACGGCGAACTGCTTCGTGAATGGCTTGAATTGCCCTCTCCAGTAGCCCCGATCGCATGACCAGCCGTGAACGAACACAAGGGCGGGGGTGCCGGATCCATGCATGTCGTAGGCGACGTTTACACCGGAGGGGGAAATGACCTGCGGCATTCAGGATTCCTCGTAGCGATCTGGAGCATATCGCCTGGCCAGTAAACCGGTTGCCGCGTCTAGATTGATGTTCTGCACGAGGACCCCTTCCTCTCCATAAGGGATATATGCCTGGCACTCGCCACTAGGCGCAATGAGGCTGGTCGCCGCCTCCTGAAATGGGAGCGCGTAGTTCACGCTAGCAAAGTAAATCGTGTTTTCGCGACTGCGCATCATCATCGCCTTTTCGTAATACGGGTTATCCGCTGCGCCCCAGGTGGTCAGCTTAGGGCCACGCGTGTGGGACCCCGTGTGCTGGGGGTGAAAGACGATCTTTGCTCCGCGCATCGCCGCCCAGCGCACCGTTTCGGGATAACGCCACCCTTCATGGCAGATCGTGATGCCGAATTTGACGCCGTTCACTTCGAAAAGTTTGCGCGTGTTCCCGGGAACGTAGAACGGATCTTCGCTCGGATCGATTTGGTTCTTGGTTTGAATACCGAGAAGCTCCCCTTGGGAATCGATAACGGGGGCGACAATTTGACGGCCGATTTCAGAGGAGTGTTCCATCCCCATGATGACGGCAATCCGGTGCTTTGCTGCCAACGCGCTTACGTTCGTGAGCGCGCGTTGCTCTTCTTCCTTATCCCAGGCCATCACCTCGAAATCCTGGCCGCGGAGTCCGGGAAGGTAAGCCTCGGGAAAGCAAATGATTTCAGCCCGAGCCTTGGACGCCTGGGCCATCAAGGTTTCGATGCGTCCTAGTCCATTTTCCAGAGAACGAGCGACGTTCGGGGAAGCAAGCGCTACGATCATGGACAATTAGCGGCGGCGCGAGCTGCCGCCCGAGATCCCGCCTAATATGCCGCGCAGGATTTCACGTCCCACCCGGCTGCCCACTGTGCGCGCCGCTTGTTTCGCCATTGTTTCGACCATCCCCTGACGGCGGTTGGTGCCAAAGATCATGTCGTTGATCTGCTGGCCGGCCGATGACCCAGCCTTCGACTCTCGGGAATCCCTGAACGGCCCCGGCTGTTCTTTCGACGGTCCGGGAGCGGGTTCTTTCGATTGCGGAGCCGGTGCCGTGCGCCGTTGCGAGAGCATTTCGTACGCCGACTCCCGGTTCACGGTGGCGTCGTATTTGGGCCCGAGGGGGCTCCGAGCCCGCACAGACGAGCGCTCCTCGGTCGTGATGGCGCCCATGCGGCAGCGAGGCGGAGCAATCAGCGTGCGCTCGACGGGCATAGGAACGGCGTTCTCCTCTAGCGTGGAGACCAAGGCTTCGCCGACCCCGAGAGCAGAGATGACCTTCGCCACATCGAGCTTCGGATTGGGAACGAACGTCTCCGCCGCAGTGCGCACGGCTTTCTGATCGCGTGGGGTGAAGGCGCGAAGCGCATGCTGAATGCGGTTCCCAAGCTGACCCAGAATCTCATTCGGCACGTCGTCGGGAAACTGAGAGCAAAAATACACACCCACGCCCTTGGAGCGAATAAGCCGCACGACTTGTTCCACGCGTTGATGCAAGGCCGGCGGCGCGTCATCGAACAACAAGTGCGCCTCGTCGAAGAAGAACACGAGCTTGGGCTTGTCGAGATCGCCCACTTCGGGCAGGTTCTCGAACAGCTCGGACAATAGCCACAACAGGAATGTCGTGTAGATCCGGGGCTTCAGAATGAGTTGATCGGCGGCGAGAATGCTGATCACACCGCGCCCCTGTGCATCCGTGCGCATCAGATCACTGAGTTCCAGCGCCGGTTCGGCAAAGAACTGGCCCCCTCCGTCACGTTCCAGCGTAAGCAATCCGCGCTGGATGGCGGCGATGGATTGCGTGCTCACGAGACCAAACTGAGTTGAGATGTCCTTGCGGTTATCCGCCATGTAGCTGAGGAGGGCTCGCAGATCGTCCAGGTCAAGGAGCAGAAGCCCCTGTTTATCCGCAAGCTGGAATGCAATCTCGAGCACGCCCGACTGCGTATCGTTGAGTTCGAGAATGCGGGCGAGCAACGTCGGCCCCACTTCGCTCAACGTCGCGCGCACCGGATGTCCGGCTCTGCCATAGAGGTCCCAGAAGATGACGGGGCTGGCTTGGGGTGTGTAATCCGAGATGCCGATCCGGGTCACGCGCTCCTGGATTTTGGGATTCGGTGTCGACGGCTGGGATATCCCCGCTACGTCGCCCTTCACGTCGGCCATGAAGACCGGCACGCCCAAGCGCGAGAACCCTTCCGCGAGCACGAGGAGCGACACGGTTTTTCCGGTGCCGGTGGCTCCGGCCACGAGGCCGTGGCGGTTGCCGTATTTGGGCAGCAAATAAACGAGACGATCACCTTTGCCGACGAGGATCGGGTCCAAGACATCTCCCGGGTTAGCAGAGCAACACTTCAGGATGGCTGAGAATACAACTCGGTGCTCAGGTACTTCATCCCGGAATCGACCGCGATCGTGACCACCGTTTTCCCCGAACCGAGGCGTTCGGCCACCCGGAGCGCGACGGCCAGGTTGGCTCCCGTCGAGGTCCCGGCAAAGATCCCCTCCTCGCGCGCGAGCCGCCGCGCCATGACCATCGCCTCTTGGGTCGAGACGGTCAGGATCTCATTCGCGATGTCGGGCTTCCACAACGGAACCACGAATCCCGCTCCGGCCCCTTCGATCCTGTGGGAGCCGCTCGGTCCGCCCGACAAAACCGCCGATTCCGCTGGTTCGACGGCGATGATATGAATCTTGGGATTGTGCGAACGAAGGCGATCGGAGGTGCCGCGCAGCGACCCCCCCGTCCCCACGCTCTGCACGAACGCGTTCACTTGCCCTTGCGATTGCTCCCAGATTTCGTCTGCCATGCGCGAGTAGGCGCCTACCTGATCCTTGTTGTTGAGCTGATCGGTCCAATAACTGCCCGGTTTGGCGGCGAGCTTGCGTGCCGTTTCAATCATCTCCATGACGAGGGCCTGCGTGGTGCCGCCATCGGGACTCTTCACCATCGTGATCTCGGCACCGAGCGCACGCATGTGATCCCGTTTCTCTTTGCTCGCCGCATCCGAGGTCACGATTTGCAACGGCATCTGCTTGGCGGCACAGATGAACGCCAGCGACACGCCCGTGCTGCCGCCGGTGTATTCGACCACGGAACCACCCGGACGAAGCCGGCCGTCCTTCTCCGCGGTCCGGATCATGGCCAGAGCCATGCGGTCCTTCATGCTTCCAGTGGGGTTTTCGAACTCGAGCTTGAGGAGGACGCGCGCGAATTTTCGGGGAACCATGTGCTTGAGCGCGAAGAGCCGGGTGCCGCCGATCGCATCGAGCATCGAGCTCATGAAACGGTTCCTATCACCATGGTTACCTCAGCTCTCCGCAATGTCCGCCCCGTGCTCGATGAGCAGCTCTTTCAACAGCGATCGATGGCAGCGGCTCTCATCAGCGCAGTAACAGCCCACGGAGAAATTCGTCACGTGGGAGAGAGCGGCGAGGAGCTCCAGATCGTGCACGGCCGCCGGCTCCTTCATCTCGGCCTTGTATTTTCGCGCGTAGACCCGCCATTCGAGCGGTGTCTCCGCGGCAAGGCCCTGCTTCATCGTCGGCAAACTGGGGGCTAGATTGGGGAACCATACGTCATACCAGTTCTGCTTGGCGAACTGCGTTTTCGGGACGCCGCGAGGGGGCCGGCGCACGGTACCGATGCGCAGTTTCTCGTCAGGTGCACGCGGCGTTCCGAGGCGCACGATGCGAATGCTCATCGTTTCTCCTAAATCACTCCAGACAGCCAGTGCATGATGTTGAGGGCCAGCTGCCGGTTGTCATAACCGGCAACGTTCATTCCAACCCCTTGGCCGTGGCGAGGGCGTTCGGCGCGAAGCATGCCCGCATCGGCCAGCATGACGATCCGGCCCTTACCCCATTCCATAGCGAGGCCTTGGGAGTTGCCTTGGGTCGGCTTGGGCTCCCCATAATTCATGCTCACCACGGTATTACCGCCCTTCTTTTTTACCGAGGCCGGCGTGGATGGATATTCAATGGCGCCGGGAGACAAGCTGAGAAATGGGACGCCTTCCGTGGGGCAGGCAAACGAGGTTCCCGTGAACGTAAGCACTTGATGCACGCGTTCGCTGTCATTGCGACCTTGCACGACCGGGTGGTCCTTGAGCCGCTCATTGTCGTCCGAATAGATCAAATGACTCGCCCCGCGCTGGGACTCGTGGTTCTGGGGATCCTCCACCAACCCCGTTCCCGTCAGCACGCCGAAATGCTTGGTCAAGCCCGCGACCGCGGCCCCAAACGGCCAGTGATCGGTGATCAAGAGCAATGAACCCCCCGCCTTGATCCATGCATCCAATGCAGTGATTTCGGCGTCAGAAAAGGCAGGCGCATCGTTGGTTTCATTGGCGCCCTGTGAAAGCACGGACACCAGCACCGTCGCTCCGCTCAACGACGATGCCGACCACGGCTGCTCAAGCCCTCGAACCTGGTAGCCGTCGTGTCGCATCATGTCGACCAACGGTTTGTAAGCGCCGTCGGCCTTGTGCACGTTCTGGTGTGCGTCGTCGTACAACACCAGCGGCCCATGTTGCGCATAGGCGGGGTTCGCAATTGTAGTGTCGAATCTAGGGTCGTAGGGGCGTGGACGGTTCAGAACCAGGAACATGCCCACGATGGCGACGAAGAGGGCGATGACCGAAACGATTAGGCCGGCACGGGCAGGTTTCATGAACGATCCTTGGGGGGTC
>Ga0207675_100001671_pt1 | contig 22194 bp, 19 predicted proteins | sample KBSSwiS42_FD_184305 | JGI IMG/M metagenome (GOLD analysis project Ga0207675, IMG submission 184305) | Switchgrass rhizosphere microbial communities from Kellogg Biological Station, Michigan, USA - KBS Switchgrass S4-2 (SPAdes) (version 2) | ecosystem: Host-associated > Plants > Roots >...
AACAGGCCTATTCGTGGAGCGGCGGGCGCGCGATCGTCGCGACCGGCAGCCCGTTTGAACCGGTCACCTATGAGGGCAGGGTGTTGCGGCCCGCGCAGGGAAACAACGCCTACGTCTTTCCCGGCATCGGCCTGGGCGCCGTGTCGTGTCGCGCCCGCACGCTGCCCGACGAGTTGTTCCTGGCCGCGGCCCACACGCTCGCGGATCTGGTTCGACCGGGCGACCTCGATCAGGGGTCGCTCTATCCGCCGTTACGAGACATCAGGAAGATCTCGCTGGCCATCGCCGTCAGCGTCGCGACCAGGGCGTACGCGATGAATCTGGCGCGCGAGCGGCGTCCGAAGAGCGTCCGCCGAAGTATCGAAGCGATCATGTACCGGCCGTGACCGCGGCGCTCGGACCGCGGTCGACGTCACCACCCATATCCGAACTTCAGGTACAGGCCGTGGTTGTCCTCGACGCCTTGCGCGTATTCGAGGTTGGCGAGCATGTGTTGCGCCGGCTTGACGATGAATTGAAGACCGAGACCCCAGGTCGGGTAGTACTGGCGTTCCAGCGGGGGTGAGCTGCTGCCGTAGAGGGCGGCGACTCCACCGAACAACGTCGCGCCCCAGCGGCGGCCGAACAACAGCCGCTCCTCCGCCTCGAACGACGACATGTACGGCGCGAGGTACTGGCCGAGTTTATAACCCCGCAGGATAACCGTGGCCTGGCCGCCCGACGGGGCATCGTCGGTCAGCCAGTTGAACTGCCGGAATGCAAGGACATGCCTGCCGCCGTGCTTCAGGAACGTCTTGGCGTCCGCGCGGTAGGCGTCGAAACTGCTCGACCCGCCGAACGCTTCCCGGTAGGCCAGGTTGTTCAGGTTTGCGTACCAGCCGCTGGCTGGCATGTCGAGGTTGTCGCGCGAATCGTGCATCACGACGGCACCGAGGGCGGCCGACGAGAACCCGCGAACCCCCAGTGTTTCGAGCACGAGGTCGTCTTCGGGCGTTGCGCCGAGCACTTGATAGTTCGCGGCGTTCGCCTGCGCGCCGACGAACCAGTCGCCGCCGATGCGGAATTGATAGCGCGCCGCCACCGTCTTGAGGTGGTCGTCCGTCTTCAGCGGCTGTCCCGTGCCGAGGTAATCCTGATAGTCGTTCCTGACCAGTCCGAACACCGCGATGGCTGTGATGCGGTGGTGGTCGGCACTGAACGACGTTCGGGCGAAGGCGGCGCCGATGCTCGACTCGGTCGACGAGTACTGATACATCCCGCCGATCAGCGACACGGGGCTGCCGGCATCGAACGCCCTGGCGTACGCGCCGAGTCCGCCGACTGACGTGCCGAGCTTCGGGTTCGACGAGACGAGCGGCACCAGCAGCCACGGGGAGCGATCGGCCGCGGGCGCGTCGGGCTGTGCGTCGCCCACCTCGCCGGGGCCGGGCGCGGTCGCCCGCGCGGCCTGCAGCCGGATTTCCTGTGCCGAGGCGATCGGAATCGCGACGGCGGACCGCACGAGCACCGCCGCCAGGACCACGATCGACGAACGTGTCACCCCGCGCGCACCCTTGCCGTCGAAGCCTCAGACGCCAACTTCCTGCGTCTTCGAGATGGCTGATCCGGCCGCGATCCGCGCCGCCGTTTCAGCCAGGCGGGTCGCATAACCCATCTCGTTGTCATACCAGGCAGCGACCGATAGCAATTCGCCCTGGATGGCCGTCAGCGGCAGGTCGACGATCGACGAGTGCGGATCACCGACGATGCGAGACGACGCCCACTCGTCTTCCAGCACGGACATCACGCCCTTGAGGGGTGGAACCGCAGCCGCCTTTCGAAACGCGTCGTTGACCGCGTCGACGGTCACAGGACGCTCGGTCAGGAGGTTCAACTCGGCGATGCTGCCGGTGCGGGTGGGGACGCGGTAGGCTTTGCCCGCGATGTTCAGGCCCTTCCAGATGAAAGCGAGCGCGCGCGCGGCGCCCGAAGACGAGGGGATGATGTTCTCGGTCGCGGCCCACGAATCGCGACGATCGTGCATCGGCTGATCGGTCAGCGCCTGGGTATTGGTGTAGGCGTGGATGGTCGAGAACAGGCCGTACTTGATGCCGAAGTTCTCGATCACCACCTTGACCACCGGGGCCAGCGCGTTGGTCGTGCAACTCGCCATGCTGACGATCCGGTGTTTCTCCGGGTCGAACGTGTCGAGGTTGATCCCCGGCAGCAGCACGGCGTCGCAGTCTTCCCGCGTCTTGCTCGGCGCGCTCACCAGCACGCGCTTCGCACCGGCATCGAGATGGGCCTGGGCGCCGGCACGCGTGCTGGCCCGGCCCGTACAATCGATCACCAGATCGACGCCGAGGGCCTTCCAGTTCGGCAGCGCCTTGATCGAGTCGAAGTAGGGAATCTCGCGGCCGCCGATGATGAAGCGGCTGTCCTTCGTCGTCACGGCCTCGGGCCAGCGGCCATAGTTGGAGTCGACTTCGAAGAGCGCTGCCAGCGTCGAGACATCCTTGATGTCGGAGATCGACACCGGCACGAACAAATCGTCCTCGAGCGCCATCCGCATCAGGGACCGCCCGATGCGACCGAAACCATGAATTGCGATGTTCGCCATGTCATTTCCTTTCAGGATGCGCGACCCGGCCAGCGACGCGCCGAGCCGCCGCGTTCAGACGCCCGATTCGATCGGCTCGGGCCGCGCCGGCGCGGCGAACCAGTCCTTGCGGGCGACGATCTTCGGCGCCTCCGGGTCGAGCACGTAGTTCGGCGACATGATCTGCACGCCGTACTGATTGAACAGATCCTGGATGTGGGCGTGCAGCTGGTGCAGCGTGCGTGGACGGTCCTCCTGGTGCTCGAGGCAGACCAGGAGCGTGTACTTGACGTAGAAATCCTCGAGCGCCGCCTGCAGCACCGCCGGCTCGGGCGTGGAGCGGATGCCCGGCGTGCGCTCGGCCGCCAGCAGCAACAGCGCCTGCACCTGGCGCCACGGCGCGTCGTAGCCGATGGTCACCGAGATCGGGGTGAGCACCGTCTCGCTCGCGCGTGAAAAGTCGGTCGTGGTCTGCGCCACGACCACGGCGTTGGGAATCGTCACTTCCTCCGATCGCAGCGTCCTGATCTTGATCGACAGCACGCCGAGGTGGGTGACCGTGCCGTCGACGTCGCCGATGCGGACGAAATCGCCGAGCCGCAGCGCGCGCGAGTAGGTAATCATCAGCCCGCTCATGATCTGATTGACGAGGCCGCTCGACCCGAAGGTCACCATCAAGCCGACGAAGACGCTCACGCCCTTGAACGCATCGGTGCCGCTGCCGGGAAGATAGGGATAGGCCATCACCGCGGCAAACAGCCAGACCAGCGCGGTCACCAGCCGCCGCGTCGGCTGTGCGGTTTCGGGATAGATGTAGCGGAGCGTCAGCCGCCCCTGCTCGACCGCGTTGAAGGCGAACTCGATCACCCGCACGCCCAGGCGCGCGATCAGAAGGATCAGCGCCGCGGTGAACAACCCCGGCAGCGCGCCGAGCATCGCCAGACCGAGGCCGGCGGTGGTGGTGAGCAGGTACCCGCTCATCGAGTCGCCCCACGGCCGGGTATAGGCGAACGCGCGAAGCACGAACGTCGTCGTCGCATAGGCGACGACGATCCCCGAGAGGCCGAACACCGCGCTCACGAGACGACGTTCGAGCTCCAGAAGTCGCGAGGCACGCAGCACCTCGAGATCGGCCAGGCGCGCCTGCGTCACCGCGCGCTCGGCGGCGGCGACCAGCCTCGCGGCGATCGCCCGCCGTCCGCGGATGAGGATCCACAGCGTGCCGATCCCCGCACACAGGCCGATCGCGGCGAGCGTGATCGACCGCAGCCACACGCGTGGCGCGCGCGCGTCAACCGCCTCGGCGAGCGCCTGCCGCAGCCGGTCGGCGGCGTCATTGGCGACGGCGTCGAACGTCTCTCCGCCCAGCTCGTCGACGTCGGCGTTGGTGAGGGCGAAGATGCCGCGGGCGTTGACCGTGATCATCGCGCCGCCCGCAAACGGCCGCAGTTCGACCGGGCCCTTCACCTGCTGCGCCACCAGTTCGTCGAGCGCCCGGCTCGCGCCCGCGGCGCGCTCGGCCGCCCCCCGCCCGAGGACCCGCGCGCGCAGCGTGACGATCGGCCGGTTGAAGAGCACGATCACCGCGCTCTCGCCGCTCGGTTCGGCGCTGATCGCCGCGGCGATGGTGTCGCTTCGCGGCGCCTGCGCCGAGGCGCCGGCAGGAGGTTGCGCCGCCAGCGCGGTCGACGACAGCGCGGTGCACACCGCCAGTCGCCGCGCCATTGCGCCCGCGTTCCAGGACATCGGCCTCAGTACACCTCGGCGACGAACTTGCGGTGCGCCAGCGTCGCCTCATCGTCGTAGGCATGCTTCCGCGACCGGTCGGGCAGCTTGACCTTCTTCTTGTCGACCTTCTTGTACGGAATGGTCTTCAGCAGGTGCGCGATGGTGTTGAGGCGCGCCCGCTTCTTGTCGTCGGACCTGACGATCACCCACGGTGCGAGGCGCGTATCGGTGGCCTTGAGCATGGCATCGCGCGCGCGCGAGTACTCGTACCATTTCGCCCGCGACGGCAGATCCATCGTGCTCAACTTCCATTGCCGGAGCGGATCGTCGATTCGCGCCTTGAACCGCCGCTCCTGCTCCTTGTTGCCGACCTCGAGCCAGAACTTGACCAGGATGATCCCCGCGTCGACCAGAGCCTTCTCGAACCGCGGGCAGTCGATCAGGAACTGCCGGTATTGTTTGTCAGAGCAGAACCCCATCACCCGCTCCACGCCGGCGCGGTTGTACCAGCTCCGGTCGAAGATGACGACCTCGCCGGCGGCGGGAAAATGCTGCATGTAGCGCTGGATGTACATCTGGCTCTTTTCGCGGTCCGACGGCGCCGGCAGGGCAATGACGCGGAAGACGCGCGGGCTCACGCGCTCGGTGATCGCCTTGATCGTGCCCCCCTTCCCGGCGGCGTCGCGTCCCTCGAAGATGACGATGACGCGCAGCCCCTTGGCTTTGACCCAGTCCTGCAGCAGGCACAGCTTCTGCTGCAGGCGCCCCAGCTCCTTGTCGAATTTCTTGCCCTTGATCTTGCCGTTCTTGCCGTTCTCGTGGCTCTCGTGGTTGTTGTGGTTGTGGTTGTTCGACATGACTCTCGCACTCACTTATTGCTGCCACCCACCGCCCAGCGTCCGGTAGAGTTCCGCGCGCGCGCGGAACTCGGCGCCCCGCGTCTGCGCGAGCAGCAGCTGCTGTTCGAACAGGTCCTGGTCGGCGGTCAGGATCTCGATGTAACTGGCGAGCCCGGAGTCGTAGCGGGAGCGCGCGAGATCGGACGCGTCTTCGAGCGCGGTCACGCCGCTCTGCCGGTGACCCCGGATCTCGGCGAGCTTCTGGATCGTGATCAGCGAGTTGGCAACCTCGCGGTAGCCATTGAGCGCGGCCTTCTGGTATCCGCCCAGCGCGGCATCGTAGCGCGCCTGCATCACCTCGAGGTTGCGCCGCAGGCGGCCGCCCTGGAACACCGGCTGCAACAGCCCCGCGCCCGCCGACCAGACGCCGCCGTCGCCCCCGAGGAACTTCACCAGGTCGCCGCTGATGCCGCCGAGGAACCCGGTCAGGCTGATCGTCGGGAAGAACAGCGCCCGCGCCGATCCGATGTCGGCGTTGGCCGCGACCAGCTCCTGCTCCGCCTGCTGGACGTCCGGCCGCCGCTCGAGCAGCGACGCCGGCAGGCCGACCGGAACCGGCGGCGCCGTCGGATCGACCTGGCTGGTCGGCGCGCGAACGATCGCACCCGGCGGCCGGCCGACGAGCAGCGAGATCGCGTGCTCGACGATGGCGGCCTGCGACTCGATGTCGGGGATGGTCGCCGCCGTCAGCGCGCGGTTGGCCGTGATCCGATCGAGCTCGAGCCGGTTCGAGACGCCGCCGTCGAGCCGGTTGCGGAAATAGGTGACGGTCTCGTCGTTCAGCGTCAGCGTACGCCGCGCGATCTCGATCTGCAGGTCGAGCTCGCGCAGCAGGAAGTAGTTGGTCGCGACGTCGCCGACGAGCGTGACGAGCACGCCGCGGCGGGCATGCTCGGTGGCAAGGGCGAAGGCGGTGGCGGCCTCGCGCTCGCGCCGGAGACGCCCGAACAGGTCGAGCTCCCACGACAGCTGGAAGCCGTAGGTGGCGCTCTGATGCGTCGTGTCGTCGCTGCCGGCCTCGTCCCGCGAGTTCGACGCCTGGCGCACGCCGTAGGTGGCGACGCCGTCCACCTGGGGATAGAGAAATGACTTGGCGATGCCGGCGCGGGCGCGCGCCTCCTCGACGCGCGCCGCGGCGACCTTCAGGTCGAGGTTGTTGGCCAGCGCCTCGCGGATGAGCGCCTGCAACGCCGGATCCTCGAACACCTGAAACCACGGCAAGTCGGCAATCGACTCCGCCTGTGGCGTGTTCTCGACGAACCGGTACTGCGGCGGCGGCGACAGTTCCGGCCGCGAGTAGTTCGGACCGACGGCGGCGCACCCGGCTTCGACGAGCACGGCGGCGGCCAGGACGAAACGGATAGAGGCGGGTCGCATGTCAGTGGCCCACCGGTCCGTGCCCGGCAAGAGCGGGTTCCGCGACGACCGGCGCCAGGGGAGCCGTCGCCGGCTTCGTGCCGCCGATCACTCGTCCGACCGCGACGTAGAGCATCGGAATCAACAGGACACCGAGGATGGTCGCGATCAGCATCCCGGAGAACACCACCATGCCCATCACCTTGCGCGCCTCGGCGCCGGCACCCGACGCCGTCAGCAGCGGGACGACGCCAAGGATGAAAGCGAAGGCGGTCATCAGGATCGGGCGCAGGCGCAGCTTCGCTGCCGACAGCGCCGCGTCGACGAGACTCTTGCCCTGCTCGTGCTCGACCTTGGCGAATTCGACGATCAGAATTGCGTTCTTCGCCGCCAGGCCGATGAGCATGATCAGGCCGATCTGCGCGAACACGTTGTTCACGTAGCTTTCGCCCATGAACCGGCGCGCGAGCCACAGCCCGAGATAGGCGCCGAAGGCGGCGAACGGCGTGCCGAGGAGGACGCTGAACGGCATCCCCCAGCTCTCGTATTGCGCCGCCAGCACCAGGAACACGAGAAAGACCGCGAGCGCGAACACCACCGCGACACCGGGCGCGCGCCGCTCCTGGTACGACAGATCGGCCCAGTCGAAGCTCATGTCTCCAGGCAGTACCTCTTTCGCGGTGGCTTCAAGGGCGTCGAGCGCCTGCGCCGACGAGTAGCCGGCGGCGGGCACGCCGGTGAGTTCCGCCGAGCGGAACAGGTTGAAGCGGTTGGTGAACTCCGGTCCCGAGGCGGGCCCCGTGGCCACCAGCGTGTCGAGCGGCACCATCCCGCCAGTTTGGTTCCGGACGAAGAAAAGCCCGAGTTGCTTGGGATCCTGCCGGAACTCCGGCTCGGCCTGCACGTAGACCTTGTAGACACGGCCGAACTTGTTGAAGTCGTTCACGTAGGAGCTGCCGAGCAGCGCGCCCATCGTGGTGTTGACGTCGTTCAGGAGCACGCCGGACTTGAGCACTTTGCTGCGATCGATGTCGGCGTACACCTGCGGGACGCTCGCGCGGTACAGCGAGCCAATACGTCCGATCTCCGGGCGCTTGCGCGCCGCCGCCAGGAAACGCTGCGTCTGATCGGCCAGGTACTGCGGCGGGCCGCCGCTGCGATCCTGCAGCTGCATGGTGAAACCGGCACCAGTGCCGAGCCCGGGAATCGCCGGAGGCCCGAAGGCGAGCACCTGTCCTTCCGGGATCTGTCGAGCAAACTCCTTGTTCAATGCGTTCACCACTCCCCTGGCGTGCGCCTCCGCGCTATGCCGCTCCTCCCACGGCTTGAGCTGCACGAAGAAGAACGCCATGTTCGAGGAGTACGCGGCAGTGAGCAGCGAGTAGCCGCTGATTGTGTTGAAGCCTTCGATCGCCTCGTTCGCCGCCAGGATCTTCTCGGCCTTCTTCATCGCGGCGTCGGTCCGCTCGAGCGACGCCGCGTCGGGCAGCTGGGCGTTGACCATGATGTAGCCCTGGTCCTCCTCCGGCACGAAGCCGCCCGGAATGCTCCGGACGAGCACCATCGTCGCGTAGACCAGGATGGCGATGAACGCGGCGCTCCGGAACATCTTCCGAATCAGGATCGCCGAGAAGCTGACGTAGGCGTCGGTTCCGGCGCCGAAGACCTTGTTGAACCCGTTGTAGAACGGCGTCAGCAGTGTCTTCTTGCCGGTCGGGGCTTTCAGCAGCATGCCCGCCAGCGCCGGGCTGAGCGTCAGCGCATTGACGACCGACAACAGCACCGACAACGCGATCGTGATCGCGAACTGCTGATACAGCCGTCCGGTGATGCCGCCCATGAAGCCGACCGGCACGAACACCGCGATGAGGATCAGGCCGATCGCGACGACCGGACCCGACACCTCCTCCATCGCCTTGATCGTCGCCTCCTTCGGCGCCATCCCGTGCTCGATGTGGTGCATCACCGCCTCGACCACGACAATCGCGTCGTCGACGACGATGCCGATGGCGAGGACCAGGCCGAGCAGCGAGAGCACGTTGATCGAGAAGCCGAGCATCGGGAAGAAGATGAACGCGCCGACCAGCGAGACCGGCACGGTCATCAGCGGGATCAGCGTCGCGCGCCAGTTCTGCAGGAAGATGAACACGACGATGATCACCAGCGCGACCGCTTCCAGCAGCGTGTGGACGATCTCGTTGATCCCTTCGGTGACCGGCAGCGTCGTGTCGAGCGAGATCAGGTAGTCCATGTCGCGCGGAAAGCGGGTCTTCAGATCCGCCATCGTCGCCTTGATGCTGTCGGCAACCGCCACCGCGTTGGTCCCCGGAATCTGGAAGACCGCGATGACGGCGGCCGGCGTGCCGTCGTGGCGGCCGACCGCGTTGTAGAGCATCGTCCCCAGCTCGATGCGCGCCACGTCCTTGAGGCGGACTTCCGAGCCGTCGGGGTTGGTGCGGAGGATGATCTCCGCGAACTCGGTGTCGTCGAGCAGCCGGCCCTGCGTCCGGACCGTATAGGTGTACTCGGTGCCGGTCGCGGCCGGCGGACCGCCGATCTGGCCGGCCGGGGTCAGCTGGTTTTGCGAGTTGATGGCGTTGACGATGTCGGGAATGGTGATGCCGAGGCGCCCGATGCGATCGGGACGCAGCCAGATTCGCATCGCGTAGTCGCTGCCGCCGAACAGGTTGATCTGCCCGACGCCCGGGATGCGCGCGATCGTGTCGTTGATGTTGATGGTCGTGTAGTTCGAGAGAAAGTTGCTGTCGTAGCTCCCATTGGGCGACTTCACCGAGATCACCAGGAGGGGAAACGGCAGCGCCTTCTTCACCGTGACGCCGTAGTTCTTGACCGACTGCGGCATCTGCGGCATCGCTTCGGACACGCGGTTCTGCGTGAACACGTTGTCCATGTCCTGGTTCGACCCGACTTCGAAGGAGACCTTGAGCGTCAACGTCCCGTCGTTGGCGTTGGTCGACTTCATGTAGATGCCTTTTTCGACGCCGTTGATCTTCTGTTCGAGCGGCGTCGCGACGGAGGCTTCGACATCGGTCGCGCTGGCGCCGATGAACGTGGTCGTGACCTGGACCATCGGCGGCACGATCTCGGGGTACTGCGCGATCGGCAACCCCTGCATCGCGACGACGCCGAGCAGCACCAGGATGATCGACAGCACGATCGCGACAATCGGCCGGTTGACGAAGAATCGGGCCATGGCTTACCTCGCCTGGCTGGCGGTTTCGACGGCGGGGGTCCGCGCCGGCGCCGCCTTGGCGGAGACCGTCATGCCGTCACGGAGCGCCTGGAGCCCTTCGGCTACGACCTGTTCGCCAGGCTTGAGCCCTTCCTCGATCACCCAGAGCGCCTCGACCCGCGGACCGACCTTCACGTTGCGGAACGTCACTTTGTTGTCGGCGCCCACCACGGCGACGCTGTACAGGTTCTGCAGCTCCTGCACGGCTCGCTGCGGGATGAGGAGCGCCCCGGCCTTGGTGTCGAGCAGCAGCCGCGCCCGCCCGTACTGGCCCGGGCGCAGCACGTTCTGAGGGTTGGGGAAGTACAGCTGCACGCCGAGGGTGCCCGTGGCGGTATTGACCGCGCGCTCGACCGGCCCGATCGTCCCGGCTTGCGGATGCACGGCGCCGTCGGCCAGCGTCAGCTGGACGCCGGACACCTTGCCCTCCTGTCCCGCCCGCGCCGGATCGCGCTTGATGATGCGGAGGTAGTCGGCCTCGGTGATGGCGACGCGGAAAATGATCGGATCGATCGAAGAGATGGTCGTCAGGAGCGTGCTCTCGCCGCGTCCGACGAGGCTGCCTGGCTTGACCAGGGTAGTGCCGACCAGCCCGTTGATCGGCGACGTGACCTTCACGTAGCCGAGATCGAGGGTGGCCTTCTCCACCGCCGCCCGGGCCGCCTCGACCTGGGATCGCATGGCGTCCTGCGAGGCCCGCGCATCGTCGAGCTCCCGCTGGCTGACGGCCTGCTTGGCGACCAGCGGCGTGTAGCGCGCGACGTCGTTGTCGGCCTTGGCGAGCCGCGCCCGGTCGGTCGCCAGTTCGGCGTTCGCCTGCGCGAGCGTGGCCTGGAGCGGTTTCGGGTCGATCTGATAGAGCAGATCACCCCGGCGGACGAACGAGCCCTCGCGGAAATTCACGGTGTCGAGAAAGCCCTCGACCCGCGCGCGGATCTCGATGTCCTGGAATCCCTGCGTCTGCCCGACGAGATCGAGATACGTCGGCACGTCCTGCTGGACCACCGGCGTCACATAAACCTCGGGCGGCGGCGGCGGCGCCGCCGGCACCGGCTTGGCGCACGCCAGGCCGAGCGCGGCCGTCCCCGTCAGCGCCATGAGCGTTGCTGTTGCTGCGCCGGTTCCCATGCTCACATCATCCTTTCCCGGTTGATCGACCAGCTCGTTCCCCGTTGATCGACCAGCTCGCCGCCGGTCGTCTCGTTCATCGCCGCTCGCGTGCCATCGCGTCGAGCGTCAACCGAATGTATTCGGGCACGCCCACCAGGCGCGCCCCCATCTGCTCGACCCGGAGCAGCGCGTCGATCCCGACCGCGTCGGCGGAGACGAGCTCGCTCAGCTCGAGCACCGGCGGCGCGTGCGCGCCGCCGCAGGCCTCGAGCAGCGCCGGCACCTGCGCTTCGGCGAGCCGTCCCGCCAGCTGCACCACTCGTCCGTCGTTCTCATCGCGCACGTCTATCCGGCATTGCACGGCGGCGCGACTGGCAAGAATCGAACCGGCCCGCGTGCCCCGGACGCGCGGCGCCAGAGGTCGCGACTCACACGCGGTTGTGAACTGCTCACAGCCGGCAACCAGCGGCCGTCACGCCAGCAGGCGCTTGAAAATCGCGGACCACACCCGAGGCGGCCGGACGCTGGATCCCCAGCTTCTTCATCCGGAAGCGCAGCGTGTTCGGGTGCAGGCCGAGGACTTCGGCGGCGTTGCCGGCGCCGTTGATCCGCCACCGGCAGCGGCGCAGCGCCTCCTCGATGTGCCGCCGCTCCACCACTTCGAGCGTGCCTGCCTCGCAGGTTCCCGACGACCAGAACAGCCCGGGCCCGTCGTCGAGCAGGAACGTGTTGCCGGTGGAGTGAATCATCGCGCGCTCGACCACGTTCTCGAGCTCGCGGACGTTGCCCGGCCACTCGTGCTGCTGCAGCGCCGCGACGACGGCCGGCGGGATGGTCGTGAACTTGCGATCGAGCGCACGCTGGCGGCGGTTGACGAAGAACCAGATCAGCCGCGGAATGTCCTGGGCACGCTCGCGCAGCGGCGGCAGCACGATGGGAAAGACGTTCAGCCGGTAATACAGATCGGCGCGGAAGCGGCCATTTTTCACCGCCGCCTCGAGATCGTGGTGCGTGGCGGCGACGACGCGCACATCCACCCGCCGCGAATGCGACGAACCGACCCGCTCGAACTCCCCTTCCTGCAGCACCCGCAGCAGCTTGGCCTGCACGTCCGGCAGCAGGTCGCCGATTTCGTCGAGATACAGCGTCCCGGTGTGGGCCAGCTCGAAGCGGCCCTGCCGCATCGACACCGCGCCGGTGAACGCGCCGCGCTCGTGTCCGAACAGCTCGCTCTCAATCAGGGTCGGCGGCAGCGCGGCGCAGTTGACGCGCACGAACGGCCGCGCGCGGCGCCGGCTGCGGTTGTGGACCGCGCGGGCAAACAGCCCCTTGCCGGTGCCGGTCTCGCCACGAATGACGACCGACGCGTCGGTCGGCGCCACTTCCTGGACGCGGCCGATTGCGGCACGCAGCCCGGGGCTGTCGCCGATGATTTCTTCGAAGTCGGCCGGGCCCATGCCCTCGTCCACGGCGCGCAGCGACGCGGCGGCGTGCGCGCTCTCGCGCTGGGACTCCGACTCCGCGCTGTGGGCGGCGAGCCGCGCCGCGACGGCTATCAAGCTGGCCAGCGCGCGGACCCGATCCTGGATCGCCGCCGGCCATGGGCCCCCGTCATCGCCGAACCCGACCGACAGTGCGCCGATCCGGCGGCCGGCGACGTCGACTGGGATGGTCAGCGCGTCGCCGTCGGCCGCGCTCCCGCCGGTGCGCCACACCCGCCCGGGCCAGAGCGATCGCTCCTCCGGCACGCTCTCGAACACGAGGTGGTCGGTTCCCAGCGCCTCGCCAAGCTGCTCGAGCATCCGCTCGATGGTGTCGTCGATGTCCCGCGACGCACCGCGGAGCATGGCTGCGGCAAAGTCGCCGGGCAGCCGATCCAGCTGGCGAGCAATCGCCGCGAACAGAACGTCAGTCATGGTGACAGCCTGCGCTCATCGAGCACGGCTTGTGCCACCAGCCTCTGCGACCGCGCGCGTGCGCCTTGTCGCATGTCGTGACCGAGTTCGCGCCGATCAGCCGCTCTGCCGGCCCGTAGGGACTCCGAATTGTCGGAGTGCACGAGACCGCTGGCGCGCGCCTGCCGACGGCGGCGGCGACGCGGCGCCGGGCGGATTCCGCGCACGATTCGCTCGGCCCGACCGCCTGGCACGGCGTGGCATGGGACCTGCTCGGATCACCGCATCATGCGCTCTGAACATCTTCGTCGGCTTCGTGTCAGCACCTGGTGTCTCGCTGCCCTGGCTTGTGCCGCGTCCACGGCGTCGGCGCAGGGTGAAACCATTACGGCGGTCGCGGCCGTGAAGCGCGCCGACGGCACCAGCGCCAGCGCGCCGCTCACCGTCGTCGTCCGGCGCTATGCGACCGACGCCGAACGGACCGCCCTGCTGGGGGCGTTGAAGAGCGGCGGCACCGCGGCCGCGCGCACGGCGCTGCAGAAGGCTGATGCCATCGGCAACGTGCAGCTCGGCTCGCGCTCCACCGCGATCAAGTACGTCTACGCGCGCCCGACCGGCGGAGGACGGCTGATCACCGTGGTCACCGCGGAGCCGATCCTGCTGGTCGGCGCCGATGCGCCCGGCGCGAAGCCGGCGGCCGGCTTCGACCTCGGGCTGGTGATTCTCGAGGTCGCGGGCTCGGGCCCCGGACAGGGCGAGCTGGTGCCGGCGACGAAGATTCGCCTCGACCAGAAGGACGCGATTGTCACCGAGGACTACCACGACGTCATCGTCCGGCTGACCAACGTGGCGGCCCGGCCCGGCGGCACGAGATAGCGAATCGAGAGTATCGATGTCGTCCGTGCTGCTCGCGCTCCTGTCGATCGGGCTGATGTCGCGCACCGCGCTGGCGGCGACCGAGCCGCACCACGGGCTGTCACAGAAGGCGGTCGAGATCGCGCGGCCGTTCGGGTTCCCGATCACCAATTCGATGGTGGTGAGCTGGATCGTCGCGCTCGGACTGATCGCGTTCGCGCAGCTCGCGACGCGCGAGATGCGGCAGGTGCCGGGGCGGGCGCAGAACTTCCTCGAGTGGCTGATCGAGAGCCTCTACACCTTCCTCGAAGGCCTGCTCGGCGCGCACCTGGTGCGGCGGACCTTCTGGTTCTTCGCCACCATCTTCATCTTCATCCTTGCCGCCAACTGGTTTGGCCTCGTGCCGGGCGTCGGCTCGATTGGCTGGGGCCACGCCACCGACCACGGGTTCGTGATCGAGCAGCCGCTGCTGCGCGGCGCGAACGCGGACGTCAACCTGACGCTGGCGATGGCGCTGATCTTCTTCGCCTGCTGGATCGTCTGGGGCCTTGGTGAACTCGGTCCGCTCGGGTTCGTCGCCGAGCTGTTCGCGCCGAAGGGCACGAGCACCGGCGCGTTGAGGGTGCTGCTGGTGGTCGTCTTCTTTGCCGCCGGCTGCCTCGAGCTGGTCTCGATCCTGTTCCGGCCGATCTCGCTGAGTTTCCGCCTCTACGGCAACATCTTCGCCGGCGAAACCATGCTGGAGACGATGGCGGCGATGCCGCGCATCGGCTGGCTCGTGCAGGTGCCGTTCTATTTCCTGGAACTGCTGGTCGGCCTGGTGCAGGCGCTGGTGTTCATGCTGCTGACAGCGGTGTTCACGCTGCTCATCTGCCAGCACCACGAGGATCATCCATCGACGGCGGCGCACGTTTAATGACCACGGCCGGGCTCAGTGCTTCGGGCGGCCGCGACGTTCTCACGGAAGGATGAAAACCATCATGAGCGGCAACCTCCACATAGGCCTCGCAGTCCTGGGCGCGGCTCTGGCCGTCGGCATCATCGGCATGAAGGCGTCCGAGGCCGTTGGACGCAACCCCAGCGCATCGACGCCGATTCTGGTCCAGTCGATTCTGGCGATCGCGTTCGCCGAAGCGATCGTGTTCTACGCGCTGTTCCTCGCCAGTTGACGGCGGGCGGCGGCATGCCTGTTCTTGCCTTGCTCGCGCCATCCGGCGACGGGAAGGTGCAGCAGATCGCGGCGACCTTCGGCATCAACTGGCCGCACCTCGGCGCCCAGCTGGTCAGCTTCGCCATCGTCTGCGCCCTGCTCTACTGGCTGGCCTACGCACCCGTGCTGCGGATGCTGGACGCGCGGCGCGCCCAGATCGCGCAGGGGCTGGCCGATACCGAGAAGATCAACACGGCGCTGGCGGGCATCGAGGCGCAGCGCCAGAACGTCATCACCGATGCCCAGGCGCGGGCGACGCATCTGCTGGTCGAGGCGCGGGCGATGGCCAGGCGCATCGAGGAGCAGCACACACAGCGCGCGATCGCCGCCGCCGAGGAGATTGTCTCGAAGGCGCGCGAAGCGGCGGCGCTCGAGCACGCACGCATGCTGGCCGAGCTGCGGCGCGAAGTCGGCCGACTGGTGGTGCAGACGACGGCGGCGGTCGCCGGCACGGTGCTGTCGGCCGACGATCAGCGCCGCCTGGCCGAAAACACCGCAACCTATCTACGGACGCACTAGCCAAGGCCCGGCACCGCCATGAAAACGCCCAGACAGACGCAACGTGAGGCGAGGCGCCTCTTCCAGTTCTGCCAGGTCGACGGCCGCCTCGACGAGCGGCGCGTGCGGCAGGTCGTCGGGTCGGTGATCGCCGCCGGTCGCACCGGCGGGTTCGCCACGCTGTCGCGCTTCCAGCGCCTGGTGCGGCTCGATCGGGACCGCCACCGCGCCGACGTCGCCAGCCCGACGCCGCTGCCCGCCGACGTTCGCGCCGCGATCGAAGCCGGTTTGACCGCGCGCTATGGCTCCGGCATCTCCGTCGGTTTCACCGACCACCCGGCGCTCATCGCCGGCGTGCGCATCACCGTCGGCAGCGACGTCTACGACGGCAGCGTCAGGGGCCGGCTGGCTGCGCTCGAGGCCCGGCTGTGAGCCGCGAGTTCCCGGCGACCATGAGGTAGAGATGGCAAGCCTGATCGAGGAAATCGAACAACAGATCGTCGGCGCGAAGGCGGCGACGATCAAGCAGAACGTCGGCGTGATCCGCGAGGTCGGCGACGGGGTCGCGCGGGTCGAGGGGCTCGGCGACGTGATGCTTAACGAGATGCTCGATCTCGGCCACGGCCTGACCGGCCTCGCCCTGAGCCTCGACGAGACCGAGGTCGGGGTGATCATCCTCGGCGACCACACGCAGCTCCAGGAAGGCGACGAGGTCCGCGCCACCGGCAAACTGCTGCAGGTGCCGGTCGGGACCGGGCTGCTGGGGCGGGTCGTGAACACGCTCGGCGAGCCGGTGGACGGCAAGGGGCCGATCGCGAGCGTCGACGCCTACCCGGTCGAGAAGATCGCGCCGGGCATCATGCGCCGCCGTCCGATCAGCCAGCCGGTGCAGACCGGGATCATGGCGATCGACGCGATGATTCCGATCGGCCGCGGCCAGCGCGAGCTGATCATCGGCGATCGCTCGACCGGCAAGACGACGATCTGCATCGACACCATCATCAGCCAGGCGCGCTTGAACCGCGAGGCGCAGGCCGCGGGCAACAGCAGCTACCGGCCGCTCTACTGCATCTACGTCGCCGTCGGGCAGAAGCAATCGACCATCGCCCGCCTCATCGCGGTGCTCGAGGAAGCCGGCGCGATGCCGTACACGATCGTGGTCGCGTCACCGGCCGCCGATTCGGCCACCAGCCAGTACCTGGCGCCGTTTGCCGGCGCGGCGATGGGCGAATGGTTCATGGATCACGGCATGGACGCGTTGATCGTCTACGACGATCTCTCCAAGCACGCGGTCGCCTACCGGCAGGTGTCGCTGGTGTTGAAGCGGCCGTCGGGCCGGGAGGCGTATCCGGGCGACGTCTTCTACCTGCACAGCCGCCTGCTCGAACGCGCCGCCCGCGTCGGCGAGCAGTTCGGCAACGGCTCGCTGACGGCGTTGCCGATCATCGAAACCCAGGCCGGTGACGTGTCGGCCTACATCCCCACCAACGTCATCTCGATTACCGACGGCCAGATCTTCCTCGAGACTGATCTCTTCTACCAGGGAACGCGGCCGGCGATCTCGGTCGGGATCTCGGTCTCGCGCGTCGGCTCGGCGGCGCAGGTGAAGGCGATGAAGCAGGTCGCGGGACGGCTGAAGGGCGACCTCGCCCAGTTCCGCGAGCTGGCGGCGTTCGCCCAGTTCGGTTCGGAGCTCGACGCCGCGACGCAGTCGAAGATCGACCGCGGCAAGCGCATCATCGAGCTGTTCAACCAGCCGCAGCACCAGCCGATCCCGGTGGAGCTGCAGGTCGCGATCCTCTGGATGGTGCAGAACGGGCACCTCGACGCGGTGCCGGTCGAGCGCATCAAGGAATATCAGGGGCGCCTCACCGAGTTCCTGACGACGTCGAAATCGGAGCTGCTCGAGGCGATCCGCCGTCAGGGGGCACTCGACGACACGCTCACGGGCGACTTGAAGGCGACCGCCGGACAGTTCGCCCAGCACTGGACGTGAGCGGTGGCGAGCACACGGGGAATCCGGCGGCGGATCAAGTCGATCGGCAGCACCGCGCAGATCACGCGTGCCATGCAGATGGTGGCGGCCTCGAAGATGCGCAAGGCGCAGCAGGCGGCGCTGTCGATTCGCCCGTTCGTCCGCATGCTCTACCGCATCCAGCGCAAGGCCATCACCCAGGACGTCGACTTCACCCATCCGTTCGTGCAGAAGCGTGAGGTCAAGCGCCGCGCCGTCGTGCTGATCGCCTCGGACAAGGGGCTGTGCGGCGCGCTCAACAGCAACCTGTTCCGGCTCGCCGGGCGCTACGATCCGCACACGACGCTCTTCATCACCGCCGGCCGCAAGGCGGCGCAGTTCGTCGCCCGCACGCGCCGGCAGCTGGTGGCGGACTTTCCCTATGGCGACACGCCGCGGTTTCCCGAGGCCCGGGCGATCGCCGCGCTGGCGCGCGACCTGTTCCTCAAGGGCGAGGTCGACGAAGTCGTGGTGCTGGCCACCCGGTTCATCAACACGCTCACGCAGCAGGCCGTCGCCATCGAGTACCTCCCGATCGCCGACCTCTCCGGCTTGCGCGTGCCAGGCGCGCCCGCCGAGGACGCGCACGCGGCCGGTACGACCGACTACCTGTTCGAACCGCGCGCCGAGCAGCTGATCGGCTATCTGCTCTCGCATTTTCTCAACATCTTCCTCTACGCCGTGCTGCTGAACGCCAAGGCGAGCGAGCAGAGCGCCCGCATGGTGTCGATGAAGAGCGCGACCGACAACGCCGACGTCATGATCAAGGACCTCACCCTCGCCTACAACAAGCTGCGCCAGGGCCACATCACCCAGGAACTGCTCGAGATCGCCGGCGGCCAGGCGGGCTGACGCGGAAGGCATGCATATGAACACGGGCCATATCGTCCAGGTGGTCGGACCGGTCGTCGACGTCGCGTTCGCCGGCGCGTCCCTGCCGGCAATTTCGAACGCGCTGACAGTCGACTACACGGTCGGCGAGCAGCCGGTCCACCTGACGCTCGAAGTGCAGCAGCATCTCGGCGACCGATGGGTGCGGACGATCTCCATGTCCGGCACCGAGGGGCTCAAGCGCGGGTTCGAGGTCAGGGACAGCGGCGGTCCGATCATGATGCCCGTCGGGCCCGGCGTGATGGGGCGCGTGCTCGACGTCACCGGCAGCCCGGTGGACGAGCGCGGGCCGGTGATCGCGGAGAAGCACTACCCGATCCACCGCCAGCCGCCGCCGCTGGTCGATCAGTCCACCTCGCCGCAGGTGCTCTCGACCGGCATCAAGGTGATCGATCTCATCTGCCCGTTCCTCAAGGGCGGCAAGATCGGCGCCTTCGGCGGTGCCGGCGTCGGCAAGACCGTCGTCATCATGGAGTTGATCAACAACATCGCCAAGCTGCACGGCGGCGTGTCGGTGTTCGCCGGCGTCGGCGAGCGCACGCGGGAGGGCAACGATCTGTACCACGAGATGACCCAGGCCGGCGTCATCAACGAGCAGGATCTGAGCGCGTCGAAGATTGCGCTGGTCTACGGCCAGATGAACGAGCCGCCGGGCGCGCGCCTGCGCGTCGCGCTCTCGGGGCTCGCCATCACCGAGTACTTCCGCGACGAAAAAAACCAGGACGTCCTGCTGTTCATCGACAACATCTTCCGCTTCTCGCAGGCCGGCTCCGAGGTGTCGGCGCTGCTCGGACGCACGGCGAGCGCGGTCGGCTATCAGCCGACGCTGGCCGCCGAGATGGGGGCGTTGCAGGAGCGCATCACCTCGACCAAGCGCGGATCGATCACCTCGTTCCAGGCGGTCTACGTCCCCGCCGACGACCTGACCGACCCGGCGCCGGCGACCACCTTCGCCCACCTCGACGCCACCATCGTCCTCGAGCGATCGATCGCCGAGCTCGGCATCTACCCGGCGGTCGATCCGCTCGCCTCGACCTCGCGGGCGCTGGCTCCGGAAATCGTCGGCGTGGAGCACTACGAGATCGCCCGGCGCGTGCAGAAGGTGCTGCAGCGCTTCAAGGATCTGCAGGACATCATCGCCATCCTCGGGATGGACGAGCTCTCGCCGGAGGACAAGCAGACGGTGAACCGCGCGCGGCGCATCCAACGCTTCCTCAGCCAGCCGTTCAGCTCGGCGCAGGTGTTCACCGGACGCGAGGGACGCCAGGTGCCGGTCGCCGACACCGTGCGCGGCTTCAAGGAGATCCTCGACGGGCGCCACGACGACGTCGCCGAGGACAATTTCTACATGAAGGGCGGGATCGAGGAAGTCCGACCGCAGTGAGAATCCGATGGCCGAGACGCTGAAGCTGGAAGTCGTGACGCCCGAGGCGATCGTCTACTCCGAAGACGTGGACATGGTCACGCTGCCGGCGTTCGACGGCCAGATCGGCGTGCTCCCGCACCACGTGCCACTCCTGACCCAGGTCGTTCCGGGCGAGATGATCGTGCGCAAGGGCACGCGCGAGACCTTCGTGGCCGTCGGCGAGGGGCTGGTCGAGATCACCGGCAACAGCGTGTCGATCGTCACCGACATGGCGGTCGCGGCCGAGAACGTCGACGAGGCGAGGGCGGAGGAAGCGCGCCAGCGCGCCGCCGCCCGGCTCCGCGACAAGATCTCGGACGAGGAACTCGCGTCGGTCAACGCGTCGCTGGCGCGGTCGCTGGCGCAATTGCGCGTCAAGCGCCGTGGCCGGCTGTAGAAGAAGGCACACCATGGGTATGTTCCGCGGCGTGCCAGGCTGGCTCGTGACCGTCGTGCTGGCGATGCTCGCCCTCGGCGCCGGCGGCGGGCTGGTGCGCGAGCCCGCTGCCTGGCACCACGACCCGGTGTACGTGTATATCGCCGTCGCGGCGACGATCCTGACGGTGCAGTCAGGGCTCGTCGCCGGCCTGCTCGCGCAGATCATCCGCCGCCGCCGGGCCGAGGACCAGGTCGAGCAGAGCCACGCCGAACTGCGGGCCACCAACGACCGGCTGCGCGCGCTGGGCTGGCGTCTCCTGGTCGCGCAGGACGAGGAGCGCTCGCGGATCGCCCGGGAGCTGCACGACGACGTCAGCCAGCAGACGGCGCTGCTGGCGATGAACCTCGGCCTGCTGCTGGCCGCCAGCCGCGGCGGCCGCGACGACATTCAGCAGCACGCACGCGACGCCCTCGCCCAGGCGCACACCATCGCGCGCAGCGTCCACAACCTCTCGCACCGGCTGCACCCGGCCAAGCTGCGGCTGATCGGCCTGGTTCCCTCGCTCGCCGGGCTGCATCGCGATTTCGCCCAGCCTGGCCTGACGATTGGCTTTACCCATCGTGACGTGCCGCCGTCGCTGCCGCAGGATCTGGCCGTGTGCCTGTTCCGGATCGCGCAGGAGGCGCTGCAGAACGCGGTCAAGCACAGCGCCGCGAGCCATGTCTCGGTGACGCTGAACGGAGCGCCGGGCTCGATCGAGCTCACGATTGCCGACGACGGCGTCGGGTTCGATGTCGAGGCGATGATCGGCAAAGGCCTCGGGCTCATCACCATGCGCGAGCGGCTCGAGCCGCTCGGCGGCCACCTGTCAATTCATACAGGTGCCGGCCGGGGAACCCGTGTCGAAGTGATCATCCCGCTGCACATCGCCGAGCCGGCCGCCCCTCGCAAAAGAGCCGGACGCGCGCTGGCGCTTGCAGCAAGCGGGCAACAGTAAGCGACGCCGCGCTGCTCCCGCTTGCATAACGAAAGTGTGACAATCAGATATCCAGCGACAAAAACAACATACACTCTCGTCGAACCCGAACCCGAACCCGAACAGACATGGGACCGATCCGCCGAAGCGGCACTCGTCGCGACGGTTCGAGCCGCCTGACACGGACGGCGTGCACCTCCGTGCTCGCCGCTCTCGTCTGCCTCCTCGGTCCGCCCTCTCCAGCCGTCGCGCTCCAGGCCCAGAAGAACGTGCTGGTCCTCTATTCCACCGGACGCGACGCACAGATCTCCATCGTTGGCGAGCGCGAGCTGCCGCAGATTCTCGATCGCGCGCTCTCACACGCGCTCGACTACTACTCCGAGTACATCGACGCGGGACGATTCCCCGACGAGCAATACCAGAAGGCGTTCGGCGATTTCCTGCGGCAGAAATACAGCGGCCTGCGATTCGACGTCATCATCGCGATGCAGGACGTGGCGATCCAGTTCCTGACGACATACCGCCGCGATCTCTTCCCCGATACGCCGATCGTCTTCTTCGCCGCCACGCCGCCGCCGCAATCGATCGCCAACGCGACCGGCCTGGTCGCCGAAGTGGAGTTCAGCGGCAGCGTCTCGCTCGCGCTCGCGCTGCAGCCCGATCTGCGGCAGGTGTTCGTCGTCAGCGGCAAGAGCGATCGCGACCAGGCCTGGGAGGCCGAGGCACGGGCGAAATTTCGACGGTTCGAGCCGCGCCTGGCGTTCACCTACCTCTCCGGCCTCCGCACGCCCGATCTCGAGGCGCAGCTCGCCGCGCTGCCGCCGCACGCCATCGTCTACTACCTGCTCGTCTACCAGGACGGCGCCGGCAACAACTTTCAACCGCTCGATTACCTCGACCGGGTCGCCGCGGTCGCGAACCGGCCGATCTACTCCTGGATCGACTCGACGATCGGCCACGGCGTGGTGGGCGGCAGCATGCAGCGGCTGCAATCGCAGATCGTCGCCGTCGCGACGCTCGCCGTCCGCGTGCTGTGGGGTGAACCGGCGGGCCGCATCCCCATCAGCTCGCCGAACCTCCATGTGCCGCAGGTGGACTGGCGACAGCTTCGCCGCTGGCGGATCGACGAGGCTCGCGTTCCGGCAGG
>Ga0207675_100001673_pt1 | contig 22193 bp, 20 predicted proteins | sample KBSSwiS42_FD_184305 | JGI IMG/M metagenome (GOLD analysis project Ga0207675, IMG submission 184305) | Switchgrass rhizosphere microbial communities from Kellogg Biological Station, Michigan, USA - KBS Switchgrass S4-2 (SPAdes) (version 2) | ecosystem: Host-associated > Plants > Roots >...
GCGGAGGGCTGAGTAAGGGGCACTTGCCGTGCTCTGCGCAACGTGGCACCTGAGGAAGCAGGTTGAATGCGTGCCGAGTGGCTACGAGACTTGGGATGAGTACGGGGCCAGCGATGCGGGGAAGCGGGATGCAGCCCGGCGGGTATTAGATGATGCAGAGAACGAGGCTGATGCTGCCTACGATGCGGCCTTCAACGCCGTGCTGGAGCGTGGTGGTGATGACGAGGAAGCGGCTGCAGCGGGAGACGCAGCGTACTCCTTTAGTGGGACTCGGCCTTCAGCGCCAGAGGTCGACCACCTGCCCCTGTTCGCGCAAGCGGTCGGCCTTGGCCTGCAGGAAGCGTTGGAACTCCGGCTGCGTGCGGTAGGCGCCTTGCGCGACGTAGTCGAACGCGCCGATCAGGTGAAACGGCCGCAGGTAGCCCTCGAAGCGAAACACCTCGCGGTTGGCATCGTCGAAGAACACGACGGTGGGCGTGTAGGTCACCTTCAGCTCGCGCGCCCACGTTGCCGCGTCGAGGCTGCGACCGCTCGGCGTGGTGAGTTGCGCGCTGTCGTTGAGCGCGAAGCGCACGATGTCGAAGCGCGGGATCAGGGCACGCATGTCCGGCCGCTGCAGACCCTCGGCGTGCATCTCGTCGCAGGCGCGGCACGAGCGCGTTTCGAACAGCACGGCCAGCGGCTTGCCGCCGCGCCGGCGGCGCAGGTCGAACGGCGGTTTGAGCAGGAACGGCTCGTCGTTCAGCTCGTCGCGCGCCGCTTCGCGTGCATGGCGCTCGATGTACTCGGCCAGCGTGACGCCCGGCGGACGTGCGCTCACGTAGTCGAGCGCGGCCTCGAAGCGGTGTGGCGGCCAGTAGCCGTTGATGCGCGTCTCGACGCGCCCCTGCTCGTCGAGGAACAGCAAGGTCGGCGTGAACTGCACCTTGAGTTGGCGCGCCAGCTGTTTTTCGGTGCTGCGCCGGCCATCGGTCCATGTGACCTCGAGGTCGCCCCAGATGTCGAGCGCGATCGCACGGAAGCTCGCGCGCGTCTTGTCGACGATCGCGCGCTGGCTGAAGTTCACCTCCATCAGGCGCCGGCAGTACGGGCAGCCGTCCTGGCCGAAGTACAGCAGCAGGCGCTTCTTCTCTTGATGGGCCTGCTGCAGTTCGTCGCCCAGATCGAGGAAGCTTTGCGCGAACCACGGCGGAATGTCGATCGGCCGCGGCACTGCGGGCGGCGCGGCCACCGGCGTGCCGGTCTGCGCGCAGGCCGGTGCCAGCGCAGCGGCCCACAGCAGCACCAGCGCGGCGGCCTCGCGCCAGCCTACGCGAGCGCGCGCCACGCGTCTCAAGGCAGCAGCACGCTCGAGCCGGTGGTCTTGCGCCCTTCGAGGTCGCGATGCGCCTGCGCGGCCTCGGCCAGCGGGTAGCGCTGGTCGATGCGGATCTTCACCGCGCCGCTGGCCACCACCGAGAACAGGTCGTCGGCCATCGCCTGCGTGCTCTCGCGCGACGACGCGTGCGTGAACAGCGTCTGCCGCGTGAGGTAGAGCGAGCCCTTGGCGCCGAGGATGCCCGGCGCGAACGGCGGCACCGGCCCCGACGCGTTGCCGAAGCTGGCCATCAGGCCGAACGGCCGCAGGCAATCGAGCGAGCCATCGAAGGTGTCCTTGCCGACCGAGTCGTACACCACCTTGACGCCCTTGCCGCCGGTGATGGCCTTGACGCGCTCGACGAAGTTCTCGCTCTTGTAGTTGATGGTGAACGCCGCGCCGTGCGCCTTGGCGAGCTGGCACTTCTCCTCGCTGCCGGCGGTACCGATCAGCTGGTAGCCGAGCGACTTGGCCCACTGGCACGCGATCAGGCCCACGCCACCGGCCGCGGCGTGCCACAGGATGTGGTCGCCGGCCTGCAGGCCGCCCTGGGGCAGCGTGCGCTTGAGCAGGTACTGCACCGTCAGGCCCTTGAGCATCATCGCCGCGGCGGTCTCGAACGAGATCGATTCGGGCAGCTTGCACACGCCCATCGCCTTCATCACGCGCGCTTCGCTGTAGGCGCCGGGGCCGCCGCCGGCATAGGCGGCGCGGTCGCCGACCTTGAGGTGCGTGACGCCCTCGCCCACCGCCTCGATCACGCCGGCGGCCTCGTTGCCCATGGCCAGCGGCAGCGGGAACGGATAGAGCCCGGTGCGCTGGTAGACGTCGATGAAGTTGAGGCCGCAGGCGTGATGCTTGATGCGCACTTCGCCCGCGCCGGGGTTGCCCACCGGCAAGTCCACCAGCTTCATGACCTCGGGACCGCCGGTTTGCTGGATCTGGATCGTCTTGGCCATGCGTGCTCCTGACAGTGCGCGTTCGAAGGAGTGCCAAGCGTACGCCATCGACAGCGCGCGCGCCCATGGCCGGGCATCGGGGCCGTCGAGGCTGCGCAGGCATGATGCCGGGATGCATCTCACGCCGCGCCTGGCCTTGCTGCTCACGTTGCCACCGCTGATGTGGGCCGGCAATGCAGTGATCGGGCGCCTGATGGTGGGCTACGCGCCACCGGTGCTGCTGAACCTGATCCGCTGGGTCGGCGCGCTGCTGTTGCTGCTGCCGCTGGGCTGGCGCGCGTTCGGCACGCCCGAGCGGCGCGCACAGGTGCGCGCGCGCTGGCCGCACCTGGCGCTGCTCGGCCTGCTCGGGGTGGGCATGTACAACGCCATGCAGTACATGGCGCTGCGCACCTCGACGCCGCTCAACGTCACGTTGATCGCCGCCAGCATGCCGCTGTGGATGATGTGCACCGGCCTGCTGCTGTTTCGCGTGCGGCCGGGCCCGCGCGACCTGCTGGCCGCCGCGCTGTCGCTGGCCGGCGTGGTCACCGTGCTGACGCGCGGCCATCCGCTCGCGCTCGCGCAGGTGACGCTGGTGCCGGGCGACCTGCTGATCCTGGTGGCGATCTTCTGCTGGTCGATCTACAGCTGGCTGCTGGCGCGGCCGCCGGCGTCGATGCGCGGCGCGCAACGCCCGACTTGGAATTGGGCCGAGTTCCTGCTGGTGCAGGTGGTGTTCGGCATCGCCTGGGCGGCGCTGGGCGCCGGCATCGAATCGGCCGTGCTGGCCGACGGCGACGAGGGGGTTCGCTGGGGCTGGCCGCTGGCGCTCGCGCTGGTGTATCTGGCCACCTGCCCGTCGCTCGTCGCGTACTACGCGTGGGGCCACGGCGTGGCACGTGCGGGGCCGGCGATGGCCGCGCTGTTTTCGAACCTGACGCCGCTGCTGACCGCGGTGATCTCGGGCGCCGTGCTCGGCACCTGGCCCGAGCCGTATCACCTGCTGGCGTTCCTGCTGATCGTGGCGGGCATCCTATGCTCGGCCTTCCGACCGGCGGTGCGATGAAGCGCGTGATCCAGGCCCCCAACCTCGCGTTGGCCACGCTGTGGGCCGATCTGCTGCGCCAGGGCGGCTTCGACACCAGCGTGCAGCGCGCCTACGTGAGCAGCATCGCCGGCGAGATCCCGCCCGACCAGGCGCTGCCCGAGGTGTGGATCGCCGACGACGATCAGGTCGACGCCGCGCGCGCGCTGCTGCACCAGCTGCGCCATCCGCCGTTCCAGCGCTGGGTGTGCGCGCAGTGCGGCGAGCTGATCGAAGGCGCGTTCACGCAGTGCTGGAAGTGCGGCGCGTCGATGACGCCCTGAGACGCCGACAATCGAGGCATGGACGCACTCGTCATTCACGCAGCAGGCGACCTGCGGGTCGAAGACATTCCCACGCCGGCGATCGGCGCGCGGCAGGCGCTGGTGCGCGTGCGCACCGGCGGCATCTGCGGCTCGGACCTGCACTACTTCCAGCACGGCGGCTTCGGCAGCGTGCGCATCCAGCAGCCGATGGTGCTCGGCCACGAGGTGGCAGGCCTCGTCGAAGCGATCGGCGCCGAAGTCGACGGTCTGGCGGCGGGCGAGCGCATCGCGGTGTGCCCGAGCCGGCCGTGCGGCACTTGCCGGTTCTGCCAGCTCGGGCTGCAGAACCATTGCCTCGACATGCGCTACTACGGCAGCGCGATGCGCATGCCGCACGTGCAAGGCGCGTTTCGCCAGCAGATCGTGATCGAGGCGCAGCAGGCCTTTCGGCTCGCCGACGGTGTCAGTGACGCCGAAGGGGCGATGGCCGAGCCGCTCGCGGTGGCGCTGCACGCCGTCAATCGCGCGGGTCCGCTGCTGGGCCGCGCGGTGCTGGTGACCGGCTGCGGCCCGATCGGCGCGATGGTGGTGATCGCGGCGCGGCGCGCCGGCGCCACGCGCATCGTCGCCACCGACGTCGTCGACCAGCCACTGCGCAAGGTGGCCAAGGTCGGCGCCGACGCGACCGTCAACGTCGCCATGCAACCGGACGCGCTGGCGCGCGATGCGCTGGACAAGGGCCAGTTCGACGTGCTGTTCGAATGCAGCGGCAACGAGCGCGCGCTGCGCGCCGCGTTCGACGTCGTGCGCCCGCGCGGCGTGGTGGTGCAGGTTGGGATCGCGACTCGCGAGATGACGCTGCCGCTGAACACCGTGGTGGCCAAGGAGTTCGACCTGCGCGGCACGTTCCGCTTTCACGAAGAGTTCGGCGTCGCGGTGAGCCTGATCAACCAGCGGCTGGTCGATCTCAAGCCGCTGGTCTCGGCCACCTTGCCGTACCGCGATGCCGGCCGCGCGTTCGCGCTCGCCGCCGATCGCGCGCAGTCGATGAAGGTGCTGCTCGACTTCGAGTGATGGGCGACGACGCCCCGCGCGTCGCCGCGCGCGAGGGCCGCGGCCCGCCTCGGCTGCGCGAGGCGGCGGCGAGGTCGTGCGGCGTCGGGGCGGCCACAGCGATTGCTAACGCGACTAATTCGCATTGCACTATACTGCGCCGTCTGACGACCGGCAAGGTTCACCCATGAAGCAATTGACTCTGACGGCGGCGCTCGGCCTCGCGCTGGGCGCGTCGGGCGCGCTCGCGAAGGCCGACTGCAAACCCTACCCGAAGGACGAGTGGATGAAGGAGGCCGACGCCAAGGCCAGGATCGAGAGCCAGGGCTACAAGATCGCCAAGTTCAAGGTCGACGGCAACTGCTACGAGATCTACGGCACCAACAAGGAAGGCAAGAAGGTCGAGATCTACTACGACGCCAAGACCCTCGAGGCGGTGAAGACCGAGATCAAGAACTGAGGTCGTGAGCGAGTCCGCCGACCGCGTGCTCGTGTGGGACGCGGTGGTGCGCGTGCTGCATTGGTCGCTCGCGGCGACGGTGTTGCTCGACTTCGTGCACGATGACGGCGATCGCGTGCACCGCGTGGTGGGCTACGTGGCGGCGGCCATCGTCGCGCTGCGGCTGCTGTGGGCCGCGCGGGCGCAAGGGCCGGCCCGCCTGGCGTTGCTGAAGCCCTCGCCGCGCGCCACCCTCGCCTATGGTCGCGCGCTGCTGCACGGCCGTGCGCCGCGCCACCCGGCGCACGATCCGCTCGGCCTGTGGATGGTGTGGCTGATCTGGTCGCTGGTGCTGCTGCTGGGGCTCACCGGCTGGATGAGCCGCCTGGATGCGTTCTGGGGCGACGAGACGGTGCAGGGCCTGCACCTGTGGCTCGCCAACGCGCTGCTGGCGGCGGTGCTGGTGCACGTGACGGGCGTCGCGGCGATGAGCTGGATCTGGCGCGAGAACCTGCCGGCCGCGATGCTCAGCGGCCGCAAGCGCCGGCACGACGCGGCCGACTGAACGGCCCCTCGCGCCACGCCGCCGCACGGCCGCACGTGCGGGCTCAAGCAAGCGCCGCTTGCTGCCGGCCGCCAAGCTGCGCTAACGTCGCCGCATGCCGAAAAAGACCAACTCACCCGACAACCTGGCGGCGCCCTACCGCCACGACAACCCCAAACGCCGCTTTCGATTGGACAAGATCGACCCGGCGGCGCATCCGTTTTCGTGCGGCGACAAGGAGCGCGACCGCGCGCGCGTCAGCGAGCTGGCGCAGCAGCTCGACGTGCACCAGAGCGTGTTCTACGCCGACCGCCGCTACAAGATGCTGGTGGTGCTGCAGGGCATGGACACCAGCGGCAAGGACGGCACGCTGCGCGGCGTGTTCGGCGCGATGAGCCCGCTCGGGCTGCGCACCGTCGGCTGGAAGGTGCCTACCGACGAGGAGCGCGCGCACGACCCGTGGTGGCGCATTCACCACGCGGTGCCGGGCAGCGGCGAGCTGGTGGTGTTCAACCGCAGCCACTACGAGGATGTGCTGGTGCCGGTGGTCAAGGGCCAGCTGACGCGCCAGCAGATCGAGCAGCGCTACCAACAGATCAACGAGTTCGAGCGCATGCTCACCGAACATGGCACGGTGATCTGCAAGTTCATGCTGCACATCTCCAAGGACGAGCAGCGCCAGCGCCTGCAGGAGCGGCTCGACGACACCACCAAGCACTGGAAGTTCGAGCTCGGCGACCTCGATGCGCGCAAGCAGTGGGCGCAATACCAGGCCGCGTACGCCGCCGCGATCTCGGCCACCGGCACGCCGTGGGCGCCGTGGACCGTGGTGCCCGCCGACTCGAAGACGCATCGCAACCTGATGATCGCGACGCTGATGGAGCGCACGATGCGCGGCCTGAAGCTGCGCGTGCCGCCGCCCAATCCGCAGCTGGTGAACTTGCGCATCCGCTGAGCGCGGCGTCGCATGAAGGCCCGGGCCTGCACCGTCGCCGCGCTGGCCGCGCTGCTGCTCGGCCACACGGCGGCGCCGGGTGCGGCGCCCGACGACCCGGGGTTCGATGCGCTCGAGCTGGCACGCGGCGCCTATGCGCTCGGCGGCGAGGCCGACCTTGCGGCCTACCCGGGCTGGTCCGACCTCGAGGCGGCCACCATCAAGCAGGCACCGCTGACGCGCGGCGCGTTCAGCGGCGTGGCCAACGCGAAGATCCACTACCGGCTGTACCAGCATCGCAGCGAGACGCGAGGCGGCGTGGTGTTGGTGGCCGGCCGCACCGAGGGCCTGGTGATGTACCAGGAGCTGATCCGTGACCTGGTGGCCAACGGCTACTCGGTGTACATCCACGACCATCGCGGCCAGGGCTTCTCGCAACGGCTGCTGGCCTCCGACCCCACGATGGGCTACGTCGAGAACTTCGACGACTACGTGCAGGACCTCGCGCGCTTCATCGACGGCCCGGTGCGCGCGGCGCGCGCCGGGCGCGACCGGCCGCTGTTCCTGCTGGCGCACTCGATGGGCGGCGCGGTGTCGGCGCTGTACCTGGAGCACCCGCGCGACAGCGGCATCGCCGCCGCGGCGCTGGTGACGCCGATGATGGCGCCGTGGGCCGACAGCGCACCGGGTGCCGGCCTGGTGTCCAAGGCCGCCGACGCGTACTGCGACGGCTACGCGGTCGACGTCGCGGGCTTCGGCTGGCTGCTCGGCGACAAGTACGCCGACGGTGCGCCGTTCGACGAGCAGTACGCGGCGGTACGCGCCGCGCCGCCGGGCACGCCGAACGACCTGACGCACAGCGCGCTGCGCTTCGCGCGCCACTGGCAGGCACGCAACGACGCGCGCTGCGAGGGTGCCGATTGCGGGGCGCCCAACGCCAAGGTGGGCGGCCTGTCGTACCGCTGGTTCAACCAGGCGTGCTACGCGTCGGAGCTGGCGCGCAGCCAGGCCGGGCAGATCGGCATGCCGGTGCTGCTGCTGCAGGGCGAGAACGACACGGTCGTCAAGCCGTCGGCGCAGCAGGAGTTCTGCCGCAACCTGAACAACGCGCGCGGCTCCGGCTACTGCGTCGGGCGCACGGTCAAGATGGCGCTGCATTCGCTGTTCATCGAGGCCGACGCCTACCGCGCGCCGGCGCTGCAACGGGTGCTCGGCTTCTTCGACTGCGTGCGCGCCGGCACGCGGCACTGCGACTGACCGCCTGGAACGACAGATGCCTCCTTCGCCACCTCGTCGAACACCGATGCACTGCGTGCGCGTGCTGGCGGCCGTGCTGCTGGCCTGGTGCAGCGCCGGCCTGGCGGCCGAGGCGCCGCGGCGCTTCAGCGACGCGTTCTCGCCCGAGGACTGCGGGCTGTTCAAGTTCGAAGCCAGGGACGCTGCGGCGCTGTGCGGCTTCGTCTCGGTGCCGCTGCGCCACGGCGAGGCCGGCTCGCCGCGCATCCGGCTCGCGGTGGTGATCATCCCGGCGCTGGTCGAGCCCGCGCTGCGCAGGCGCGACCCGCTGTTCCTCGCGCAGGGCGGTCCGGGTGGCTCGACGATCAGCACCTTCGCCCAGATGCTGGTCACCGACCCGGACAAGCGGCCGACGGTGAACCGCGACATCGTGCTGTGGGACCAGCGCGGCACCTATTTCTCGCAGCCGCGGCTGCAGTGCCGCGAAGCGAGCGCGCTGCCCGACAACGCCGACGAGCCGCAACAGCTCGACGCGATGCGCCGCTGCGGCCAGCGCCTGCAGCGCGAGGCGGGTGACCTGTCGGCCTTCAACTCGCTGCAGAACGCGCGCGACGTCGAGGCGGTGCGCGCCGCGCTCGGCTACGAGACCTACAACTTCTACGGCGTCTCGTACGGCAGCGAGCTCGCGCAGTTCCTGATGCGCGAGCGTCCGCGCGGCCTGCGCAGCGTGGTGCTCGACGCGGTGGTGCCGCTGGGCTTCAGTTTGCTCACCGACGTGCAACCGATCAAGCAGCAGGTGATGGAGCGCTACGCCAGAAGTTGCGAGCAATCGAAGGCCTGCAACGCCGCCTATCCGAAGCTCGGCGAGCGCTACTTCGCGCTGCTCGACCGCCTCGACAGGGAACCGGTGCAGATCGACCCACCGGCGGTGGCCTCGGCGCCGCCGGCCGCACCGGCCGCTTCGGCGGCTTCCGCGGTTTCGGCTGGGGACGCCGATGCCAACGCGCCGACGCTGCTGACCGGCAAGGACCTCGACGCCGCGCTGTACCAGTCGATCTACATGCGCGAGGCGGTGCCGCTGGTGCCTTACGTGGTCTATCGCGCCGAGCAGGGCGACTACAGCTTCGTGCTCAACTTCGTGCAGCTGATGCAGGCTTCGGGCGACGACATGGCCGACGGCATGTACGTCACCGTGGTGTGCGCCGAGTACGGTGACACGCCGGCCAGCGCGCTGCACTTTCCGGGGCTCAACCAGCGCCTGGCCGAAGCCGGCGTCAGCGATGCCAAGCAGATCCTCACCACCTGTCGCGACTGGAAGATCAAGCTGCTCGACAAGTCGCTGCTGCAGCCGGTGCACTCCGACATTCCGACGCTGCTGCTGTCGGGGCACTTCGATCCGATTACACCGCCCGAGCAGGCCGACCGCGTGGCCGCCACGCTGAGCCGCGCGCACCGCTTCACGTTCGCAGGCGGCACGCACGGACAGGCTTTCACCGTGCCGTGCGCCAACCGACTGATCGCGCAGTTCCTCGACGCACCGATGCAGCGGCCCGACGGCGCCTGCGCGCAGGAGGCGTCGCCGGCATTCCTCACGCCCGAGCAGCTGCTGCGCCTGCCGTCGCGCGTGCCGGGCAGCGCCAGCATCCAGGACCAGCTGCAGGCGCTCGCCGGCCCCGGCCTCGCGGTGGCATTGGCGCTGGCGTTGCTGTTCAGCGCGGTGCCGGTGTACAGCGTGGCCGAGATCGTGCGCGTGTTCCGGCGCCGGCGTGTCGCGCTGCCCGAAGGCTGGCGCGGCCAGCTGATCGTCGCCGCGCCGTGGGTGCCGGTGCTGGGCGGCTTCGTGCTCGCCGCGTTCCTGATCGCCGCGGCCACCAGCGTCGGCCGCGCCATCGAGCGCAACCAGTTCCTGCTGCTGGTGGGTGCGGTGCCGGCGTGGGTGAAGTCGCTCACCTGGGGGCTGCTGCCGTTCGTCGCGGTGATGCTGCTGATGACCGTGGCGATGGTGCTGCTGTGGCGGCACCGCGCGCGTGGCCTCACCGGCCGCGTGTACTACACGCTGGTGGTGCTGGCGGGCTGGTCGGTGTGCTTCGCGCTGTTCAAGAGCGGGCTGTTCGGCGTGTAGCTGCGCGCCCGCTAAGGCACGGCGAGCCGGCCGAGCACCGCGAGCGCTGCGCCGGCGCTGGCGCCGCGGCGCACGACCACGGCCTCGCCGGGCGCGAGCCCGCCGTGCCCCGGCACGATGTGGCCGATGGTCGAGCCGTGCGACACCAGCACCACCAGCTCGCCGGTTGGCAACGACTCGACGTAGCGCTTCACGTCGGCCACCTGCGCGTCGGCGTGGCTGCGGTCGTCGTACAGGTTCGACAGCGCAGACCAGTCGTCCTGGCGGCCGAACGCGAGCAGCGCGGTGTCGCGCGTGCGGCACCACGGCGAGTTGCGCACGGCCGCGATGCGCAGCTCGTTGGCGACGTACCAGCGCCCGATGCGCCCGGCATGCGCGATGCCGTTGGCGTCGAGGTTGCGCTGGCTCGCACACTGTTCGAGGCGCCAGCCGGGCGGATCGCCTGCGCCGGGGGTGGTCTGCGTGTGGCGCATCAGCGCCACCGCGCCGGCACGCAACTCGCGCAACGCCACGGTGTCATCGGCATGCACCCACGCGGGCAGCGCCAGCAACGCGGCGCTGCGCAGCAACGCGGCGCGGCGCCGGATCGGACGGTCGATTCGAACACTCGGCATGGTGCAGCTCGGTCTTCAACACGGTACCGCACAACCACGCAACGCGACGCGCGCGACGGCCATGCTCGGCAGCGCCGCCTGCTTCGAAACGGCTGGCGACGCAGCGCCGCTCAATAGGTACCGGGGTACGCGCCTCCGTCGAGCAGGATGTTCTGCCCGGTGAGGTAACCGGCCTGTGCGCTGCACAGAAAGGCGCAGATCTGCCCGAATTCCTCCAGCGTGCCGTAGCGCTTGGCCGGGATCGTCGCGCGCCGCTCCTCCTTCAGCTGCTCGACCGTCTTGCCGGACTTCGCGGCCTGGCCTTTGAGCGTGGTCTGGATGCGGTCGGTGTCGAACACGCCGGGCAGCAGATTGTTGATCGTGACGTTGCGCGACGCCAGCCGCGACTGGCGCGCCAGCCCGGCGACGAAGCCGGTGAGCCCGCTGCGCGCGCCGTTGGACAGCCCGAGCACGTCGATCGGCGCCTTCACGGCCCCCGACGTGATGTTGACCACGCGGCCGAAGCCGCGCTCGGCCATGCGATCGACTGTGGCCTTGATCAACTCGATCGGCGTCAGCATGTTGGCGTCGACCGCCTTGATCCAGTCGTCGCGGCTCCAGTCGCGAAAGTCGCCCGGTGGCGGACCGCCCGCGTTGTTGACGAGGATGTCCACCTGCGGGCACGCGGCAAGCGCCGCCGCGCGCCCCGCCAGCGTCGTGATGTCGCCCGACACCACGACCACCTGCCCCGCGCCGGTGACGCGCCGCAGCTCCTGCGCGGTGGCCTCGAGCGTCTCGGCGCCGCGCGCGGTGATCACCAGGTTCACGCCCTCGCCGGCCAGCGCCAGCGCGCAGCCCCTGCCGAGCCCCTTGCTCGCCGCGCACACCAGTGCCCAGCGCCCCTTAATGCCCAGATCCATCGTCGTGTCCTCGCGTCTGCAGTGGCGGTCGCCCCGGCGGCGGTCCGATTTGCCTGCGACTATATCGAGCGGCTGCACGGCACGCGCGCGCGGGTGCTTGTGCGCGGGTGGCGGCCCGTGCAGCGGCGCATTGCATCAGAACCAGGTCTCGAGCTGCACGCCCCAACTGGTGCCGCGCGTGGCGCCGTCGCCGAGCCCGGTCAGGCCGCCGCTGCCCGCGGCGGCGTTGGCGGCGTCGTTCCAGCGCGCCGTTGTCACGTACAGGCGCAGCTCGGGCCGATCCCAGAAGCCCGGGCCGCTCGACCACGTGGGCGCCAAGGTGAACTTGCTCAGCCGCTGCGTGTCGGCGCCGTCGGGGCGCTTGCGCATGAGGCCCGCTTCGGCCACCAGCTTGAAGTGGCGAGCCACGGCGTACGACACGCGGCCGCCAAGCGACAGCTCGGCGTAGCGCGCAGCGATGCCGTGCGCGGCATCCGCACCGTGCTGCCCGTACAGCGCCACCGCCTGCCCGCCGAGCGCGCCGGTTTGCCAGGTCAGGCTTTCCACCGCGCGCCACCGCTTCACGTCGGGGCTCGCGCTCATGGTGCCGAAATTGCCGTCCAGTGCGGCGGACCCCTGTGCGTACTGCAGCCACGCGGCGTTGGCTCCGCCGATGCCGGGCAGCGCCTGGTCGTGCTGCACGCTGAGGCCGAAGCCACGGGTGCCGCCCACGCCCGTGACGGGCTCGTCGTGACCGCGCGTGAACGTGGCGGTGACGCGCAGCTTGGCGTCGCCGCCCACCGCAATGTCGTTGAGGTCGACGTTGAAGCGGCGCGCCGGCCGCTCCGAGGACCGGACACCCAGCGGCGCTCCCGCGTCCTCGTCGAGCGCGAAGTACGCGAGACCGAGCTTCGCCGCGCCGAGCGCGATGCCGTCAGCGCCGAATCCCGCACCATCGAGGCGAACGAACTTGGTGTCGAGGATGTGCAGATCGGCGCGGCCGTAGAAGCGCTTGCCGAGCCAGAGGCTGACATCGGGCGCGAATCCGAAGCCGCGGCCCTCGACGTAGATCTGCTCGAGGTCGCCGCTCGACCCGCTGCCGTCGCGGGCGGGGTGCTGGGCGTTCACCATCGCGAGCCCGCGATAGCGCACCCCGTCGACGGTGACCTCGTGCGCGATGCCCACTTCGCCGTAGAGGTCGCACTCGTTGCCGAGCCGATAGTGACCACCCGAGATGGCCAGGTTGTAGCAGGTGCGATCGCGCTGGCCGGCGTCGCCGGTGCCGACGCGAAAGTAACCTTCGAAGTCGACGGCGCAGGCCGGCACGCCAAACAAGGCGCACAGCGAAGCGGCCAGGATCTTGGGCACCACTGGAGGGATCGCCGTTGCTCAACGCGCCGCAGCGCGTGAAGCATTCATCGAGGCTCGATGGCTGCCTATTGGCCTTTGGTCCAACAGGAGCAACGCCCCCTGCGATCGGCACCCCCTTGGACAACGAGCAGGCAGGCGGGGCCCTTCGAGCTGAGAGCGAGCGACGGGCGCATGGCTCGATGACCGTCGGCGCAGCGCCGCGAGCACGCGCGCCGGCTCGTGCCGGCCTACATGCAGCTCACCGTGACGCTGTGCGAGTGCGATCCGAAGCCCGGCGCGTCCGTCACCGACGACACCACCGCCACGGCGTCGCCAGCCTTGAGGTGCGCCAGGTCGGCGGGGCTGAGGGTCACCGAGTGGTCGTGCGTGGCGGCGCCCATGATGCTGTAGGTCTTGGCGGTCGCCGAATCGAGGTCGGTCGTGGGGACCGTCAGCACGTGGCCATGATTGCCGGCGATCTGGGCCCCCGATGAGCCGCAGCCGGCGGGCCCCATGCCGCCATAGGCCCCGCCGCCCAGCGTGGTGGCGCCACCACCGCTGCTGCCGCCCCCGCCACAGGCCTGGATCAGCAGTGTCACCGTGCCGCCGCTGATCGACCCCAGGAACTGCTTGCGCGTGATGCTCATGTGAATGCTCCTGCGATGGGGCGCCCGCCGCGCTACGTAGACGATCGACGCCCTTGGTTCATTCCCGTCATGTCGCAAAGCATTCGATCCGAGGGGCTCCTGTCAAGCGCCAGGACCCCAGCGCCGGCCGTGCTCAGCGCGCCCGCGCCAGCATCCAGATGCCCGCCAGCACGAACGCGGTGCCGACGAAGGTCCAGGCGGTGAACGGCTCGCCGAGGATCAGCACGCCCATCGAGATCGTGCTGAGCGGCCCCACCATGCCGGTCTGCGCGGTGAGCGGCGCGCCGATGCGCTCGATCGCCATCATCACCATCATGATCGGCGCCACCGTGCACACCACCGCGTTGAGCAGCGACAGCCACACCACGGGCGGCGCCACCGCGGCGGCCGCCAACGGCTTGAGCAGCAGAAACTGCACGATGCACAGCACGCAGGCCACCGACGACGCCAGGCCGGTGAGCCGCAGCGAGCCGATGCGCTTCACCTCCGCGCTGCTGATCACCAGGTACAGCGCATAGCTCACCGCGCTGCCGAGCACCAGCACGGCGCCCCAGCCGGTGCCCGGCTGATCGAGCGCCATCTCGTGACCCAGCACCAGCGCGATGCCGACGTAGCTGACCGCCATCGCAACGACCTGCCGCCACGTGACCGCTTTGCGATAGACCACGAACGACAGCAGCAGCACCAGCGTCGGATTCAGATACAGCACCAGGCGCTCGAGGCCAGCGCTGACGTACTGCAGCCCGGCGAAGTCGAGGAAGCTCGCGAGGTAGTAGCCGAAGAAGCCGAGCACGACCGCGACTCGCCAGTCGCGCGCGCTCAACGCCGGCCTGCCGCGCCCGGCCCACCACGCGAGCAGCACGAACATCGGCAGCGCGAACAGCATGCGGTACATGATCAGCGTCACCGCGTCCACGCCGTGGCGGTAGGCGAGCTTGACGATGATCGCCTTGCCCGAGAACGCGATCGCGCCGACTGCCGCCAGCGCCAAGCCGCTGCCGACGCGGCTGCCGCCGGCCGATGCAGCGGCGTCCTGAGCCGTCACGGCGCGGCCCGGCGCTCGATCACGGCGCCTTCGACGTGGTGGTCGTCTCGATCCAGCCGCCGCCGAGCACCTTGTACAGCGTGACCTGGTTCTGCGCCCGTGCGAGGCGCGACTGCAGCGCCAGTTGCTGGGTCGCGAACAACGAGCGTTGCGAGTCGAGCAGATCGAGGCTGCTGGCCACGCCATTGCGGTAGCGCAGGTCGACCAGCCGGTTGCGCGCGCTCTCGGCCTGCACGGTCAGCTCGAGCTGAAGCGCCTCTTCGCTCAGCGTGTCGCGCCCGGCCAGCGCATCGGACACCTCGCGAAACGCCGTCTGCACCGCCTTGTCGTACTGCGCCAGCGCGGCGTCGCGGTTGGCGTCGGCCAGCCGGTTGGTGGCTTTGTTGCGGCCCGAGTCGAACAGCGTCAGCAGCGCCTGCGGCGCCGCCCCCCAGCCCCAGCTGCCGCCCTTGAACAACCCCGAGAATTCGCCGGCCACGCTGCCCGCGCTGGCGGTGATCGACACGGTGGGAAAGTACACCGCGCGCGCGGCGCCGATGTTGAAGTTGGCCGCGACCAGCTGCTGCTCGGCCGCCAGGATGTCGGGGCGGCGCTGCAGCACGCTGGCCGGCAGCCCCACCGGCAGCGTGGGAAACGCCGGCATCTCGGCCAGCGACGCGGCGCCGCTCGGCAAGTCGGCCGGCAGCGGCGCGCCGACCAGCAGCACCAGCAGGTTCTCGTCGAACGACCGCACGCGCTGCACCTGCGCCAGCGCGGCGCGCGCACTCGACACCACCGACTGTGCGACCCGCAGGTCGAGCTCGGAGGCCGCTCCGTTGTCGAAGCGCAGCTGCGACAGGCGCAGCGATTCGATGCGCGTGTCGAGCGTCTGCCGCGTCAGCTTCATCAGGTCGTCGTCGGCCAGCAGCGACAGGTGCACCGCGGCCACCGCGGCCACCAGCGCGATCTGTGTCGCGCGGCGGCCGTCCTCGGCCGACACCGCCTGCGCCTGGGCGGAGTCGCTCAGTGCGCGCAGGCGACCGAAGAAGTCGAGTTCGTAGGCCGTGATCAGGAAGCCCGCGCTGTAGGTGGTCAGCGACGCGCCGTTGGGCAGCGCCTGGCGGTTGCCGATGACACCTGCATTGACAGTCGGCCACAGGCTCGCGTGCTGGATCTGCCAGCGCGCCTGTGCCTGCTCGACGTTGAGCGCCGCCAGTCGCAGGTCGCGGTTGTTCTGCAGCGCCAACTCGATCAGGCGCTGCTGGCGCGCGTCGGTGAACACCTGGCGCCAGTCGAGGTCGGCCGCCGCCGGGCCTGCAGCCGCGTCGGGCGTGCTGGTCGGAAACCGATCGGCCACCGCCAGCGGCGGCCGTTGGTACTCGGGCACCAGCGAGCACGCTGCGAGCGCCAAGGCCGGCAGCACCAGCGCGACGATGCGGCGCGCGCTCACGCCGCCCCCTCGGCGCCGCGCGCCGTCCGCCCCAGGGGGAGCGAGCGCCTGCGGGGCGGCCGTGCGGCGCTCATTCCTTGGCAGCCACATCGGCCGCCGGTGCGCCGCCGCCGAGCTCGTGGGCGTACATCTTGCGCTGCCGTTCGCTGCCTTTGAAGATGCGGCGGATGAAGACGAAGAACGCCGGCACGAAGAACACCGCCAGCACGGTGGCGCTGATCATGCCGGCCATCACGCCGGTGCCGATCGCGCGCTGGCTGGCCGCGCTCGCGCTGGAGGCCACCACCAGCGGCGTGACGCCGAGGACGAACGCGATCGACGTCATCAGGATCGGGCGGAAGCGCAGGTGGCACGCCTCGAGGGTGGCCTCGATCAGCCCCTTGCCCTGCGCGTGCAGGTCTTTCGCGAACTCGATGATCAGGATCGCATTCTTCGACGACAGGCCGATCACCGCGATCAGGCCGACCTTGAAGAACACGTCGTTGGGCATGTCGCGGATCGTCACGCCGAGGATCGCGCCGAGCACGCCCAGCGGCACCACCAGCATCACCGCCACCGGGATGCTCCAGCTCTCGTACAGCGCCGCCAGCGCCAGGAACACCGCGAGCAGCGAGAACGCGATCAGCGCGGTGGTCTGCGCGCCCGCCAGCTTCTCCTCGCGCGACAACCCTGTCCACTCGAAAGCGAAGCCAGGCGGCAGCTGCGCCGCCAGGCGCTCCATCTCGTCCATGGCCTCGCCGGTGCTGTGGCCGGGCGCGGCGTCGCCGGCCAGCCGCATCGCGGGGTAGCCGTTGTAGCGCACCGTCTGCATCGCGCCCAGCACCCAGCGCGTGACGGCGAACGCCGACAGCGGCACCAGCTTGCCCTGAACGTTGATCGCGTTGATCTTCAGCAGGTCGTCGGGCTGCATGCGCGCCGGCGCATCGGCCTGCACGACCACGCGCTGCAGGCGGCCGCGGTTGGGGAAGTCGTTGACATAGGTGGAGCCCAGCGCGGTCGACAGCGCCACGTTGATGGCCTCGAAAGAGACGCCGAGTGCGGCCGCGCGGTCGCGGTCGATGTCGATCTGCAGCTGCGGCGCGTCTTCCAGGCCGTCGGGGCGCGCGCCGGCGATCACCTTGCTCTGGCTGGCCAGGCCGAGCAGCTGGTTGCGCGCCGCCACCAGCGCCGCGTGCCCGTTGCCGCCGCGGTCCTGCAGGCGGAAGTTGAAGCCGGTGGCGGTGCCGAGCTCGGGGATCGACGGCGGCGCGAGCGCGAAAATGAAGGCGTCGCGCACCTGCATCAGCGCGCCGAACGCGCGCCCGGCGAGCCCCTGCGACGAATGCTCGTGGCCCTTGCGCTCGCTCCAGTCCTTCAGCGGCACGAACGCCAGGCCGGCGTTCTGGCCCTGCCCCGAGAAGCTGAAGCCCATCACGCTGACCATGCTCTGGACCTCGGGCTGCTTCAGCATGAAGCCTTCCACCTGCTGCATCACCGACAGCGTGCGGCCCTGCGTGGCGCCCGGCGGGAGCTGCACGTTGACGATCAGGTAGCCCTGGTCCTCGTTGGGCAGGAACGACGCGGGCAGGCGCAGGAACATCCACACCACCAGGGCCACCACGAGCACGAACACGACCATCGTGCGCCCGACGTGCTTGAGCACCCAGGCCACGCCGCTCTCGTAGTTGTGCGTGGTGCGCTTGAAGCCGCGGTTGAACCAGCCGTAGAAGCCGCGCTTCTCGAGGTGGTGGCCGGCCTGCACCGGCTTGAGCAGCGTCGCGCACAGCGCCGGCGTCAACGACAGCGCGAGGAACGCCGAGAACATCATCGAGCTGACCATCACCAGCGAGAACTGGCGGTAGATGTTGCCCACCGAGCCGGCGAAGAACGCCATCGGGATGAACACCGCGGCCAGCGTCACCGTGATGCCGACGATCGCGGCGGTGATCTGGCCCATCGCCTTGCGCGTGGCCTCGCGCGGCGGCAAGCCCTCCTCGCTCATGATGCGCTCGACGTTCTCGATCACGACGATCGCGTCGTCGACCAGGATGCCGACTGCCAGCACCATCGCGAACATCGTCAGCACGTTGATGGTGTAGCCGAGCGCGAACATCAGCGTGAACGCTCCCATCAGCGCCACCGGCACCACGATCGCCGGGATCAGCGTGTAGCGGAAGCTCTGCAGGAACAGGAACATCACCAGGAACACCAGCGCCATCGCCTCGAGCAGCGTCTCGACCACCTGCGAGATCGAGATGCGGATGAAGCGCGAGCTGTCGTACGGGATCTCGTACTTCATGCCCTTGGGGAAGTACTTCGACAGCTCCTGCATGCGCTGGTGCACCGCGGTGGCGGTGGCCAGCGCATTGCCGGTGGGCGACAGCTGCACGCCCACGCCCGTGGACGGGTTGCCGTTCAGGCGCGCCGAGGTCGCGTAGTTCTGGCCGCCGAGCTCGATGCGCGCCACGTCGCGCAATCGCACGGTCGAGCCGTCGACGTTGGCGCGCAGCACGATGTCGCCGAACTCGTCGGTGCTGTCGAGCTGGCCGTTGACGACCACCGTGGCGCTGATCTGCTGGCCCTGCACGATCGGCAGGTCGCCCATGGTGCCGGAGGACACCTGCGCGTTCTGGCCGCGGATCGCGGCGTTGACCTCGTTGACGCTCAAGCCGTAGCCCACCAGCCGGGCCGGGTCGATCCAGATGCGCATCGCGCGCTCGGTGCCGAACAGCAGTGCCTGGCCGACGCCCGGAATGCGCTGGATCTCCGGCAGCACGTTGCGCGACGCGTAGTCGCCGAGCGCCACCGGATCGAACGAGCCGTCGGTGCTCGACAGGATCGTGAACAGCAGGAAGTTGCTGCGCGCCTTGTCGACGCGCACGCCCTGCTGCGTGACCGCCGCCGGCAGACGCGGGGCGGCACGGCTCAGGCGGTTCTGCACGTCGACCTGCGCCAGCGCGGGGTCGGTGCCGGTCTCGAAGGTGAGCGTGATCGAGCCCGAGCCGTTGGCCTGCGTGACCGACTCCATGTAGATCAGGCCGGGCGAACCGTTCATCTCCTGCTCGATCACGCTGATCACGGTGTCGTCGAGCGTTTGCGCCGACGCACCGGGGTACACGGCGGTCACGCTGATCGACGGCGGCGCCACCGTCGGGTATTGCGCGATCGGCAGCAGCTTCACCGACACCGCGCCCATCACGAGCAGGAACAGCGCGATCACCCAGGCGAAGATCGGCCGGTCGATGAAGAAACGCGCCATGCGCGAGCCCTTACGACGTCTTGCCGGCGTCGACACCCGACGCGGCCGACGCCGGCGCGGCCGACGCGGCGCCGGCGGCCTGTGCGGCGGGCTTGCCGTTGGGCGTCCACGGCAACGGGTTGACCGGCGCGCCGGGCACCATCATTTTCTGAAAGCCCTCGACGATCACGCGCTCGCCGGCCTGCAGGCCACCGAGCACGACCCAGTCGTTGCCCTGCGCTTCGCCGAGCTGCACCGCGCGCGTCTGCGGCTTGTTCTCGGGGCCCACCACCAGCACGCTGTCGCCTTGCGCGGTGCGCGTGACCGCTTGCTGCGGCAACAGCACCGCCCACGGCAGCTCGGCTTGCGCGATGCGCACGCGCACGTACTGGCCCGGCAGCAGCAGGTTGTCGTTGTTCGGCACCTCGGCGCGCAACGTCACCTGGCCCGAGGTCGGGTCGACCGACAGGTCGGTGAACAGCAGCTTGCCCGGGCGCGGCAGCTCGCTGCCGTCGTCGAGCACGACGCGCACCTCGGCCGCTTCGCCGTTGCCGACCTTGCGCAGCTTGTTGGTCGCCATCAGGCGGCGCAGGCGCAGCACCTCGGTGTTGGGCTGCGTGAAGTTGACGTACACCGTGCCAACCTGCTGGATGGTGGCCAGCAGCGTCGCCTCGGCGGCGCTCACCAGCGCGCCTTCGGTGACCGAGGCGCGGCCGATGCGCCCGGCGATCGGCGCGGTCACGTGCGCATAGGCGAGGTTCAGCTTCGCGGTCTGCACCGCGGCCTCGCCGGAGGCCACGTCGGCCTCGGCCTGCTGGCGCGCGGCCTCGGCGTTGACGTAGTCCTGGGCGCTGATCGCCTTGGCCTCGGCCAGCGGCTTGTAGCGCGTGGCCAGTTCGGTGGCCATCGATCGGTTGGCCTTGGCCTTGGCCAGCGTCGCACTCGCCGAATCGAGCGACGCCTGGTATGGCGCCGGATCGATCTGGAACAGCGGCTGCCCCACCTTGACGTCGCTGCCTTCGACGAACAGGCGCTTGAGCACCACGCCGTTGACGCGCGCGCGCACCTGCGCGACGCGCAGCGCTTCGACGCGGCCGGGCAGCTCGGTGCGCAGCGCCACGGCCCGCGGCTGCACGGTGATCACGCCCACCTGCGCCGGCGGCATCGCCGGCCGGCCACCGCCCGCCGGCGCCGCACCCTCCTTGGCGCCGCAGGCGACGAGCAGCGCCGCGGTGGCGCCGAGCAGCGCGACGCGCGAGCGGACAACACGACGAGCGACAGCCGATGAAGGCAATCTCATGAAAAGGGGGCAGCGCGCACGCCGGCTCGAGAACAGCGCTCGATGATAAGGGCAAGGCGTTGCTGGCCTTGTGCCACCCCGTGGGGTGGACCGCGGCGATCAGCGTGTCACGAAGCCGGCGTAGCCGTCGCGCGCCACCGCCGCGCAGCGCTCGGCATAGGCCGGGAAGCCGCCGGCCAGCGGCATGAAGATGCGCGGCTTGCCCGGGATGTTGGCGCCGAGGTACCACGAGTTGCAGTGCGGGTACACGGTCTGCTCGGCGATCTGGTTGACGCGCGCCACCCACTGCGCCTCGGCGTCGGCGCTGGCTTCGAGGGTCTGCCTGCCGTGCGCGGCCAGCCAGCCGATGCACTCGGCGATCCAGTCGATGTGGTGTTCGATCGCGGTGATCACGCTGGTGAACGCCGACGTGCTGCCCGGCCCCACCAGGTTGAACAGGTTCGGAAAGCCCGCCACCGTGAGCCCGAGGTAGTTCAACGGCCCGCCGCGCCACTTGTCGCGGATGTGCAGGCCGCCGCGGCCGCGCAGGTCGATGCGCGTCAGCGGGCCGGTGAAGGCGTCGAAGCCGGTGGCCAGCACCAGCAGGTCGGCCCGGTGCTCGCGCCCGCCGCTCACCACGCCGTGCGGCGCGATGCGCTCGATCGGCGCGCGGCTCACGTCCACCAGCGTGACGTTGGCGCGGTTGTAGGTGTCGTAGTAGCCGGTGTCGACGCACAGGCGCTTGCAGCCGATCGGATGCGTCGGGCACAGGCGTGCGGCCACCGCCGGGTCGCGCACGATGGCGCGGATCTTGCCGCGCACGAACTCGGCGCACGCCTCGTTGGCGCGCAGGTCGGTCAGCGTGTCGACGAAGGCCCCGAGCAGGCTGAAGCCGCCGATCTGCCAGCGCTCCTCGAACAGCGCCTGGCGCTCGGCATCGGTGACCGCCAGCGTGGGCAGCGGGTGCGGCGACAGCTCGCTGCCGAAGCCGGCGCGCATGCGGCGGTTGCGCGCGCGAAAGCCCGCGTAGTCGGCCTTGATGCGCGCCTCGCGCTCGGGGTCGAGCGGTCCGTTGCGCGCCGGCACCGCGTAGGCCGCGGTGCGCTGGAACACCGTCAGCGTGCGCGCCTGCTCGGCGATGAGCGGGATCATCTGCACGCCCGAGGAGCCGGTGCCCACCAGCGCGACGTCGCGCCCACCGAAGTCCACCGGCTCGTGCGGCCACGCGGCCGAATGCAGCACCGGGCCGGTGAACGCGTCAAGGCCGTCGAACGCCGGCGTGTTCGGCGTCGACAGCGGGCCGATCGCCATCACGATGAAGCGTGCGCGCCAGCTGCGGCCGACGTCGCTGCGCACGCGCCAGCACGCCGCGGCTTCATCGAAGTGCGCGGCGCTGACGCGTGTGTTCAGCACGATGTCGCGGCGCAGCTCGAAGCGATCGGCCACGTGGTTGGCGTAGCGCAGCAGCTCGGGCTGCGATGCGTAGCGTTCGCTCCAGCGCCACTGTTGCTGCAGCGGCTCGGAGAACGAGTACGAGTACTCCAGGCTCTGGATGTCGACGCGCGCGCCCGGGTAGCGATTGGCCCACCAGGTGCCGCCCACGCTCGGCGCCGCCTCGAGCACGCGCACGGCCAGCCCGCTGGCGCGCAGCTTGTGCAACGCGTACAGCCCGCCGAAGCCGGCGCCGGTCACCGGACGACGACGCGCTCGACGTGCTGGTGATCGGCGCCGGCTTCGGCGGGCTGAGGTGGTGTTGTC
>Ga0207675_100001674_pt1 | contig 22182 bp, 20 predicted proteins | sample KBSSwiS42_FD_184305 | JGI IMG/M metagenome (GOLD analysis project Ga0207675, IMG submission 184305) | Switchgrass rhizosphere microbial communities from Kellogg Biological Station, Michigan, USA - KBS Switchgrass S4-2 (SPAdes) (version 2) | ecosystem: Host-associated > Plants > Roots >...
GACTGCCAGCAAGCTCGACTGCGTGTCCCCGTCGGGCGAGCTCCTGGGCGGGGTGATCGCGCCCGGCGTCAGCGTGAGCCTGGAGGCCCTCGTGGCGCGGGCGGCCCGGCTGCGCGCCGTGGAGCTACGCGCGCCGGCGCAGGTCCTCGGTCGCAGCACGGTGGAATGCGTGCAGTCCGGCTTGCTGCACGGCCACGCCAGCCTGATCGACGGCTTGCTCGCGAAGCTGCGCGCCGAGCTGGCGTTCGAGTGCCAGGTGATCGCCACCGGCGGCCTGGCGTCGTTGATCGCGCCGCTCACCGAGTCGCTGCGGCGGATCGAGCCGGATCTCACGCTGCACGGGCTGCGCTCGATCTACGAGCGCAACCCGAGCTGACGCCGCCTCCCGCCGAGCGCGTCCTTTGGCAAACCTCGTCCCTCAGGCAACGAGCGTTACTTGCCGAACAGCTGGGCTGCTGCGAGGCCGGAGCCCCCGGTCACCGTGACGACGACCTTGACGGGAGCCGGAATGGGCCAGGCCCATTTGAAACAGTTGGGCTTCTCACCCAGCACGGCCTGCAGCCCCGTGGTGTTGTCCACCGCGAGAATGGGCGCCATGCCTGCCATCGGCGTGATGGCCACCAGCTTCAGATCGAGCTCGGTCACCGGCGGAACGCCGGCGCCCACGACGGTGTAGCAGCGGCCCGGCTCCATCTGCACCTGCGCCTCGAGCGCCTGGCCCGTCTGAAAGTTCGCCGCCATCACCGAGCCGATCGGCTTGGCGCCGGCGGGTGCCTTGGTGGCGGCGAGCTGACTCAAGATCGGCTGCACCGCAGCGGCCGCGCTCGGGTCGATCGGTGTGGCGAGGGGAGCCGAGGGCTGCGTCGGCGGCAGCGCGCCGGGCGGAGCGGCAGCAGGCGGCGTCGTCGCCGGGGGATAGGTCTGGGGATACGGTTGCTGCTGCGGGTAAGGCTGCTGTTGTTGCGGGTACGGCTGCTGCGTACCCGGTTGTTGCGGGTACGGCTGTTGCGCACCAGGTTGTTGCGGGTACGGCTGCTGGGTACCCGGGTATTGCTGCTGGGGATACACACCGGGTTGCGCCGGGTACGGCTGCGGCGGTGTTTCCGGTTCGGACTGCTTGCTGCAAGCCACCAGGGCGAGGCCCAGCGTCAGATGCAGCCCGGGCCGTCGTAAGAAAGAGGTGAGAGCCATCGCCGCTACTACTCCTGTGTTGTGCTTCGCTCGCCAGCGCGTGTCCGCAGCGAGGGGCACGGAAAGTACGATCAGATGCGTCGCAAGGTAAAGCCCTTGTGCCAGACCCAGCCCGCCACGGCGGCGAGACCGAGCACCAACCAAGATGCCACAGGGAACGCCAGCCCACTTGCCGGGCGCGCGGCACTGGCGTGCGCCGCGCCGATACTTAGCTGTACGATTCCGTAACCCAGAGCGACCAGCACGATGCCCTGGCCATGAAAGCGCTGCCATGCGCCGAGGCACGTGCTGGCGACCGACAGCAGCAGACCCGAGACGCTCGCGCAGAGCGTGGAGCGCGTAGGGTGCTGTAGGTAAGCTGCCAACGCGGAGAGCGCGAGCGCCAGGCCGAGCGCCGGCGCGAGCCCGTCGAGCCAGGCCCGAAAACGCAGCGGTTCGCGCCGAAAGCAGCACCACGAGACGGCGACGCCACCGAGCAGCGCGCCGTTCATCGACAAGCTGCCGCCGAGCAGAGCGGGGCCCTGAGGCGAGCCTGCCCAGTGGTCCAGGGCCGCCACGCTACGAGCACCGAGCAGAGCTCCGATACAACTGCAGAGATAGCAGGCCATGCAGCGATCGCGGCTCGCGTGCGCGCGCGCGGCAGCGCTGCGCGTGGCGAGCCCGCCACACAGAAAACTGACGGCAACGGCGCTGCCGAATGGCGTGAGCGAGAGCCGCGTGGGGCGCGCCGGGTTCAGGGTCGCCACCAGCACCCAGAGCGCGGCGGGCAGACTGCCGCGGAGCAGGGCGCTCGCCAGGCTCGCCACACCGGAGCGATGAGCATACCAGCCGAGCCCGGCGCCGAGCAGCGAGAGCGCGACGAGCAGGGGCAGCAGCGGCAGCTCGAACGCAGCCGGGGCGGGGAAGGGAGCCGCAGCGTGCACGTCGAGAGCAGATCGCATACTCGGGTCAGGACCACAAATGCAGCTTCGGACTTGTCGCGGCTCGAGATCGAGGCTTGTCTCTGCGCATGGGTCGGCTCGCTGTCCTCTGTTTCGGCCTGGCGTCAGCAGCGGCTTGTGTGCCGCGAGAGCGCTCCGAAAAGCGCCAGGTTCCCGCGGCTACTGCCGGCGCCGCGCAGCGTCCGAGCGCCGAACAGGATCCGCCCGTGCAGCCCCCCGCGGCGGAAGATCCGGCGCTCGACGGTCCGTACGATGACGATTTCGATCGCGCCGAGCTCGGGCCCGCCTGGCGCTCCACGAGCCCCGTCTGGCGTATCTCCGAGGGGCGCCTATGTGGGCAGAACGCGCGCAATCATCCCGTCTGGCTGGCGCGGCGCCTACCCATCAACGCCAGCGTCGAGTTCCAGGCCAGCTCGTTCTCCAGCGAGGGCGACATCAAGGCCGAGTACTGGGGGGATGGTCGGAGTGCTGCCACAGGTCAGTCCTACACCGACGCCACCAGTTACCTGACCATCTTTGGTGGCTGGCAGAATCGTTTTCACGTGCTCGCCCGCATCGACGAGCACGCTCCCGATCGCCAAGAGATTAAGCTCACGGCGGGAGGAGCCGATTTCCAGAGAAGTACGGTGGTTCCACAGCGCGTTTACCAATTCGCGGTCGAGCGGCGTGATGGCCGGACCGTGCGCTGGCGCGTCGATGGTGTGGAAATTCTCGCCTACCCCGACGCACAGCCCCTGTTCGGACTGGGCCACGAGCATTTCGGGTTCAATGATTGGCAGGTGCGCGTCTGCTTCGACAAGTTGCACGTGACCCCTTTGCAAGACTGAGCAATGGCGGCCCCCGGCAATGAAATCGATGTGGCGCTAGACGAGCTCGAGAAGCGTCTCGAGCGGCTGCGTTCACTGTACGAGCAGTACTTCATCGGCATCGAGAAGATCGAGCCGTCGATACCCCGGCAAGACGTCGATCGGCGCATCCACGCGCTGCGCAAGACTCAGATCCGAAACACGGCCAAGCGCTTCAAGTTCCAAAACATCATCCAGCGCTACAACGCCTTCCAGCAATACTGGGTGCGCATCTGCCGGGAGATCGAGAACGGTACCTATCATCGCCACGTGGCTCGCGCTCAGAGCCGCTTTGGTGATGTACCGATGACGGCGGCGGCGCGCCGGCGCGCTCGCTTGCGCACGCCCACCGAGCCGGAAGTCGCGGATCAAAGGCTGCGCGCGACGCGCGCCTCCGAAGACGATCTGGACGCGCTGCTCGCGGAGGATCCGGAGCTGGCTCTGCAACGTGCGCTCGCCGACGCGGCGGCGCTCGAGGTCGCGCCGGCAGCACGGCTCGGCGCGCCGGCGGCTGCCACGGCGAGCTCCGCTGCCGAGGCCAGCGAAACGGCTGCTGCATCACCTGTCGAAGCGGCGGCTCCTGCTCCCGCCGCCGAGGCGCCAGCGGCCGCGAGGAAATCCTCGCGGGCGCCGGCAGCTAGAAAATCTTCGCGCGCCGCTGCCGGCTCCAAGCGGTCACTGCCCGCTCCCGCGAAACCGGCGCAAGCCGTGCCCGTCGAGACGGCGGCGGCCGCCGCCTCGGCGATCGATGCGCCCGCTGCCGACGAAGCGGCGGTCGCAGCGGCGCTTCCGGCGTCGGCCGTCGAGATGGGTGGCACTGCGCAGCGTCCCAGACCGCCGCCCCCTCGCCAGCGTCCGCCGCCGCTGCCCGCCGCCGCGAAGTCAGCAGAAGCCCCACCGGGTAAGGAGCACCCCGCCACCGCAGCGCCGCCCGCGCTGGCCGCTGCTCAGGCAACCGTCGCCGCAGCGGCTGCCGCCGTGCCGCCGCTCGGCGCCCCGCCGGCCGCGCGCACCGCTCGCGCCGGGCGTCCGCCGCTACCGTCGTCACCCGAGCTCGCCCCGCCGCTGGCTCAGGAAGCGGTGGCCAAACCCGCGGGCACGTCGCGGCCCGCCGCGGCGCAGCCGCTGGCGGCGGCCCCGCCTGCGGAGAAGACGGTCAGCGCCGAATCAGTCGTCTCCAGGCCGGAGAGAGCCGCTGACCCGACCGAGCCGGCGAAAGCCAAGGGCTCGCCATCCAAACGCCCGTCCGCGCAGGGCAAGGCCGGCAAGGAAGGGCGCCGAGACTCCTGGATGGCGCTGCGGGTGCCGAAGGTCGCCGCTTCCACGGTCAGGGCGGCGGGGACGTCCGTCCCGGCACCCGCGGCGACGTCTGAGGCCCGTGGCGCACCGAACGCTACGGCGCCTGCCGTTCCGGTCTCGCCCAAGAACGAGCGAGCTGCCGCTGCGGCCAGCCTCGAGCCGGCTGCCGGCGCCGCCTCCAACCCCGTCGCGGCACCCGCAGCAAAGGCAACGCTTGCAGCAGGTCCTGCGCGCCGCGTCCCGATGCCAGGCGCCGCTGCCAAACGCGGTCCCTCGCCCGGCGCGCCTGCGACCTCTGCAGCCGCCGTTGCTTCTGCGCCCGCGGCCGCCGTTGCTGCTGCGCCCGCGGCCGCCGTTGCTTCTGCGCCCGCGGCCGCTACTGCCGGCCCCGAGCGCCCGCTGCCCGCAGCTGCAGCGCCCGCCTCGAGAGTCGCTCCCGCCCCAGTCGCCATCTCCTCCCCAGCGCGCCCGGTGCCCGCGCCTCCGCCTGCAGTCGCCGTCTCGGCCCCGGCGGAAGCGCCCGTCCCGGCACGGCCGGCACCCGCCGCCCCTGCACCAACGCCCGCCGCGGCAACAGCCCTTGCGCCCCCAGCCCGGCCCGCTCCGGTGTCGACGCCCACGCCGGCTGCCGCTCCAGCAGTGCAACCTCGGCCATCACCTCCGGCCGCTGCTGCTCCCGCGGCAGCCGCGCACGCCGTCAGCCCCGCGCATCCGGCGGAGGCTCCTGCCTCTTCTCCTCGCTCCGCGCTCGCGGCCGCAGCGCTCCCTCCGCTCGCCGCGTCGGCTGCGGAGCGCGCCGCTCCGCCGGAGTCTGCCCACGCGGCGGGCGTCGCCGCCGCCGCCGCCGGGCGCGCGGCTGCGGCGCGTGCCGCAGAGGTCCGTACGCAAGTGCGCGAGGCAGCGGCATCACGCCTCGACGATCAACGAGTCCGTCAGCTTCACGAGGCGCTCGTGATCGAGCGCCGTCGCTTGAATCAACCGGGCAAGGTCTCGGTCGAGACGCTGGCTTCCAGCTTGCGCGAGACGGAGTCCAAGTTACGCAAGGAGCACGCCGGCAAGGAGGTGGACTTCCACGTCGTCGTGAAAAATGGCAAGGCGATGGTCAAACCGATCGTCGGATGACCCTTTTTTCCGAGCCGCGGCTCTAACTGGGGATGCCGCGAGCGTCAGCGCTGCCCGCTCATTCCGGGATTGCGGGGAAGCCCCGGCGGATTGGTCCCCGTGTGATTGGCGGCGGCATGCACTGCATTCGAATTCGACTGCTCCACGAACACGTCGCCTGAACAAAATAGTACTGAGCATGAACTGCGGCCGCTCTCGCGCATGCGCCGACAAAGGTCCGCGAGATCACGGTCTGAATCCACGACGTCCCCCTCGGTGGGTTGGCGCGTCACCTGATCATATCGACAGTTGTCGAGGGCCACCCAGAGGCCCCTAAAACGCTCGGTGCGGGAGACCTGCGGCCACCTCGCGGCTGAGTTACTCGGCATCAGGCGCGATCTACTCGTGCCCCCTGGCGCCCGTCAAGGTCTGCACCTGGGGCGAGACCGGCGCTGAAATACCCCGTCGCGTCTCCGGCCAGACCAATAGACGGCAGTGTTTTCAGCTACTTACAGTTTGCGACGGCCGTCTGCGCCTTGGCCAGCCGCCCTGAATCTACCCCCATCTGCTGTGCGGCCGTCAGGATGGCCTGAGCTTTCGTACAGTCGCTGTTGTTTATCGCGAACGTGACTTCTTTGACGGCCATTGGGCCGATGCGGTTGCGACAGGACTTCTTTACTGCGTCATTCGTGCACTGCGCATACGCCGCGGAGGCGTTCAGCGTGCTCGATGCCTTCATGCATGCCGCGCAGGCGTCGTCCCCTGCCGGTGGGGTCGCCGCTGGCGGCACGGTCGGTGGAGGCGTCGTCGGTAACGCAGGGGTACCGGCAGGCACTTGCGCTGGCGTTGCAGGCTGTGGATTCGCGGGTGGAGCAGCCGGAGGGTGCGCTGGTGGGGTGGGAGCCGCCGTCGGGGGGCGAGTGGACGCGGGACGCGTGGTGCTCGCTGGCTTGCTCGTCGAGGACTTTGCCGTGTCGCGATCGTCGTTCGGCGTCGGGGTTTCGGGTTCGACCGTCGTCGGCTCGGCCGAGTTCCCGGCGCTCGCGGGTACATCCGTCGATCCCGCTGGACGCTCCGCGATCGGTTGCAGGTCGATGGGTGCCGCGTCCGGCGTGCTGGAACGATTCGAGAGCGCGGCGACCGCCACGGCGATGCCGAGCAAGGCCGCGGCGCCGCCTAGACCGTAGATGAGCCCGCGCCCGCCGCCGGATTGCTCGCGCGGGGGCGCGGGCGGTAACGCCACGGCGCCCGGCGGCGTCGGAATGGCCACCTTGTGCCCGCCGAACGACGAGGCTTCGGGCATGGCTCGAGTTGCCGCAATGCCGAACGGCACTGCGGTCTCGGGCATGGCTTCCGTTCGGCCGTGGGCTGAAACGGCGCGTGGCGCTTCGGTGCCCGTCGAGGTCAGGCCCGCCACGAACTCGCTCTGGAACTGTCCGGCGCCGGCTTGTCGCTCGCTGGGCTCCTTGGCTAGCGATTTGAGCACCGCACGCCGTACCCCTTCGGGCAGGCGACTACCTCCGGGTAGCTCGTCGAACGAGCGGGGCTGGCTGGTCATGTGGTGCGTGGCCCACTGCCAGGGTGTGTCCGCCTGGAAAGGCAACTGCCCCGTGAGCATCTCGTAGGTCATGATGCCCAGGGAGTAGACATCGCTGCGCGCATCGAGCGCCTTACCGGTGAATTGCTCGGGGCTCATGTATGGAGGGGTGCCGAGCACCATGCCTTGTTGAGTGAGCTTCTGTTCCTTGGCTCGATCTGCAGACTCCGTGCGGGCAGCGATACCGAAGTCGACCAGCTTGACCACGTCCTTCTCCCCCGCGCGCTCGATCAGGATCACGTTTTCGGGTTTGAGGTCGCGATGCACGATGCCCTGGCGGTGGGCTTCGTCGAGCGAGCCGGCGATCTGCCGCAGCAAGTTGCCGACGCGGCGAGGCTCGAGCGCACCCTCGGCCTGGATGATTCGGTTGAGCGGCTTGCCGTCCAGAAACTCCATGGCGATGTACAGCGTGCCGTCATCGGTGGAGCCGAAGTCGTACACCTTCACGGTGTTGGGATGCTCGAGCTGCGCGATCGTGCCCACCTCGCGGTGAAAGCGAGCGGTGATGGAGGGATCGCGGGAAAGATCCGCGTGCAGTGTCTTCACGGCGACCTTGCGCAGCGTGGAGCCCAGCCGTTGCTCGGCCTTGTACACCACGCCCATACCCCCCTCACCGATCAGCCCGACGATGTGGTATCGGCCGCCGACGGTCTGACCGATCAATGGATAGGTCGGGTCCGCTTCGCCCGAGGGAAGGGGACCACCGCAGCCGGCGCAGAATCGGGCGCCTGCCTGATTTTCGTGTCCGCAGTTCTCACACGTCATACGTCTCGACCAGCGTCGCACGGAGCGGGGGGAGAACGCTACATCCGGCGCACCTGCGCCGAGCCCGCGCCGTCCCCTCGCGGCGCGGCCGGTGTAGGTGTGCGGGCAGGCTTTGCGCAGAGCGCTGCCGGCGCCTCGGCTCGCGGAGGCCACTCCACCGGGGTGGCTTGCCCCGTCGCGCGGTCGAGGATCTGGGCGCGCGTTGCGCGGGCGCTGGCCGGCACCTGCAGGCGCATGGAGACGCGCGCTCCCGGCGCGAAGCTCGGCTCCTCGCGCAGCGCATGGCGTTCTGCCTGGCGCGGCACCTCTGCGGCGAGCAATGGGAAATCGAAGCGGATGCGCTCGATCAGCTCGGCGCCGAGCCAGAGCTCGAACGCGAAACGTCCGATGCGTCGCGCGCTGGGCAGCGCGCGATCCAGACATTCGAGCTGCGGCGGACCCGCCTGGATGCTGCCTCGATCGTAGCGAATGTCGTAGAGCCAGCGGGCTCGCTCCGACAGCGGTGGCGGATCAGGTAGATAGCCCTGTGCAGGGGGCGCGGGCTCGGCGCCGGCGTCTGCGCGGCGCAGCAGGCGCACCCTCGAGGTCCCGTTCGCCTCGGGAGTGTCCGCCACGCCTCGAGCAGTGCTCGGTCCTGCAGTGGCAGACTGTGTCGAGCTCGACGCGGGCGCGGTCGACCCAGCTGCGGGCAAGCGAGCGGGAACGCGCACCGCAGGGTACTGCGCGTCCCCTCCAGGGGGTCCGAGGATGCCACAGCCGAGGCCGCCGAGCACACTCCAGGCAGCAGCACGAGCAAGGAGGCGGCCGAAACGCAAGTGCGACCTTGCTCGTCGAGAGCTCAGGAGTTCTCGGCAGCTCAGGAGCTCGATACCTCCGGCGACTGACCCGTCGCACGGCGTACCAGCTCGATCAACACCGGGTCGCTCTGTAGCTGCGCGCGCAGCTCTTCTTTCACGAATTCCAGCTGCTCCGGCGACAGGCGCCCCTCGAGGTGCCCCACGGCGTCGTTCACTCGCACGTCGAGATAGGCATCCAGACCCACCTCGCCGCGCTGAACTTGCTCCAGCAGTCCCGCACCCTGGCTGGGCTCCACGCCCTCGGTGGAGAGCGCGAAACGCTCGCCCTCCACGCCCGTCACCGAGGTCGCTCCGGCGCTCGGATCCACCTTCGGGGCTTCACCGCCCTTGCCAATGCCGTCGATTCCCATTTCAAAGCCTTCCGCCGAGCCGGTCCACCACTGCCACGTACACACGACTGAATCGGGTTGGCTATGGCGCGAGTTGCGAAAAAAGAAGCGTCCCCCGGCGCGTGGCCAGAGTAACGGTAAAGCCACAGCCGGGATGTAAACTGCCGTAACTGCGGTCGAAACGCCCGGGTCTCAGATCGGTCTCAGATCCCGAACCACTCCGGTGTGTTCAGCGTGCTCTGCCCGTCACGAACCTCGAACAGCAGGGCGGGCTTTTGATCATAGGTGCCAACGGTACCAATGCGTTGCCCGGTGGAGAGCTCGTCCCCGACCTGGACGCTGATGCGCTGGAGATGGGCGCTGACTGTATAGAATCGGCCGCCATGGTCCAAAATGACGGTATTCCCGAGCTCGGGATAGTCATCGGCGAAGGCGACCCTGCCCGGGTAGACGGCCCGCACAGCCGCCCCCCAGGTGCCGGTCATCAACAATGCCTTGCCGCTGCCCGAGGGGCTGCGGATGGATTGGAGCTCCGAACGGCCTGCCATTGGGAACGGCAAGCGGCCCTTTTGTCCCGAGAACCCGCCGTGGGGGACATCATTCTGCGAGACTCGGGCGGCATACACCGCCGTGCTCGACGAGGGGCTCCACTCGCTGTGGAAGGCGCGTTGAAACGCCTGATCCCGTTCCTCCGCTGCCAGGATGGCGGCGCGGGCCCGCGCGGCAGCGTTGCGCTCGCCGGGCGGGATCTGCTCGATCGACTGCAGCGCTCGCGCCAGCTCCAGCTCGCGAGCCGTGACCTGCTTCTCCCGCGTCAGGTCCCGGCCGAGCGCACGGCGCAGGCGCTCCAGGCGCGACGTGTGCGCAGCGAACGCCTCCAGCCCCTCACTGAGCGGCATCAAGCCGGCGCGCGCGAGGCGCACGTACGCGCGCCCGCGCGCGACGGTGAGTGCGCGGCGTTCGAGCGATTCCTTCTTCAGCGCCGCGAGCTCGTCCCGCAGCTGCTCCGTGTCGTCGTTCAGCTCCGCAGCTGCGGCGGCGGCTGGCTCCGCCGCCGGCAGGCTCGGGCCCGACCACTCGTTGGCGGATGCGCCGAGAGCGCTGCCCGCGAGCAGCCCCACGGCCAGCAGCCAACGTTGCGGTTTCATCTCCCTCGCCTCATGGGAGCGCTCAAGCGGCCAGCAACTTCTTCAAGTTGAGATGTGCCGACAGCGCGCCCAGCAGGCCACCGAGCGCGACCAATCCGAGCAGGGCATACCAGGGTAGAAAGCGCGGGGACGCGCCGAGCAGCAGCAAAAGCTCGCTGTCAAAGCGCGCGTGCCCGGCCAGAAACAGCAAGATGACGACCAAGAGTGCACCGCTCGCGCCGAGGGCGCCCTGCGCGGCTCCCTCGATCACAAACGGTCGCCGCACGTAGTCGTCCGTCGCGCCGACCGCCTTGAGCACCTGCACCTCGATGCGGCGCCGCTGCAGGCTCAGGCGGATGGTCGAGCCGACCACGCTCACCACCGTGCCGAGCACGACCAAGGCCAGCACGCCCGCCGCGGTGAGCGCCGAGCGCAGCACGCCCGCCAGCTTTTCGCCCCAGGCCTCGTAGGTCTCGACGGCCTCGACCTTGGGCAGGAAACGGAGCTTCTCCGCCATGCGGCTCAGAGCCCCTGAATGCTCCGGGTCATGCACACGCACCTCCAGCGAGGCCGGGAACGCCTCCGGGGGCAAGCTCGCGAGGATCTCATCGCCGCTCTGTAGCAACTCTTCGCGAGCGGCTTCGCTGGAGACGCGATCCACGCGCACCACGCCGCGCGTCTTTTGCAACGCCTGCGCGATCGCATCAACCTCCGCCGGCTCCGCGTTGGGCTGCAGGTAGACGGAGGCCCTGCCGTTGTGCGACCAGCGTTGACGCAGGTCTTCAACGTTGGCGACCACCAAGAGCGCAGTGGCCAGACAGATGAAGGCTACGCCTACGCTGAACACACTGGACAGCTGCAGCTGCCAGTCGTGACGTCCTCCCCGCAGAGCTCGCTGCCAAGCGTTCATTTTTGATCAGACTGCTTCAGGCCCTCAGACGTTTTCCGGACTCATTCCCAAGCCTCCCGGTACGTCGAGCGCCTGGCCTTCATCGAGCACGATGACGCGGCGTGGCCGGATGTCGAGCAGGCTTCGGTCGTGAGTAGCAAACAATACGGTCACTCCCGTGTCGTTGATATCCTCGAACAGCCCCAAAATATCGACCGCGAGCTGCGGATCGAGATTTCCGGTCGGCTCATCGGCGAGGATCAGCGCCGGTTCGCCCACGATCGCCCGCGCAATTGCCACGCGCTGTTGCTCTCCGCCCGACAACGTCCCCGCGATCTCCTGGCCGCGCCCGGCGAGGCCGACTCGGTCCAACACCTCGATGATGCGGCTCTGGATCAGGCGCCGCGGTACGCTGAGCACCTCCAGCGGCGGAGTGAGGTTCTCGGCGATGCTCCAGTTTGGAACGAGCCGGAAGTCTTGAAACACGACCCCGATGTTGCGCCTCAGATAGGGCACCGAATCGGCGGTGAGATTACCCACCTCTCGACCCATGAACAGCACGCGCCCCGCGTCTGCCGCCTGATCGGCATAGATGAGCCGCAAGAGCGTGCTCTTGCCGGCGCCGGACGGCCCCGTCACGAACACGAATTCGCCGCGTTCGATCTGCAGGTTGAGGGCTCGGAATACGCTGGTTCGATCGCGAAACGCTTTGTAGACGTTTTCGAACACGACCAGCGGGCGGTGCGCCGCGGAGGCGTCGAAGCGCTTACCAGCGCGCAGAAACGCGCCTAGTGTGCGATTCTTCGAGTCCGTGTTCATCCTACTCAGTTAGCAGCGGCACAGAAACGCGACCAAGTTTTTTTAGCGACCAAGTTTTTTAGCAGACGCGCTGGGATAGCCGTTGATCTCTGCTGGGACAGGAGGACGAATGAAGATCGCAGCGTTGGCTCGCCAGGCACGTGAGAGCCTGGGGCGAGGGCTCGAAGCTCTACAGGCCGGGGATGCCCCCGAACGGCTCTTGGCAGTGGCACAGCCACTGGCGAAGGCAATGGGCACGCTGGTCGAGATGGAGGCGGCCGCACCCGATTTTGCGCGCAAGGCGGCGGACTCCGTGCTCGCAGCGCTGCGCGAAGGGCTCGGTCTCTTGCAGCTGCCGGAGAACGCGCGGCTCGCTGCGACAGAGGCGGCTCTGGCGTCCGTGGCTGAGGCTCTGGGCCACGTGCACGAGATCACCGAGGGCGCGCCAGCGGGCGCGCGCGGGTTGAACGGCAAGACGCAGCTCGCTGGGACGCAGCTCGCCGGCGCCCCTGCACCCGCAGCGGCCAAGCCCGCCGCCCCCGCGCCTGCAGCGGCCAAGCCCGCCGCCCCCGCGCCTGCAGCGGCCAAGCCCGCCGCCCCCGCGCCTGCAGTCGCGGCCAAGCCTGCCACTGCGGCACCGGCCGCTGCAGCCAAGCCGGGCGCTGCCAAGCCGGCCGCTGCGGCACCGGCGGCGGCGAGCCCTGCGGCTCGCCCCGCAGCCGCAGCCAAGCCTGCCGCGAAGGCGGCGCCCGGCAGTCCCGCCGCGCCGCCCGCGGCAACCCAGGCCGCCACGAGCCAGGCCGTTGCCAGCGAGGCCGTGACGACCGGAATGCCGTTGCGAGCGGTGGAAGCCGCGCTCGGGGCACATAGCGCCACCAATTTTTACAAGGGACTCGCGGGCGGCGACATCGTCGCCTCCGGGGGTCTGTTCGTGGCGACGTATCAAGCGCCCGAGGTGGGGCAGCCGCTGCTGCTCAAGGTGACGATGCCGGGAGGCTATGCGTTCGAGGCCAAGGGCGTGGTGGCCTGGCGGCGCGACGTGCAAGTCTCCTCCACGGCTCCCGGCGAGACGCCGGGGTTTGGCGCCCAGTTCAGCGAGATCAGCGACGAGGGGCGCGGGCTCATCCAGCGCTATGTGAGAAATCGCGAGCCGCTCTTTCACGACGACGCCTGAGCGCCGAGAATTTGCCCCGCGCAGGCGCGGGGTGCTACGCGCCGCCGATGCGGATTGTCTGTTGGGGCCTCGCGCTGACGTGCTGGGGAGGTTGCTTGCCCCTCGGAACGCCGTCCCAACAGATCTCGGAAATCGCTCGCGACGTGAACGTAGCGACGCGCTTCGGACGCATGGACGTGGCGATGGAGCACACCGCTGACGCGCATCGGGCGGAGTTCATGCGCACGCGCGCCGATTGGGGCAAAGAGATCCGCGTGCTCGATGTGGAGCTCAGCAAGCTCGAGCTGAAGACACCGGAGTCCGCCGAGGTGTTCGTCGACGTCAACTGGGTGCGCATGGATGAGGGCCTGCTGCGCTCCACGCGAGTGAAGCAGCACTGGCAGAACTCGGGCAGCGACTGGCAGATCGACGCCGAAGAACGCCTGAGCGGTGACGTCGGACTGCTCGGAGAGAAGGTCGTGGTCCTGCGACCCGATGCTCCGCGCGACGTTCACTTCCCCGTCAAGACCCTGCGCCAACCAAACGAATAGCGCCGCGCCCGGAGGCGCGGAGCGACACTCGCACTCACGCTCATCGAGCCGGGCTCCGGAGTTTTCCTCCGGTGGTTCGCAGCCTCAGCTCACTTGCCCTGACGAGCGGCGCGCGTCTCTTCGGCGCGTCGCGCATCGCGCGCCTTCTTCTTGGCCTGCGCCTTGCGCTGGCGAATCTTCGTCGTGCTGCGGCTGTCGAATCGACCCATGATTTTCCGTGTCTCCGAAAGGGAGCGGCCCCTCTACCACGACCCCCAGATCCACGCCCGATTTTCACATCCCCGCGCCCGACTCCAGCCCCATCTCAGCCCCAGACGGCGGCGCCCTCTCGACCCATGGGCCGCACAGCGCGTCCTTCCAGCCCTATGGTCTCGCCGACACACCCCGATGGGTGCGCCGCGCCCCGATATGCCGCGCGCCGTCGCCCAGCTGAGGCCCGGCCCCCCACCTCCTCCGAGCCGAAAGGAGGCTGGCCCTCGAGGCCCCCATCGCCCAAAGCCACTCTCGAGAGCGCGCCCCAAAGCAAGCCGAGCACGCCCCCCGCCAGAGTCCGGAACCACCCCCCACGCCAGCAGCGGGAGCCATCGCCCGCCAGCAGCGCGAACCATCGCCCGCCAGCAACGGGAAACCACGCCCACCAGCAGCGGGAAACCATGCTCACCAGCAGCGGGAAAACCACGCTCACCAGCGGCGGGAAACCACGCTCGCCAGCAGCGGGAGCCATCGCCCGCCAGCAGCGGAAGCCATCGCCCGCCAGCAGCGGGAAACTACGCTCACCAGCAGCGGGAACCATCGCCCGCCAGCAACGGGAAACCACGCTCACGAACGGAAGCAAGCGGGGCTGGGGCCCCGCGCGCAGTCGCGAGTCCGCGAGCGGAGGCGGGGGAGGGAACCTGCAGCTCTGCTGCAGGAACCGGGGGTCTGCTTCAGACCCCCAAAAAAATCAACCCGTGGAAGCGTCTTCGAGCGTTCGCTCGCGATCGCGGATTTCCAGGCGATAGCGGCTGTTGACGGTCTCGATGTAGAAGACGTCGCGCGCTGCCATGCGCAGGACACGCTTGACGGGCGTCGTCACGTACTCGTGCATCCCGTCGGGAAACTCGATGACGACTACCGAGCCCTTTCGGGGTGCGCGAACCAGCCGACCCGAGACCGCCCGCGACCCTCGCCCGAGCTTGCGTAGAACGACCTGCACGAGTTTGACTCTAGCAACCGCCGGGCAGGCGCGCACTCACTTCCCGGCCCAGTCCCCAATTTTTGTCTCACGTTGGCGCCTTTCGGGAGCCCCGGCCCGCGGCGCAGGGCATGGGTCCGGGAGAAATGATGCCGCGGCCTGCCCCGATGCAACTTGCCAAAGCCAGAGTTGTGGGTGGGCAGCTCGCTCGAGCCGGTCCGTCGTGATCAGCGCCGACCAGCAGCGCTGCGCGCACTCGAGCCTGCAGCCGCTCAGGGCGCCGTGACGCCGGGCGTGCCCTGCTTGGCAAAATAGGCACGCAGCACGTCGCGCGCGAGTTGCGGTGCCTTCAGGCGCCACACGGGCGTGTTCACCACCAGCGCGGAGATGGCGACTTCGGGGTGATCCGCGGGAGCGAAGCCAACAAACCAGGTGTAGAAGCGGTTCTGCTCGTTGCGCGTCAGCGTACCCGTCTTGCCCGCCACGCTTACCTCGCCGAGGTAGGGCTTGCCGCTCGGGTCTCGAAACGACTTGGCGGCGGAGCCGCTGGCCACGGTTTCGCGCATCATCTTCGTGAGCTCGTGGGCGTGTGCCTCGGGCAACGCACGGCGCACCCGCACGGGCTCGGCGTTGGCTTGCCAATCGGCGTGCGCACCCGAATACAGCGCGCGCACGATGCGCGGCCGCAACATCAGACCGCCGTCGGCGACCGTCTGCGCGATCGAGACGGCGCCAAGCGGCGAGAGCGTGGTGTGCCAGAAGCCTGCCGCGGCTCGCGCGAACTCCAGCGGATCGCTCGGCAGATCGATGCTGGGCGCCTCGCTCGGGACGTCGAAGGGCGTGGGAGCCCCAAATCCGAAGGCAGTGGCGGTTTCGGTCAGGCCGCGCGGCGAGAGGTAGCGCTGCGCCAGGCGCGCGAACACCACGTTCAGGCTGCGACCGAACGCACTGGCCATGCTCGCGCAGACGTGGTCACGGTTCGGATCCTCGCGCAGGTCATCGGCTCGGATGCGCCTCTGGCCACCGCCGCGGTAGCACTGCTCCGTCTGTGCGTTCAGCGACGGGGTCTCCAGCAACGACGCCGCCGTCACGATCTTGAAGATGCTCGCGGCCGGCGCCTCCGCCTTGAGGTTGACGTCGAACGGGTCGCCCTGCCGCACCTGGCTCGCGTACACGAGCAGGTTGCCCGTTCTCGCGTCCATCAGGACGGCGCCGGCCTCCGGCAGAGCATAGCGCTTCATCACGCTCAGCGTTGCTCGCTGCAGCTGCGGCTCCAGCGTGAGCTCCGCCGTCTGTCCGTTGGGCAAGGGGCTCGTGACGCGCTCGTCGTGCAGATCGAGCCGCAACAGGTCCAGCCCGCTGAAGTCGGGCTCCACTGGCGCTGCCGGTAGCTGCGCTTCAGCGAGCCGCCCGAGCGGGCTCGACAGCTCGGGCTCGGCGCGCTTGGGCTCGATCGCTTCGGGGATGAACGCGCAGATGACGCCCAACGCCGCTCCCAAACCCAACCATCGTTGCCAGCCCAACATCTCCTCCTCGAGTAACTGTCACGCCATCAAATGGGCAAAAAAGCCGAGTACTTGCCGGCCTGCGTCCGGTTGGCCGCCTGCGCTCTGGGGAAGTATGCCCCCAGGGAGCCTGGGGAGTGTCGGCAATCTGTAGTAGTAGCCTGACACCAGATGAGCCAAAGCGCAGAGCTGGAGATCCACGATACGGCAGTCCTGATGGCACTCACCACGCCGAATGGGCGATTGCTCGAAGAGGTCTCGCGCTGCACGCGCGCACGGGTCGATTTCCGCGGCAACAAGCTCCTGGTTTCGGGCGAGCCGCCCAACGTGGAGCTGGCCCGGCGTTTCCTGGCCGACGCGGCGGATTTGCTCGGCAAGGGCGTGCCCGTGGGTCCCCAGGACGTCGCGAGCGCGATTCGCTCGCTGCGCGACGACCCGACGTCGAGCCTGACCTCGCTGCTCGAGGATTCGATCATGGTGGGCGCACGCAAGCGCGCCGTCGTGCCCAAGAGCCACGCCCAGCGCGACTACGTGCGCTGCATCCGCGACTCGGATCTCACCTTCGGCATCGGTCCTGCCGGTACCGGCAAGACCTACCTGGCGATGGCCATGGCGGCGTCCGCGCTCACGCAGCGCCTGGTCAAGCGCGTGGTCTTGACGCGGCCTGCCGTGGAGGCGGGTGAACGGCTCGGCTTCTTGCCGGGTGATCTGGCCGAGAAGGTGAGCCCGTATCTGCGGCCGCTGTATGACGCCCTGAACGACATGCTGGAGTTTGACAAGGTCGAGCAGTTGCGGGAGCGGGGCCAGATCGAGGTGGCGCCGCTGGCGTTCATGCGCGGGCGCACGCTCAACAACGCCTTCGTGATCCTGGACGAGGCTCAGAACGCGACCAGCGAGCAGATGCGCATGTTCCTGACGCGACTCGGTTTCGGTTCCAAGGCGGTGGTCACCGGAGATGTCACGCAGACGGATCTGCCGCCTGGCGCTCGGCCCGGCTTGAAAGAGGCAGAAGAGCTGCTCTCGGGCATCGAGGGCATCAGCTGCTGTCGCTTCACGGACGCGGACGTGGTGCGCCACCCGCTGGTCCAGAAGATCGTCGTGGCCTACGAGCGCAGCGATCAACGGCGCGAGGAAACGCGCGAGCGGCGCCGCAGTGACAATGCGCGCAACGACGGGCGACGCAACGGCGGCGAGCGCAGCTCTGCCCAGCAGAATGCCGGGCGCAGCGAGGACGAGCCGGGCGGCGGGGCAGGTCCGAGAGACAGTTCGACCTGACAGCTGCGCGGGTTCGTGTTATCCGCCCGCATGCTCGAAATCATCGACGTCCGCGCGCGCCAGATCCTGGATTCCCGGGGCAACCCCACCCTGGAGGCAGAGGTGCACACCAACGGCGGTGTGGGCCGCGGTGCCGTGCCGAGCGGGGCGTCCACCGGTGAGCACGAAGCCATCGAGTTGCGCGATGGCGACCAGGCGCGCTATCTCGGCAAGGGCGTCCAGAAGGCGGTCGACAACGTCAACGCCATTCTCGGTCCGGAGATCGTGGGCATGTCGGCGGCGGACCAGGCCGGTGTCGACGCTCGCCTGATCGATCTCGACGGCACTCCGAACAAGAGCAAGCTCGGTGCGAACGCGATTCTGGCGGTGTCGATGGCCGTGGCTCGCGCCGCTGCCGCCACGCTGGAGCTGCCGCTCTGGCGTCACCTGGGTGGCGTGCAGGCTCGCGTGCTGCCGACGCCGATGATGAACATCATCAACGGCGGCGTGCACGCCGACAGCGGGCTCGAGGTGCAGGAGTTCATGATCGTACCCTGGGGCCTCGGCAGCTTCAGCGAGGCGCTGCGCTGCGGAGCCGAGATCTTCCACGCCTTGAAGGCGAGCTTGAAGAAGCAGAACCTGGCCACCTCCGTCGGGGACGAGGGTGGATTTGCTCCCCGTCTCGGCTCCAACCGGGCTGCGCTCGATCAGGTGGTCGCCGCCATACAGGCTGCGGGTTACGAGCCCGGCAAGCAGGTCGGCGTGGCGCTGGATGCAGCCGCGAGCGAGTTCTACAAGGACGGAGTCTACACCTTCGACAAGAAGCCGTACAGCTCGAGCGAGCTCGTGGACTTGTACGTGGAGCTGTGTGAGCGCTATCCGATCGTGAGCATCGAGGACGGGCTGGATCAGAATGACTGGGTCGGTTGGAAGCAGCTCACCGACAAGCTGGGGCAGCGCATTCAGCTGGTGGGAGACGACTTGTTCGTCACCAACCAGGAGCGCCTCGAGCGCGGCATTGAAGCCGGTGTTGCCAACGCGATCTTGATCAAGCTCAACCAGATCGGCACGCTCTCCGAAACCCTGGATGCGATTGGCACCGCCCGCTTCGCCGGCTACAACTCCATCATCTCGCATCGCTCGGGGGAGACGGAGGACTCCTTCATCGCCGATCTCGCGGTGGCCACCAACGCCGGGCAGATCAAGACCGGCAGCCTCAGCCGCAGTGACCGCGTCGCCAAGTACAACCAGCTGCTGCGCATCGCCGAAGAGCTGGATGACGGCCAGATCTATGCCGGCAAGTCGCCCTACCGCCGCGCGTGATCATCAGCCGCTCGATGCGAAGCGAAACCGGTACAGCCGGGCCAGATGCCGCAGGTACAGTAGCTGCTGATGCACGGTGAGCTTGCTCTCTCCGTGCTCGCGGTTCGAGAAGTGGATCGGCACTTCTCGCACGTGCCGGCAGCGGCAGCGGACGAGCAGCTCGAGTCCGATCTTGTAGCCGAGTGGGCTCGGCTTCTCCGCTCTGGCGAAGACGCTGCGCGGTAGCGCGAAGAAGCCGCTCATCGGATCAGATACGCTGGTGAGCGGCCGCGCCAGGTAGGTGGCGATCTTGCTGTTCAAGAAGCGAAACAGACCCCAGCCCTCTGCGGTGGTGCCTCCCTGCACGTAGCGCGAGCCGAGCACGAAGTCGGCGCCGCCGCGCAGCAGAGCCAGCATCTCGGGGATCACCTCCGGGGGGTGGCTGAGGTCGGCGTCCATCACCACCAGGGTGTCGCCGCGCGCGCGCGCGAGCCCGAACAGCACCGCCTGGCTCAAGCCGCGATCCTGCCGGCGCACGAACAGCTCCAGCCAGGGCTCGCTGCGCGCCGCGATCAGCGCCTCGGTGCCGTCGCGACTGTCGTCGTCGACGATCAAGAGCTCGAGCTCGAGTTGCGCCTGCTGCCGCAATACAGCCACGCGCTCGATCAGTGACGGCAGCGACTCCACTTCGCGGAACGTGGGCACGACGATCGAGAGTGTGGGACTCTGCTGCACGGCGTCGGGTCCTGATGCCATGGCGTTCTGGCCACGTAAAGTCCGTTCGCCGTCAGGGTGTGCCGAAGGCCTGGCCGAAGGTGGCGATGACGCTGGTCTCTCCGCGGGGAGAATTGGACGGGACCGGGAAGCCGAGATCGACGCGGAACACGTCGCGATCGAGCTCCGGCAAGAGGAAGCGCAGCCCGACGCCCATGCCGTGCAGCAAGTGGATGTCGCCGAAGCGGTCGAACGCGTCGCCCATGTCGTGAAACAGCACGCCGGCTAGCTGCGCGGACCAGAGCTGCAGCGGACGCGAGCGGAACTCCAGGTTGCTCACGAACAGGTGTTGGCCCGTCACGGCGGTAGAGTCGTAGCCGCGCAGCCGTCCGGTGCCGCCCAGGCCCAGTGGACCATTCTGGAAGCTGCGATAAGAATCCGTGAGCCGCACATCGTACACGAAGCGGCCGGGCAAGAAGCGCGGAGAGTTGAAGTGCAGGGTGAGGGAGAGTCGCGCGTCCGTTTGATCCAGTTTGCTCAGCTCCACCAGCTGGCTCGCACTGGCCTTGAGATAGCCGGTGTCGACGGCCATGGCGTAGCTCACGCTGGTCGAGACTCCAAACAGGTTCCGGCTCGAGCCGACGGCTCGCAGTCCCGGATACAGGCGCAGCGTTGCGATGTGGCCGAGTCGGTAGTCTTCCTGCAGCGCCAGCGTGTCGGCGTTCAGGTCGTGATGGAACTGGGTGGTGTAGGACTGGACCTGAAAGAAGGGGCTGATGCGGCGGCTGCCCGCGGGCAGCAGGACCCGATTGTAATAGCGCTCCACCCGGCTGATCTCATACTCGGTCAGCTCGCCCGGCACGTCAGAGGGCGCCGCACGGATGCCCGACAGATCGACGGCGCGGGCCGCAAATCGCGTCGCCTCGAGCCCGAAGCTCAGGTCGGTCTTGTAGCGCAGGCCATAAGAACGGGAGAAGTTCTGACTGAACGATTGGCTGTCGAAGATGAACAGGTTGGGGTAGTACGCGGACTTTCCCGAGCTCGCGAGCGCGACGACGGCTTCCTCCGGCGCTCGCAGCGAGCAGATGGAACCGACCTCGTTGGCGGGCAGGGTGAACGGCGAACGACCGTTGCGCCAGGACACGGACGTCCCATACGACCAGTGCGAGCGTCTGGAGTACAACGGACGTGCGTACTCGAAGCTGCCCTGAGTGCCTTCGACCTTTCCGCTGGCGCAGCTGATCGTCGCGTCCACGCGCGCGCTCAGGTAGGTGTGGCTGTCGGCCAGCCGTGGCTCGATGAAGCCAGCTCCGAGCGAGTACGTTCGACGATTGAACACCACGGAGCCAAATAGCCGCCGGCCGGTGCCGAGCAGGTTGAACTCGGTGGGCGAAAGCGCAAGGTAATCGACGACGCCCTTGTTGATGCGGCCATCCCAGCCGACGCGCAGACTCCACAGGTCCTTGGTCACGACCAGGTAGCGCACGCTCGCTGCGTCGCTTCCGATCATCGGCAGCGCCAGCACCACAGAGAACAACCCCAGCCCGCGCAGGTTGCGCTCGGTCTCGTCGGAAGTGGCCTGGTCGTAGCGCGAACCCCGATGCAGCAAGATCTCGCGCTCGATCACGTAGCGGCGCGTGGTGGGGTGAAACCAGTTGACGAACTGCGGCACCGGATCTTCCGGCTCGAACACTTCGAGCGCGACGATCTCGATCGACTCGATGCGCTTGCCTTCCGGGTGCGCGTCGAGCTTGCCGTGCTGGCGCGCGAGCGCGCGCCGGATGCGCTCCTGCTCCAGCGGTGAGAAGCGCCGGCTCGCGCCGGAGCTGTCGCCGGAGCTCTGAGCCGAGGCGGCTCGCCCGAGAGCCAAGCTCACGCTGCACAAAAGGACGGCCAGCCACAGGCGGCCGGCAGGCAGCGACGACGCCGAGCGATAGGCGGAGACCCGGGTAACCACTCTCTGACTCAAACGGGTCGCCGTCGCGCTTTCTTGCGGGGGTTCTCCGCGGCCCGGGGCGCGGCCGCGCGAGGCACGGCGGCTCGGGGCAGCGAGCGGCGCTGCATCGCTTCGCCGCGCCGCCGGCCCAGCCCGAAGACCAGCAGCGGCTCTGCAGAGACACTGCACACCACACGATCGCCCAGGCCCACCGGGATCTGTCGATAGGGGCCATCCAGATACAGCCGCGCATCCGCCATCTTCGAGGTCAAGAGCAGGCTGTCGGGAGGTTCGAAGACCAGACGGGCGAGCTCGAGCGGCGCCGGCGGGGGCTGACGCCGCAGTTCGAGATAGGGCTCTCTCACCACCAGCTGAAGCTTGTCCGATCCGAACGGCAGCACGCGACCCCCTGCGGAGCGCGCCGCGCCGGTGGAGCCCGCGGCAGTGCACACCCAGACACCGCTCGAGCGCTGCTCCTCCATGCGTGCGCCAAAGGTCACGAGGTAGCGCGAGGTGGCGGCCGGGATCGCGTGACAGAACAGCGCCTCGTTCAGCACGCGCCGCGAACATACGCGGCCGTTCACGCTGACCTGCATGCGCGACAGCCGCACGCTCGGCAGCGAGCCGGCCAGCGCGCCCTCTAGCGTGCTGCTGAGATTGCCGACATGCGCGGGGCAGAAGAAGCCGACGCTGTGCACGGGCGAGCTGTTGACCCCCAGAATCGGAATGGCCCCGACATGGTGAGAGGCCGCGAGCAAGGTGCCGTTCTACGAGTTTCCCGACGACCAAGGCTGGATCTGGGCAAAGGTGCCGAATGCTGCCGGCTGGAAATGCGGAGTCGAGTCCGGCGTGTT
>Ga0207675_100001675_pt1 | contig 22182 bp, 21 predicted proteins | sample KBSSwiS42_FD_184305 | JGI IMG/M metagenome (GOLD analysis project Ga0207675, IMG submission 184305) | Switchgrass rhizosphere microbial communities from Kellogg Biological Station, Michigan, USA - KBS Switchgrass S4-2 (SPAdes) (version 2) | ecosystem: Host-associated > Plants > Roots >...
ATCGGTGAGCTCGGCCGCGAAACCGCGCGCCCAGAGCGCCACGGAGCTCGGCATGGCCGGCTGCATGTGCGTGTAGCCGGGAAGCGCGACGCCGCCCTGCTCGCTCGCGACGCGCTCGAGCGCGGCAACCACGGCGTTCGTGTCCTTCGCGAGCCCGTCGATCGCGTCGCGCAGATAGAGCCGCAACGCGACGAGGACCTGGTCGTTACGCGAGCGGCCGAGATGCACGCGGCCGCCAGCCTCGCCGATGCGCTCCGTGAGGCGCCGCTCGAGCGCGCTGTGCGCGTCCTCGTCGGCGAGCTCGATCGACCATTCGCCGGCCGCATGTGCGCCGGCGAGCGCCTCGAGACCGCTGCAGATCGCCTCGCAATCCGCGGAGGTGAGCAGCTTCTGCTTCTCGAGCATGCGTGCGTGAGCGATCGACGCGCGCGCGTCGTAAGCGACGAGCCGCTCGTCGAGCTTGTGATCCTCGCCGGCGGTGAAGCGCAGGATGCGCTCGTCTAGCGGCAAGCCCTTGTCCCAAAGACGTGCCATTGCGCTAGCTCGCCTGTTCCTCGGGCCGCAGCGCCTTCGTGTCGTTGACGACGAGCGTGCCCGTGCCTTCGTTCGTGAACACCTCGAGCAGCAAGCTGTCGGGCTGCGCGTACGAGATGACGTGGACGCGCGGCACGCCGCCCGACAGTGCGCGCTCGATCGCGGCAGCCTTCGGCAGCATGCCGCCCGAGATTTTCCCTTCGTCGCGCAAGCGGCGCAGCCCGGCGCGGTCGACATACGAGATCAGCGAGCGCGGATCTTCGAGCGACTCGAGGATGCCCGGCGTCTCCGTGGCCATGACGAATTTCTCGGCTTTGAGCTCGCAGGCGATCATCGCGGCGACGGTGTCGGCGTTGATGTTCAGCACCGTGCCATGGTCGTCGGCCGAGAGCGGGCTCACGATCGGCACGAGGTCGTTGTCGAGCTGCTTCAATAGGATGCTCGTGTCGATTCCGAGGATGTCGCCGACGAAGCCGTAGTCGACGGTCTGGCCGCCGACCTGCACGGGCGGCCGCCTCGTCGCCTTGATGAGCCCGCCGTCGACCCCTGAGAGACCGATCGCCGGGATGCTGAGCGCGCGGCAGACCGCGACGATGCGCGTGTTGATCTCGCCGTTCAGCACCATCGTCGACACTTCGAGCGTGGCGGCATCGGTGACACGTCGCCCCTCGACCATTTGCGTCGACAGGCCGAGTCGCTTCGAGAGCGCCGTCGACTGTGGCCCGCCGCCGTGAACGAGCACGACGCGGATGCCGACCTGATGGAGGATGCCGATCTGCTCCATGAGCGCGCGCGTGCTCTCGGGCGTGAGGAATGCGTCGCCGCCCGCTTTGATGACGAACACTTTGTTCTTGAAGATGCGCAAGTAGGGCAGCGCGTGGCGCAGCGCCGTGATGACGATGGTTTGCTGGTTCGTGTTGAGTCGCGTCGTCATGGCGTCAGCCTTTCATCATTCGATAGAGCACGGCCATCTGGCCGTAGAGCCGGTTCCGCGCGCCCTTGATCACGGTGCTGCGCGGGCCGTCGAGAATCCGGTCCGTGACCTCGACGCCGCGGCGCACCGGCAGGCAGTGCATGAACTTGCTGTCGGGCCGTGCGTTCGCAAACCACGGCTCGTCGACGCACCAATGCACGAGCTCCTCGCGCAGGGCCTGGTCGCCGAGCTTGTCGCCGTAATGGCGCGTCGACGAGTACGACTTCGCGTAGATCACGTGAGCGCCTTCCATCGCTTCGCGCCGCTCCGCCGTTTCGGTGATGCTGCCGCCCGACTCGGCCGCGGCTTTGCGCGCCTTGTCCATGATGGCGGCCGGCAGCTCGAACCCGGGCGGACGCAGGTGCACGACTTTCATGCCGCGTTTCGCCGCCATGTGGATCGTCGCCGCGGTCACCGCGAGCGGCAGCGCCCTCGGGTGGTACGCCCAGGAAATCACGAACTTGCCGTTCTCCGGAATGCCGAGGTCGTCCAGGGTTTTCCAATCGGCGAGGCTCTGACACGGGTGGTCGATCGCCGACTCCATGTTGATCCACGGCTTGTCGATGAGACCCGTCAGCGCCTTGAAGTCGTTGTCGGCGAGATCGTGCGCCAGGTCGCGCCGCTCGGCGAATGCTCGCACGCCCATGGCGTCGCCGTACGAGGCGATGACGGGAATCGCCTCGCGCACGTGCTCGGCCGCTGCGCCGTCCATGACGATGCCGTAGCGCGACTCGAGGCCGTGGATCGACATGTCGGGCGAGATCACGAACGAGCCGCCGCCGAGCCGCAGCATCGCCGCTTGGAACGACGACAAAGTGCGCAGCGAGGGGCTCAGGAACAACAGCGACAGCACCTTGCCCTCGAGCGCGCGAGGCTCGGGTTTTTCATCGAGCCGCGCCGCGAGCGCGATGAGCTCTTTGATCTCTTCCCGCGAGAAGTCCGCGAGGTCGTTAAAGCGGCGCATCGGTCAGCTCCTCCAAGGCCTTCGCCAGGCGTTGTACGTTTTCGGTCGAGAGTATCAGCGGCGGCAACAGCCGCAGCATGTGGGGGTCGGCGCTCGTGCCGACGAGGATGTCGCGCGCGAGCAGCGCGTCGCGGACGGCTGCGGCTTTCGGCTTCGTCTTCAAGCCGAGCAAGAAACCGCGGCCTTGAATGCTCTCGACGGGCCCGACGCGGCACGTCGCGCGAATCGCGGCACTGACATCGCGAACGTTCGCGAGCAAGTTGTCGCGGCCGATGACGTCGATGACGGTCTTGATCGCCGCGCAGGCGACCGGACCGCCGCCGAACGTCGTGCCGAGCGCTCCGGCCTTGAGGTCCTTCGCGATTGTGTGCGGCATCAAGACCGCGCCGCACGGGAAACCGCCGCCGAGCCCCTTCGCCACGGTCAGAAGATCCGGCCGCACGCCGTGCAGCTGCGCGCCGAACGGCGCGCCGAGTCGGCCCATACCGGTCTGCACCTCGTCGATGATCAGCAACGCGCCCGCACGGTCGCACGCCGCGCGGATCCCGTGCAGGAATTGCGGCGCGAAATCGAACGCGCCGGCGAGGCCTTGCACGGGCTCGATGATGACGGCCGCCGTGCTCGAGTCGACGGCGGCCCCGAGCGCGTCCAAGTCGTTGCGCGGCACGAACACGACGTCGAACGGCGTGCGCGGGAAGCCATACCAAGACTTCGCCGCACCGTAAGTCACGGCCGCGGCCGCGGCCGTCCGGCCGTGGAAGCTGTGCTCCATCGCGACGACCTTGCTGCGGCCCGTGACCTTGAACGCGAGCCTGAGCGCGTTCTCGTTCGCTTCGGCGCCGCTGTTGACGAAGAAGACGCGCCCCAAGCCCGGCGGTCCGAACGCCGCGAGCTTGTCGGCCGCTTCGTCGCGCACCTTCAGCGGCAGCGCGTTGGTCTGGAACACGAGGTCGCGGCTCGCGCGGGCGATCGTCTCGCTCAAGTCGCGATGCCCGTAGCCGAGCGCCGCGACGGCGTGGCCGCCGTACATGTCGAGGATGCGGCGCCCCGCCGCGTTCTCGAGGTAGACGCCGAGCCCCCGCACGGGCTCGAAAGGCAGCATCGGATAAACTTCGTTGAGATGCGCGCTCACCGCGGCGATCTCGTGTGTCGCTACGCTCATCAGAGCCACCCCGCTGCCGGCGCGGTCAAGCCGGTACTTTCAGGAAATCCCAGGAGCCGATTCGCCCATTGCAGGCTTCCGCCGGCGGCGCCTTTGAGCAGATTGTCGGACACCGAGCAGACGACGATCGTATCGCCGTCGGCGACGGCGTGCAGCGCCGCGTAATTCGTCGCCGCGATGTCCTTCATCTTCGGCGGCTCGTCGTCGACGCGCACGAACGTCGCGCCGCGATAGTACTCGCGCAGCGCTTCGTTGACTTGGCTCGCCGTCGTTCGCTCTTTCGCGTGCAGGAAGATCGTCGCGTGAATGCCGCGCGCGAACGGGCCCGAGTGCGGCACGAAGTGGAGGCGCACGTCGCGCCCCGTCGAGGCTTTGACGAGCGCTCTGACCTCGGGGTCGTGGCGGTGCTTCAAGGCTTGGTAGGCGAACAGATTGCTCTGTCGCAACGGGTGATGCGTCGTGTCGCGCGGCGTTCTTCCGGCGCCCGTGCTGCCGGTCACCGCGCTGACGTAGAACTCGTCGGCGACGCCGAGCGCCGTAAGCGGAACCATGGCGAGCAGCATCGTCGTCGCGAAGCAGCCCGGGTGTGCCGCGTGCGGCGTCTCGATTCGCTCGAGGTGCTCCGGCACGGCGCAGGTGAACTCCTTGATGCGTGCCGGCGTCGCATGCGCGTGGCCGTAGACCGCCGCGTAAGCGGCCGGGTCGGCGAAGCGGAAGTCGGCCGACGCGTCGACGACGACGAGCTCGGCGCCGGCGCTCGCCGCCGCGTTCAAGAGCTGGTCGATGAGCTGCGCCGAAGCGCCGTGCGGCGCGGCCGACAGCAGCAGCCAGCGCGGCGCAGTGTTGAGCCGCTCGACGACGGCGTCGACCGAGACGAACTGCGTGTCGGGATACGTCGGAGCCAGGTGCGGGAACGTCTTGCCGACCGGCTCGCCCGCCTGGCTCGTCGAGACGACGCCGCCAAGGCTGAGCTCGGGGTGGCCGGCGATGAGGCGCAAGAACTCGCCGGCGACGTAGCCCGAGCCGCCGAGCACGATCGTCGGAATCTGCTTGGGCTCGCTCATGCGGTCGCCTTGGTCGTCCGATGCCCAAGACCGATGCTCGCTTGCAGCAGATCGCCGAGCTCGGCCGCGCTCGTCATCGCGTTCAACGCGGCGACGTTCGAGCGGTCCCTGATGATGTCGATGCCGACCTGGTTGTCCGTCGCCGGCCCGGAGATGACGGTCGGCTCGATGCCGAACTCCTCGCGCAGCAACTTCGCGCCGCCCCACGCGCCGACGGGATCGTTCGCGCAGAGCACCATGGCCGTGATTTGGCTGACGATCTCCTTGTCACGCAGGATCGCCTCGACGCCGTAGGCGCCGAGCAGACCGTCGCCGAGCTCGAAAACAATAGCGTCGGGTTTCTCGTCCGACAGCTCGTTCAGGAGCGAGCGCGTCAGCGCTGGCGCGTTCTTCGACGTCGTCGCGCAGATGCCGAAGTCGGAGAACATCGCGATGTGGCGCGCGCCCGAGTCCTCCATGGCCAGGATGTCGCGTCGCAGCGCGACGCCCGTCGACTTGAACGCGTCGACAGTCAAGCCATTGTGCCGAAAGCGGCTGACGATCGCGCACGCGGCCGCCGTCTTGCCGGAGTTCATGCAGGTGCCGGCGATCGCGACGACGGGCACGCCGTGCGTGTCGAGCGGCACGTCGAGCTTCAGCGGCTCGGTCGAGACGCGCGCGGGCACGCCGACGCGCTGGCCGAGAAACGGGAAGTCGAGCACGCAGCCCAAGACTTTGCAGTTGAACGGGTCGCCATGCGACGGATTGATCGAGTCGCAGATGCCGATGACGCCGCCCAGATTCAGCAGCTGCACGGTGTCGCCCGGAGCGAGCTTCGTCGGCAAATGCCCCGAGTAGCCGAACAGCGCTTTGCGGTGCCCGAGCGCGCCGACGACGACGTCGCCTTTCTTGACCTCGGCCATGCGGCCGCTCGTGAGCTCGATCGTGTTGTAGCGCGACTTGTTGTTGAGCACCTCGACGGCGATGAGCACGCCTTCCTCGCACGGAATCTCCGGGCTCACGCGAATCTCTTGACCGAGATCCGCTTGAACGGCAACCGAAGCGATCTTGTCGACGAGTACTGAGCGCATCTCACTGTCCTCCGGCCCGGGTGTGGAACATGCCGGGGAGAGCCATGATCTTCGAGAAGCCGTAGGCGTCGGCCGGCGTCCACTCGCCGGCGGCCTCGCCGTACTTGCCGCGGCTCACGCTCATCAGCGAATGCGGCGACGTGACACCGAGCACGAACAGGCTGCCGGGCCGCAGCTGCACGCGAACCTTGCCGGTGACGCGAGCCTGCGATGACAGAAGCAGCGCCTCGATGTCGCGGCACGCGGGGTCGAGCTGCTTGCCTTCGTGAATCAGCTGGCCATAGACGTGGCTCACGGGCTCCTTGACCGTCGCTTGCGTGCCGAGCAGCGTCAGCTTCTCGAGCTCGCGGTGCGAGCTGATTAGGATCTCGGCAGCCGGCGCCTCGAACGCGACGCGGCCCTTCGTCCCGATGATCGTGTCGCCGAGGTGGATGCCGCGGCCGATACCGTAGCGCGCGCCAAGCTCCTCGACCTTCTCGATGAGAGCCACGGGATCGAGCCGCTTGCCGTCGAGGCCGACGGGCACGCCCTGCGCGAACTCGATCTCGACCTCGCTGATAGGCTGTGGTTTCTCGAGCGCGCCGGCCGAGAGCACCCACGCCGACTCTGGAATGCTGCCCTTCGAGTCGAGCGTCTCGGTGCCGCCGATCGTGACGCCCCAGAGGCCGCGGTTCGTCGAGTACGCCGAGCCGCGCGTCGGCACGGGCATCTTGCGCTCCTCGAGGAATTTGACTTGCGCGGGCCGCTGCCATGCGTGATCGCGCACCGGCGCCAAGATCGTGAGCTCCGGCGCGACGGTCTTGAGCACGATCTCGAACCGGACCTGGTCGTTGCCGGCGGCGGTGCAGCCGTGTGCGACGGTGTCGGAGCCGAGCTCCTTCGCGAGCTTCGCGAGGTATTTCGCCTGCAGGCCGCGCTCGGCGCCGACGGACAACGGATACATGTTGCCGCGGCGCACGTTGCCCATGATCAGGAACTTGATGACCCTGTCGAAGAACTCCGGCCGCGCCTCGATGAGGCGATGATCGGCGGCGCCGAGTGAGCGAGCGCGCTCGTCGAGCGCGCGCGCTGCGGCCGCGTCGATGCCGCCGCAGTTGACGGTCACCGTCACGACGGGACGCTTGTACGTCTCCTTGAGCCACGGCACGCAAAACGACGTGTCGAGGCCGCCCGAGAACGCGAGCACGATGGGATTCACGCTTGAGGTCATGTCAGTGCCTTCTTCAAATGTTGCCGTAACCGGCCGCGCAGCCGGCGTTGTTCGTTTGCGCCTATCGTCGCCACGAAAATCGTGTCGTCGCCCGAAACCGTGCCGACGATCTCGGGCCAGCCGGTGCGATCGAGAGTCACGGCAACGCGCTGCGCTGCGCCGATCACCGTGATGACGACGAGGAGGTTCGGCCCGGCCGAGCGGATGTCCCGCACGAACTCCCCGATGTCCGACAGCGACTCCTCGTCGCCGGCCTCCGGCGGTTTCGGCAAGCTGTAGCCGTCCTTGAGCTTCGCCGCGCCGAGGTCGCGCAGATCCCTGCTGACACTCGACTGAGTCGCGAGGTAACCTTCGGCGCGCAACAGCGCGACGAGCTCTGCTTGTCGGTTCACCACGTGCTCAGCGAGAAGGCGGGCAATAGCTCGACGCCGCTCGTTTTGTTCGAGGATTGCACTCGGCATGAAAAAGGGGCGTGAATAAAGTTGCGCATATAGTAGGCCATATGCGCAACTTCGCAAGGGGGTAATGCATGCTGGATGCGATCGAGATCACAACGGGGCCCAAGCCGCGGCTTGCGGTGCTATGGCTGCACGGGTTGGGAGCCGACGGCCACGACTTCGAGCCGATCGTGCCGGAGCTCGGGCTCAGCGTGCCCGTGCGGTTCGTATTCCCGCACGCGCCGGTGCGTCCCGTGACGATCAACGGCGGTATGGCGATGCGCGCCTGGTACGACATCCTGGGGTTCGACCGCCGCGCTAGAGAAGATGCTGCCGGCATTCGCGCCAGCGCCGCTGCCGTGACCGAGCTCGTCGATCGCGAGATCGAGCGCGGCATGTCCTCGGACCGCATCGTGCTCGCGGGGTTCTCGCAAGGCGGAGCCATCGCGCTGCACACGGCGCTGCGGGAGCCGCGGCCGCTGGCCGGCGTTCTGGCGCTCTCGACGTATCTGCCGCTGGCCGCGACGCTCGCGAGCGAACGCAGCGCGGCGAACGCGCGTCTGCCGCTCTTCATGGCGCATGGCACGGACGACGGCGTCCTGCCGCTTCAGCTCGCCGAGACTTCGCGCGCCGCGCTCGAGGCGCTCGGCTACGCGGTCGAGTGGCACGCGTATCCGATGGCGCACTCCGTTTGCCTGGAAGAGGTCGGCGCGATCGGCGCCTGGCTCGCGACGTTGCCGGCCGCGCGCGCCTAGGCCGCGCGCTCGATCTCGAAGATCTCGCGCATCTCGCCCACGCTTCGTCCAGACGCGTCGAACGAGCGCTCCGCGAAAGTCGCCACTCCGGCTGCATCGACGAGCACGACCGTCGAGCACCGCGTCCCGTAGATCGGGCCGACGACGAAATGCGCGCTCTGATAGCGCTGCTCGGCCGAGCCCGCGGCCTCGCGCTCGGCGAGCAGCTCGAACAAGGGCTCGAGCGGCGATTGGTGTGCAAGCAGACGCTCGACGCCCAAGCGAGCGCTCGTCGTTTTCGGCCACTCGACGCCGGCCGGAGCATTGCTGAACGAATGGAGTCCCGTGCCTAGCTTCGCCGCAGCGGCGCGATTGCTGGCGAACCAGAGCTCGCGCGCGTCGTAGAGGAACAAATTGAACGGGCCGAACGCGGCGCCGTCGCGAACCGCGCGCGCCGCATGGTCCGCGGCCGAGGTGCGGCCCGCCGCGAAATCCGCTACGAGCGAGCCGCGCGAGCGGAGCCCAACCGCGCGCGGCGACTCACGGATGTTCGTCACGGCTGCGAAGCGGCCGCCGCGATTCATGGCGAGCCAGGTGCCGCCGGCTTCGAGATCGCGCCCGCCGAGCACGCGCGGCGACTCGCGCCACCACGCCGCGCTCGCCGCCGGGCGCGCGTGCAGCTCGTCGCGGTTCGCGGCGACGATCAGCGGGTAGCGCGGCGCGGCGCGGAGCCCGACGACGATGAGGCACATGCCGCCATGCTACCCGGCCGCCGCGAGCGGCTCGATGTTTCCGTGCCGCTCGAACAGTAGACACGCGGGACACGCGGACCGCGGCAGCGACAACACGTCGAAGACGTAGCAGGTCGAGCACGCGTCGCAGCACGCGATGCCGAGCTCGTCGCCGCGGCGCATGCTGACGAGCAGGTTCCAGCACCATTCGAACGACAACGAGCTGCGGGGCACCAGGTAGTCGAACGACTCGAAGCAGTCGCAGAACCGCTGGCCGAGGTTGACGTTCCCCTTGAGGGGTGGCGGCGGCTGCTCGGGTGACAGGACGTCGTTCGCGAACAGCAGATTCACGAACACGCCCGATTCGAGCGTCCGCTGCGGCGTTCGCACGAGCGGTGCGATGCGCGTCGGCGAGCGACCGCGCTGCCTGCGGACCGGCTCCTCGCCGTACTTGAAGTAGCTCGTGTAGAGCTTGCGGATCCGGTCGTCGTTCAAGCCCGTCAGGTACCGAATCGTCCCCGTCCGAGCCTCGTGCCGGATCATCCGCACGGCCAAGTCGAACTTCGCTTGCTCTCCGCGATAACGGTCGTCCGTCGCCCGCATGGTCCCTTTCCCCCCGATTCGACCACATAGGAGACTTTATCCTACAAAAGCCATTAGTGGACATTTACGACCATATATGGCACATACACCCCGAAAAGAGGTCGGACGGTCATGGTCAAAACCGGCGCCCTAGACCAACTCCAGCAGATCCACGAGCTCAACCGCGCGTTCCTGGGATTGCTCCAATCGAGAGTCCAAGGGCGCCGCTCGTGCCTCGGGTTACCTCCTCTTGCCCAGGCCGCTCTGGCGGCCGCGGCCGGACCCCTGCTCGAGGGCGTCGCGGTGTTTCCGCGGGCGCTGTTTCGCGTGAGCTTGGGAACGCGTCCTTGGCCCGCGTGCGCCGACGATCCGGCCGACTTCGACGAGGCCGAGCATCATCTCTCCTTGTCGGTGCTCTTCGCCGCCCGGCACACGAGCCGCCACAGTGACTATCAAGCGCGGCTGTTGTTTGATCTCGATCCTGCCGACGTCGAGCGGCTGCGCACCTCGTCGCTGTCGGACATGCAGCAACACGCCTGCGCGCCCGGCGTGCTCAAGTGCGCGTTCGGCGAGCGCGAGTGGTTCTGGCAGCAGCTGTTCACGACGACTCGCCCGGAGCTGCGCCGCCAGCTCACGCTGATGGCCTTGCAGCCGTCCCTCGTCGGGGGCTGGCCGCAACGCCGCCCGCCGCAGCCGGCCGTCTGACGGCACGGCGTTCCCGCGCGGCACGCTGCGGCCCGTACAATAGCCGCCCTCGGAGCGGGGCTTAGGTACGGGCAGACATGGACGCACTCACCATCAAAGACCTCCGCAAGGTCTACTCCAACGGCGTCGAAGCGCTGAAAGGCATCGATCTCACCGTGCGCGAGGGCGACTTCTTCGCGCTGCTCGGCCCGAACGGCGCGGGCAAGACGACGGCAATCGGCATCGTCACGTCGCTGATCCGGAAGTCGGGCGGCTCGGTCTCGGTGTTCGGCCACGACATCGAGCGCGAGCGCGATGCCGCCAAAGCCTGCATCGGCGTCGTGCCGCAAGAGATCAACCTGAACATGTTCGAGCGCAACGATCACACGTTGGTCAACCAGGCCGGTTACTACGGCGTGCCGAAGAACATCGCGCAGGTACGCACCGAGAAGTACTTGAAGGCCTTGCATCTTTGGGACAAGCGCTCGGGGATAGCGCGGACGCTCTCGGGCGGCATGAAGCGGCGGCTCATGATCGCGCGCGCACTCGTCCACGAGCCGCGCCTCTTGATCCTCGACGAGCCGACGGCCGGCGTCGATATCGAGATCCGCCGCTCGATGTGGGAGTTCATGCGCGAGATCAACGCCAAGGGCACGACGATCATCCTGACGACGCATTACCTCGAGGAAGCCGAGAGCCTCTGCCGCAACGTCGCGATCATCGACGAGGGCCGCATCATCGAGAACGACGCCATGGCCAACGTCATCGGCAAGCTGCAGCTCGAAGTGTTCGTGCTGAGCTTGCTCGAGCCCGTCAGCGTCGCGCCGGGGCTCGAGGGCTATACGGTGAGGCTGCGCAACGAGCGCGAGATCGAGGTCGAGGTCGCGAAGGGGCAGGGGCTCAACGACGTGTTCGCGCAGCTGTCCGCCAAGGGTCTGCACGTCTCGAGCATGCGCACGAAGACGAATCGGCTCGAGGAGCTGTTCATCCGGCTCGTCGACAAGCAGGAGCGTAAATCGGCATGAGTGTCGCGATCGAACGCGCGCAGGCGCGTGACCCGAATCTTTGGCGCATCAATCTCGTCGGCCTCTGGACGATCGTGCGCAAGGAAACGCGGCGCGTCGTGCGGATCTGGGTGCAGACCATCGTGCCGCCGGCGATCACGATGACTCTGTACTTCATCATCTTCGGCAGCCTCGTCGGCCGGCGCATTGGCTCGATGGACGGCGTTCCGTACATGACGTTCATCGCGCCGGGCCTCATCATGATGGCCGTCATCACGAACTCGTTCGCGAACGTTGTCTCGTCGTTCTTCTCGAGCAAGCTCATGCTGCATCTCGAGGAGATGCTCGTGGCGCCGCTGGCGCATACGACGATCGTCATCGGCTTCGTCGTCGGCGGCGTCGTGCGCGGCTTGCTCGTAGCGGCGCTCGTGGTCGTCGTCGCGCTGTTCTTCACGGATCTCCACATCGTGCATCCGCTGATCACCTTCACGACGATCCTGCTGACGGCCGTCGTATTCTCGACAGCCGGCCTCTTCAACGCGATCTTCGCGAAGACCTTCGACGACATCTCGATCATCCCGACGTTCGTGCTGACGCCGTTGACGTACTTGGGCGGCGTGTTCTTCTCCATCGAGCTGCTTCCGCCGTTCTGGCAGCACGTCGCGCAGCTGAACCCGATCCTGTACATGGTCAACGCGTTTCGCTTCGGCATGCTGGGCTCGGCGGACATCTCGATCGGCCTCGCCTACTTGATCATGCTCGGCTCCGCCGCGGGGCTCTTCGCAGCGGTGCTGTTCATGCTGAAGCGCGGCATCGGCGTCAGAGCGTGACGTGTGCGGCCGGTTCGGGTTGTTCGTCACGCCCGAGGTGCTGGAGGAGTACTTCAGCCTCGACGATCTCGTCGCTGCCGTGGAGCCTCGCTACAACCTGACGCCGGGAAGAGCCGTCGCCGTCGTTCGCGAGACCGAGGGCAAGCGGCGGCTCGACGCGCTGCAATGGGGCCTGATTCCGTTCTGGGCGAAAGACGCCACGATCGGGCGGCGGCTCATCAATGCAAGGCTCGATAGCGTCGCCGAGAAGCCCGCCTACCGCGAAGCCTGGCAGCGCCGCCGCTGCCTGATTCCCGCGAGCGGCTTCTACGAGTGGAGCGAGCCGCGCGGCGGCCGCAAGCGGCCGTACTTCATCCGGCCGCACGACGAGCCGCTGCTCGCGTTGGCCGGCTTGTGGGAGCGATGGCGAACCCCAAACGGCGAGAAGCTCGAGACGTGTGTCATCGTCACGACGGACGCGAACGCGCAGCTCGTGCAAATTCACGACCGCATGCCGCTCCTGATCCCGCGCGACGCGCAAGCGCTGTGGCTCGATCCTAAGAGCAGACTCGACGACGTGCTGAAGCTCGCCGAGCGGCCTCCCACGCTCGACGCTCATCCCGTCGGGTTCGGTGTCAACGATCCCAAGAACGACGACGAGGCGTTGATCGCGCCCGTAGCGGAAGCGGCGGAGGGTTAAGCGGCGCCTACTCCTGAACGATCATGAACCGCCGCCCTGCATGCGTGAGCACCGCCCCGGTCGGCTCGATGGCCACGAGCAAGGGTCCTTCGACAAGCCGGTCGCCTTCGACGTACTTGCGGCCGTTGATGAAGACGAAGCGGTCGCGCGGCTGCGCGCTGTACGCGTGCAGCTCGAGGTGCAGAGGAGGAACTGCGACGCCTTCGGTCGCGAGCATCGCGACGCTCGGCAGCGCGACGGAGTCGTCGGGCAAGTTCGTCAGATGCGGCGGCACCGAAAGCTCGCGAACGACGACGCTCCCACCGCCCGTGCTCGGGGCGTCCGCGCTCGGCGCCCCGGTGCTGGAAGCGGCCGCTGCCGAAAGCGGCGACTCGTCCGGCGCCGGGAATCGCGCCGGCGCGGCTTGCTGGGGAGCGGTGCTTCGTGGCAGCGGCGTCGGCAGCTGAACGCTACGCTCGACGGTCGGCGGCGGCGGCGATTGTGCGGTCTCGGCCGGCACGCGCGTGCTTTGCCACCACGCGCCGCCGAGCACGAGCACGGCCGCGAAGAGCAGGCCGATCACGCCCAACGCCCAGCGAGGCATCTGCGGCGGCGGCGTCGCGAGCGGCACCTGCGACAGCCCCGGCGTCGCCGAGCGTTGCCGCTCGTGCTCGGATTTGCGCAACGCGTCGAGGATGAATGACACGTCAGTGGTCCTTCACGAGTGACGGGGTGTCCGGCAAGCCGAGGTCGGCCAGCATCGCGATCTGAGTGCGCGCGCCGACGATGCCGTCGACGGTGAGCTGGTGCGAGCGCTGGTACGCGCGCACCCGCTGCTCGAGCGCGTCGTCGTAGTGCGTCGAGAGCTCCACCGCGGCGGGCTCGCCCGCGAGCCGCGCGAGCGTCGCGCGCAGCCAGCGAACGCCGTCATCGTCGACACCCGGGGTGAGGTCGCGCGCCGGCGCATCGCCCGGGCGCCAGAGCAAGAGGTGATCGCCGTACCAGTAGTAGCTGAGCTCCGCCAGCGGTAGCTCGAAGGTGCTGCCGTTCGCGACGAGCTTCGCATGGTCGTAGCCGAGCGCGGTGACGACGACGGGCTGCTCCGTGCTATCCGCCGTCACGAGCGACAGAACCGCGGGCCAGTTCACCCGCCGCAGCTCGCTGAGCGTGCCGCGGCGCTGATAGAGGCAGCGCAGGCCGCGCTCTTGCGCCTGAATGCACGGCTCGCCGCGCGCGGGATCGTAAGGCGCTCCCCAGACTGCGAGCAGCTCGGCGATGGCGCCGTCGGTCGTCAGAGCGAACTTTGGATCTGCGAGCAACGCCGCGAGCGTGGGCGGCTCTGCCGTCGCCGTCGCGACGGGCTCGTGCGGTGCCGGCGCGGGCGTAGCGTCGACGGCGAAGGCGGTCGTCTGAGCCGGCGGCGATGCCGGCGCGCCGAGAAACTGTTCCTGCGGCGGCTCCGTCACGCGCGGCGCTTGTCCCAGGTTCGTGACCCCGAACACGATCGCCGCGGCCCCGGCCATTGCCGTCGCGACGGGCCACCACGGCGCTTTGCGCCGCACACCGAACACTTCTGCGGCTGCGGCCGAGACGAGCTTCGCGTCGACGCTGCGCTGATCCTTCGTGTACGCCGCGAGCAGCGCTCGATCGGCGATGACGTTGATGAGCCGCGGGATACCGCGCGCGTGCCTGTAGAGCGCGTCGATCGCGCGCTTCGTGAAGATGTCGGTCTGCGTGCCGGCGACGCGAAGGCGATGGCTCACATAAGCGCGCGTCTCGTCCTTGCGGAGCGGCTCCAAGTGATAACGCCCCGTGATGCGCTGCGCGATCTGCCGCATCTCCGGCCGATCGAGCAGCTCGCGCAGCTCCGGCTGCCCGATCAAGATGATTTGCAGCAGCTTCTGCTTCGACGTTTCGAGATTCGTCAGCAGGCGCACTTGCTCGAGGAGCTCGGGCGAAAGCGTCTGCGCTTCGTCGACGATCAGCACGACGCGCCGCCCTTCGGCATGCGCCTGCATCAAGTGCGTGTTCAGCACGTCAATGTGCGCTTTGACGGTGCGGTCGGAGGGCTGCGGACACCGCAGCTCCTGCACGATCGTCGCCAAGAACTCGAGCGTCGTGAGCTGCGGCGAGAGGATCAACGCGATGTCGGCTTTAGCGGGCAGCTGCTCGAGCACGCTGCGGATCAGCGTCGTCTTGCCGGTGCCGACCTCGCCCGTAAGCTGGATGAAGCCGCCGCTCTCCGAGATGCCATAGAGAAGATGCGCGAGCGCGTCCGTATGCCGCGCGCTCATGTAGAGGTAACGCGGATCCGGCGTGATAGCGAAAGGCTTCTCGTTTAGGCCGAAAAACTCGGAATACACGGTGCGCTCTAATGGCTGTCTGTGCGTTCGACCGCCCGCCGGCCCCGGCGTTCGACCGCTATTGAACCTCGATCGTGACTACGCTCGACGCGATCGGCGGATCGTGCGGGATGTGCAGGTGATCGCCGAGCACGAGTTGCAGCGTGTGCCGGCCCGGTGGCAGCGTCAGCTCGACCTCGGTTTGCCCGCCCCCGAAATGCCGATGCGTCTCGTCGTTCGGCAGCGGCAACGCAAGATTCGCCGGCATGGCCGCATCGATGAGCAGGTGATGATGGCCCGCGTCGTTGCGCTCGACACCGGCCGGCGCCACGCCGAACCCTTTCAAGCCGAACACGACCCGCACGGGATTCGTAACCCGCGCGCCGTCGGCGGGCTCGATGATGTAGGCCATCGCGCCGGGCGGCGCGGGCTTGCGTGTCGGCGCGGCCGGTGCGCCCGGTGCAGCCGCTGGCGCAGCCGCCGCCGGTGCGGCCGGGGCCGCGGGCTCGTCGCGCCCGCACGCCGCAAGCAGTGCGCAGGCGAGGATCAGTGCGCCGGTCTTCAACATCGGTGGCAACCCCCGAGTCTCGTTTTGGCTCAACTCTAACACAGGGCTTTTTGGCCCAGGGGCAGGTAACCGCGAATGCGCTAGCGCTCGCGATAGCCCGTTACGTCCTGGATCTTGTCCGACATGCCGTTTTCCCACGTGCTCCAGCCCGACAGCATTCCGTAAGGCGGGCGCGTCAGGAATGCCTCGATCTCGGCGAGCTGGCTGTTCTCGACCTTGAAGATCTCGAGGATCTCCCACGTCCACGGCTGCGCCGGGCCGGCCGTCGTCAGCGTGCCGTCGGGGCGCGTGAAGTCACGCGTGCTGCCGGCCATGTGATCGAAGAACGCGAACACCGCCACGACGCCGCGCTCTTGGTCGACGGCGACGTAGCGGCGGTCGCGAATGCGCGAGACGAAGTACAGCAGTCCCGACTGGAACTGCTCGAGGCATGACCACTGCCCCGAGTAGCCGCGTGCGGTTTTCGGATCGGGGCGCGTCTCACCGGCCGGCGTGGGGACGTTCGTCGAGCGGCCGCCGTTCTCGATGCGGTCGCAGCGCGGGCTGAACGGATAGTCGCCTTTGCCGTCGTTGCGCTGCATGCCCGTGAAGTACTTGTTGGCGGTCTCGATCAGTGCGGCGCGCGACATGCGCTGCGCGGCCGGGATCGCCGTCGTGAAGGCGGCGCGCGGCATGCCGAGCGCTTCGACGCGCTGCGCCGTTTGCGGGTTGCGCTCGAGCACCTGCTCGATCTCGCTGATGCGGCCGTCGGCGACCTTGAGCCTCAGCGCCAACAGCGCCGGCGTGCCCTGCGCGGGATCGGCATTGTCTTCGAGGACCGTCGTGATCAGCGCAATCTGGCCCGCCTCGGGGTCCGCAACCGCGAGCCGGTACTTGCCGGCGCTCTTCATGCTCTTCCAAAGGCCTTCGCCGACCGGCAGCACCTGGCCGTTCTCCGTGAAGCGCACGTCCTTCGCGAGCGGTATTGCCTTCGGATCGTCGGCAGTGGCGGCCGCGAAATAGCGGTCGACCCAGCCTTCGAGGCACGCGCGGTCGCAGCTCGCGGCGCGAGACTGAGTCGTCGTCGCCGGACGCGGAATCGCGGCAACGGCGTTGCTCTGCGCGACGGCCGCGCCAGAGAATCCGACGGAGCACACGAGCGCGGCCGCGCTCGAAGCGAATCGCAACTTCATGGCATCCCCCTGTTCGTTATTCTTCAAGCGCCCTTGCGGCGCAACTCGTCCGGAGCGAAATCGTCTACGCCTGTCACGTCGAGCATGCGCTGGTCGAACGCGCGCACGGCTTCGGCTTCGGTCGGCGTCAGTATTCCCTTCTGCTCGGCCTCGTCGATTTGGCTCGGAGTGTCGTCGGCCTTGATGTCGCCGGCGCGTCGCGCGTCGAAGACACGCCGCTCGAGCGGCTTGACCTGCTCGGCGATCTCCATCGCCTGCTGGAGCAATCCGAGCTGATTGCCGGGCTCGACGGCCGTGTAGATGCCCGCCGCGAGACGGTCACGCGTCGGCGTCGGGTTGATCATGAGCTCGACGATCTCTTGGCCCAGCACGTCGGACGGCGCGAAGTAGGTGCGGCCGCGCGGGAAGATGAAGAAACGCAACAGCGCGGCGACCCAGCGGTTCGGGAAGTTCCGCAGCAGACCGTGGAATTGCTCCTGCGTCTTGTAGAGCAGCGTGCGGCACGACCACTCGACGAGCGGCAAGTCCTCGGCGGGCTCGCCTTGATCCTGATAGTGCTTGAGCACCATCGACGCCAAGTACAAGTAGCTCAGGATGTCGCCGAGCCTCGCCGAGATCAGCTCGCGGCGCTTGAGCTCGCCGCCGAGCGTGAACATCGCGGCGTCCGTGATCAACGCGAACGACGCGCTGTAGCGGTTGATGTGCTGGTAGTAGCGGCGTGTCGGCCCGGCGACGGGCACGTCAGTGAAGCGCGCGAGCGTCACGGCCATGACGAGCGAGCGGGCGGCATTCGAGAGTCCGTAGCCCAGGTGCTTGAACAAGAGGCGATCGAAGTCGATCAAGCCGGCGTCGCGATCCGGATTGCGCGCGGCGTCCATCTCGGCGCGCACGAACGGATGGCAGCGAATCGCGCCCTGGCCGAAGATGATCAAGTTGCGCGTCAAGATGTTCGCGCCCTCGACCGTGATCGCGATCGGCACGCCTTCGTAGCCGCGCGCGAGGTAGTTCTTCGGCCCGAGCATGATGCCCTTGCCGCCGTGCACGTCCATCGCGTCGGCGGCGACTTGCCGGCCGAGCTCGGTGTTGTGGTATTTCAGGATCGCCGAGGGTACGGAGGGCTTCTCGCCGTTCGTGATCGCCGTGCACGTCACGCGCGACGCGGCCATCATCGTGTACACGTTGCCGGCCATGCGTGCGATGGCTTCCCCGACGCCGTGGAACTTGCCGATCGGCAAGTTGAACTGCCGGCGCAGCTTCGCGTACGCGCCGGTCGCGTAGAGGGCGGCTTGCGCGCCGCCGAGCGCGTTGCTCGGCAGCACGATGCTGCGTCCGACGGCGAGCTGCTGCACGAGCATGTGCCAGCCTTGGCCCGCCATCTTCGTTCCACCGATGATCGCGTCGAGAGGCACGAACACGTCGTGGCCGCGAACCGGGCCGTTTTGGAACGGAATGTTGATCGGGAAATGTCTACGCCCGACCTCGATGCCGGGCGTGTCCATCGGAATCAGCGCGGCCGTGATGCCGTACGCGTCGACCTCACCGATCAGGTGCTCGGGATCATAGAGCTTGAACGCGAGGCCGAGCACGGTCGCGATCGGCGCGAGCGTGATGTAGCGCTTGTCCCAGTTCAGGCGGATGCCGACGGTCTCTTGACCCTGCCACGTGCCTTTGCAGACGACGCCGTGGTCGACGAGCGCGGTCGCGTCGGACCCCACGCGCGGCGACGTCAGCGCGAAGCACGGGATTTCCTCACCGCTCGCGAGTCGCGGCAGCCAGTACTGCTTCTGCTCGTCGGTGCCGTAGTGCAGCAGCAGCTCGGCCGGCCCGAGCGAGTTCGGCACGCCGACCGTCGATGCCGCAACGGTGCTGCGCGACGAGAGCTTCGCGAGAATCATCGAGCACGCGAGCGGCGAGAATTGCAGCCCGCCGTACTCCTTCGGGATGATCATCGCGAAGAACTGGTGGTCCTTCAGGAACTGCCACACGTTCGGCGGCATGTCGGCGAGCTCGTGCGTGATCTGCCACTCGTCGAGGATTCGGCAGAGCTCCTCGGTCGGGCCGTCGAGGAACGCCTGCTCCTCGGGCGTGAGCTTCGGCGGTGGCAGGTTCTCGAGGCGGCGCCAATCCGGCATGCCCGTGAAAAGCTCGCCGTCCCACCAGACGTTGCCGGCTTCGAGCGCCTCCTGCTCCGTCTTCGACATGCTCGGCAACATGCTTCGGTAAATGCCGAACAATCGCCGCGTGATGTTGTCGCGGCGAAACTGCTCGACGTTCAGCAGCGCGAACAATGCAAACAGCGCGATCAGCAGCAGCTTCCAGAGGAAGCCGCCGTCGCCGAACAGCAGGTACACGAGCAGCAGCGCGCCGAGGACGACGGTCGACGTCTTCAAGTCCGTGCGCCGATACGCGAGAGTCAGCAGCGTTCCGACCAGGAGCACGAGCCAGATCAGGGTTCCCATCGCGACTCCTTAGCCTGGAACGAGTATCGGCGCGCAGCCTCAGGAAGCGCTAGAGCAGGTTCGCGACTCCGGCTCGCTCTTCGCGGAGCTCGGCTTCGGTGGCCGCCATCTTCGCGCGCGCGAAGTCGTCGACGGAAAGGCCCTGCACGATCTGGTAGTCGCCGCGCACGCAGCGGACTGGGTACGAGTAGACGATGCCTTCCTCGATGCCGTAGCTGCCGTCCGACGAGACGGCCATGCTGACCCAATCGTCGCCCGGGGTGCCGAGCGCCCAGTCTCGCACGTGATCGATGGCGGCCGATGCCGCCGACGCGGCCGACGACGCGCCGCGCGCTTTGATGATCGCGGCGCCGCGCTGCTGCACCGTGGGAATGAACTCGTCGCGATACCAGCTCGGCGAAACGCGCGACAGCGCGGGCTTGCCGCCGACCGTCGCGTGCGTGAGGTCCGGGAACTGCGTTGCCGAGTGGTTGCCCCAGACGATGACGCCGTTGATGTCGCCGACGTGCGAGCTCGTTTTCGTCGCGAGCTGCGACTTCGCGCGGTTGTGATCGAGCCGCATCATCGCCGTGAAGTTGCGCGGGTCGAGGCCCTTGGCGTTCTCGCGCGCGATGAGCGCGTTCGTGTTCGCGGGATTGCCGACGACGAGAATCTTCACGCGCCGATCCGCGACGGCGTCGAGCGCTTTGCCTTGAGCGGAGAAGATCTGCGCGTTCGCTTGCAGTAGATCCTTGCGCTCCATGCCCGGGCCGCGCGGTCGCGCGCCGACGAGCAGCCCGTAGTTGATGTCCTTGAACGCGACGTCCGCTTTATCGGTGACGACGACGCCGTGGAGCGTCTCGAACGCGCAGTCGTCGAGCTCCATCGCGACGCCGTTCAGCGCGCCGAGGGCCGGCGTGATCTCGAGCAGTTGCAGGATGATCGGCTGATCCGCTCCGAACAGTTGCCCCGACGCGATGCGAAACGCCAGCTGGTATCCGATCTGACCTGCGGCGCCCGTTATGCCCACGCGAACGGGCGTCTTGCTCTTCTGCTTCATGGATGACGTTTGCCTCGACAACGATACTGTCCAAAACCGAATTCGGGCCGGAATATTACCATGCGGGTGCGCGCCGACAGGCGCTGTCGCCGGGCTTGGGATAGCGCGTCAGTCGCCGTTGTCCAGCCCTTGCTTCGCGAGCCCGTGCTTGCGCAGCAGGCTGCGGAATTGGTGATAGCTCAGGCCCAAGATCTTGGCCGCGACGGTCTGCTTGAACTGCGCGCGCTCGAGCGCACGCCGCAGCACTTGGCGCTCGAAGTCGGCGACGGCGGCGCGAAAGTCCGCGGGCACGCCGAAGTCTGCCGGCGTCGACGTGATCGCCGTCGATTCCGACCGATCGTCCTCGTCCCCGTTCGGGTCCGGCGGTGGCGCGGGATTGAACGGTGACGCGAATGGATCGAACAGAATGTCGTTGATCGGCTGCTCCGGCGTCTCCGAGCGGTAGACGCTGCGCTCGATCGCGTTCTTGAGCTCGCGGACGTTGCCGGGCCAGGCGTAGCCCAACAGCGCGGCCTTCGCGTCGGCCGTGAAGCCGGGAAAGAATTGCCGACGCAGCTCCTTCGTGACGTTCACGGCGAAGTGATAGGCGAGCGTGTTGATGTCCTCGGGGCGCGCGCGCAAAGGCGGCACGTGGATGACGTCGAACGCAAGGCGGTCGAGCAGGTCGGCGCGAAAGCGGCCGAGCTCGGCGAGCCTAGGTAGATGCTCGTTCGTCGCGCCGACGATGCGCACGTCGGTGCGGATCGTTTCGGAGCCGCCGACGCGCTGGAACTCGCCGTACTCGATGACGCGCAGGATCTTTTCCTGCATGCGCGGCGGGATCGTGCCGAGCTCGTCGAGCACGAGCGTGCCGCCGTTCGCCTGCTCGAACCGCCCGATGTGCGTGCGCGTGGCGCCCGTGAATGCGCCGGCTTGATGACCGAAGAGCTCCGATTCGAGCAGCGACTCCGTGAGCGCGGCGCAGTTGACCTTGATCAACGGCTGCTGCCAGCGCGGCGAGAGGTAGTGCAGCCGCGAGGCGATGAGTTCTTTGCCGGTGCCGCGCTCGCCGATCACGAGCACGGGCTTCACGAGCTTGGCCGCGCGCGAGACGTGCTCGAGCATGGCCAGGAAGGACGGCGCCTCGCCAATCAAACCGGTACTTTCGGGATTTGTCGTGGCGGGCTGGGCGGCGGCGCTGGCCAAGTGGCACCAACTGTTGGTCGTTTAGGCGAAATCTTAGCCCAAGACCAAACGCCGACCCAAACGTGATTGCGACGACGGAAGCGAATTCGTCGGTGAATTCAAGTAGTTAAGCCCGTTATGGGGCTCTGGCACAGTTTCTGCTTTGAGGTCCGCACTCACAACTAGAGGGCCTCGTGCCATGGGCATCTTCTCGCGCTTCACCGACATCGTGAACTCGAACATCAACTCGATCCTCGACAAGGCCGAGGAACCGGAGAAACTCGTGCGCCTCATGATCCAGGAGATGGAGGACACGCTCGTCGAGGTTCGCTCGACGGCGGCCCGCGCCATCGCGGATCGCAAGGAGATCACGCGCACGCTGACGAACCTCGAAGCCGAGGCGCGCGATTGGCAAACGAAGGCCGAGCTCGCGCTCGACAAGAATCGCGAGGACCTCGCGAAGGCGGCGCTCGCCGAGAAGGCGCGCGCGACCAACGCGGCTACCGCTCTGCGCGCTCAGCATCAAGCCCTCGGCGAGGGTCTCGACAAGCTCAACGACGACGTCGTGCGGCTCGAGGAAAAGCTCGTCGACGCGAAGACGCGTCAACAGGCGATCCTTTCCCGGCAGCGCACGGCGAGCGGCAGACTGGAAGCCCGCAAGCGTTTGCACAACGCGCGCATCGACGACGCGCTGATTCGGTTCGATCAGTTCGAGCGGCGCATCGACGACATCGAGGCGCATGTAGAGTCGTACGATCTCGGCGGCGGCAAGGGACTCAAGGAACAGTTCTCGGAGCTCGA